>JAABUK010002142.1_pt1 | contig 36125 bp, 7 predicted proteins | sample 5559141 | NCBI WGS metagenome assembly JAABUK01 (sample SAMN10711869, study PRJNA513367) | rock metagenome | isolation source: Antarctica rocks | place: Antarctica: Victoria Land, Pudding Butte nord | collected 2016-01-03
CTTTAATTATAGAATCGCGTAAAAGTAAGATTAGTATTACTTCTTTACTATAATTAATGTTATATTACAGTATTCTTAGTTCTTATAATATAGTTTTTATTTTAAGATTATTTCTAGTATTTCTATTAAATGCGACTCTTTCTTAATTATTACGATTATCTTTATTTCTATATCTCTAATTCCGAAGAATTATAATAATTCGCCGGTCATTATAATTATCTTTATCTCTACAGTATCTAAATCTGAGCGAGCTCTTTTCCGGGAGAATTACGTCTACTTAATTACTTTAGCTGTTCTAATCAGATTATTAGATCTTCTCTTACGCCCTCTTATAACTTATTATTACTTATTATTATCTCTTATTTAAAATTAGAACCGTGATATTATAGATGTAAATTGCGCTAATTTAGTTATATCTTTATAACTCTTCTTATATAGAATTAAAGTTGTCTGAACTGCTTTATTAATCTATTCTATTTCACGTTATTTGAAATAATATCTCTTTTCTCACGCCTGATAGTTATCTTTATATAACCCGTATTTACAAGAGATTATGTCTTTCTAATCTTTTCTATAATCACTTATAAGATAACTTTCTATATAATTTACACAGACTAATTTAAATTTATAGAATTTTGTAATATATTCATACTACTAATAATGTATATACTGAATAATTCTTACTTTTAAGATAAATCATTTATAAGACTTTATTTCATCTTCATAAATTAGATCGCGAGTAATTAATTAATTTATCGTATTAATATTTTCGCTTGCGATAATTAATAATTTGTATATCTTTTCTTATCTAATTATGCGCTTAATTCAGGTCACTCTTACTAACTCTATCTAAGAATGAAGTCTTTAATTAGCTCTGAGAATCTTAGTAATTACTTATAATTAATTCTGATTATTTACTACTTTAATATGAATAATATAGACTCTAACTATATAGATGAATTTCTTAATCTTTACGCTTAATATAATTATTTATAATCAGTCTATTATTATCTTAAGAACTTCTTTGCTTACTTATAAGATCGTAATAACTTAATAGTCTTCTCTTATAAGTCATTAAAATATAATTATCTCATTTATAATTTTTCGTGATTCTGCGACTCTGATTATATCTAGTAATATTATTATTAGTTTTATGTCTATTTCTTCTCTCTATATTTAATCTATAATAGTTATAATCAGTTCTCTATTCTTCCGATTTATTATTATTTATTAATGCTAAATATCTGCGGTTAGAATCTTAACTATTTCTTTATGATTTTCTGCAGTAATTTAACTTTATATCTTTATCTTAATCTTCTATAATTTCCTCAGCTCTTTCTTTATCTCTTCAGTATTTACGAGGATTTGCGAGAGATTATAAGAAGTTATTAATATTTATAGTTCGATCTTAATACTTTTAAGACGTTTCGCTAATTTCACTAATTACATCTTTTCTATCTTCACGACTTTCTTCCCTTCTTTATTCATTCTTGTGACTAACTTTGAGATGTTATAAATAATAATAGCGATTTTCTTAAGCTGATTTGCTTAATAAGAGGGCCTCATTTTTCCGTTAACTTTCTTCGGGCGAAATTAAAGCTGAATATAAGTTAAAATAACGCGAAATAATGTTAAATAAGTAAATTAAATCTTAAATAATTTAGAAATATATAAAAACGCGTAAAAATGCTTTTAATATTCGCTCTTATACTAAAAATTAATATTAGTGTTATCATACTTCTTTTAAGCTTCTCTAGCATGATAATAAAGAAGAAGAGAGAGAAAATCAGAGAAATAGACTCTTTATATTATTATTATGAATAATATCAGCAATAATATAAGTGATAATATAGAAATTAGATTATTTGCGAGTTATTCACTATTCTTCTTTTTAAGATAGATTAATCTGTTTGATATATTTATTAAATTTAGCTGTTAAATAAATATAATATACTTTTAAATAAGTAAAGTCTTAATAAGATTATTTATAAACATTTCAGCTATTGAAACTTATTTAATAGCTATTTAATTAGCTTGAACCTTTTATTAAAGTTAGTGCTAATATATATTAATATAGCGCAGTTTAATATTCAGCTTAAAAGTCTTTTTTTTAATAATTTGAATGATCTATTAATTATCGCAGTTAATAATAATCTATTACTCGATATTAAATTATATAACTCGAAAAAAGCGTCTCTATTATAATAATTCTCAAGAGATTAAAGATAATAATAGAAACTTGATTTTAGTGCTTAATATAATAATTGTTTTCTATCTTATAACTCTTTAATTAATGATCTTTTAATATAGCTTAAAGAGATATTTATCGGAGCTGTGATAAGTAGTTAAATCATTTATAAAGACGATATTACTTAAGTATTTAAACAGCTCGCTATTATTATATTCTAAGTATTTAATTATTAGATTTTAAGAGATATAGAGATAAGAAATAACGCAATTTAAAATAGCTAAATAAGCTGCAGATAAATTAATAAGAAACTAAGATAATTTAGAGATAGAAAATATTATATCAGATTAAGAGATAATAGCTACGAAATTTAAAGAGCTTACGCGTTATTAATAGGCGAGAATTTATTATAAGATGATCTGCGCGTTATTATTTTGAAGAAAAATATTGATAGAGAAGATAAAACTTTTTAAAGATTATGAAATATTAAGAAGACTGAATTTTAAGGCGATTTTAGTTATATATAAGTCTTAATATAATTATATTTTTTAAGTATCTTAATTTCACTTAATTTAAATATCTAGAAACTATTTTAGCTTATTTAGAAATCTTATTTTAAATTTGCGTAAAAGAGCTACTTTAAAGATCTAAAAATAATTGAAATTCTTCTTATTATAAAGAATAATAATATCGTTAATATAGAAAAATACTAGAAGGCGATTATTAATATATAGATAGTTAATATTTAATACTAAATATAGATTTAGCTCTTTAAGAGCTGCGTTAAGATGATTATATTATAAGAGTGGAGATTGCTTAAGATTATAAAGAATATAAAGAAGAAGTCATACTGAATTTGAGCATTAAAAGCTCTTAGAAGAATAGCAATATATCTACTTATTTAACTCACTATTAATAAAGATGTTAATAACATTATATTAATGAATTTCTAGATTAAAAGCGACTATTAAAATTATTAAAGCTTAAAAAGTGCGCGCAGCTAATATAACTGCGTAAGTATTTTGCTCGATTGATTATAAATCTTCTTATACGTAAATTCGGGTCTTAAATTTACTGAGATAATTATTTATATCGAATTTATACTTAAATATTTATATTAAGAATAAGAATTTAGCTCTTAAATCGATATTTTTATTTATTTATTTATATATATTTCTTTTTTCAAGTTCTTATATCTTAATTTAAGCTGTCTATTAAAATTCTCTTATAAATTAATATTTAATAAGCTGTCTTCACGCTTTTAATTCCGTAGACAGTATATCTCAATATAGATTTTCTCTTCTATTAATTTAATTTTATATTAAGAAGGTGAAGATAAAGTGAAAGAAGATAAGCTTAAAGCTCTATTTAAGAATCACTATATAAACTGCGCGGTATATAGATTTTCGAGTGCGTTTTGCGCCTTCTAAAAATATATTTTGAGGATTGAATTCAATTATTAAATAAGAATTCTGCTCATTATTAGATACAGGCTCTTCATAGACGTTTAATAGACGGTTATGAATCTGCTCGAGCTGATTCGAAATAGTAGAGAGCTTAAAAGTAGAATCAGATATAAGTAATTGATTTAACGTCGAATTTAATATTGAATTTAATTTAGAAGAGAATATTAATGTCTTATTTAAGAATGTGAAGAATTTAGTATCTTTAAAGACGTTAATTTGCTTATTTTGAGTGTTAATAATACTCTTAATAATTGTATTTAATAAGAGAGAGCTTAATAACTAAATATCGAGAATTTCGATGATCTATTTAATCTTCTCACATAGAAAATAGTCTAAATTAACATCTTCTGAACTGTAGAATAGAGAATTATTGAATTTAATATTCTTTATTCTAATTATTTTCTTCTAATTAAGTATTTAAATTCTGTAGATATTTAATGAATTATAATTAATAAGATGCTTAATATAAGCTCTTAATTTAAGCTTCTAAGTACAAGAGATATATTTATTTAGAGAATAGACTCGATAGTTATAAATATGAAGATAAGATAGATCGGATTTTATATTTATAAGAGTCTTAATAGATATTTTCTAGCTTAAAAAGTATTTAGATGTATAATTATTTAGATAGCTTACTGCTTTAAAAATTTCAGATTATAGATTATCTAGTAGAGAGCTTATTATTTATATATAGTGAGCTTTCTATCCCTTATATCACTGAATGAGTGACGTTCCTATTTAGGATTAGCGTTTGAAGAAACTTATACTGCCTGCATCGGGCTGATTATCGTAGTTATAATACTAAAAATAGCATCATTAGAAAGGTAACTCTTGAGGCTATCTAGTGATTTCATTTATAGAGCTCTAGCTTATATAACCAGCTAGATATAAGCCTTTTAATATTTGATGGGGAAAAACTTTAAATTCTCTTATCAAATATTAAAAGACTTATATCTAGCTGATTATATAAGCTAGAGCTCTATAAATAGGTTCACTAGATAGCCCCAAGAGTTAGCTTTCTAATGATGCTATTTTTAGTATTATAACTACGATAATTAGCCTGATGCAGGCAGTATAAGTTTCTTTAAACGCTAATCCTAAATAGGAACGTCACTCATTCAGTGACACAAGAGATATAATCACTCTTTTAAAGCGCTTAACAGAATTATTCTGAGTCTGAATAATTAACGTTAAGTATTCTGTAGTAATTCCTCTTTCTATAACTAATTTATTATATTTATGATTTAAGAAGATCTCTTTATCAATTCGAAAATAACAAATTTCTTATTTATATTAAGTCTTTATTATATTAAGAAATTTGATGACTATTTTAATATTCTGCGACTTTTTTGCGTGTATATATACGAAATTCATGCCAGTAAAATAATAATGAAAGTGACTGATCTATTTTTTATTATTATAGATCATTAACAGCTGAATTAAGTTATATAAGACGCGGGTAAGAGACTTATTTATAGAATCTTTCTTATCAGATCTTCTTAACACTATTTCTATTATCTTGCTTAACACACAGATCTCGCAGACTATTAATAGAATTGAATTTATAATAATAGCGTCTATAATATTATTTTAAAGATAAGAGATTATATCTGATTCTAAATAACTTATTAGAGCGTATTAATGAGTAGTTAACGCCTCTATATCTATTTATAAAGCTGTGCTTAACGCGAAATTTGATATAGAGATCTTAAGAGAATTATATTTAAGTGCTCAATAAGATCTAACTTATTATATAATGTAGAAGATCTTTTTATTACTCTGATAATATAATCTCTGTTTTCCTATATCTCAGTAAACTTCTTTTAACGTAAATCTATATAAAGAGACTATATTTGTGAAGAAGTTAGAAGCGAAAATCATCTTAAAAAGAATTATTATCTTCGGATTTATAAACATTTAAATAAAGATATCTACACTTCTAAACGCCTTAATAGAATAGACTGTTTTGTCTACTATTAGCTTATCATTTTCAGTAGTTATACGCTCGAATTTAAACCTTAATAGATTATTATAAATATAAGAATTCGCGTCTGAATTGAATATTCAGATATCTCACAACTTATAATCATTTTGATTTATTGTAAAGATGATTATTTTCGTAAATATCTCTATATCTAAGCGTTTTTTCTTCTTTTGAGATTTTAACGCGGAATTCTGATTTTTCTTATTCTTGAAATAAGCTCTTTTTCGTTCTATTTTCATTATTCTTTTAATTCTTTTGTTCTAAGCAATTTTATTATCTATAATCTTCTATATTTCTATATTTAAGATCTATTCAGCTAATCTATTCTGTTTGATTATATAGAGATAGGAGAAGTAGAAGTGAATTTCAGAGTAGAGACAGAATCTAGAAGGTAGAGATGTTGATTTTTCAGATAATTAAGTGATGATCTTAGCAGGATCTTCTTATAATATTATAAAAGCTGTATAAGAGAGCGTCTTGGATTCTACTCTATTAATCTAAATATGATTCCGAAATGACTTGATTAGATTAAATAAGATCGATATATTCATCTTTTTTCTAATTTTCTTCTTTAGATATAGCTTATAAAAGCTTATAAATATTGGATTAACTCTCTTAATAACTCTGATAAGATTATATAAAGAATACTCATTCTGAATCTTTGAAAGATTAACTCTCTTAACGTCTGTATATATCTTTTCTTATTATTAAAGTCATTTCTTATATTATTGATCTTTTAAAGCCTTTTTTAGATTTAAATATAATTAAGATAGCTTTAATTGTCTCGCTCTATCTATTAAAATAAGTCTTTTTTATAGGATCTTGAGAACATTATATATAGTGTCAAGATCTATTATAAAGATTAAATTCAAACGCGAAATGATTTTTATAATGAACTTCTATAAATCACTTAATACGGCTCGTTTCTTCTTATAATTAGAGAGCTTATTCTTGTATTTCTTTCAAAAAAGCTTATACATCTCTATTTAATCTCTATTTAGCTTAATAATAAATATAGCTATTGAATTAATATCTTTAAAAGTTGAATTGAATGGCTTTTTAAGAATAGTTAAGTCTTCCTCCGAATTCATGTTAATATATGACAATATATCATCATTCTATGCTCGTTTTTGAACTATAAATAGTTATTCATTTTAATTTCTTAGAGAATCGAGAATAATCATTATATAGATGATCGAGAATAGAGAAGTGAACATTATAATTAATTTGAATAGCTTAAATATTAATATTTGAGTTAATTAAACGGAGAATATAAATACTTAATATTGATTGCAGAATAGCAGACCCGGGCTTATAACTGTCAGATAGATTGAAGGCTAAATAGCTTGTAGAATATCTGTAGAATTGATAGAATTGACTATCTAAATCTATATAGAATTGCGCGTAAAATGAGTGTTATATACTTAAGAAAACGCTCGAAATAGTCTTGTTAAACAGAGCGGTTGAATAGAGCGCAGGCTAGTCGAAATCTGTCTAATAAACGCTCTGAGATCTAAGCTATTTAACAAGAGCTTCTTTATATATCTTTATAATTTACTGAATCTGAGTCAATATCTCTTAATCTTTCTAAGTATTATCTTCTTCTTCAAATTCATGCTATTACATCTTATATATTATTGCCTCACTATTAACGAGCTTATTCATTATTTTATTCATCTTTTAATGCTTCATTTCCTTCTTATTAATATAATCTATTGTGAGAGGAATATTTTAATAATAGAAATTCTGATTAGAATTAATTACAGAATCAAGATATATCTTACTAATATAAACATTTTAATATATAAAGATAAATATATTAGAAGTGATAATATTCTCTAATAAATTATATTAATACGGAGAATAATATATCTCTTGTAATTAACTAAGATTTATATATTATTCATTTTTCTTTCTAAGAAATCCATTTAATACTGCTATAACTTAAGCAGTATACGCAAACTCTCCTTTATTAATAGATATAATAATGCTCAGAATAATATCTCAATAAACTATTTATAATGTAGAGCTCTAATTAGAATAGATTAGAGCTGTTTATAAAGCTGATATTATTTTATTAAGTATCTCAGACATTTAAGATAGAAATAGTAAGTCTATCTTATTTAAATATCTGAGGTGAATTAGAATTTAATTAATTAAGTTTGCAGATATTTCTACTTTCTTGATAACGCGAAGAATGAGATTGACACTTAATTAATGTATTATTTGAATTTGTATTATAATCATTAACTTATTAATCTTATTATTCTGAAATATAGTAAGTTAATAAGAAATATTAAGTATTATATTTCATGCTCTGATATAATCAGTACTAATAAGCAGCTCAGTATTAAGATCATCAAATATTAAGACTGAGATTTATAACTTAAGCAGTTTACTTTAAGTGCTTCGAAAATAAAATACGAAAGTAGTTAATTTATTAACTCTTTATTATCTATTAATATCTTAAACAATTAATAATTTAATAATCTTAAATATATAAGAAAGCTGAGTAAATAACTTTCAATTAATAGCTGAATAATTAAAATCAGAGTTAATAACTATTATAAATAACTCTAAATTAATAGTTTAATATATATTAACGCGGGTTTTAATGCAATTAAATATATTCTTTAAATATTTCTCTTTTAGTTATATTATAAGATCGATAATAGTTAAGAATTATATAGAAGTAGTCTCAGTAATATAAGTATTAAAAGCTCTTAAATAATTATAAAGCTGATTATCTAATAGAAATAACTCTTTATACTTTTGATAAGTAATATTAAAATTAACTATAATCTCTTTCTTCTTTATAAAGCTTAATTCATCATCACTTAATTTATTAAAAGTATTCTGAAGAGCTAAATATTCCCGTTATATGCGATAATAATTCTTATCAGACTTCTCTTTTAAAGAAACTTTCTTATTAATTATAAAGACTTTCTTCTTCTTCTTTAATAAATAATTGATTATTTAATAATTGATCTTCAGATCTTAAGCAGTACATTTCTTATAAGAATAAGAAGAATCAATATTAAAATACTTTTCTGCGAATATAAAAGACTTAAAAGAGGATCTGCTTAATATTACAGATATTAACTTAATATATAATATCTTTCTATAAGTTGGTTTTAAGATCTTTATTAAACGAGATTAAGAATACTTATATATTAATCGATTCGGCCTAGTTCTTTATTTATAGAGGCGTTATTAAATATTCTATATCTTTTATAAATAATCTCAAAAGTTCTATAAACTCTTTTGACTTTTTTTAATAAGCGTACTCTATAGCTTTAATGTTATTTAAAAGCTCTCATAAACTCTCTAAATTAGATTCTTCTTCGCCTTTATATTTATAATTCGCAGCTTACTAATCTTCTTATTAATATATTCTGCAGAAGACTGTTCTTAATTTCATTAAAAACACTTCTAATTTATATTAGAGTGAAGTTCTGCATTAGTGCTTATAAAATCGCGTCTAATAACTCTTCTCTATTAAGTAAATAATAAAGTTAAATACTTCTTTTCGATAATTAATAGAGCAGTATATTATATATGAGCTATTTTATTATTAAAATAATAAGAAAGTAGTAATATAAGCTTCTACTCTTAATCTTTATAGATTAGTATAACATTAATAATGCGTTAATAAAATATTTAAGCTGATTTAATATCTTAATAAGAGATTAACTTAAATAGATAGATTTCTAATAGTTTTAGTGTTAAAGCTTTATTTCTAGATCTATTCACTAATAAGAATTAACTCGATAATAAGGAATTCTGTCTTATATTAAGATCAGCTATAATAGCTCTTATAATCTTTATATAACTCTTTATATTTCGATTCAGTATTATTATAAGCTTCATTATAATTAATGATATTATTTAATTTATAATAGATATAGTCTAAGTCTTCTTAAGAGTCTCTATTATCATCTCTTAAATCTCTAAAAAGATATTCTTTTTAATATATTTTTCTATAATAAGATCTCTCTCTCTTCTTATTTAAGCTCTATAGAACTTATATTTATAACATCTAATTAATAGTTAGTAAAGACAAATCGGACTAATTTGTTTCATGAATTTACTCGACTTATATTAGTCTGGCGAGACTGACTGAACTTAAAAGACGATTATAATATCTCTCCTCTTATCTTCAATCTATTTAGATAGTTTGGCGATTACTAGTAATTATAGAGAAGATAGAAAGGAAATAGAGTATTAAATATTTAGAATATAAAATAGAATGAGTATTAAGTACTTAAGAAAATAGTAGAATAAGATTTGAGTGTTAAGTACTTAAAGAATAAGATGAAAATAAGACTTAAGTATTAAATACTTAAAGAATAAGATAAGTTATTAATGATTATAAGCTGTAATCTATTAAAAGTAGAGAATCTATAAAGTAAAAGCTATAGAAGCTAATATAGTTTATAAATCATTAATAGAATTCTGCGGAGATTAGTGCGTCTTATAGAATGTTAATAGAGTCGAATTTGGCTCGAAAAATGAGCTGAATTCGAAAATAGAGTTTACTTAAAATAGTATGTCTTATAAACTGTTAATAGAATTGAATTTGCAGAAAAATTACGCAAAATTCAAGATAATAGAAAGTTGATAAGCGCAGTAAAGCGTTTACTAACGTGTTTATTAAATATTATAATGAGTAACAGGCGTTATAACTGAAATAACTGAATAGTCAGAAATAGCTTGATTAAGCTAAATATGACTGATTAATGATTGAGTTATTAATATTAATTTAAGTGAGAGCGGAGAATAGAAATAAGAAAAAGCGCGATTATATTAAGTCTTTATTTAAGCTTTAAGATTAAATGTGACTATGTTTTAACATAAAAATAAGTCTTAATATAAAAGTAAGTCTTAACACAAAAGTAAGTCTTAACGCAAGATATAGCACTATTAGAGCATCTTCAAAGCTTTAGCACCTCATTAAGTCTAGCGCCATTATAGCTTATATAAATAGCGTAAAAACAGAGTTGTAATATCATTCTTTTACGCGTTTAAACGCGTTATATATTTATTCATATATCTTCATTATAATATATCTGATTTGAATGAGACTCTAAATATTCTTATCTAAAAAGCTATTAAAGATATTATTCGCGTTTAAGAGACTGGAAAGAGTATTAATATCATTATAATCGCTCGCGAGTATAAGATGAATTGAAAATATATTACTCGATAAATAAAGAATATAGAATTGAGAATAGATTAATAGTCTGCGAATCGCAGATTATTAGTGATATAAAAGACAACTATTTTATAATATATTTAAACTTTAAATAAAATAAATCAATCTCTATATCTAAATTCGCTTTGTAGTATTGTAAACTTCATTCTTAAAGAGAATTATAATAAAAAAGATTTACTACTCACTATAAATTATCTTTAATCTTAATATTTTATTAAACAATATTTTAAGCTTTATAAAATTAAATAGAAGTTATTAAAGCTTAAGAAAAAGCTTATTTATAATTTAAATATTATTTTAAATTAATTCAAGTATTTTTAAGAGCTTTATATAAAATATAAAGTTTAGAATAAAAATATTTAGAATTTTAATAAAATAGAATTTTAAATTAATATAAATAAGAGTTAATAAATAATGATCTTTTTAATCTTTAAAAGATTTTATCTTACTTCTAATAATAATTAAGAGCTTATAATCTCTATTAAAGTTATCAGCGTTAATAAAATAATTATTTAAGAAATACTTATTCTATCTAAGAAGATATATTAAAAATATTATTTTCGCGATCTTAAAGATAATATTCTTATAAATATCTTAGAAAGTAAATATAATAATAATAAGCTGATATATTAATATATTCAGCATTTTAATTATTAGAGTCGAAAATATTAATAAAGTGATCATTAAATTCTACTTTATAATAAACTGAAAAGTTATTTTACACACGAAATATTTAAATTTTATAAGTATAAGAATATTTATATATTCACTCTATCTTCTTATATAAGTTATATTCTTTAATTACTTAATATTATTCTATTTCAATTATTTAAACATTTTTATATTAAAGCTGTTAATTAGATTATTTATATAAGATACTTAGATTTCAATAAACTTAAATTTCTAGCTATTATTTTAAGTATTTAAAAAGAGATATTTAAGAAGAACTTTATTCTATTCTTATTTTAAGAATATAAATTAGTTCCTTATAATTTATAAGTTATATTAATAAAAGTATAAGATTATTAAGCTCCTTCTTAGTTAAATTGATTATCTATCTTCTCAGAATTCTCTTATTCAGCTCCGATAATTTTATATATAATTAAAGCACTTTAAAAATAAGTTGATTTACTTAAATAAACAATTCTAAATTATATAAAATCTTTATAAATAAAATTCATTAAGAGCGCTCTTATATAGATTAAAATTAAAATATAAATAAAGCTATATTTAATAGAATTAATTACTGTAGTAAATAAACATTAAAAACATTATTATTAAATTTAATATTAATTATAAAAGAGGAGAGCTCTATATTCTTCTTAAGTAAGAGAATTAGTTACTTAATATTAAGAAGAGAGAGATACTCAGCTCGAACGGATCTTAAGAAGAGAGAGATAATTACGTGTAAAGCTTAAGGCAGAGCAGCTATGAAGCTTAAATTTAGCTAGACAATTCGCAGTAGATTCGCAAGAGGAAATCTATTAAAAAATATACAAAATTCGCTTAATTGGGCCATCTACAACGCATTTTATAATGAATATACAAAAAGATGACCATTACGCTGATATGACTATTAGGCTGTTCACCACTCGTCACAGACGAGTGGCCTCAGCAGGGGTATACCCCTGCTGAGGGTGGGGCCCCCTACAGGGGGGACCCTCTCATTGACCACGGATACCATGGCCGAGACTCGCAGGGAACAACAGACGCGGATCGATTCAGCCTGCCATGAGATACATGTGCAGGATGAGGCCATGTGGTCGGGCCAAGACTGCTTTAGCGCGCATGCTGAAGTCATTGTTATCTATTCACGTGTACCGTCGTCCTTTCTGCACTCTTCTTCCTGATCCTGGCCCTGTGACAGGAGCGAAAGCGATTCGTCCGATCGCAGCAGTTGCCGGCGTCACGTCTCCCGCCATGATTTCCACGTCCTTTAACAATCGTGCCCGCTCATACCCACCAAGTGCCGAGCCACCGGGCGGTAGCCGAAAGTATGGACTGTCACGAGTCACGGAGCTGATGTGTCCCACGAGATCGGGCGCTATGTTGATGAATTTGAGCCAAGGACCTAGGACTGCGCAAAAGAGTAGGACTGAAGCGGATACCAGCGTCAAAATGAAGAAGGTGAGGTGGGTACGATAGATCTGTTGGCTGGTTTTGACCCCAGCAGAAGACTGAACTGCGTTGAACGGAATCAGATTCGAAGCAAGGTTGCTGTATTGCGCAAAGGTGTACTGAGCATACTCTCCTGTGATTGCGAGCGGCACGGAGGAGATGAGAAAATAGGTGTTCAAAAGTCTTCCCCATCGAATGCTGAGTTCTTCCGCACCTAGCTTGGACATGTCTATCACCTGGCTCCTGTTTGGATTGGAAAGCGGATTGGACTCGAACGCGACATAGTTCTCTGATAGGGTTGAATACCAAAAGGGAGACAATCCAGACACAACTCCCGTCGCTTGTGTCAAGTATTCGAAAAAGAAATAGGCGAATTGCGAGTTCTCGAAAGGAGTATAGTTCTCTGGTAAGTCCGATCTCTTGTTCGATCGGCGTATGGCAGACACGCTGCAGTTCTGGGCTATGCATTTGACAGCGAGTTCAACGTTTGAGGTTTTGATCGTGCAGTTTGTAGTCGAAATGCGCCATGAGTCGATGTTTCCAGTTACGGATTGGATGTTGATATTACGGGGACTATCATCGTTCTTGGAAGTATCCCCTCCTTGCCCGTTTAGGAGGCTAGTGAAACGATTCTTGTAAGGGGTGAACGTGCCCAATGAGAAGGTTGAATCGAAGGTAGAGGATCGTGTCGAGTTTGGGAATCGGATAGAGCCTACGCCTGGCTTTATGTTCGGCTGGCTTTGCCAATGCACCTCGTCAATTGAGGGGATTTGGACAGGCTCCTCGCAAGTTAGATCGTAATAAGTGCTTTCCATATTGAATGACGAATTTCCAACTTGAGCTACGCCAACGCTTGGAATGCTAACCAGCGAGGAATATGCCACATTCCTTTGTGGTATGGCAATCCATCCAGCGCTATCTTTCGAGTTCTGATCCAGAGCCTCAATGCGAGGAACTTTGATGTTGCCCCAGGTATCCTGCGGCGCTGACATCGTGGCGTTCGTTGCAATGATTGAAGCGCGGTATACTGCGTTCATTGCAGGAAGCTGAACACCAGTGCCCTTTTCGTCAAAGAAGACAGAACCGCCGTTGGTAGCGGCCGTGTTAGCATAGCCAAGAGGACTGGTGACCGTTGTAAAGCGTTCTTCGATACTTATAAGTCGGAGGATCCCTTGACCTCCAATTGGCGATAAGCTCCACACTATGAATAGAGCTACCGCGATAAAATTGAAGGCTCTCAGTCGTAGGTGCACGTTGACTGTGTTGTAGACAGTTGTACTTCCGAGAATCTGCTCTAGAACTTGGATCCGGGCACCGCGTTCAACGCGCCAACAGGCAATAGCGTCCAGCGTCCGTCCAACAACCGCCGCAAAGACGATAGGGTAGACCGAAACTGCCTTTGGGTTGTCAGCGTACCTTCCATATTGAAGGAATGGCTGCAGTGGGGCTGTGAGAGCTACTCACAATAGACGTCACGTCGATGATCTTCCTATAGCTTGGATGGTCGAGCACGACATTTCCATCTGCAAGCCTGGCAAAGATTGCCATGATTATGATGAGCACGGGTATAGCGATCATTATCACATCGATGAGGCGCCATATGAGGGTTGATTTTCCTGCTTTACCCACATCACGCGGCTCAGCAGGCCAACCTTCCACAGTAATGTAAGGGGCTTTGGTCGCTGCAGCCGCTGCTATACTAGGAGCGATCGCTGGATTGGGTACTGGAGGCCCATTTGGTAGAGATGCTTGTTGGCGACCCAGGACGAACCCATTCTGGACCCCGGGTCGAGGAGGAGATGTTGGAGGAGCATCTTGCCATCTATGACCAGGCAGCGGATGACTGTCACGTTGCGGCCCATACTCCGGTCGCGAGGATTGTGGATAGTGATTCAACGGTTGCATTCTGACTGGATGTTGTGTTCATTAACATACCGGCCGCCAGGTTTGTGACATGTCGGGTAGCGGGTGGGCCTCGGACAGAAGAGATGAGAGCCATCTGAACAGGCTGACTTGACGGTGGCATTTGAGCAAGTTCCATTATGACACCCCTACTTGAGGGTGAGTGAGATCAGGCTGCAAAGGCGAGGCTGAAAGTTTATCACTGTCGATGGCGTTCGCAAGAATAAGCCGCGACTAAAAGGGACCAATCCTCGGACAACAAATTGAGACATGGCCTGCAGGCTTTCTAGTGCCAGTGACGCGTCTGAAGCTTCTCATCTGATCTTCCGTCTCGAAGAATGGGGCTGCAATCCCTCTTCAGGAAGTCTTCTCAGGGACTCTCCCATCAGACTTAACCACATCAATCAAGTCATGATCAGCCACCATGTCGGCACACGCGCTGGCTGCAGTCCAGACCTCCATTGAGCTAATGGGGCTTGAAGCTTATTCAACAAGACGCTCCTGATGCAGCATGCACAGAAGCGAGGTCGTTGTCTTCCCTGTTCAGCCGAAAGGGCTCCTGCACCATGATGCGTAATTAGCTGCCTTGAGCTTCACGCGTCTTCAGGACTTGTACATGAAAAACTCAAATTTTCATTGATATTGTATCTCAGGATTTACTTTCTGGTAGAGTCCTCGTCACATGCTATAAGTAATACTCCCCCTTCATCTGCACCCTGCCAGTCGTTTTCTTCAATGGCAAGGAGGTCTTCACGGAGACCCTAGCCCACCCTCGAACGAATACAAAGTTCGTGGGACTGTTCAGATCCGTCCATCCTGTGGCTTTTCGCATGATGCTCTTGTCCCGCCGCGGAAAAATGCGCATTGGTGAGAGATTGAGTCAAACTCTGTTCGATGTCATCCAGATCCGGAACGAGACCGAGGGGCCCATCTTCTGTAGTCGCCGCCGGTTTTCGGTGCTGAATTCGGCGTTAGGACGTATAGTCTCGAGATGGATGGGGGCCTACCAAATTCTCAAGTAGATCTGTTCGAACACTATTAGAAACAAGAATCGATCCGGGCATACCGGTTGTGGAATCTGGCCATTTGCGGCGTTGAGGCTGTTTGGATTCAATTTGATGCAGCAAGTCACGTCGCACTTGCTCTATCATATTGTCGAGGATTTTCTTCGCGTGCATGCTAGAAGCAGGGTCATTTCTAATGTCCATAGGCAATGCCCATTTCGTCCACAAATTCCCATGACAAGCTCGGTTTTCGAACCTCCCCGGGTGATATCTGATATACAGATCGCAACAATAGCATGGAGGTTTGCTGCATCCGGTGTATCGATCGTTGTTCACAAATTCCCGTCCGCCCGCGTAGAAATGCTCCAGTATCCGCAATTCGGAGTGGATTCGCGGGTTAAAATTTTTATCCGCGTACTGTTCTTTGAAATAGGCTTCGATATCGAAATGACGCATGCATTTGAGGATGCCCTGTAGCTTTTCATATCTTTCACTCTCCGATTTACCGAGCATTCCTCTCAGGACGCTGTTCAGATTTGTCTTCTCGTCTGGAGATGGACTTCGCATCGGTGAGGGAGTAGGCACAATCTGACAAATGAAGCCGCTGACAAGGAAAGGGTGCCTCCTGGCTACTCGGACCAGCAACTCTGCGCTTCTTGGCCATGATCTTAGCCTACCGATGTAGTGACGTATCTCATGCCAGTGACACCAATCCCCCGTACCTGCTATTATCTGATTGAGTAGTTGGTCAGAGCTGGAATGGCGGAATTTAAAGGCTCTCGCAACCAGATCATGGTCGTCTTTAAGCTCCCGAAAGGAGTCCAGTTGCTCAAATAGGAGACCCTCTGTGCCTTTATTAGTTATCTTCTCAGCAGGGAACTGCTGTCCCACCTTTTACCGACACTTGGTTGTCCATTCTGCCCTTCGCTTGGTCCACAGCCTTGCCTAATTGACGAAAGTAGTGTTTGACTTTCTCTCGGCTGAATTGGATAGACTGCCGACGAATGGCCAATTCAACTGCCGATGCTTCTTCTGAAGAAGCTAGGCTGTCCAGCTGTTGTAGGATCCTTTCCAGATGATCTCTTACTTTTTTATCAGGGCTTTCATTTGCTGCCAGCCAGTAGATGGGACCTTGTGGAGTCTCCTCAACCGCAATCGAACTGACTGTGCGGCCCCCTGTTCGATAATCGCACAGCCAGGATAGATTGTCGAGAAATCTGTGACAGCGTATCTGGAGGGACTCATCTGTCGATTCTAATGACATTTCATGTTTTCGTGAGCCTCGAGTCGGTTTCAAAATTTGTAGGAGAACTAATGGCTCATAGAAGTGTAAAATAAAAGGTGATTGATTCCTAGGTTACGAGTAACTACGCACCCTTAAGTATAGATCCTTGTGTTAAGATCTTATGTCAAGATCTTGTGTTAAGCAGTATTACGTGTTAGCTTAAGAATGAAGCTCGTCTAGCTTTAATATCACATTCTCTTCTATCTAGATTTAAGTATTATTGTGTCAGGAAGCGCCAAGACTCAGTCTTGGCACACAGATATAAGCTGGCTGCAGAAGTAAATCTCTGCAGATCAGCGATCTGTTCTTGTAACACAAGAGGGCCGTCATTATACATTTACTATATACGCTCTTAACATATCTTTCGCATATTACTCGCATGCTTATAAACTTCTATATCTCGGATTTTTATATATACATGAAGAACATCTACTGTCTATCTGATTCTGAACAGTCTCCTTAATATTTAGATCGCTCTATTTAATAGATCGTTCGATAAAGATTCTTTAATATAATAATGAAAACGCGAAATATAATTAACACAATTAATGAAGATTAAGAAAGATTAATTAATAATATAAATATCGATTTAATAATAGATAAGTAGTCTACATCTTTTATTAATAATAATAATAAATAAAAGATTATTAAATAGTATTATAAACGCTTATATAAGCAGATTTAAGAGAAGAGAATACTTAAAGATATTATTATAATAAAGTCTAAACTCATAAACAAAATATCTGCAAATCTTATAAAAATCGCAGACTTATTCATTTATTATAAATAAGTTACTTTCTCTATTTATTCTTACACTTCTTTATCACGTCTAATTTACATTATTAAATCTTTATATTATTTTATAAAGAATCTTAAAGATATAATTAATTATAAGAATGATTAAAAGATTTATATACGCATATTATCGCTTATAAATAAGATTAATCTTATTAATTAAGCGGCAATTTATTTATAAGATAAAGCACGTAAATTCTAAATTAATAATATAATTTTAATTATAATCTAAAATGAATATATAAAGTAATATTAAAGTTTAATTATTAATTCTATTAATTATATATAATATATATTAATTTAACTTAAGATTATTAAGCAGTGACTTTAATAATTAATTTAAAACATTATCGCTCTTATTAAAAGTTTTAAAAAAGATATTTCACCGATAATTAAGAAAGAATATAAGATATAATAACTACTTACTTATCTTATATTAAAGATTCGCAGAAAGATATTAAAAGAGAATAGAATTATTATATCTTATAAATAAATTATAATCGCGATATAATAATAAGAAGAATTAACTCGAAAGTTATTCTTAAAAAATAAAGATAAGTCTTATATTAATTTAATTAACACTATATTAAATAGAAGCGCATATAAAGTATATACTTCTCGCGAGCGTTTTAAACGCGAATATAAACTTAATTATAATATAAATTATTATTTTAATTCGACTTTAATTAGAATAAATTTAACGTTTATTAAAGATATAAGAAGTAATAATATGATCTGCTATAATTATGAAAAGTTTGATTATCTTTCTCGAAATTATAAAGTGTCGAGAAAAATCAATCTATTATTAATATCAATAAAAAAATAGACTTCGACATTATAATAACATTCGTAATATTAAATATAAATCTTAAAAATATAAAGTTAACACAATATATAATTATTAATATCGCATTATAAAATAAGTATAATATTTACAGACTATTTATACTTTTAAATATAGATGCTTAAGAATGCTTTCTATTATAGAAAGTAATTATTAAAGAAGATATCTGAATAAACTCTATATTTATAAGCGCGATAATCTTAAATAATCGATTTATTATAATATATAATTAATATATAATGAAAGCGAATATAATAAACTCAGTAAGAATATCATAATCTTATTAAATAAACTTTATAATTATAAATATTTAAAGATATAATATTATATTGAGCGGACTCTAAATCTTTAACATGAATTTAAATTATTATTTTAAATAATACAAATAATTTTATTGTGAAAATAAGAAGAGTTATAAAATAGATATTATAAAGATATTAAAACTCGAAAGAGTTAATATTCCGATTTATGCGATATATATCACATTTATGAGAATTATATTAGAGACATGCGAAGACTTAAAGAGTATTATACAAGATATATATAGAAGCTCTTCGAATTCAGTATAATGTTATTCTATAAATCTTTACTTTATAAAAGTGATTATTATGCAGTTATTAAAAGAGCTCGAAGACTATATTGATATATTCTTAAAAGAGAACGCTGCGAAATTGTCTGATAATATATATATAAAACACGCTATTCTCATTAAGAAAAATAAGAAGATATTATATAAACTTATTTACTTCTTATTTGTAAATAAGTTATAAGTATTATATAAATATCTTAAGAGTAGTATAATAAAAGACTGAATAAGAAATTCGAAGTTATTTATAAAAGCTTCAATTCTATTTATCTTTAAGAAAAACGATAGTCTGCGCTTATACATAAATTATAGAGATCTAAATTAAATAACTGTTCGAAATAAATATTCATTATTACTAATTTCTGAGATACTCAATTAATTAAGTAACGCGAAGAGATTTATATTAATAAATCTGCGTAACGCTTATTATTAAATATATATTAAGTAAGAAGATGAGTGAAAGACTGCGTTTCACACGCGATATAATTATTTTAAGTATATAATTATATCTTTTAAGCTGATTAATATATCAGCGACATTTTAAATTTATATTAATTAAATATTAAAGAATCTATTAAACATTATTTATATAATCTATTTTAATGATATTATTATTTATAATTACAATAAATAGAAGCATAATAATCACGTGCGTTAAGTGCTGAAGAGATTATATAAATTTAACTTATTTATTAAGTTATTAAAATATATCTTTTTTGTAATAGAAATAGACTTTCTTAACTATTATATAAATATAATAGACGTTTTAATAAATATACACAGAATAATTATAATTATTAATTAATCAATTCCGAGATTATTTTATAATATATAGATCTTTTTAAGCTTGATCAACTTCTATAAAAGATTCATTTATAAATACTTTATAATAATTATTATAATTATAGATCTATTACTAAGAATAATAAAAGAAAAGAAGACTAAATCGTTTCTCTAAATAAAAAAGATAGATGCTACATTTCGCATATTAAAAAAGTGCTTTTAAACTGCTTCTTTACTATAATATTTTGATTTAAAGAAGTTAATTTAAATTAAAATAAATATATTAGAAAGAGATTTAATAAGAATTCTCTCTTAATTCAGTAATAATAATATGAAGACAGTATATTATATCTAAATATCAGTAATATTCTACTTAAGAAAGCTAATATTAGCTGAGAGAAACTATATTATAAAAGATGAAGAGATATTAATAATTATTATCTTATTTAAGAAATAATATTATTACTTAAAATCGTCTGCTTTTAATATGCGAGTTCTATGTAATCACTTTAACTTATAGTTATTTATAATAACAAAGATATTAAATAAATATTAAGCTTAATAAATTAAGATGCTCATTACTTATAATTTTAAGATCTATTATCGCAAAGATAAGAAGAATCTTACTGATTTATTATTATGTAAATCGAATTACACAGTAAATAATAAGAGAGAGAAAGAGAATTCTCTTAAAATACTTATTTTAAAAAGAGTTAGATTTAAGATCTCGATCATTAATCTAAGTTAAGAAGAAGAATCTTTAAATTTAAGATTGCTTATAGAAATTATAATAAAGACTATTATACGCTCTGAAAAGAGTTAATAAAGTGCTCTATCTAAATCTATTATAGATGATTAACATAACACACGCGAGATACATATTAATCACGTGCGAGAAATCGAAAATTCTTTGAAAGAAGAAGAAAACTTCTCGAAAATAAAAGTTATAAGTTCAGTCTTTATTATATTATCTTATAAAAAGATTTCGAACACTCTTATTAATTATCTTCTGGCGCTGTAATAAAGAGATATCTTCTATATGAAGAGAAGTTAAAAGAGATCTTTAAATAATCTTATTAAAGAGAGTTAATTTAAGAATAAATAATGCGAAGATCATACTGATCTTGTATAATATAATAACGCGGTCTATATTTCTAATAATCATATAATTAGAATAGAGATTCTGCGTGCAAATCATAATAATCTATAATAAGAGAGTTATTTTGATTAAAAGAGAATTCAAGAGATTATTCTGCGAAGTTATTAATAATTTAAAATATCATAAATTATTAGAGATTATATCTTAACGTGTGATATCTATTAAAGAATAAAGACATTATAATATAAGTCTTATAACATACTTATATTATTATCACAATTAAAGAGAGTTTAATAAAATATTACGATAAACTTTATTATAAACTTATCATCTACTGTTCGTAAAAGTAAAGTATATAATATTATTCTTATAATAATGAATCGATATTTAAAAATAATATATTATATAATATATATAAAAGAAATCAATGCTTTTCAATTGAAAAAGAGATTTATTAAGAAGATATTCTCAAAATTCAAATTTTCTAGATTTATTATTAGTAATAGAGAATTAATATTTATATTAAAGTATTAAGAAACTCTCTATTATTATTTATATATAAAGAGATATCTCGTTACAGCATTTCACTCATAAATAAATAATTAAATTGAGTGTGATAATTAAATATTAGAATATTATCTTCGATATTATATTAATTATTATCAAAATAATTAAATAGATTTATTATTAAATGCTGAATTCGCGTATAATAGAAGTGTACACTTAATTATAAAAAAAACATTATTTAAGATGATGCTAAGTTTTCTATCTACTTTTCGCATAAAACTTATAGACGAGATATCTGCGCGAAAAGAGAAGAGTTAATTAATAAGAAAGAGAGTGGAGTAGATTGAAGAGATTATTATCACGAGTTATTACAGTTATGAAGAATAGTTATACGCGAGAGATAATTACAGACTTGATTATGAAAATCTAACTATTTTGTTATACGTGCGGTATGGCGAAATGTCTGAGACTTAATACGCGAGCTTAATATGTTAGAACTACATCTTTTAATTAGATCTCAGAATTAGAAGACTGTATTAAGATTAACGGCCGCAGTGCGCATTTAATACTTCTACAGCTTTCCGATAAGCTAGATTAGTTTTTATAACTTAAGTATTTATTTTTATAGACTATTAAATATATTTAGTTTAAGTTGTTATAATATATTTAAGTTCACTTTCTTTATTATTTAGATAAATATAAAATAGTTATTCTTTAATTAATTTGAATTTTAAGTAAACTAACTTACTTTTATTAAATCTTCTTTAAATCACTCTCAAACTCTTTAATAATGAAACAGATTTCGTGAATAGATTTAATATATTAAGTTCGATTATTTATCTTTAAAGAAAGAGAAATTAAAGACGTCTTTAAAAAAGCAAGATAATCTGAGAATTGAGTTAGTAGATTTGAGATCTACTAGTTAACAGTTAATATTCGCGAATAGAAGAATCTTGAGAGCACTTAAAATAGTGTGATTAAAAAGTAGAATCTAAAATTTAGTTTCTGAGCTAATTAATATCAATATAACTTAATTTAATTAAGAAAGATTAGAGAAAGATTCTGCGTTATAAAATGATTTAGATATAAATCAATAACAATCTTCTCTATAAATAGAGAGTGTTAAGATAGAAATGATTTAAGAGATAACGACTTTAAGATAACTTACTAAGAATTAAGAAGTAATAAAGTTCGTTGCGAGAATATAGAATAACGTGAATAATATACTGCGCATATTTAAGAAATTTTATAATTTATATAATAAGATAATTAAGACTTATAATAAAGAGATTAATAAGATAACAGAAAATCATTAAATAATTCACAAGTTATAGAATTATTAATAAAAAGAAAGAGATATATAAATAATTAAAAGATAATAATTGATTTAAGAGAATTAGTCACTTAAGAAGAGATTAAGAGATGAAAAGATATTAATAAAGAGATTATTAATAAGATTAACTGTGTTTATTACATCTCAATCTTAAGAGAATAGAGTAAAGAATTCATAATAAGTGTTAGAAGCTTTAATAATTATAATAAAAGAAATTGATTAAGATTAAAGAATGAGTGAGAAGCTTCTTAATTTAAAGACGTTTGAGATTAGAACTTTATAATAATTCGCGGCATGACTATTATTTATTAAGATAAAGCTGAGAGTGAATAAGAATAGATTTCTTATAGAAATAAATCAAGTAATCTATATAAGATTTAGAATTAAAGGCGAGACTGAAGATCTTTTAGAATCATATTTAAAAGATTTTGAGATAGTAATTATTATCTCTCTTCTATAGATATTAATAAATTAATTTATCGATTTATTTCAAAAGTAGATAATAAGAGATAAGTATTAATAACTTCGTTAATGAAATAAGAATCTGCCCACTTTTCTTGAAGAAACTATGAGATACGCTGCTTAGATAAATATCTTAAAGAAGAATTAGATTCAAGATATGAGATCTAAAATCTATAATGAATTGAAGTAAGTAATTATCTTAAATAGATACTCTTTATTAAAGAAGATAGTTGAGAATCTATAATTCTGCGAAGTAAATATTTAAAAGATAGAAATATTTATAAAAGATCGCGAAATAGTCTAAGTAAATTCAAGATTTAAAAAGAGAAAGTCAGTTAATAAACTGATTAAGATAATTAGATTAATTAGATCGCCCCGATTCTACACGATTAAGATAGATTATAAGAAGTTTCGATATTATAAATATTAATAACTAGAATATATAATTAAGAACTGTTTAGAATTGATAATTATTAAGAAAGAAGATTTTAATATTCTTCAGAAATTGGAAAAAGAGTAGTCTATTGCAAAGATGTTATGAATAGATCTGCGAGCGCAGAAATAGCTGTGAAGAAGTTTAGATAGAAGTGTTAATTAAGAATATCATCTATAATTATCTCTATAATAGTTGAAGACTGAATGGAGCCTTCGTTTCTAATAAATATTATATTGAGCGAAGAAAAGACGGATTCTCTGAACGTGTTTATATTGATAAATACTGACTGTTAACTTATAACAGTAATGAATTATTAACTGACTGAGAATTTATATAAGAGACTATAAATTAAGCTGATAAATCTAGTTAAAAAGATTTCATTAACAGATTTTGTAGAAAGAAAGCATTCTATTATAACGCAGACGATTTATATATTCATAATAATTGTAAGATATTAATAAATGTCGCAGATCTTCTATATAATTCAGGCGGTGTATTCTATTATTCTAAGAAAGAAGTGAATAAGATTATATAATTATATATTCAATCTTATTATCGATATTATAAATTTCGAGCCGAAATATTATTAGCACGATAGTAGAAATCCAACTATTTTGCCGTACGTGCGATACAACGAAATATCGAAAAATGAGAATGAATTAGATGTGAACAACTCTAATTATTCTCGAATAAAGAAGAATAGATCTAACTATAATTAAATATGTAAGAATAATTCTGAGTATATATATTCAGATTTAAATAGATTAGAATAAAAGATGAAACTATCTTCTGCTAAAATTTTAAAGCGTGAAAAGATGAAGATCGATTTAAGATTAATCTCGTTCTTAGTTAAGTCTTTTATAAAGAAAAGAATAAAGCTTTAAAGATCTCGAAAACAAAGAAATAATATAAGTTCAAGAAGCTTAATCTCTTTTAATTTAGAGAATATTAAGATAATAAGTTTAGCAGCTTTTAAAGAGCTGACTAAGAAATCTGAAGCGGAGATTATTATAATTATTTCCGAGAATATTAAAAAGCAGAGAAAGAATAATGAGAAGATTGAGAAGGATTTATGAAAGACAATTCCGTCTGAGTTTCGTGAATATATTTATATCTTTTTAAAAAAGATTTCGAATACTCTTTCTCCGCATTAAGATTAATATAATCATTAAATAGAATTATAGAAGAGCGCCAAACTACTTAAAAGATAGTTTTATTAACATATAAATTCTGCGAAACTTAATATGATTAAAAGATATATCGAGAAGAATCTTAAGAAGAGATTTATTAAGTTAAGTAATATATTATTTATATTCCCGATTTTATTAATTCGAAAATTGAATAAAGAACTTTAATTTTGCATGAATTATTGAGATCTGAACACTTTAATAAAGAAGAACAAATATTCAATATTTAGAATTAATAAGATGTTAGAACAGCTTACTAAAGCGAAGTTTCTAATAAAGATAAATATTCATTAAGCGTTTTATTATATTAGAATAGTTATAATTAAAGATAATAATTTGATAATATTCAGTATAGTGTATAGAAATTATTGCTATTTAATAATGCTCTTTAAATTAAGCTCGGCGCTCTTAATTAATTAGAGATATATAAATGATATATTTCTAAGTGTGTTAAAATAATTCATAATATTATATTAAGATAATATTCTGATATTCAATAATACGTGAGAAGAATATAAATAGTATATTAGAGAGATGTTAAAGATTCTAAAGAAAATAGAACTTCAAGTAAATATTAAGAAATATAACTTCTATATTATAAAGATCAAGTTCTTAGATTTATTAATAAATATATATGAAATGCGATTAAATTCAGCTCGAATTAAGATAATTCAGAAGTAAAAAATGTTTAAATTAGAGAATATATAAATAATATAATGATTTCTTAAATTCATTAATTATTATCGCCGATTTTACAAGAGTTTTGATTAAATAACGAGATTATTGAATAATTTATTAATTGTTCTTACTTTTATTTAGTTTATGACTAATAAGAGATTCTGTATATTTATATAATAGAGAACTCTTTAAGAAATAAAATCTATTAATACTTTATGTTTTCGACAGTTGATTTCCATTCTATATCGCGTAATCTCTTCTAATTTCCAGTATTGAGTTCCAACATCTTCTTATAAATTTCAATAGTTTCTTTCTATCTTACTTAAAAATCTAAAACTCCTCTTCATATTATATTCGAAAATCTATCTAAGAATAATTTATAATATCTGCACTTATGATACTTTAGTTTTAATATTCTGCGCTAAAGATTGAAGTTTATTGTAATTTATTGTAAACTATTATTAAGATCTAAGAATATTCTTATTTACTGTGTAATATTTCTTATTATATAATAAACAAAACAATCAGTATTTAATTACTATTTTTCGTAACTTATTATTATTGTTTTATGCGAATTATAGTCTTTATAATAAGAACGAAGCTTTCTATAATATAACTCCGAAGTTAATAACACTCTTATAAGAACTCATAACTTAAACTCTTCTTTAACTTATTTTTATATCGCAGAAAATAAAGAATAGTTATTTTATTTAATAAAGTCTCTTCGCAATTAAATTTAATCTTCTATTATTTATATATTTCTATTAGAATCTTTTACTTCTTCTCGCATAACCCGCATTATAAGATCGAATAGAGAAAGCGACTATTTCTATAATAGAAAGATCGGTTTTCATATAATCATATAAGTATAATTTCTCTTGTAAACAGATGATTTTCTTATAGACTCTCGTATTTATTTATTTATTATATGCTTATCTATTCTGTGCGTCTGTGAAAATAACTTTTTATAATCTTTACTCTTTAATTTTATTTTTAAGCTCATCTTAATTTTATTATAAAGTGATTAATTACGCTAAATACCGCGTGAAGATGTGAGCTCATCATCTCACTAACTATGATCGATTCATCAGTCAGACTCTGCGTTCTCATAAAGAGCTATTGAATAATTTATTAAAGAAGAATATTTTATTAATATAAGATGAATTCTATATTAAGACATTTAAGAGATTGAAGAAGCTGATAATATCTGATCTAATTCTTTAATATTTTGATTTGAGAAAGAAGACTTATATAGAATGTGATGTAAGTAATCACATTATAAAAGGAATTCTCTCGCAGAAAGAATTGAATAAGAAATTGCATCTCATTACTTATTACTTAAGTAGTATAAGCTCGGCAGAAAGAAATTATATTATATATAATAAGAAATTATTAATGATAATTCGATGTTTTAAAGAATAAGAATCGGAGTTATAAAGTATTGAAGAAGATATTATTAAGATATTTATAAATTATAAAGCTCTAAAGTACTTTATATTAATAAAGAAGTTAATAAGATAATAGATACAATAAATAAAGTTCTTAACACAATTTAACTTTAAGATGATTTATTAATTAAAAGCGATTAATAAAAAGACTGATATCTTAATAAGACGAGAAAAGAACATTTCTAAAGTAAAGAATAATATGAATTTATATTAGATATTATTAATATTAAAGATATTATTTAAGAAGATTTAGAGGAATTATAAGATGACGTGTATTACACAAGAGATTCGCACGTTAGATGAAAATGTTAAGTAGATGAATAGAAATAATCGGGATTTGAAAGAGATTTATAAGATCTTACGAAATAAGATTGAGAGTGTTTGTAATGAATATTAAATAAGTCTATATAAGAAAAGAGAAGATCTGCTTTATTTTCGAGATAGATTAATTATCTTGATAAAGTTAAAAGAGCTGCGAATGTAAATGATTTGATAGATTTATGAGAGTTAAGAGACGAATTACTTAGAAGAATTAAAGATACTGCGATTAATTCGGAAATTATATTAATTCTCTGAGTTAATAGAAGTAATTAAATAATATCTGAGAAACTATTATATTTATTAGAGATTTAAGATGAAAAGATAACGCTTAGAAGAAGAGTTATAATCTCTCTTGATTTCTGAGATGTTTTAAAAGAATATCTTTATAGATTTCGTGATAAGATTATTAAAATCGAACGACTTTAATGCGATTCTTAATATAATAGATTGATTAATAAAGAAGAGATATTATATTATCTACACGACTATTAATAAGAATATAATCGCAGAGAATACAGCTAAAATATTATATAAGAATATATGAAGAATTTATAATCTATTTAGCACAATTGTATTGAATAGAGATTCTCAATTTGCGAGCATAATATAACTATATTTATGTGAGATTCTGAATATTATGACGAAGCTGTTTGTAATATTTCATTTATAAATAGATGAATAGATAAAAGTTGCGAATGCAGAGATAAAGCGTTATCTATATAATTACATGAATTTTAATTAGAAGAATTGGGCGGAATTATTATTAAATGCGAAATTCGTGATTAATATAATTATATTTAAATCAACTCAGCTATCTTCGTTTATAATTAATAAAGAATATAAGTCATAAATTAACTTTAACGCGATAGAGAAGTCAAGAATAATTAGATAACGAATTAAGTTATAAAAGACTTAAAATTTAATAAAGTTAATAACTGAAATATGAAGCTGAATAAGAGATTATTTAGCTGAGATCTAAAAGAGATAGAAGGAGTAGATTGATAAGTATTGTTGATCAGTGATATTCGAGAAAAGAGAGAAGATATAATTATTAACAAAGAATATTTATATAATTAGATCTTATAAGAAGTTAAACATGAAATGAATAGATTTATATAAAATGTTGAAGAAGTTGAGAGATGTATATAAACTTAAATTATCTATATTTATAAAGATTTACTTAATCTTTTATACCGCATTATTATTTAGAGATTCAGAGAATTTCTTATCTTAGAAATATTTCAGATCTTCTTCTATTATTATAGAAATAAAGATAAACGCGAAATAAAAAGTGAAGAATATTATTAATATTAAGAGAGTGAGAAGATATTTTAAGACAAGAGTGCAGTAAGTAAATTATTTAGAGAATTTGATCTACTATCTAATTAAGAATCTTGAGAATTTGAAGAAGATTCTTAATAATTACTATTTAAGAAATGCTGATAAGTTAAGATCTGAGTGATTAGAGAACAGCTTTAAGAAGTGAGCTAAAAATAAGAAGAAGAATAATGTTTCTGAATTATCGCCTGAGAAAGAGATATTAGCGAGCTTAATTAATGACGAAGAGATTAGCAATTAGAAATAAAAGAATAATATTATTAATTATTAATTAAGAATAATTAATTTAATGAGTTAGAAAATAGTGTCACGAGTTGCTACAGCTATAAAGAATAGTTATACGCGAGAGATAATTATAGACTTAATTATAAAAATCTAATTATTTCATTATATATATAATATAATGAAATGTCTGAGACTTAACACGCGGGCTTAACGCGTTAGAGTTATATCTTCTGATTAAGTCTCAGAGTTAAAGAGCTATATTAGAATTAGCGGCCGTAGTGCGCATTTAATACTTCTATAGCTTTTCGATAAGCTAGATTAGTTTCTGCAATTTGAGTATTCATTTTCATAAACTATTAAATATATCTAGCTTAAGCTATTATAATTATTAAAGAGAATAAAGATCTTTAAATCAAATTATAAGAAGTAATAAAGAAGTTCTATAATTTAAAATATAAGAATATAATCTATAAGATTGAAGATAAGATTCTATTATCATCGAAAAATATTTGTATAAGAAAAGTAAGTAAGAAGCTTATTAATAAGTTTCTCGAATCATTTAAAATCAAGAAATTAATAAATAAGAATGCTTATTAACTCATTCTTTTTAAAAGCTATAGAAGAATTCATCTTATATTTCACGTCTCTTTATTAAAGTTATATCACGGGCGAGAAGATATTAAGATATTTAAGTCTATAAAGATATAGAATGAGAATGAATAGAAAGTTAAAGAGATTCTTAATATTAGAGTCGGAGACTTGAGAGATGAAAAAGATATAGAGAAGATAGAGTAGTAGAGTGTTAATACTGAGATGAAACTGAGTATAAAGCAATTATTTAGAATGGATTAATAAAAGAATCTTATATTCTTTTATAATTCCCAAACTTATTAATTAATAAATAGTTATATAATAAAGCTCACAAGAATATCTATCTCTCTTTTTGTTATATAGAATAATAAAGATAATGAGATTAATATCTTCTCATATAATAAAGTTATAAATCATATGTTTAAATTAATTAAGATTAAAGATCTAACTTAATTATAATCACATATTTAAGTTAATTAAGATCAAGAGTTTAACTTAATTATAATCACGTGCTTGAGTTAATCAAGATTAAGAGTTTAACTCGATTAAGATTATATGTTTAAATTAATTAAGATTGAGAGTCTAACTTGATTAAGATTATGTGCTCTTTAAGTTGAGCGCGCATAATAATATATTTTCTCTCACAATCTTTTAATCTAAAAGATTCTTGAAACAAAAAAAAAATTTATTTGTGTGATATTTAATAACGCAAATTTAATATTCAATATTTTCTTATAAAATTATTATTAAATCTGAGCTGTAAAGTATATAAGAAACTTATATTAAAAAGAATTTGTATTTAGAGTTAATCTCTACTAATTTAGCATTACTTTTTAAGCTGTTAATACTTAATTTCTTAAGAGTTAATCTTCGCTCTTTCTTAATTATAAAGATATAACACAGAAATCTGATTTCAGATCTTATCTTATCTAAATTATTGATATAAAAGGCGTGTAATCTTTCAAGATATTAGAGATTATAGAACAGCTCTTAATTATTCTTATAATCTCTCTTAATAAACTTAATACTTAAAGTCATGCTCAAGATTATAATAATTATTAATAATGACTTTAACAGTTTATTCTTTATCTGAAACTGAAGTAATTTAAGCTTAAATATATTGAGACTATTCTTTAATAATAAGTTTAATAATCTTCTTTAACAGTTTAACATGAAAGATATTATGAATTCTTAAGCTTTCAAACAGTTTCAGTTAATAGATAAGTGAACTAATATATTTAATAATCTTATAAAGATTAATCTTTTAATGATTTAGCTTCTTATTAATTTATTAAATGCGAATATTATTAGTCTTTAACTAAATCATATCTTCAATCTTAAATATTTTAGATTATTAATATTAATTATAGTAGTACTTTATTTATACTCAGACTTAATAGAGCTAATTTATTATAATCTGATGAATATTCTGAATCTTATTAGCGTGAGTAGTAATAATAATATTAATTAGCTCCGTCTCGAAAGTCTTTAAGAAGATAATAAAATTGAGATGATAATTATTCTTAATAAAGAAAGAAATCATATCTATAATAATATGAGCACTGTTATTATAAACTATCTCTGCAATATCTAATCAATTATCTTAATTATCTTAAATATAGTTAATATAAACTCGCAGATAAATCTTAAGAAATATATTAATCCGTTCAGTCTAATTATTAGCGGAGAAATAATAGATAATTATAAGAAAGTACTTAATATTGAGTTGTTTATATAGATGCTTGATGAACTTATTCACAAACTATATATCTTAATTAGTAAATTAGATCTTAGAAATATCATGATAATAAATCAAATATTAATAAATAATAATAACGATTTTCTTGACGATTATACTCTTCTTATAAATTATCTTAAAGTGAACACACTTAATATAAATATTAATTATAATTAGAATAATATCATTCTTAGTCTTAATTATAAAGAGCTTAATAATAAAGTTTAAGTTTATTTAGATTTAAGATTCTTCAAATTAAGAATGATATTTAAGAAGATTATAAGTCTTGCGAAAGCTGAATTTATTTTATTAATATAAGTAATATCTTTAAATATATCGCTTAATCAGTATAAAGAGTTCGAGTTAGAAATATTATTATTAAATCAGTTTAATTATGCGCTTCTATCTAAAATAATTAATAAGAGGATTATTATGATACTGCTTAAGAATCTAAGTATATAAACTTCGAGAGATATAGATCTTATTATTTATAAAAAAAATTCTGTTATTCAGAGTTCATCACTTTAAAAGATTCTTTAATAGAGTGTCTTTATAAATATTAGAATCTTTAATAAGAGCGATAATATAATAAGTGCGGATTGATTTAGAAATAGTAATTGCTGAGAGATTTAGTTAAAGAATCTTAGAATTATTAATCTTAATTAAGATAAGATTTAAGAAGAATATTATAAATAATAATTCTTTCTATATATAATCGGCGCGTTTAAAGAGCTTATTAATAGAATTAATTATATTCGGGCGGTACTTAATTATATAGTCGAATTTATTGAGCTTTAATTATAATTCTATTTATTAACAATTTAATTTCGTAATGAAATTAAATTAATAAAGATTATTATGATTAGAGAGCACGATAATCTATTATCAAGCGCCTTCTAAAAAGTGTCTTTAGTGCTTCATAATATATATTATGATTAGTAGTTCTTGATCCGGCGTGTTATAATGAGACTCTTTAGAGATTAGCTTTTTTAAATAGTAGACGATTAAATATCATCTTTCGTGCTAATTTATTTAGAAGAGCATTATCTTAATCATATATATATAGATGTTAAATTTAATAAAGATTTACTTACTCAAATCAAATTAATAAAGAATAGAATATTTATAGAATGTAACTTTTAATTTATTAAAGAATTCTCGAGTCTATAATATAAAGATAAAGCTTTCGAGAGACTTCTTTAATAAATCTATTAAACCTTTAATAATCTTAAAGTATTCTTGAATAAAACAATAATAAAAGTTCGCGAAATTAAGAAATTCTTAAATCTCTTGAAGCTTATAAAGCTCTAACTAATTATAAATAATCGCGATTCTCTTTAACTCCATCTTAACTATATTATTATTGATAATGAAGTCTAGAAAGAAGACTCTCTAAATATGAAATTCATACTTATTAAGATTGGCGAAGAGCTTAATCTTTTAAAGACAATTTAAGATCTTATAAATTCTCTTTATTAACTACTTCTTGATATTTTTATAGATGAGAATATTATTAAAGAAGATCACGCAGCTATTATTAATCAGGCCCGTAAGAGCGTGATTTATATAGATCTGAAATCAGATTAACCCGTTAATTATTTCGAAGAATATAATATTATATTAAAAGAGTTTATATCGAGTTTTAAAGATAATGAGATATTCGTGTTTTAAGATAATCCGAATTTAATAGAAGATCTTAATTAAATTAATCTTAATAAAGAATTATGCATCTCAGATCTGATTTAATAGAGTATTAAATAAAGATGTCGAATAATGATTCTTAATAATAATGATATTAAGAACTCGATAATTAATATAGAGACGAAGCTTAATTGAATTCTTCTTAATTACAAAAAGAATCGGGGCCGCGGTAAAGAATTTGCTGAGAAAGATTTATTAATAATGTAAATATTTCTTAATATATTTCTTTTAAGTTTATAATTCGGCGTTATTATAAAGATATGCGGGCTTATTTAATAAAATCTTATTTAATTCAATATTAATTCGAAAGTCTTACTCCGAGCTTTAATAAAACAGTAGTAGGATATATCTCTTCTTAAAGAAGATGTCGATATAGTCTTGATAATTAGAAAGTAGAATAATATGAACTTATAATTTCTTTTTAATAATTGTTATAACGATAAGAATAATAAGAATAATAGAAGATATAATAAATTCATCAGTTATTAATAGATTATTCTTATCAGTTATTTCAGAGCTTTCAACTTCTCTCTTAACTTGATAAAGCTTTATATTAAAGAGATCTTAAGTAAAGTAATTAATAATCGAGTCAATCTTCTGTAAATTTAACGCGATACTTAAAAAGATCGCATACTTAATTTAAAGAGTGACAAACTCTTTAGCTTATTATATCTGAGAAAGATAGTTAAATAGAATCTTTCTAAGAGTAATCTTAATATAAAAGTTAATTAATAGATTAATTAATTTAAAGATAGATTTCGAGTCTTAATTAAAATATAATATCTTTATAAGTTAGTTAATCTAAGAATTATACTTATATAAATATAACTATTCTACGATTAGATTATATAGATTATTGTGAGCTATAATAATCTTAATTATCTATTCTAATTCTATAAAGATTTAAAGCATTAAGATATATTTCTTAAGATCTTTAATCTGCTAAAGCTCACTTCTATCTAACGCGTGAATAATATTCTTAATAATAACTTCTTAAATACTGTGATCTGAGATTTAGTTATGATTTATAAAGTTCGCCGTCATCTCACTATTTATTATTATTATTATCTTCTTCTCATTTAATAAGCTCTTAATAATTAGATGCGAAATCGTATTAAAAATGATTTTACTGATAAAGATTAACGTGATTCTAAAGAATAGCGAATTTAGACTTATCTAAATCACTGAATCTTTTATAATCTTTATTAATATTGTAATCATAAGTATTAAACTTATTAATCAAGTCTTTAAAGTTATAAAGCACTTTAAAATCTTATAATTAACTCTATTATAATAAAGATAGAGATTAAGATCGTGATAATATTACTTTTCTTCTATAGTAAGAGGAGCTTATATATTTTATATCTGAGATTCTAAGATTCTAATTAAGACTGCAGTCGCATTTATAACGCGGAAGTTATCGCGACTATTATTAATCGGATTAACTAAAATATTTCGAAGACTTTAATTTCAAATATACTTAGTTTAAAGACTTTAATTAATGAAGAGAGTGTGTTTCTTTAAATCTATATAATTATTAAAGTTTAAAACTAAGATATTAATTGATTTTTACATATTATACTTAAGCTTAAACTTAAGAAGCATTTTCTAAATAGAAATAGAATAGTTAAATTATAAAGTTAAATTCTTAAAGATCTTAATTATCTTCTTTATTATTATAATTTATTAAAGATCTCTCAGCTGCTAATTAAGATAATTTCTTAACTAAGAATCGCGATACTACTAATATAGAGCCTGCTTAATATTACTGAAGCAGTTCAAGACAATATTAAATCATTAATTATTAAGAATTAACTGAAGAAATTTCTTAATCTTATCCGCGCAGAAGTTATAAAGAGAGTTGATCTGAGCGCTCTTATTATTTAAATAAATACTGAATTGTTATTAAAAAAGAATCTAAAGATCGATAAAGAAGAGATTAAGTTTATCAGTCTCATTATTAAAGATAATAATATTAATAGACTTAAACTCTTTAACTATAAAGATCGAAATGAATTAATTATTTATTAAGATGATTGATGATTTATATTTCTATTTAAGTTAAGTCTTAATCTTCTTTATAACTTTATAATAAATACTATTTAACTCTTAAATAATAAGATCTTTATAAGTACTAAGATCTTTATAGAATTTATTATTATCAGCATCTTTATTCTTCTTAATTAAGATATGAGACTTAATTAAGTTAGTAAGAGATATTGATTTAAATTCTGAAATGATGAGAGAATTCATTTAAATCTTATATTATAAATTGTGTCGAAGATTCTTATATTAAGTTGATAGATTGGACTTAAATGATAAGATAACTAAATACTGAATATTAAATATAATATTCCGGTTTAATATCTTTGAAATCTTGGAGATACTTAATCTGAGACTGTGATTCTGAAGATCTATAATTCTGGAGCTGTGATTCTGTAAATCTATGATTCAAGAACTATTCTATCGGATCTATATTAAGATGACGCTCAGAATGTTAGAATCGAAGGCCCGGAAGATGAAAAAGATATAGAGAAGATAGAGTAGTAAAGTGTTAATAATGAGATAGAACTGAGTGTAAAGTAATTATTTAGAATAGATTAATAAAAGAATCTTATATTCTTTTATAATTTCTAAACTTATTAATTAATAAACAGTTATATAATAAAGCTTATAAGAATATCTATCTCTCTTTCTATTATATAAAATAATAAAGATAATAAGATTAATATCTTTCTATATAATAGAGTTACAGATCACGTGTCTAAGTTAATCGAGATTAAAGATCTGACTCAGTTATAATTATATATCTGAGTTAATTAAGATTAAGAGTTTAACTCGATCATAATCACATGTTTAAGTTAATCAAGATCGAAAGTTTAACTCGATTA
>JAABUK010002143.1_pt1 | contig 36119 bp, 29 predicted proteins | sample 5559141 | NCBI WGS metagenome assembly JAABUK01 (sample SAMN10711869, study PRJNA513367) | rock metagenome | isolation source: Antarctica rocks | place: Antarctica: Victoria Land, Pudding Butte nord | collected 2016-01-03
TAGGTCCAGGTAGCAGGTTGGGACGGGAAGGTGGAGGGGGGTGGAGGAGGAGGAGGTATTGTGGTGGGGTAGAAAAGAGGGGGTGGGGGTTTTAGGAGGAAGGTAGGCGGAGGGGGTTTATATATATTTGTTAGTAAGAAAAGTACATGTATAAGATTAATGTATTTACTTAGGATCTTAGGTAGGCGTATAGTTATGCTATAAACTAAAGTATTAGCGGGGTTAACCTTAGCGCTAGAACTCTTTTTTAGGAGGTAGCTTAGATAGTTATATAAAGACTATAATAGCTAGGGCCTTAGTAATTAGCCCTTAGATCTATAACTATACGCTAACAATTTTACTCCCTTGAATATTAACTATTCTAAGGGAGTACTATATAATATAGATATACTTAGTAATCTCTTCATCTTATATATCAATACTTTCAGTAATTCATTATAATATTCGTAAGTACTAACTACCCTTTAAGGACGGATAAATCCTACTCATACATAGAGAATTACGTAGACGATCGACTAATACTTCTAATACCTTTCTCGCTATTAACCTAGGGCTTAAAAGTATCTCCTACCGTCTGCCGCGCTGCAAGTACATTTATACAGGACATTGTATAAGGAGGCGCACTGCGGTGTCCACTAACACGAGGAAGCGGATGGCCCTTTTCACTTCCCGCATTGACAGCCTCAGCTAGACTAGATAGAAGGGCGATACAACATAGTAGAGCCATAGCGAAATCCACAGCGCAGTAGGAGCGACGACAATATGGCTCCCTCCAACCACAACCTAAAATAGATGCGGCTGAGATATGAGTCACTACCATAGTCATTGAATTTGGAGATTCCATATAGAGGGGCATGTTCAGACTCATCATCTCTCTCAGCACTTCAATGGATCCGACAGCCTTTTGCACGGGACTGGGTGTGATAGCATTGTCCTATCTGACTCTCCGCTTCCTCCGCTTCCTCTACCTCTACACGCGACCCTCGTCTTTGCACCGCTACCATTACGGCCCCGACCCCTGGGCCCTCGTCACCGGCGCCAGCGACGGCATCGGCCTCGGTTTCGCCCAAGAGCTCGCCTTCAACAATTTCAACGTCGTTCTCCACGGCCGCAACATCTCCAAACTAACCGCCGCCAAATCCCGACTCGCCCAAGAATTCCCCACCGTCCAGTTCCGCACCCTCGTCGCCGACGCATCGAACCCGTCAACGGCGCAATTCGAAAAGATCGCAACCAGCATCCGAGACCTCAATCTCACCATCCTCATCAACAATGTCGGCGGCGGCTCCGTCTGCAAACCCTTCGAAGAATACACAGCGGACGAAGTCGACGTCATGATGAACGTCAACGCTCGCTTCCCCACGCAACTGACGCGCGCACTGCTACCCAGCTTCACTCAAAAGAATAGTCCAAGTCTAATCATGAACATCGGCTCCCTCGGCACCGCAGGCGTACCCTACGCCGTCCCCTACGGCGGCGCGAAAGCCTTCAACATGTCCATGAGCGCATGCTTGGAGGTCGAGCTGAGGATAGAGGGCAAGCAGATTGAAGTCCTTGCGATCCCAGTGGGTGGAGTGACGGAGGTGAGTCATCGGGGGGATCCAGCCACGTTTTTTACGCCGGGGGCGAGGACGATGGCGAGGGCGGCGTTGGGGAGGGTGGGGTGTGGGAGGGTGGAGGTGGTGGGGTATGTGGGGCATGCGGTGCAGAAGTTTGTGGCTGATGTTTTGCCGAAGGGGGTGAGGGAGAGTAGGATCGTGCCGCTTATGAAGCGGTATAGAGCGGAGCGGTTGAGGAATAGATAGGTGTGATACGATGGGTTCGACACGTCGACTGGTGATAAAGATAAAAGCGAGGTAAGATATAAGCCAAAGCCCACACCAAGCGAAACATCAGTACCAGTCAAGGATCTCCATCACTTAACCATCATAATACCAACCAATATGACCACCACACACCCCCATCGTGAATTATCCCACCCTAACAACAAAATACTCCACCCAGCAACCTTAACTCTCCAAGCTACAAAGACCTCCACAGCTACGAATAAAAAATCCGCGACGACCCTTCCCCACATCCACCCTCCTAATACCACTCTTTCCCATTACTCATAATAAACCATTCAAACCCACACATATTACCAGCCTATCTAGCCCATCCATTCACTCAGATACTATATCACCACACAATAACCTCACCATTAGCCCGCTGTAGGCTAACCTCATCACCTCACACCATCAAACCTCCCACATCCACACGGACCTCACTCACATTCCTATCACCAACAATATCTATCTCCACCATTCCGCACGCTCCCCTACCTCCCTCAATAAACCATACACAAGTAACAAGTAAAATCTATGGAAATAAATTTTCCTCGCGAACGTGTCCAGGAGTTTTGGAGAGTTTATGCACGGTTTAAGACCGAGAAGGTGAAAGAGAGGGGGATACTGGAGGAGGATATGAGTATATTGATTATATTACTAGTCGATTTGCTGCAAGTTATGGGGAACGTTGGGGTGCGGGAACGTTGAATGGTGTAGGGGCGGGGGGGGGGGATGGTGATCTTGGAGACAATCGTCTTGCAACGAAGATTTGGTGTCGATGGATTTCAATTGGGCTAGGTCTATGCTCTCTTTTACTCTTTGCTCTGCCTTTATTCTTAAGAGCAATTCTACCGTCTAATGTTCGAGCCGGCACGCCTAGCCAGGGTGATATTTTGAAGATTTTCTGCGGACACATACACAGATGGCGCAGGGAGACGTTTTCAAGGGTGTTGAAGGCTGAGGTTTTGGCGCTATTCCTGCTATTGGCATCACATCTCCGTGGAATGAAGATTTCCAAGCATGCTTTGGGATCTCGAATTCCTTAACTTGTTTTCTCGCGGAACTGAATGTCCGAATTGTAGTAGTCGAGTAGCCCATGTGGCGTTGATCTATTTCGAACCTGTACTCTGGATCTCTTGATGCCTGCTTTGGAATAATTCAGGCTTAAGGACGCTGTCGAGGCCGTCAGGTGGTGGTGAGCGGGTTTGGATGTAGTGGGCGGTGGGCCACAACAGTCATGACTCTGTATACGAGCATAACAATTGCGAAATGATAGACTCAATCGCCTAGGCGCCCTCAATACCACATCCGAGTAGTCCAACTTCTACCACTATGCTATGGCAAGATGAACCCCTTATGTGGCTGTAGCTAGAGCTACCAGTCACCCGGGCCCCTGTCCTTACGCAAACTTGGATATTCCTTCCTGGGTATGGGACTGCGGGTAAGCTATCACAATTATAATCAGCCTCTGTTCTCAGGAACGAGCATTGTCTCCGCCGTTGTCGTCATGATCAGATTTAGATCGAGAGAGAATTCGTGGCCGATCACTCAGCAGGTGCATTTCCTGATATGGTTGGTGGTTTAGATAGCAAAGAATTGCTCATGAGCTCTGCGGTATCTAAGCTAGAGTGTAGACGCAGGCAATGTTGACGGAAGTTGTCTGCTCGAGGCCAGATTTTCTCCTTCTTTGGGCAATGTTGCGCTGCGCAGCGATACTTGAAAGCTCCCGGCAAGGCTTTAGAATGCACAGATCTTTGATGGCGCTCAAGATCCTTCTGGGAGCTAAAGCCTTGGTCTCTCGTACAGCCAATTATTGAACACTCAAAGGGTCTTTTGTGCCGACGCATGTGTTTCCTGGTGGAATACAGTCAATAAATGATCTCGCCGCTCATGATAAAAAGGATACGGACTTAGCATCGGACTGCGTTTTTGATCGATGACTACAGTGTTTGCATTCTAAGCTTTCCAATGAGCCCATGCGTGATTTGCTGTCCTTCCAACTGCATTCTTGACTGAGATCACCCTCGAGTGCTGGAGGTACTTCTCGTGTCGGGTCTGGTGATTCGGTCCTAGTTGTTCTTGATATTGAAACCTCCTCAGTCGCATCACGAGATTGGGGTCCAGACCACTGAGGTGTAGTAGTCCACATGCTCGTTGTATATGGCTCCTGGGTATCTTTGGCGGGTCCATTTGGAAGCTCGGGTCTCACTTCAACGGACGTTGCATTCTGGTTCGTCGTATTGCTAAACTTTGGGCTGTCGATTGGGTGCCTGAATAACAGGCTCTCCACGCGCTCATAGAGGGTTTGGGCTGTGGACGGATGACCATTTGACATATGCAACTCAGTCCATGCATCTAAAAGTCCTTATGAGTTTCGTGAAAGCAATATTGACGGAAGAGAAGCTTTCATACCCTTGTCCGTTCCAGATGCCAACGCCGTATGTTGGGAAATGACATTGAAACATTCATCATCTGACATGGCAGTGGCTGCAACGACGAACAAAGATCCTATCGTAAGAAGACCCGAATGTATAGACATATCGCGTTGGGATCCCATGAACATAACCTGTCGAACGTACGTTTCGACAAATGCTCGCCTAATCACCATTAAGCTGCAGATACTCAAGAAAGCGGAGTTGAAGTGCTCAAGCGAAGCATTCAACTGGTGACGGATATAGAGGTCGTCCAGTTTATCTAGAAGTTCATGCACCTTGTCAAGATTGATGTTCAAGCTTTGACTGTCAAAGCATAATAAAGTAAGGTTCCATATATCATCAGCCGGGTAGCTGCGCAGACTACGGAGAAATAGTTGACCATGTAGCGAGAGTTTTTGCTGAAACGCTGTGTATCCTGGGCTTGTAGAGAATACCCCTGTAATATTGCCACCAAATAAATTGGGCAACAAAGATTTCAATTGGCCTTGTATACATGGAAGCAGGCCGAATTTAGGGGCCTTTGTATCGTCAGATGTAAGAGCGACTCTCTGGCATTCGTTGCAGGGTCTCGTTGGCGGGCAATTCAATTTCATCAATCTGCACCTTAGGCAGGCCCCAGACATTCGAACGATGCTTACTTCAGCTCTGCGATCCGCGTGCATTTTAGCTCGTTTGTGTCTGGGGGAAATTCCGGATGGGCCTTGTCTGTCCTGTATAGTTGCTGGGCTACTTGGGGCCTCACTCGTATGCCTCTTTTGTTCATATTGAGACAGACCATTACATACGTGCCAGCCCCGTTCGTCGTTCGGATCTCTCGTAGCAGCTTGCAAAGGATGTTCATGCAGCGGATTGGGAAATGGGCGTTTCATGGCGGACAATGCTAGAGGTCGAGAATCGGGCTTGGACTCCCTCTGCCATGGTAGGCCTGTTCGTGCGCCACCAGGACCCCACCAGGACAAGACTCTCTCCTCTGGCTCCAGGTGTTGATCTCGAGGCTCACACGGCATGTGTGAGAAAGTGTGGCGTAACCCAGAGGGCTCACAGCGCCTACTGCATGGTTCATGGTCAGATGGAGGAGGAGAAGGTCGGCCTTCCTGGAGTGATGAGGATAAACTAAACAACGGTGATATTGCGGTCAGAAAACATCCTCGCTCTTCCAAATGCAGCATAAACCTCTTGACTTACTGCCCGAGAGTGTCTTGCTGTGGAGGTCTTTCAGACTCAATCAAATCACTCCAAGAAAAGGTTGCTTTGGTCCCTTGCTTGACTACAGTCCGAGTGAAGATGCATGGCTCATGGGTCGATGTACAGAGCAAACACTCCTCATCGGACTCTCGTATCCAACATTTATGGTCGCCTCGCACGCAGGTAGCGCAGCGCAAAGTGCCCAAGAATTCTGTCATCTGAACTTGGCGGACCTCTCGAAGGATTTCCCGGGGGCGAGCTTGGTCTTCTTGGTGGAGAAGAGGCCCAGAGGCAGCCATTCTCCTGTTTTCTGTCAACCTTTGATTTACTCCTTGGCTCAGATATTTTGCCCATGGTCATTGTGCAGACGTGCGCGATCCATGGCAATTCTGAAGCCAGACTGACGATGGAGTAGGCAATACACGTCCTTCTTAGCTAGGTGCGATGACGCTGAGAGAGATGATCAAATCTGTTGCAAGGTATCGTGACAACTTGATTGGTTGCCAAGAACCTTGGCTTACTAGTCACGATGTCCCGATTTTGCCTTGTTGCCTCAGTACCTCAGACGTGTTCTTATTGGCCGGCAAACCGGTCACTAAGCCCCTTCGGGTTAACGATTGTGACTCCGCAGCCGGTCACGTGGCAAGCAAAATAATTCGGATACTAACCTTTCTAAGAACCCTACTAAAATTTATATACGTATCTTAACTATTAATATCCTTAGTATTATTAATTATACTATATTATCCCCTACTTATTATAAGATAGATTTTAAATAGTATACGCCTTAGACCTCTCGTGTTAGAACTCTAAAAAATAACGCTAGATAGTAATACTACTAGATTAAGTCTTATACTATATAAAGTAGAACTAGGATATTAAAGTTTATAATATAAGACCTTATCTATAGCTCTTCCTCCTATTATATTAGTAATATATCTAAATAAAAAGAGACTTAGGAGAGGAAAAAGAAGATAATATAAGAGGATATCTTATAATACGTTAAATACGATATTATACTAAAAAAAGTAGGGTTTAATAAGAAGATATTAATATAAGAAATACTTACTTATAAGGTTAAATATAATATATCCTTCTAGATTATAAAAAGAGTTATATATTATTTAGACTAATAAAAGTATATAACTTATTAATAAGACTATGTTAGCCTAGATTATATAGCTAGATATATTAATTAGGTAGAAAATATATTATTCTAATACTTAAAGTCTAAGGACTAGGATAATATATAATTTAGTAACAAGATATATATAAGATTTAATATATAAGGATAGGTTTATATTATCTAAAAACTAGATATATACTATTACTTAAATTATATTTAATATATTACTCTAGAGTTAAAGGAAGAATAGAAGTAAAAGTAAAAAATATATGTAGGCGGCTATTAGATATAACTTTAAATTATACCTTATATTTTATGTTATCCCTAATAATTAGAGTAACTATATTAAGTTACTAAGACTACTAAGTATTTAATTCTTAGTAATTTAATTCTAAAAAGTAGAATTAAATCCTAACTTTTATACTATTAATACTATATTAGTATACTATTAATAGTAACGCGTTAAAAGGCTTAGGAATATAATTGTAAAAGGTAGAATTAGAATCTAACTTAATAGTTAGTCTACTAATAATAATAATAAGAAGATATCCCTTTAAGTCTATTATAATATAATCCTTAAGTTAATCCTTAAGTTATAAATTATTAATATTAAGATAGGAAAGTATAATCTATTTATACTTCAAGAAGATAGTAACTCTAGGTATAATATAAGTAAAAATAATATTATTTATATATAGAAAAAGGATAATATATTAGACTACTACTTTAATATAATAAAAAGTCTAGACCTTACTCTAATTAAAAACTAGTAGTAAGGCCTAAAATAATAGATAAAAATAGTACCTTATTAAGATAATAAGATACTAGAGTACTTAATAATAAAAGGATAAGAGGATTATATTCTAAAAAGCTTTTAAATAAATGAAAGGTCTTATAATATACCTAAGCGACTATAAGACTTAATTACGTTAGAAGGCTAAATAACTAAATATTAGTATTAATAGTAGAGATACATATATAAATTTTAGTAGGGTTCTTAGAAAGGCTAGTATCCGAATTATTTTGCTTACCGCGTGCCGGTATTACTGAACTGCGTAGTCAGCCTAGCTAATCCGAAGGGGCTTAGCTGCCGGCTTGCCCGGCTTGGCACGTCTGAGGTACTAAGGCAATTGCCTTGGGCCTGCCATAGAAGGGTCTTTATTGCACGCATAAATACGCAGCATGGCAAAAATAGCAACTATGTAAGGTAGAGGGGCGTAAACGCACGTGGCGAGAGTGGGATGGGGAGCAATGGAACATGAAAGCCGGTTTTAAAAGAGACGCGCATGATAAGGTTCCTAATCGTCGCTGACCCTGTCAATCCTAGGCACGAGAGACCGTTAGTCGTTTCACACTAGCAAAGACACGATGAGCAAAGGGGTGGGGAAGAAGGTCCTAGCAGAGAAGAGTGTAAGCTGGCATTAGTGTATTGGAATTGATGGACCTCAAAACACGACAAGAGCGAGACTTTATGTGAGATAGAAGACCATAATATCCTTAGATGGCGTTTGAGTTAGATTCAAGACACAAGCGGTACCTTCCCTTCATATTTACTTCCATGTCGTCAATTTGGGGCTTCCCTCTGCTGGTGGATTCGAAAATTTCGTCTGTACAAAGACCTTCTGAATGTTGTCCGCCCTCTTATCAAACTTATCGTAGAGCGTATCCATCTCGGCGATATCGACACGATGAGTCAACATCTTATAAGGATCAGTCTTGCCCTCTTGGATCATCTTCAGCAGCTTCTCCCAGTACAAGTGTACGGGCGCTTGTCCGTTGCCAATGAGGCGGATACCGCGCTCCATCAGCGAGCCGATATTGAAGTGGTTGGTAAATCCGACATAGACACCCGTGATACCGCAGCGGCCGTAATTTTTAACCGATGTGATCATCTCGTTGACGATTTCGGATGTGTCGGTTTCGGCTCCGCTCATGAGTTCGAAATAGTGTGCCCAACTTTTTGCATATTCCCCAGCGGCACACTCAAGAGCCACGTCGGGACCGCCGTGCTCCATGTCCTTGAGCGCGGAAGTCACCGATTTGCCTTTGGGGAGGTCGGTGAAGTTCAACGTCTCAATCTTTGGAAATTTCTCTTTGCAGAAGTCCAACCTCCATGCCGCAGCACCTCCGTCTATCATGATGACTCTCGAGGCTCCCTGTGTAAAGCTGTATTCTGCGCACATCACACCGATGGGACCGGCACCCCAGATAGCAACAACATCGCCCTCTTTCACTCCCGTATCCACGACGCAGTTGTAACTTGTAGCAAGCACATCCGAGAGGTACAATGCCTTCTCATCCGGAACATCGTCTGGGATCTTCAAAAGATTGACATCCCCGAACGGCACCCGCACGTATTCTGCCTGCCCACCGGCGAAGCCGCCAGTGAAGTGACTGTAACCGAACATGCCTGCAGTATTCCCACCGTACATGCCATATTCCAACGAATTCGAATTCGTTCGCTCGCATTGAGAGGACAACTTCTTCTTGCAATACATGCATTCTCCGCAGGCGATCTGAAATGAGGCAACGACGCGGTCGCCCACACTGAGACCTTTGACAGCCTTGCCCATGCTCTCGACCTTGCCACAGAATTCGTGCCCCAAGATATCGCCCTTTTGCATTTCGACGACGGAGCCGTGGTATAGATGGAGATCAGAGCCGCAGATGGTAGAGCCAGTGACCTTGAGGATGACATCGCGGTCTTCGAAGGCACGGGGCTTGGGGACTTCAGCTATGGTGGAGTAGGATCATCAGTAAGGGAGAAAAGGGCGGATAGAGGTGTCAAAGAGCTTGTTGTACTGACCGACTTCGACGCTGTTCTTGCCCATCCAGACCAGGGCCTTCATCTTCTCGCCGGAAGGGTCTGCGTACTTCTCACGGTCGCGACCGGGATTAGTCATATCCTGCTCGGTCACCGCATTGTCGCCATGGCCGAGTACTTTCTCGATCAGGTTGGATGCCTGTGCCACTACAGCCATGTTGATGGTGTTCGTTTGCTGTGAGCTTTAGTAGGGCTAGCGAATTGTTGCGAAGGGCGTAATACAGCGAGGGCAGCTCTTGTTGTATGTGGTGTACTGTATGCGGTGTATGAGGGAATTCCGATGTCTTTGAATGCGAGATAGGTTGGACGCGAGAGACTCTTGTAGAAGTCTCCAATGGCCAAGAGGCGCACTACGTCACCACCATGTCATCTCTCCACTCTCTGTCTGCCAGTCAGGACTAAAATGCGCGGATGCCAACTGCCACATCGCTTTCCAGGAGGGCTTGCATCGTGATTGCTGCTTCCAGAGATAACAATCGAGTGCAAGCTGCGCTGAAAGACAGCCTAGACCATGTTGCAGTGGAGACCTCTGAGCAACGACCACCTCCCGAGCCTGCCCAAGCGCCAAGCCTTCACTAGTCCTATCTCAGCTCTTACTGCTTCCCTCGTCCGTACTACTACCTACCATACTCTTCAACGTCAAGTGCGACTGTCCAGATAAAGTCTCCATCCACGATGACCGAAGCTGGATTGTCCAGGAATCTGGCAGGTGTCCACTTGCAGTCTGCCATTGAACCCAACTTTCCGAAGATGACAAGGTTCGAAACATTGATATTGGCTACAAGATAGCAACAAGGGATGGACGAGAAGCAAGAGCAAGTTGGATATGGTCCTCGCTCGATATGGGAGTTTCCTGGTTGCCTGTTTTTCACTCGTACCGCAAATCTGCCCTCTACAATATTGCACACCGAAGTATCCTTATGCCAAATATCCATGCCTGGATGCAAGAGCCAACGCGCGCACCTGCTCCCTCCTCTGTCCGCTCTTTTTCTGGTTTCGCCCGCTGGCTGTTCTTGCCCAAAAGCATATTTCCATAGAGGGAAGACCCACCCACTCGATGGCAAGTCAAGTCAGAATCCGAATTATCTCACTCTTTTCTCCGATCGACATCACCATCGACATCCCAACCACTGCTCTGCCATCATTGCAACTCTTGCCCTTGTGTATTTTCTCGCTGTTACTGCCTATCATTACAGTCAACCTCAATTGAGTCCTGCCTCGCCATCTCTTTCACCCTTTTGTTTTCGTCTCGCACGCTTCCTCCGCTCGGTCTGACAAGTTTGTCTCTAATCTCCTGACCCGGCTTCTCCGCTTCGATCGTTAGCCGTTGTATAATTTGTTAGGCCCTCTCTTCTGAGACTCCTCCTGCTCCACGAATCATCCTCAATACCTTCCTCAGCTGCTCAGCAGCCATGCTGAGCGTTAAGAGTGCCTCGCACAGTAAGTCACCCTTTCCAGCGTCAGTCCCTGTTGCATTCTCTGATGTATCATTCCTCCTGCAGAGAGGCACTATTCCCGGTCGGCGGCTATCAACGTATCCGAAGGCGGTGCCCTGCATCCTCCAAACATGGCCGCATCTTCACCTCATACTGCAGTCAGCCTTTCACGGCGTTTCTCGACCGCGGCAGGGCCATCCACGAGCTTTTTGGCGGCCAATGGCGAGTTTCACAATGAGAAGAAAAGCCATACGCACGAGACTGCCGATGTCTGTGCAGCTCAAATGGACCAAGACAGTCACTCCCACGGGCCTCTAAATCCGGTCTCCTTCGACTTCGACCGAAGTGCTGGCTACCTTTCGCCTGGCGATCACGCATCCCGATCTAGGTCACAGACCTTATTGCAAGAAAAGCGGACTTCTAAGACCAGCCATCTCTCTCTTGACGCCTTTCTTCACTGTGTATCTTCGGAGCGTCTCCATCGAATGCCTCACAGGGCCTCAAAGTGGGATCGGGCCCTCCGTTTACTGGAAGGTATGTGCCTCTCGCATTGCAAGACCCGCTCTGGTAGCTAACCTCGCTAGGCCTCGCACTCCAAATCTCTCAACTGACTATCGACCACAACCCCACCATAGTCATAGTCGACGCGACCCCTTCTCAAATGTATGCTGCTTGCTACGACCTCCTACGGATGAGCTCTGGTGAAGCAGCCTTCATCGATCTTGTCTACCCAATTCTCTCAGAAGTCCAGAGAGTCCTCTCGCTCGTATTACGCCAGAAGAGGTTGTTCGGCAAGAATGAAAGGATCCGACAGCTGCTTGACCAGCTCATGCTTTCGGTACTGAATGTGATGAACGAAACAGTGACTTGTTCTCCAGAAACCATGTCAAGGACGCATTCAGGACGGCTATTTCGCAGATCCTTCGGTATCCTTCATGACCTCGAAGATCAATTGGTCGATGAATTCTGGTCATGCCAGTCGGCGCCCGATGTCGTTGGCTCAAAGGATTCCATTGAACAGCTATCTGCAATTCGTCATTGGCTCTGGCCTTACGAGGGCATGATACGAAGCATGTATGCCAATCTTCATGCTGCCAGAAGCCTGCATGCCGAGTTCACTTGCGAGTGGTTTTCGAAGCCTCTGCTCGATTTCATCCGCAGCTCCGACAAAACACTCTGGATCGAAGGCGCCGCAGGCTGTGGCAAGAGCATTCTTTATGGCTGGATCATTGAAAGCCTCCAGAACCGAGTTGGTGGTCAAGATTACGCCGTCCTCAGTCATGTTGTCGATCCGATTATGCCGTCCGAGATGGTGGTCTCATGCCTGCTCAAAGGGCTTCTCAGACAAGCTTTTGAGCAAAATCCTGGCCAGATAAGCTTGCAAATAGCTCTTGAAAAGGCTAAAGATACTGCAGTGATGTCGGATAACCCTTCTGAAGCCATTAGCGCACTTTGGAAGGCTTTTGAGGTTGTCTGTGAGGATACTCCTCAACTGTCAATGATAGTCATCGACGGACTAAGCGAGCTGAGTGGTGGTGATGCCCTCGTGACCGATTCTGCGAAGCGAATGCTTAATATCATCTCCACAAGTCCGATGGTTAGTCTGTTGCTTCTATCCCGACCCCTCGTTCAACCGCCTGACAGAGCCACCCGCCGATTCGCTATCAACCCCTCACACAATCATCAAGACATTCGACGTGTCCTGGAGCAGAAGGGCTCTACAGGCTCAACACGTCAGATCCAAGGGGTTGTCACATGGATCCTGAACAGGGCTAACGGCAACTTCCTTTGGTCCATCCTCGCTCTTGAGTATTGGAGATCGAAACAAGACAGCGATGTGCCAGTACAAGCGGAGAGCCTACCGCGCTCTCTGGATGCCATCATTTCTTTGCTGGTCTCGGAGATTGACTTTGCTAGTGCATCCCTCCGTCTCCTGCTGTTGGCCTCTGCCGTCGCAGCGCGGCCACTTAGCGTCGCCGAGGTACAGAATCTGTTGAGTATCGACATGGTGGATGGGAGTTTCATCAGACAAGATATTGACATCTCAAAATTGGTAGACCAAGGTTGTGGATCGATCATGGTGATTTACAATGACATGATACAATTTCGCCATCACCTGATCAAACAGGCGGTCCGCGAGCACGCAGAGAGAAAATTGAGGTCTTCTTCAACCGATATGCACATCGATGTGACTCGTCGATTATTATTGTATCTCAGACTTATGGAGACGCCTCACGTCGAGCTGAGTCTAGCACCGATCCCTTCTAGTACGGTCGAAGAACTACTGAGATCGAATACATTCTCGGTATACGCTCTTCAATACTGGACCTATCATGCTGTTCAGGCGGGCTCAGTTGATAATCTCAACTCTCTGAGCTCTGTCAGCGAGGTCACAAAGGTCTTCCCAGATACCGTGTTCGTGGCCGCTTTTGAAGCCTCATATTGGACAAGGCAAACACCCTACGTTGCTCTTCAGCATCTACAGATAGCAGCCCAGGCACGCCGCGAGATCCTGGGCAGCCATCCGGCTACGCTTCAGAGTACCGCGTATTTAGCCACACAGCTCATGAGTGCCAATCGACTCTTGAATGCAGCAGCATCTTTTGCTACTGCTTTTCAGCTATCCCAGCAGATCTTGCCCGAATTTCATGCTTTTAGCGCAGATTGTGCATCGAAATGCTTGGAGTGTCTCCAGTCAATCTCCCTAAGCGCCAATGCTGATTTTCATGTGACAAAGTCTACAATGCTGGTGTACATGAAAGCTAGGTATGCCAAGCAGTCAGGTTCAAGTAGCGATCAAGCCCTCGAATTCAGCCATCTCCTTGCACGCCATTACGCAGAAACTGGCCAAGGGTCTCTTTGCAGCCAGACTTACCGGGATATCTACAGAATTACGGTAGATCGATATGGCAAATCCTCAGCTCAGGCAATGGGTGTAGCTGGCCAGCTGGTTACTGTTCTGGAGAGGAGCGAGCGTCAAGAAGACCAGGACCAACTCGATGATATAGTCTATGATAATGTTATGGACATGTTTGCCGTCACCGACAGTCGTCGGGTCAAAGCATCAATCATGAAAGCTGCAGCGTTCAGGTCTCAAGACGATCCCACGAACGCGGAACTCGTGTATCTAGAGGTTCTCCATGAAGTCACCGAAAGCTGCCAGGAGTGGCCCGCCAGCGATGACCAGGTGCAGCTATTGAAAATCGGGCTGTTATATGCTGAATTCCTTGCCGAACAGTGCAGAGAAGAAGAAGCCCAAATCGTCGTTGTCGGGCTTTGGGCACGCCTTGAGAACCACCCTGTCAAAGATTCGACCGAAGTTGAATTACTGAAAGACTTGGCTGTAGAGGCTCAGCGAAGAGGGCTTCCAACATTGGCTTTGACGATCCTGAACTCTGTCAGTGATTGGTCCAAAGTTCATGGCACCGACCCCAACGACATGCAAGAACTCGAAGGGACAATCTCTCGTTTTGCGCGTGAGCTTGTGGGCAACAATGAGAGCGAGCGGATACTGCCCAAATCTACCGAAGAAGCACTGATGCTAACTTTCGATTCGGCCAAAGATGGCGGCGCTTCAGCGTTCACCGGTTCGTTGTTGCAAATCGTTCAAACCTTGGTTGACAGTTTCACGCTCGAGCAGCGCTGGCATGAGGTGGTGCAAATCGCTTCTTCTACCCTGTACATAGTCTGGCCTGCAGTCCTCGAGAACCCCTGCGAGCGCGCTGCAGAAGATTTCGCTCCGCCTCTCGGAGACATCGCAGTCAGTCTTGCAAAGGCCTACAGCAAGATTGATCAGGAGGCCATCGCGGGCCACATCTATTTGCACGTCTTGCGGTCAGCAAAAAGATCAAATGAACGGGATTCACAATTCGTTACCGACCTTTGCCAGGCTGCTCTTCAAACATTCGAAAAGATCGGACGAACCAATGAGATGATCAGCGTAGTGCAGGAGTTGGTAGACCATTACAGGACTTCCCTAGGCGACAACGATGCTCAGACTATCGAAGCAACCTATGAGCTTGCTTCACTATGCATGGAGTATGGAGATCATAAGATCGCGAAGACCTGCTACATGACAATCGCAGACAACCTCAAGATGTCAAAGTATCACGACCAGCGTGCAATCCCAGCGCTGAAAATGATGCTACTCATCCTCGTCCGCGAGAAGAACTGGGTCCAAGCCAACGACGTCTACAGTTCCCTTTGGCAAACCTTTTTGGCCAAGGGAGACGAGTATTCCGCTCGCGAGGAAACGATCAGATCTCTCTTCAAGGGGTACTCTCAGCTCCTTGAGAACCATCTTCACGTTGACCCCGAAGCTCTCCATCAGCTTCGAGAAGAGTATTGGACCGGATGTACAGGTGTATTTGGGCGTCGAGCTTCAATCACGCTAGAAGCATGGCTGGGCCTAGCCAAAAGCTGGGAGTCGCTGGAACGTGGCAGTCCAAATGCAATACAAATCTATGAGTCGATTGTCGATGAGCGGGCAAGCGATCGCTTGGCGTCTTCCCCCGAGGTCTTGGAGATATTGGATTCCGTAGAATCAGCCTTGTTGGAGCACTATTCTACCCACTTTGACGAGGTTATGGATGAGAGTACTCTTGCGAGAGCGATTGGCTTGCAGAGAAAGCAACTTCACAAGGACGAGGCGCGTTCTCAATGTTACTCACCTAGAAGTCTATCTAGCCTTGCTACCTACGTGAAATTCCTCACAAAAGAAAACTCGCCAGAAAGCAGGAATGCCGCTGTCCAGGAGCTGCACAAGGCCATCGACTCTGTCCTGCATTCAGACTGCGAAGGTAAGGCCTTCTTCGACGCTGGAATCATACTAGCTTCGTCGTTTATTGACTGCGGATATGCAACGGAGGCGATCAGCACAGCTCACAGGATTCGGGAAACCATCATCTTTGGAGAAGAAGACGACAGACTGCTGCACCGGGCAGAGAATCGGAAAATTCATCGATCCCGACTGACCTTCTCGGCAGCTTTCGAAACGCGCATCAAAGGATCCATGGAAGGCTTCACAAACATCTACTCTATGACAATCCTTGAAATAACCATGTGGGAATCATTTCAACTACTGATCCAGGCTTCTTCACCTCTGGAGCTGGTCCTAGCTCGCGGTACTAGACTTCAAGCTTTACTCAAGAGCCATCATTCATCCTATCGCGGTGAAAGGCTCGAACAACAGATGTTCGACCGTTTTCTAGAGTCTTACAGCGCGGCTTTCACAACCCCAACCGACACAACGAGAATGTTCTTCTTGATGCTGATCGGGAGGATGAGCGAAGTACGCGCAGACATCGTTCTCCCATACCTAGCCTGCATGGCCGTGAATGAGGAGACACAACGACTGATTGATTTGGGAGAGTACACAAAGGCGAATGAAATTGCGACTGCTGGATTTGACTTTATTCGCTTCATCGGCGCCTACGGAAACCAATCGTATGTGCAGTATGGCTTCCAACTCGGTCTGCTCCTCGGGGATCAATCTGCCTGGCTATCATCGGCCCAGTGTCCTAGTGAGCAGCTACTTGAACTTAGCAAGGTGGTGCTTCGAGAAATTGTTCAGCTCTGCCGTACGAGTAATTTTGGGTTTGATGCAATGGACCTCGACGGACTTTCAAAGGTGGCAGCCGTCCTTGGCAAGCAGCAGAATTATCATGACCTAGAGGTGAGCATATCCCTCCATGAACACATCCTGTCTGACGCTTACCCCAATAGTGGCTCTTGAATCAATTGTGGCTTTCTCGCCACAAACGCAGCTCTTTGAGTCAAGACCTCATCGTGACGCTTGGCCGCCGCTTGGTCGACGTACGCTTCTTCCATGGGCACACCGATTCTGCGATCGATTTGGCCGAGGACATCTTGTACAATTTGCGGCATGTGTACGGACCTTCACACCGCTGGGCAGTGGAGATGATGAACCTCCTTTCATCGATGTACATGTCTAAGGGAGATCGCAGTGCTGCGATAGCGGTGCTCGATGCGCCGGACTTGGGTGATGGGGGTGCCTCGAACGACGACCACGCCCGTAGTGCGATGCTTCGGGATTCATCCCATGCTACAAAGTCCGTGAAAGCAAAGATCGAATATCTTTTGAAGTTCTATCAACAGAATGACAACGCCGAGGGCTCTGTCCAGCAATCTGCATCCCTCGTTGACGAGTTGTCTCAGCGGCTCAATGTTCCTACACTCATCACGGAGAGGGGAGACGTGACAGCGCACCAGCCACCAGCTAGCTGGAGTTTTGCAGACGATGGAGTCCCGAGTCAATTTTGAGGATGGAAGGATTGATAATGCTGAGAGAAATAAGGGGGAAGTGAGGTGCGACTGGCCTGTGACTGGCGATTATTCCTAGATTACTGCTTCATTAGACCTAGAACCTAGAAACACTGACTTTGAGACATGGTGCATTATCTGCTGTGTATTTGCTCGAGCTTGCACATCAGTCACCCATCTTCCCTGGCTAATATTCTCTTCGGCTCTAAGCCTATACCGGTGAACAACTTCTCTCAGCGTAGACCCAGGCAACCGCATTTGCGAGTTCGCTATGACTTTATGTTTTTTGGAGATAATTGTGATTATAGTTATGGTCAGTAAGGAGGTATAATGAAAGGGTAGGTGGGCTTATTGATATAGATTCGTCCTCCGGTCAGGTTTATTATCGCTTTGTGCAGGAAAGCTTGGTTTACTTCTAGGTATTCTAGTTTTATTTACTTCTGGATGCTTTGTTTGTTGATTATAGAGCTAGTAATGCTATCTTTTATGTTGTTGAATTAACCTGATGGAGATTAATCATGCTTCCGATTTTGGGTTATGGTTGTTGTGCTTTTGCAACCCCCTGGAATGGTGTCGAACAGTTGTAAGTCGTCTCTAGATTCGTTGTAAATACAAAGTTTCAGCGGTTCTCCATCCAGCCACGCGCATGATGTACTGATGATAATCCTGTCTTGATCAAATCCATCTGCTTTACCTATCTTTCATGTTTCTAGCTTTGCTGTCGTTGATGTTGGGGTGGTATCCTGGTGGCTAGATCATCCATGCTTCCGTTTCCTTTCATCCGTGCTGTACACCTAGATGAAACAACGCTAATTGGTCTATGCTAGTAGATGGGATGTGCGGGAAAAATGTCTGTACCATATCCTGTCTGGGGAGGCGGGTATTGATTTGCGGAGTATATACCGGACCAGCTCGATGTGGAGATCGTAATGAGGTCTCGTTTGTGATCGATTGAGATATTCCTGTTGACACGCACTCTTATTGCAACCAATTTCGTTGTTTGGACTCCAATGCTTGGGGCGTTCTCAGCTCATTATGCGTATGAGCTACAAAGGCTATCGCGATATGTTGCAGCTTTTCGGGAGACGCTGGTCTAATGTTATTGTATCGTGACTGCTCTGAAAGCATTCTGGATGTCGAGGTTGAAAGGGATGGATAGGGGGAGATCTGCATGTGATTGTGGGTGGAGTGTTTGTGGTTGGATGGGTGAAATTGGAAAATGATAATGTATACTGGTGGAAGTTTGCAAGGGCTGCGGTAGTGTTATTTGGGTGGTTCGTGTTGGGTGGTTGAGCGGACGATTAGGAGGGAGAGTTGCGGTGTGGAAGGGTTTCGCTGTAGGTGCGTTGGGGGCTAGTGATGGTGATACTATTGATTTTGCGTATGGGGATTCAGGTTGAGGTAGTCATTAGTTGGTACGTGGTAGGAATGCTGGGGCGTACGATAGTAGTGGTGGGTAGGGTGGTTGGTGGTACGGTTGCTTGTTGGTTTCTGTTGGTGAGGATTTGGGAGGAGGGGGAAAGCTTTTGGGAGGGTTATGATGGAGTTTGTACATAGGGTTCATGCTTGGCTTACCGGGCTGTATACCAAATTGTCCTCTTCAGAGTAGGTCCGTCCAGTTGGATGAAATGTGGAGGATGTGTGTGCTTCGGATGCACAACAAATCAGCATCCTTGATATTCGTAGCGACGACCTACCAAATTTCGAAATTAAGAAACAGTCACTTGAAGTAAACATTTTGGAGAGTCCAAGAAGCAAACTTTAGGAGATCTTTCCAAAAACATGATAGCAATTTGTCATGATGGTGCGAGGGTGCCAAAAAGCAGTGTGTAGACGAATCCACGGCCTGCATGCGCGTGTTCGCAAGTGCTTTGCCGACGTTGAGGCACGTGCGTGTACATTTTTCGTCAATAGCCTGTGTCCTGAAGCGACGACTTGATATCCAATCATCGGCTATGGAGCGACAACGCACTCGCTTCCCATCCGGTATATTTCGTTATCCACAATCCTCTCGCAACAAGATACGTATGATCCTCTCAAACAGCCTATTTCGTTCTCAGATTGGACGCATCCGCGTCCTAGTATGGCCTATCTCCTCGCTTTCGCATTCTGCGTCCTTGTCGTCTCAGCCGCGCAGCTACCGTGGACTGCAGAACCCGTCATCCAGCTTCCTCGAGAAACTAACATATCAGCCCCTTCGACCCTTCATCATCAGATTGTTTCCTCGCTCAATGCCACAGTATCCAATGCGCCCATGCGGGTTGAATGCTCTGGCCCCTCCTATGGCTATAACCTCAACCTCGTTGACTGCGAGGACGCCAAAAGCTACATAGCATTCGATTCTCGACAGTTTACATTCGCACAGCGGCATACGCCCGAGTTTGTGAAAGGTGGAGGGATATTTCCGCTGCCTTATAGGCTTATGGGTGGTATGTGACTTTTCGAAATACTTAAAGGAGGTGATCTCTATTTTGTCGATTCGTGGATGGCGACAGCTCATGGTTTATGGTTAGACAGAGGATTATGCTACATCCAAATACTGCTAGTCGAGGGTCAAAAGATAGGGCATGCGAGTCTGGGCCAAGCGCATATGGCTGCGAGTGCGATTATCAGTCGATGCGTGGCGAATGAGAACTCGCAGGGTGGAATTGCGTACAACATAGGTAACGGTCTCCATCCCTTTTATAACCACACCCTCGTGCACATCGTTTCAGGTTGAAAGACCACCACGAGAATGTTGGGAAGTATCTACGATGGGAGCTGAACTCTAGCAGGCGGCGACAACAACCTAGCTATCGCAGTTGGTGCGTACGATATCGCAGTCCAATGTCGCGGCCAATTCCGACCTTGGACTTCATGCAGAGACGTCTTGGAAGATATCCCCGCGACGACAGAGCAAATCATCTTTGGTCCCGAGAGCGATGCGGCTGCTGATGTGATACTGCCACAGGCTGTTCTTTCTGGTGAGCGGGATTTCTCAAACACTATTGTCACATGCTCCTGCTGACGTTGATGTCAAGACGACGAGCGGTGTCTTGCGCGGATTTTCACTGTGTCTGGCTCGGATACTGCTTCGTGGTACCAGATGTGGGAAGTTGTGACTGCTGTCTTTTCGGTTTGCGTGCGTCATCGCCAGGGAGGCGGTGCAAGGGGGCTAGGTGAGTTGTTGTCCATATCGAAGCTCGGTGCGTTCTAAAGGTCCATTCTTGTTGCAGGTGACCATGGGAGGCTTTTCATCAATATGGTTCACAATATGGACGTGTTGGGAAATGATTCGCAACTCAAGACGAACGAGAGTTGAAAGGTAGCGAGAACGTCCTGGGACGCATCGTTAGGACCGCATGCACCAAGTGCAAGCCAAAAGGGTAGCCGGGGTGTTCGGATCGATGGCTGAACAGCCATCCCTATTTGAGATAGTGTACGCAGGAGACGAACATCCATAACAACTCGAATGAACATATGTACTGTTGTATGCCGCCTTGTGAAACTGCGTCTAGGTGGCATTGAGAGAGGTCCTCCGCCAGCCCGCCTTGTCTGTCGACATTTCGTCCTCAACGGCGAGGGCTTACGCGGCTCCGTGAACTTTTCAGCTGCAATCACGGTTCTGGGTTGTTGAGAGGTTGATTCAGTTGAGCTCGGCGTATTATAATCCCCCCGAATGCTTGAATTCTTGAGCTTGCAGGTCACATGCTCGTCCTTGAACAACCTGAATTGAGGTGGGCTTCCGCTGAAAGATGAACAAGGCCACAGCGTCTGCTCCCGAATATGAATGCTTCTCTGAACGTACTGATCATTTCAGCTAGGTCGAGTAAGATTCGCAACGTGGCACTGACGAGCTTGCGATCCACGATCTGCACGACTTCACGCGAGTGAAAGAGGGTGGAAACACCTTTATCGCACTTAGTGACTGTTGTACTATTGGGCCTGCTAAAGAGCAATAGAGCTGGGGCCGCTGGTCTCCTAAGTACAGATTTTCCAGGCCGAAGACACTTGCGCTCTCATCACCATCCTCGTCCATGAGCTAATCCTCCCGAGCTAACATCAAGCTTTTCATGACAGCTACGTACGTCTGAAACATCAGACCTCGCTTTCCAGTACCACTCGTCTTCGACTGCTGGCTTTGACCCCATCAGGTGTGAAGCTGGGTGCATATTTCGACAGGACAGCCATGCCCCCCTACAGCCAAAAGGGGCGCAAAGTGAGTCCAGAGTTTGAGGGTTTTTCAGGCTATCTACATCGGAACAGGTCTGTACAGCCTGAAGCCTCTTGAGCAGCCCTTCAGGATCCTGCCTACTTCGATGTGACATGTTGTATCTCTATGCACCTCAGTATCAGGGTCGAAAAGGACAATTCAGGCTTACATACCTACGTCGATTGTCTTGCAACCATCGCCTTTAGTGAACAGTCATTGTCACCTAGGAAAACTCACTGATCCGATTAGTACAGGTCTGTAAGGCGCGGATGGGGGCCTCTACATTTGCGCAGGATTCCCCTTTAGCATTAACTTCACCACAAGAGGTTTCAAAAGGGCCGCGCAGCCGGGGCCACAGGCCTCCCAAATACAGGTTTCCAGCGTTTGTGATACCCCCACGGTACTCTAGTCCCTGCACTAGAAGTGCTCGTCATCCCATATGGCTTCAATCACCGGTTTATTGAATGACCGCAGAAGTTGCATCTTGCAGTGAGCATTGTGGGCGTAGGTAAACCGTGCTAGCTCTCCTTCTTGTATCCACCGAGATCATCACTATTGCGGGATGCTATCCCCAAAACTCGATTTGTGCACATCATTGTGCAACCTTTGACTCATAGATCATTCTTGCAGGGCCGAAAAGCAACGATTCTTCGACCCAATCTTCGATCGGTGACGGTAAATGGTCTAAGCTAGCTGGCTGGATGCTGCTCGCGAATGTCTGCATGATCAGAGATTCACAGAGGTAGACATAATAAGACTGTGTGCAGGTGAAAAGACGACTTAGGAGACTGAATATGGCCAAGAATGAGGTTTGACATTCGATGTTGCTACCATCTGTTATGGCACTTGTAAGAGGGCAAACGAATGGGTACAAGAGGCTAAAAAAGAATCCCAGTCGACAGTAAGAGCTGAATACATATGCTAAGCCAAGCGTCGCCTCCCTATGTTGCTAGGCAAACTTAGCCCTACGCGTGGGCCATCTTCCCAGGCCAAGGAACAGCTCGTCCCGAGCGTTAGCCTATGGAGAATCGATATTGTGTTGCAGTTGAGAAAGACGAGTCACGACCTTACGCAGTCCAGTTAAAGATGACGAAAGAAAGTCAGATGTGTTTGAAGCAGAGAGATTGAGATATGGAATCTCTCTACACTCCATCTCTTCATGATCGTCTAGAGATGATTGATTCGACCCCGATTTGCGATTTGTGCTCTCCTGTTGCCTTTCCGATGAGAAGATCTTTGATCGCATTAGTCGTCAGACTCCGCCCACCTTCGTCGTTGTGCCATCCCTATTCTCTAAGCCTAGCCACTTCAGCGACTCCTCCACGTTCCTAATATTCATCTTTTTGCTTATCGTCGTAGCATGAGCGGATACTATTTTGCTTGGTATGTTGTATGCCTGCGAAGGGACAGAGAAGAGTGTGTCTTGCGATTGGCACCTGACGTTCCCCTAATCAATCTCATCACACACGAACAATGGCGCCCTACGCCCCTCGGGGTATCTTTCTACGGATATATCTCTCACTGACTCCTCACAGACCAACTTTATCCTTTCTTCATATTGGATCCCTTACCATTATTGTAGAATTGTCTTTTTGATTATGTACTTGCAAAGGCGACCCCAAGAAGGGGTTTTCAGGCTTGAGCGGCCCCGAGTTTGGGATTTCTAGATCCTCGATGGCACCGTTCGAAATCAGGCATGACACCATGGAACGGATCGCAGCACTTCTCAAAGGAGCATATAAAGAACAAGAAATTATGATGTGAGTGGTGTATAGTGATTCAAGCAACAAGTAAGGAGTAGTCAAACGACTCTCGCTAGAACTTCCACAAGATTCCCTCTCAGCGACGAAGACGAATATCCCAGTCCAGCCCCTATCGAAAGGACTTGAATCGTTCCTAAAAGCGAGGTACTCTACCCAACACTCATTCTTATTTCCTTCATCAAGCTTGGAGCCTGAGGGTTCGAACAAGCCTTCTTCAAAGCGAAACAGCATACAATACCTGATCTAAGCCGTATAATTCACCGGATGATCATCATTGGCGAAGAAACCGCATTGAGATTTCCACCCAGTGTCTGATTGAAAACCTCGTCGAAACAACGACATCACTGCCATTGATGCCAGTGGCATCCCTAATATCGAGGGTGACTCGAATTTCCAAGGGAGATTAGTCTGTCCGAATTACAGATTGGAAGTGGACTCATGCCATAAAGGTCTCAAATAAATCTACTGCAATATCAGCAGTCGTAACTCGTCTCTAGGCATCATCCTGGTCGTTATCTTCCTCTCAGCTCAGATCTCCTTCCTGGCACTGGGTGCTGGTTTTCGCGGCTTTGCTCTCAATAGTTTTCCGACAAAAGGAAGCAAAGGCCAATTTAAAAGTTGTCTTCATAGACACCACAAACATTGCGATTTTGGAACCGCATAATGCCTCCCCCGAGCCCCAATGAGCGAGGCTTAGGTGTTGGCGACGATGCTCTAGTCGAGTACTGGACTTTCCCAATCCGACCTGCAAAAGACTCAAGCTGTAAGATGAACCGGCGTATTTATATATTGTCTTCATACACAACACCACCTACGAATTTTGGATCCGCGGTTTGACTCCCCAGGAGGCTTAGTAGAGCAAGACCAAAGTGTCTGCGACGTTGGTCCAGTCGAGTGCTGGACATTTCCAATCCGAGCCGCAAAAGAATTAAGCGATGAGATGGACCGAGGTATTTATATATCGTCTTCAGCTCTTGGATTCGCAGCTCAAAGTTCCACAAGCCCTAGTAGACCAAGACTGAAGTGTCTGTGACGTCGTTCAAATTGGGTGCTAGACCTCTTTAATCCGAGCCGGAAGAGGATCGAGCTGTGAGATAGACCGCAGCTCTCACTTTTCATTCGGACAAGGGTCCACCCCAAGCCAATGGTGATGGGATAAGTATAGGAGTAGACTTGAAGAGTCCAGTCTGCGAATTCTAGCTCGAGGAGAGCAAAGCTGAAAATATCGAACAATTAGGAGTAGCCCTCTGACAAAAGTGTGCGTTGGTAGGCTGAGCCCTCATGTATCTAGACTAACCATCCCCACAGCGAGTCGTGCTGTTGATAGGGAGGATGTAGGATGTCTGCATTCTTACAACGGAAGGTGTCATTTGACGATATATTTTCAAGGTTGCTTACCCAGCTTGACGGCTCCCCTGGTTTGGATTGAGCTTCGACCTCGAAGCTCAATGGCTCGGCGTGCTGGAGTGCTCGACTAAGCTTCAAATTTCACTCCTCTTTTATTCCTTGCTTCGATCTCATCGCTCTTCAATACTTCGCAAGGTATTTGATCCGATGCCCGGCTCCAGCGTGAGCCTTAAGAGCAACAATCACTTGGTTTTTCAACAGTCTTTTTAAGCCTCTTGCTTTATTTCTTCTTCGAGATATCTGGGCTGCACTTCATGCATAGGCATTGATATACGTTCTTAGATCGCCTTCGCTCGCCTAGATTCGCTTCCTGATTCTCTGTCGTGACGGGCCTCTTCGAGTATCGCTCCGATGAAATATTTGCACAGCTGCATCGCCCTTCCATGCCTGTGTGTCGATTATGCATGCTTCACCGCCCATTACCTTTTATGTCGAGGTGCTTTGCGCATTCTGTTGCGTGTGGGGAACTTCTACATCGAGCGACTTCGTTGAGATTCTTCCAGAAAAAGATCTCGACTTGGATCTTACTTAGATCACTGTGTGCTTATTCAGGGTAACCGGCAGACACTTGAAGGCTTCATCTTTCTGTTCTTAGAGTCTTCCATTTCCAAAACCCGTGCCGTCCGCAATATATCCACCGTTTTTGCCGTCTCTGCCCCAGCGATGGAAGAGTACGTCAGCGAGAAATTGAAATTGGTTGACTTTGAGCCGGATACAAGGGATTTCGATGTGGGCTTCGATGGTAAGCGCTGTGGCATCGATGTCAATGGGACGGCCTATGACTTGAGAAGCTGCGTCGGTTTTCAGATGGACTGCTGCCTTCTCTAACGCAAATTCATGTTCACCCCGCAGAACGTGCTGCTGCTGCTGCTCTTGAAAGATCCTAGTAGGTTGAGGTTGAGTAGAGACATTCGACCTCATCATTCTCGGTTCCGATACCTTGTGAAATGAACTTCAGCTGCCACCTGAATCAAATATTTGTGCTGTACGCTGTACGATCGGTTGTATCTAGGACACATGGCTGTCAGGAAACGCTGTATGCTACACAGTCAGATCCTCCAGGCTAAGACAAGCCAATCACAATTTCCTGATGTAATGAAAAATCTAGGCAGAAGAACTCATGTGTAATGAGTGGACCTCGTAAAGCTAGTAAGTGGATTCTTCGGGATCTCCGAATGAATCGTGATAGCAGTTGAAATGAGGCAGTAGACAAGCCAAAGAAGTAGAAGAACGCGACTTGAAAGGGAGGACCAACACGCAAAGAAGACGGAGAAGGTGCTGTGTGGTATTTATAAGCATGAAGACACCTCTCGTCCCAGTATAGCCTTGAATTTGGAACCCTGTCAGCGCCTCACCTCCGTAAGCCGCTCACCAAAACGTACACACTCCTCATCGAACCGACTCCCTCCCTCCTTTATTGTGACTTCGCCCGTAGTTTCGTCCCTCTCTTCATGTTGATCCGATGCAATAGAACTACCTTCATCCATATCTGGCTTTCCTAATCGCTGTCCCTCAGTCTCAACGATATCATCTGGTTCTGATTTCGACATCGCTGGTTTCAATTATGCAATCGTCATTGTCGCTTGAGGAGTATAATGACTGGATATTGAACACAAATAGTAAACTTCCGAAAAGACTCCTCTTTTCCCATTGTATCACGGCTGAGCTTATCAGGCTGGCTAGCGCCTCGCCTTCACAAGGCTGCCACTGGTCTAGCAATTCTTAGCAGCCGTCTCACCATCTGAAATTCTTCCTTTATCCTCCTGCTCTTCCATATCCAAGCTCATACATATATATCTTGGAGCATAAATCATAACCTATACGCTCTCGACACAGAGCAATGACGCCGATCTTTGAATCTGGGTAGAATGACCCACTCTTCGGGTCATTGCTCTCAGAGTTCGTTCGTTGTGCTCGGAACTGAAATCATCGAAATCCAACGCTCATAATTTATCAAATGAAAGATATATATTTAAATCGAGATCCAACAATCCTTGACGCCGATTAGCTGGTTCCGTAGCTCTGAGAATCAACTCTCTTCATCATTCGTCCTCAAAAGTATATTACCAGGTTGCTCTTCGTAGCTGCTAAGTGACAGCACGCGATTACAAGCCTCCACGATCAAGAACGCCTCAGCTGAAATTATATGCACGCCAAGCGTCTTAGATCGATTGCAGCTTTGCGTCTCAGAAGATTTTCAGAACATCCTGTTGCATAGATCAGCCATACGAGAATCTTTGGCTGCCGAGTGACGTCCTACTTTAGGCTGGTGCTGACTTGTATCACCGGTCTCCTGTATGTAGGCCATCAGTCAGCATTGCTAGCGATACGGTATTTTGATAAGCTCCTTGCCGGTCGGATGATCGATGGATTTGATATTGAACGACTGTAATTCCTCCGACAGCGTGTGCTCCATCGATCCGTCGTTTAGTACTGGGTAGTACCGAGACCACTGGTTGTCCTCCTTGTGCATGATGGCCGAGCCAAACTCGCCACTGGCGAGATTCTGAAGTAAAGGCTGAGTCCAGAGAGTATAACAGTGCCTCCCTTGGATGTTTGTGATGTATGTTGTCATAGCTTGAGCTTCTCAAAACCCCTGGGAGAATATCTCGAATACAACTCTTGAACCACAAGGTCCGCGAAGAGCCTTGATTTTCTTTGATTCTGCTACCTCGATCTATCACTTTTTCTCAAACACCATCCATTGGCTCGCGGAGTGGTGTTGGGTGACCATCTGGACCCCCTTGGTGGTCAACTCACGATCGTATACGATCTGCAGCGTAATCATAACGCGCGGCAGGGTATGAAGACATTATTTTCAACGTCCTGTGTACACACTTATGTAGTTAACTCAATTGTGAGACTTGGTGGTTGTTGACCATGTTTTGAGTTGATGGAGAAGCAATGTAGAAAAAAAACCTCAACAAACATCATAGACCTCACCAAGCCTGACCTCGAGCATCGACCCCGCATAAGCCAATCACACTGCCTGCCCGCTGCTTCACAAAGCAGGTGAGCTCGACATCGTCATAGTCGCAATCATCAGTTAAGGCCCCGTCCTCATCTTTCGTGCGCCCAAATTTGCTGAAGAACTTTAGAAGGACCTTCCGGTCTGAGTTGAGCACTTTGAAGACCTACTTACGTGCTCAGATCACACCCGACGTTGACTCTTGGCAACCGAGGCCACGCGTGCAGAAAACATCATCACTTGCTCCAAATAGGTATTCTGAATTAGCCAGCGTCTTTAGACCGAAAGGTGCTTTTAGAATAAGGCATCCCGCTATAATAGCTCTGTATGTGAATGCTTCAGCCATTTTCTCAAACCTATTCCGTCTCCCTTCGCAAGTCCGACATTGGTAGAAGTGAGGAATGGGCAATCGATACTTTCAAAGCCGTCACCACGGCGAGATTCTTGTGGTCTTGTTCGGGGTAGGTACAATCTGCCTTTGCCATGGCATCATAGAGAATAAGGACAGGGTGTTTAGGCTGGGAATTGATTGGGTGGCCTGAATCGAGACTTGATAGGAGGGTTGTATCAATCCAACAACAATCCCAAATGCCAATCTCGAGTGACGTATATGCCGTTGATCATAGTACACCGATGTTGCTGCCACACACCCATATGATATACTCCAACTTGGTGTCCCTTGAGGCAGATTTTCAGCTAGCTCCAGGTGAAGGAGTTCACATCATGAATTTCTTCATTCTCTCAAACCGTTGCTCTTCGCTGTATCAATTCCAAAGTTTCTTCTTTATTCAGCTTGCACGGCGTGGAAGGAAAATCTTTCTGAATAATGCGTGGCGGCTCAAGGGAGGGGAAAGGGGAAGAAGAGTAGCGTATTGAATCAGGTCCCCGGAACCGCATGGTGCCGTACTGTACTCTAATCATGTTTAGCATCGCAGACTCCGAAGTCGATTACTCGTCGCATAGAGAGACGAGAGAATTGCGAAGTCTTAATGATTCAGTGTTCCTGATGCCTCCAGCGTGCCCATGGGACAAGAGCGATGCGCTCGGTCATCATGTTGAGTATCAGTTCGAAGCTGTCGACGGCAAATCAAACCGGATCGGCAATTGGGTCACGGCCACAACTAAACAATTTGAAAGCTTCTGTTTGAAGAGTAACAGAAGGAACATCAGTTTTTCGCAAATGGCTGTTTTCCCTAGAAGTTTTTTAATCAGTCGTGTAGCTGGTGGTCTCGTGGCATTTTGATACCCTTCCCAGGCCAGGCGGATAGCATCGTATTCATCTGCCATAATTTCGATACCTGGTTTCGGTTGAAACTCTCAGATTTTGGTATGTTGTGTGGAGCGATGAAAGGAGTAAGCGAGACCTCCTTTGGTCTGTCTCTTCCGTTTCCGAATGCTCACTCCACACTTGGGGGTGGGGGTTTTTCTTCTGCAGGGCTTGGGTAGAAGGCGACATAGGAACGATATATATGAATAGTGAGAGCGGAGGGCCATGAAAGATTGACTCGAGAGCATCCATGTGGTTCGCGGGAAAATTCAAATGCTACGGTCAGTGATGATTGCACTCATATATGAAGAATGATGTACTTGAAGTATGGAAACATGACAACGATGACTGATGGGATTGTAGGAAGGAGTAGGTGGAATGGTGGATGCTGATGATACAAGAGGAAGAGAAAGCAGAGAATGGTGTTGGGATCACGATGCTTTAAGTGTCCAGCGGCAGATCCTCGAGTACTTCATTCCAGCAATGAAGACATGGAAACATCGCAGAATGATGAATTCATTCAGCATACTGTTTTTTTCATGAACCATCGCGTATAGTGACTGAAAACGGAAAGTGATGAAAGTTCCAAACGTCATGAGCTGTGTTCGAAAATTTGAGCTGCAAGGGTCAGCCAGAGATGTGTCCGACGCCAAATGTGACTGAAAGCTCCGCGGCCTTGGTCGGCTCTTCGATGGGTTATTGGATTCAATCCTTGTTCCCAGTACAGATGGAGCGAATGAATGCCCTCATTGCGAAACACAGCGGCGTTGGCGCGATAAGTCGTCTGCATCGGGTTAGTAACCAACAATAAAGGTGGCAATAGCAGTGAATCAGGCGCCATTCGAACGTGGGGAAGGAAGCTTCAATTCCTTTGACATTGCGTGAAGTGGGAAATTTCTACGAGCAATGAATGGAGTAGAGGTGGCGAGCCTAGCTTGTGAGGGACAATGGCGAACGCACGATAGTGACCTTGGCGATGATCCACACCTGATCACAGAGAGCGGTGAATTTGTGGGTGGTAAGTAAGGGCATGACTTGCCTTTCAGTGTCAAAAATTGGGTCTTTTATGGCACTCGCTTCGAAGCAGTATGGAATTTGATAAACCGTACGACTTGTCGATCATGTTGGCAGGGAAGCAGCCTGATCGCGGGTGTTTGGCGTGATCTGGTACAAGACGATGTAATTCAACGTATAAGCTGCAAGTGCATCGCTAAAATCTCAAGGAACCCATCCGGAATGCTAGGGCGAAGTCGACATTTTGTTACCGCGATGGGTTCAATTCAGCGCGAGAGAGGAAAGATTTCAATATTGATGACGAGCGGCCCCATTCGCAAAGGCAGAAGGTCTGTTAAGAGGAAGGATGTGTATATACTCTCACTGCTACTGAAATATAGGACCAGTGAAAGACTAAATTAGACACGACACAGAGCATCAAGACGCGAGAAAAATACGGGTAAAAAATAGCAATCTGAATCTGCGAAAGGCTTGAGATCAAAAGGCAGTGTTATGGATAAATGCTGACTGGAGCGCAACAGTGCGGGATATAATGTCGTTCATACCTTCGAACCCTTTCGCAGATCACTAGCGATGAGGAATATAGAGAATGTACATCACCAGAAGATCGTGGAGCAGTCAAGTGAAGGCATGAATGTCGATCAATAGTATCAGCAGAGCGACGCCCACATACAATCCAGAGGGAAGCGGTCGAGAGAGTTGAGAGGATACCTTCCTATACATCCTGGAGGATTGAGACCGAGGAGGCTCCGGGGACAAATGGCTAGTGCAGCCGAGCCTCCGGACAATATGGGTGGAATGACATCATGAGTCGATCATTGCGGAAGCGCGCTGTGGAGAATGATCCGAAGAAGATCTCATCTGCATCTGCAACTGCCGCGACTTCCGCATCTTCAACATCTTCACATCCAATGGCAAGCCGTCCAGAGTAATTCAACTCGTCTGATTGGATCTTTGAAAGAGCTGGGAGGCAGGTGAATGACATGGGTAGCTACGGAAGCTTTCGATAGTGCTATCCCCTTGCATCATGGAGCTCACCCACAGCATTTCTAAGCGTGTCCAGCTGCAAGAGCCGCGTATACAGAAGTCAAAGGCTCCATCCCAATGTCTCAAAGGCTGCTCATTGGTGCATTGTCTGAACAGTGCATGAGCTCAGCAATGGCCGAAGTCCGAAGGCTCGGGAGTTCCTGCCTTCGGTCACTCGGTGCAGCTCCAGAGCAAGCATTACGCGTTGTAGGAGCTAGAAGCATGAGCAGTGATGTTCGCCACTTCAGCCATATATTACCATACGCTGACAGCCTCGATTGAAGATTTCTCACCTCGCATCCGTCACATCACAGGCATAGCCAGTCTTGCAAACATCTCACACACACCAAGATGTTCTCTCCCCAGATTGTCACTGCCATTCTGGCCCTGGCTCCAGCAGTCTTCGCTGCTCCAGCCCCACAGGTGACTTCGTTCGGACCCGACTCACAGGTCTCGTACGCCCCCCAGAGCACTGCAGGCCCAGTCTACCCCATTGTGGTGGAGGAGAATGGCTATACCAGCGCCTCTTTCCACGGTGCATACACTGGCACCCCCACCACCACTGGTGCCGTCCCTGGCCCAACCACTCTTGCTGCGTCAATCGATCCCAAACCACCGAACCCGACAGCGACCTACTACAACTCTGCAGGCGTTCCCCTCAACCCATTCCCAGCCCCATACACACCTGCAGGTGGACTGGGCACCAACGGGACGCTGCCGAGATACATGGTCAATAGCGACTTTGATTTCGAATCAATCGCCCTAGGTACGTCAAAACACAACTATGACTGTTGAATAGAGCATCTGCTGACTTTTCGACAGGCTTGTACCAAGAATGGATCGAGCTGGATCTATTTCACGATGGTCTTGCCAGGTTCTCCCAGGAGGATCTGCTCGCTGCTGGCCTGGGTCCTGAATACCAATCCCTGATCGAATTCATGGCAGACCAAGAAACCGATCACGCAACCCTCCTGACCAATATGCTTGGTGAGCGAGCGCCGAAGCAGTGCTACTACAATTACCCATACAACACTGTCCGTGAGTGGCTCGACTTCATGCAGCGTCTAACCCGCTTCGGCGAGTCGGGCGTCTGGGGGTTCATCAACCATCTCGACGCTCGAGAGGTCGGCCAGCTCTTGGCTCAGTCAATCGCCACCGAAGCTCGTCAGCAATTGATCTTCCGCCAAATGAGCGGATTGACTCCAATGGATGTGTCTTTCGAGAACGGCTGGCCTCAGTCATGGGCGTGGTCTATGCTCGCTCCCTACATCAGCTACTGCCCTGAGAACCAGACTCGTCTGGCATGGCAGAACTTTCCCGTCCTCCACATCCTGAACAACCCCAACATCAACCGCTACTCGCCAAATGACACCGCTCAAGACGGCAGCGAGCAGGTCGGCCCCCGTGTCGCCGATCCATCCATCTCCAATCTCACTACCGGGTCATGCCAGAATGTCACCGCTGTTGGCTACGGATGTGGCCCAGCCGTTGGCCACAACAAGACTGAGCCGCTGTCATTTGCTGGCAAGCAGATCCTGCTTTCTTGGGATTCACCAGGTCAGGCCGTCGGTCCTAACAACTCCTATGTGACCTCTACAAGTGCCGGTGCTCCTAAATATGTCGGCTGGTCGCAGCAACTCAATCTAAGTAAGTTCCTTGCTTTCCGACCTTTGAGGGCATGAAACTGACTTGAAAACAGCCTACAGCCCGCTCACACTCACTGGCAGCAATACTGGCTACACCTTCCAGCCAGAGGGCTTTGTCTACAGCAATGATGGTGTCATTAACGGTACCATGGCTGTCATGCTCACAGACCTTGACTTATTCGTCACGCCCTTCAATACTTCGATGCTGAATCCACATATCGTGGCACTTGGTCTCTACATGGCAGGTTGAGTGACGTCTTGCAGTCTAATTGACCATGGTTGGGTTCATGCATTGCGGTAATAATAATAGTCGAGCAACGGAGGAAGGCTTTTATGGCTTTACGATTGTATGTTTAGAAAAAAGCCCTAAGTCTGTGAGCTTGATGGCTTTGGACATTACCATTAGACAAAGACAAAAGCCAGAGTTTACATATCTTGCCTTGATTCCTTTCGTCGCTTACATTTCGTCTCGCACATTGTTGTAGACCCATGCGAGATTGGTGTTTCCGTCGCAGCTTACACGCCATCATGCTCTCATCCCTTTACTGCTATACTGAATAGACATAAAAGGTCCTTATATAATTAATTACCAACGTTTAAATTCTAATCATATTATAAATTACGTATAATCTTTTCTAGTATTAAAAAAAAGTTATAATTTAAGCTTTTATTTACAGTATTTCTATAGTCTAGGACCCTAGCTTTTCGGACTAGGGGTCTTGGATACAGTTGTTAGTAGGTATATTAAGATGAAAGGAGGAAGGATTAGAGTTTATATTAGCGTAGTTAGTTTTAATAAGTATATATCCTTACTTACTTACTATTATAGTTAGAGTTTATTATACTATTATCTATTTTACTACTATATTAAATAGATATATAAATTAAGTATTAATCTTTTCTAGTATTATAAAAAAGTTATAATTTAAACTTATATTAATTTATAATATTTATATTTAGGATCCTAGCTTTTTAGATATAGTTATAAGTAGTTTAGTAGGTTAATATATTAAGGTAAGAGGATAGAGGATAGGTATAATATATATATATTAGTATAGTTAAGCTTAATAAGTATATATATATCTATACTTAATAGGAAGGAGAGAGGATTAGACTTAGTTAGAGTTTAGGAGTTTAGGAGTTTATAAGAGTTTATATAGTTAGAGTTTATTAGAGTTTATAGTTTTTATTTAGGAATAGGATCTAGCTATATATATACGTTGTTTGAAGGGGTTAGTAGATAGTAGATAGTATTTAAGATATAGGAGGTAGAAGGTAGGAGGTAGGAGGTAGGAGGTAGAAGGTAGGTTAGTAGGTTAGTATTAGTAAGGTATTAGGATAGAAAGGAGGAGGAGAGAGTATTAAGTTTATGGGAAGGATAGAAGGGATATAGTAAGGATAAGGATAGGAATAGGAATAGAGATAGAGATAGGGATAGGATAGAAGGAGTTTATAAAAGATAAGAATATAGTATAGTAAGAATATAAGAGGCTAGAGAAGCTAGAGAGACTAGTATAATATTAAGTTCATAGTTAATTAGATTATATACAAGGGGTTATAAGGAAAATAATACCTATTCTATATATTAATATAATATAGAGTATAAGGTATTCAATTATATAGTATATAATAAGTATATAATATATATACTCTTTATACTATAGTATAACTCTAGTTATATAACTAAGTCTTAGTATAGATTACTTAGTATATATATATATAACCTATAACTATATAAATAGTTATATTATTATTAATATTGTTATCTATTATATAATATATCTATATTATTATTCTAATAAATAGTAGTAATACCTACGTATAGTACTACTCCTTAATCGCTTCCACTTACTATTATATTAACGCCTCTATATATAAGACTATTACTATAAGAATAGGTAAAATATTACTCCTTTACTAGCGCCTATACTTCCTAGGCTATATATCTACCTTAATACCTAATTTACCTCTCTATTAATACTTATACTTCCTAAGTCTCTATCTAATTAATTATATATTAATCCTTTCACTAGGCCTATTAAGAGTATATCTTATTAAATCTATTTTAAAGGTAACCTTCCTACTGAAAACAAGAAATCTTTAGAGAACTTAGATAATAGTAGAGATAAAAGCTCCTAAAGCTTATAATTTTATCTAGTTTCTCTCCTAAATAAATATACTCTCTGACTACCTACCTTAATACTACTAATATACTTAATTAGTAAAATATAATAGTAGAAATTAATACTAAATTTAATTCCTTATTTAAGATACTTAATCTAAATAAGACTAATAATAAGAGAAAGTAAAAGGATTAGCTATAATAGTTTTAATAGTAAGAGATAGAATAGTAGTAGGAGTAATATTATTATAATATTATCCTTATTAATATTAAGAAATTAAAGCTAAAAGATATTAGTTTTTTTAATCCTAAGTATATTAATAAGAAGACTCCTAATAATAATTCTTAAACTATTAATACTAGAAGATATATTATATATTATAACGTCTATATATTTATTAATAGGGTTAAGTATTTAGTCTACTCCTATAGTAATATTATTACTATTATTCCTAAATACTTATATAATAGAGTATTAATATAGTATACTAATAAACTTATAAACCTTAAAAAGTCTAGCTGTTATAAGTATTAGTTTAATAGGTATACTAAACTAAGCGAGTAGGCTTAAGTATTAAATATATCTAAATTAATACCTTATATCTTACTAGCCTAGTTCCTTATATATATTAATAGTAAGATATCTATTTAATAATAAATAGCTAATAGATCTCTCTTATAATAACCTTTTTAGTAATATTAATACTAATTATCCTAGTAATAGCAAATTTCCTCCTATAATTAGTCCTTATAATAGTAAGGCCGCTAGTAATAGATAAGAGGTAAAGATAACAAGGACTATTAAGATAAATTTCCGCCTAAGATCTTTATAAGTAACAAGTAATACATATTATTTACAAAGGAAATACCTAATAGCAATAGTATTTATAAGGATAATAGTAGTTATAACTACTTTATTAGTATTAAGAAGGCTGAATAATAGATATAAATCTAATACTATTAATCTATTTATATATATATATTAGATTTCTTAGATTTCTTTAGATAGATACCTATACTACGCTATAAGAGGCCTAGCGCTATAGATCTATATATTCCTAAAGGCCTTGCTAATTAACTAGAAATTACCTATCTAATATCTAGTTATAATTATTCTAGATCTACTAAGACCTTTATAGAATAGTTAAATTTCGCTTTATAACTACTACCTATATAATAGTAATATTAAGAAGGATTACAAGTATATAAGTAATAACCTCTAATTAGTTAGGATAAATATATTATTACTATTATATTATTATTATATATAGATAGTAAGTACGCTATTATTTTTCAATTTTAATAGGTATATTATTATAGTATAACTCCAGTTATATAACTAAGTCTTAGCATGGATTACTTAGTATATATATATTACCTATAACTATATATATAGATATATTATTATTAATATTATTATCTACTATATAATATATCCACGTCATTGTTCTAATGCTCTACCTAGGAAAGAGGAGATTTCCTATTTTCTTAGGAGGGGAGGATTACCTACTAGAGAGGAGGAGAGTAAGAGGGAGAGGACTTTTAGGGTTTAGGGGAGGGAGGAGGGGGGGAGGAGGGAGGGGGTAAGGGAGTGGGGAGG
>JAABUK010002144.1_pt1 | contig 36108 bp, 53 predicted proteins | sample 5559141 | NCBI WGS metagenome assembly JAABUK01 (sample SAMN10711869, study PRJNA513367) | rock metagenome | isolation source: Antarctica rocks | place: Antarctica: Victoria Land, Pudding Butte nord | collected 2016-01-03
GGCACCGCTCGTGATCCTGTCGCGTTCCAGCTCGCGCTGAAAAACGATGCGGCCAAAATGCAGGCCTTGCAGTCGGAGCCGGATGTGCTGCAGATCGTGCTCGGAGACGACATACCTGCCATGCAAAAGATGCTCAGATCGGCTTATCAGGTGCCAACGGCAGTTACTCTTAGGCCACTCACCCTCAGACATACCTGCGGTGCTCGTATTGACAGCCTTTTCGCGCAGGCAGAGCAATCGAGGCGCAAGAGGCAACACAAACGCCTTTCGGAGCGCACTATAGATGCCCAAAGAGTGGATGCTACAGTCCCCAGGTGAGATACACAGTTGATACAGGACTTATGCTTGATGCACTTGTTCTGGGTCCATACGAGCTGACAATCAGCATCAAGTCTGCGTCAGCTGCGGTCTGTAAGCACTATTTGGTCAGTCAGCTTGACTTTGTTGTTGTTGACCACAGGGACACTGTGCAGTTGTATGAGCAGCTGTATGAGTCAGGGTTGCAGTATGGCCCTGCCTTCAGGCTGCTGAGGAATGTTCATGTGCCAGACCCAGAGTAGCTATTTTTGCAAGCGTCAGGAGATCAGCATCAGAGCTTGACGTGCAACTGATGATGAACAGAGGTCAGAGCAAGTACAGAAACGCTAAGCTTTCCTATGTGAGAACCAGGACAAAACCTGTGTTTTGGCAAATTGCCACAGTTGAACCTCAGACCAATCCAGGCATTGTTGGGTCACTTTGCTGCATGTTTTGGGTTTTACTTGGTTGGTGCAGTACGTCAACTGCAATGTACACAGCGCATGATACAACAAAACAGCAGAATAGCTCTGAGGCTTGTGCTCAAATGACTGCTTTTACAAGAAAAGGTGATGATGCGCTCCCCTGATTTGACATACTGATTGAGGCGGCAGTGACTGCACACTCACCTAGACATAGACAATATGCTCAGGGTACACTTCAGGGCATTCTTGTTTGCATAACAGCAAGCACTGCTCATGCTGCCTGAGACCAAGTGCTCATCTTCAAATTCAGGCTTTCTTGTTTCTAGTACAAGCGGTGTTGCTGGTGGATCCACCAATGTGACTGTGGAAAGCTGTCTGTTGACAGGTAATATCGCCCTGGGGTTTTAGCCAAAATCACTGTGCAGAAACACACTTCTGCAGTTTGTCTGGCTGCATCATGCCGCGCCCGGTTGATTCCAAGGCCGCAACCCTCTAGGATGCTCAAAATCTTGTGCATCAGCAGAGGCTGTACAATCTCCCACAAAAGGCAGTTGAAGCTCACAGACTGAGTTGCTAGTTATCACGAAACCTCATCCTCACTGCACCCACAAATGGCTGCCATACAGGTCCACTTATTGCGGCAGCATCAGCAGAATCTGATGAAACCATGAGAAGTCAGTATGGTCAACAAATATAGTTAGCTGCGAGAACCCTCACAGAGCGCGCAAAGGCATGCCTCCGTCAAAGATTGCCCGCGTGGTGACACTTCCATGAAGTGCCCTGTTCCTTGTGAGACAGATGGTGTCCTGCCAACTGAATTGGTATATTGGTGTAGAGAAACCTTGTGTTGAAGCAGGTGCAAGCGCCCCGAACTCAGTAACACCAGCTGAGCATGTGCGTAGCTTCACCAAATGGCCCACATACAGCCCGCTTGCGCTAAGGACAGCCTTCCTCAAGGACGTTACGTCCAACGTCCACTTGCCAAATTTCCACGCGCTGAACGCGCAGTGGTTTGCACGCACGTCGTACTTATCTGAACGAGTATTGTCACACAGGACCATGAGCGATGACGCTGCGATTCTATTGAGTGTGTTCCAGGAGCGATCACCAGAGCATGCATAACGACTTCGCACCGCTATGTTTTGGTGCTTCCTGGGGTACCTCGCTTGCGTCGGCCTTCTCGACATGTTGACAGAGCTAACGACCTGACAGAACATTGTGAGCATCACAAGGATCACGCGTTATGGCTATGTGCAGCTCGAGCAAGTTGCAACTGCCGCTATCCAGAAGCAATACTTGCCTGTATGCGCAAACCGTCTTACCACGCCCTGTCCAACCGATCACCCGGCCTCTGCGAAACACAGTCCCGACAAGACGGAGTTGCAGCAGAGGAGGCCGTTGTTTATTGTGTTCGAGCTCCATGTCTGAACCTTCGCCCATGGTTACTCCACAGCCACTCCAAATTCTGGCAGCAAATCCTGATCAGTTGTCAGCAGCAGGGGCTCCAGTGGGCAGCATTGCTGCACTTTTACTACTCCTCACAGGGTAGGTGTAGGCAAGCAGGTACTTCGGCCTGCTCAGATTTTGACTACTTGTATCATTGTTGAAGCTGCTGCCTGCAAAAGCTAACGCTGTCCTGCTTTGCTCTCAACTCACAGTGTGTTCCTTTCAAGGCACACTGCCCCTCATCACTCCTGCTCAGCGTTTCTTGTCAGGATTTAAGGGTCAAAAACTAGCTGCACTACCTCGTGTATATGGCTGCAGGCTTGCAGTATGGCGCTTCACAGCCTATGGGCGACTGCAATACATCACTGCAGCAATGCTGGGAAGATGGGTCCCAAAGGGTATGCTGACATTGCTGCTTTCACATCAAAAGCTCAGCAAACAGCTCCCAAGGCACACATAATTGGGACCATTGCCAAGTTTGCGCTGACATATCTGCCTGCAACTGGATGATCTTTCTGCAATTTTGCTGGCGTTGTCAGTACTATAAGTGTTCGGTCCCATGTGTCAGAAGCTGGCGCAACTGTTGCACAATCCATGATGCTGGCAGCATCTAAACAGCATCTGTTCACTATAGGAGTTGTGATGAAATGTAGGTGGCGCGAGGGTTATTCAAGTAGGAGGCGGCAGCCGAGATCTGTACTACTACCCAAAAGATACAGTGCTGGTGACAGCTATGTCCCCAAAGCTCAAGAAAGGTCTGCACACACTCTTGTTAGGTGTCCTGCAGCTGCCTTGCTAATGTCCACATGCAGCATTTGTCTGTGACATTGACACTCTCATTGCAACTCATTCTGGTGCCAGTCTGCAATTGGTTGCATGCATTAGTGCCCCTGCACCTCTCGGCAGCACAGTCTGACCCAGACCAGATCGCAAAGGAAAAGCGACTGTCTCTGTGAAGCTTCAAAGAGACCTGTTAGGAGAGAAGTGCGTTATAAACATTCGAAACACCATCCTAGCGGTCGCCATGGCTCTGCTGGGCAAGGGCAAAAGTGTTGCCAAAATGTTTGACACTGGCAAACGGGAGCAGATCAGAGACACATATGATCTGGGCAAGGTGCAAGGTACATATGATCTCTACACCTTCCCAAGATCCTATGTGTCTCTGGTATGCTCCCCTTTGCGAGTGTCAAACAGTTTTGCCCTCGCCCAGCAGAGGGCAACCTTTGCTGTCCGGACAACTCCACCAGAGCCTGTGTCACAAGCAGCCCACTCACAAAAGGGAGGTGTTGCAGACAACTAGCATGTGACATCTGACAGAAAGTGTGTACATAGGACTGATGGGTCAGGCAGCCATACAAGCTGGAGTGCCTGTTGATGTGCGCCTCGAGACGCCCACCCATCTCAGCTTCCAGGTGCCTATGCCATGCCACACTTTATGCCACATTGTGTGATATAGTGTTTTGTGTCACATTGTATAATAAGGTCACATTCTACTGTATCACATCTAACGTCATGACGTGCCACAGTAGTGTTGGGTTTGTCTTCCTCAAATGCACGGCACTGCTGCAGCAGCTCAGCCACCTCTCCAGCTGATCTGTACATCCCCTTCTCAGAGATCAGTCAGGATACATTCAACACTTCTGCACACAAGCATCATCTCATGGGCCCTCACATTGCAAAGGGATGGTTCAATTGCCACAGCGCATCATGCCAAGGGATGTTTTGAGTGCCACAGCGCATCGTTTCAAGGGATATGTTAGTCGCCACAGTGCATCATTGCACGCCTATGCAGACTGCTTGCACTGCCTGCAGGGCAACAGCAGTGTGGAGGCTGTGGTCTGCCTCCAGTCATTGCACACTCTCCCCGACTTGCCCAGGTTCTTGGCAGAGACACAAAGAGTGCTCAAACCTGGTGCACCATTCATCTTCTTGCAAGCAGGTCTGTCAGCCTTCTCTGCATTACCATGGTTCCTGTGACAGCTTGCATGATGTTAAGAAAGGCAATACATAGGATCTGAACACAGTTTTCGAGATTTTGGCCTTAGTTTCGACCAGGTTGGGCCTTCAGTATGCCGATGGGCCGTTGGCACAAGACTGGGTCACCATCAGAATTGCTGCAGCTGACACGAAAGCCTGTGCAATGTGCTGCATGCTGCTCAAACTCTGGCTTGTGACTGTCTCACAATGCTGTTGCAAGTCCTGCAAGCCCTGGCTTGACAACATCGTGATCTGATGCAAGCATCGCTTGAACCATTGGCATTGTTTGTGACTGTTGCAATCTGGCAAAGCAGGGTTCCAGCAGATGCAACATTGTGTGTGATGAGCATATAAAAGTTACCGTCTAATTGTGGTTTAGTGTTATCATGCTGCCAGTATGAAATTTGGTGGTCTGCAGTGAAAGCAGAAGGCTTGTCCAGCGCAGCTCAGCTGCTTTTGGGTGGTGCCAAGAAGGCACTTGGTAAGCTGGTGGCATCATGTGCTGCATGTCATTTGTTCTTGTGAGGTGATGCAATGATACAATGACAAGGTTTGCAAGATTGCAGTGCAAACAGCCCTGGCACAGTATGCTGTCATTGGTCATTTTTTTCTGGCATGCATAAACTCGGCCAGATGCAGCTTGCATGGGACAAATTTAGTGTGCTTGCTGCATGCTGCTTGCTGCATGCTGTGTTTTACACACATACCGCCTGTTTTGACAGCAGTGCATAAACAGCGTAAATCATCACTAGTGGGTCGCTGTTTGAGGCAGAAGTTGTGTTGACTTACACAAGCTGCTCACAGTGGACCCTTCTTTGCAGATCTGTCAGCCCTAGAGAAGTTGAAAGGAATGAGTGGGTTTGAGTCTGTAGAGTGGGACATTGCTCTGTCTGGCCAGAATCCCCATGCCATAGGCGTCGCAGTCAAAGCAGGCAGTGACAGGGAGAGTGATGAAAGGGAAGCTGCCTTTGAGCAGAGGGCAAACAAGAGCAGCAGGAACAAGAAGAAGTCAGTCAAAGCTGGTTTTGGGAAGATGTGACATTGTAAGAGTAGTATGTGAGATGACTCTTTAGGTGTTGCAGGCAACTTCGTTGCCTCCATTATGTAAACCACTGCTCGTCAAGCTTTTCTGAGACTAGACTTGCAATGAAACATGAGGTCTTTGGGAAGAAACGAATTGTGACAAGAAGACTTCTGAAGATGCTGTACCTCACCGTCGTTGGAGGATGTAAACATCAGCATGCTGGCTCTCACAAATTATGTTCCATCGTACATATAGACCCTTCTGTCTATCTTCTTTGATACAGTCTTGTTTGCAACTGTGGTACAGCAGAGGATGGAAGTCTTTGAGTAGTTCACAGCTCTGTATACCGTGCCCCTTTTGCATGCTTTGGACTTGTGAACGTGTCAGCCAGTGAGACGCTGGTCATGATGACTGCAGCCACAACTTTGCTTGTGCTAGGCCATGAAGTGCATATGCAGCCTTTTGCTGCGAGGTGGGTGTAAGGAGTGAGCTCACTGTGGGGAAAGCCGAAAGCACCCCTGGCATGGCTATGGCATTTGTACTGCAGCTGAGGTTGCTGTTGCCAGGCATGCCATGGTAACAAAGTTGTTATGTGACTAAATGTACTCGCCAAATACAATCTACTGTTAACAGCGTCGATAATAATATACGGCAATTTTTCTCAATTGTTGTGCTTGGGGCAAAGTCAGCGCTGCTAGCTGCAGCAGCACTCAAAACAAAACTGTACAACAGGGCCAGCACTACAGAGTACACAATGTCTCTGAGACAAAACAGAGTACTTCATTTCAGGCCAGAAACAACTTCAGCCTCAAAACCAAAAAAGTTCACATTCTAACAGGAAAACTGATGTTGTAGCTGATACTGTGGATCAGCTCAAGCAGGGGTTACATGATGACTAAAATCAAAGTTGTATGTATGTCTTGTTGATATTGCACCTCAGTGCACAATTGTCACACCCAACTGAGCCTTGCTTACTCCGGCAGATCATCCCATTTCCAATCCTGCGTCTGTGAAATGCATTGTGGCCCTGATACTTCTGCAACATTTTGATGTTCATGCTGAGAATACGCTGCGCAGCTACATTTATGCTGCGCTGGCAGCAGCTGCATTTCACCATAAAGAATGCTTGTGCACTGCTGATCGCTCCAAATTTCAGCCAAAAACATCATTTGCAGTGACCACAGACTCACAGACACCAGACTTCACTGATGCCACACAGTTTAGCATGCAATGATTCACTTTGGCAAGTGCAGATCCCTGTGACCAAGTTGCACCTGCATGTGGCACAACTTACAGTAAGTGAAACAAGTAACGTGGATGCAAGCTGAGCAATCACTGCTGTGGGGACACATAATGTCATGCCTGAAGCTGCAACATCTTGCCATAACACGGTACACTGCAGATCATAAATCAATGCTGCCACTCAGGTGTGCACCTACAAGCCTAGCGTATGCGTAGCACTGCAGCACAACTTGAGCAGCGCCACAACAAAGCTGAACTTCTTGTAATCACTTGGTCCAGTAAAGCAACAAGACTGGCAACTTATCTGACCCAAAAATCATGTTGCCCTGGGCTATTTGTATTGACACGGTCCATACAAGATCTTCATGCACCTGACATGGTGTGACACTACTGTTTCCCAAACCTGTCAAGAAAATCAGTTTCTGTTCCTGTACCTGATGTGGCAGGTTGGCTTGAGCTCTCAGGTGCAGCATGCAGAGGCTGTGCAGATGGGTCCCCTTCTTCTTCCGCCAGGGCATTTCCAATTGCTAAGACATCCGGCGATTGTGGGAATGCATGAACCATGGACACACAGGCTTGCCATAGTGTCATGACCTACGACATGGAGCAAGCCGTCAGCTTGCTTGATGGGTGCTCAGGAAACTGGTTATGCTTGGTGGTCATCATCCAACACACAAGCAGGTACAACCAGTGTGGCACCTGCCAGATACCTGCATACGTGATGGCATTTGCAGCTCCGGGCTGCTGCCTTGGGAGGCTCCCGTCATGATCGCTGAAAAGCGTAAACTTTCCTTTTCCTTTCTTTGATGGCATTTGCATTCATTGTGACTCCATCTCTGATTGGCACGGGCATGAATGAAGGGGAGTGGCAAGCAAAAAGCAGAAAGGGGAGGGGGGCCAAGAAGTGTGTGCCAGGGGAGGGGGGGGGGCAAGGGGAGAGGCGCTGAGAGGCTTGAAAGGGTAAATACGTGCCGCAGGCAGAAACAAGACTTACGTCGTGACCCACAGCGCCCACGTAGTGAAAGTATCGCCGATTTGCTTCCACAGTGCAGTTCTCCAACTGCCTCAAAATCTGATCCTCGCAGGTTTGCCGAGCTTCCAACTCTCCATTGCTGAGTTCAAGTGCTGTTTCACTGTGTAGCTGCTGCAGCAGCTGCTTGCGTAACTTTGATAGCTGCGTCATGTGAGCAATGTACGTGCGTCTGTGAGACAGAAGTGCCCTTTTTTGGTCCTCTGTGAGCTGCAGAATGCGCTGCATAGCAACAACATTCAATTGAAGGCCCAAAAATAGATACCTGCTTTCAGGGCATGCAACACGTGATACAGTGCACCTTGTATGATAAGAACTGTTTTAAGCGTAGGAGAACAGTTTGGGCTGAAAGGATGGCACAGAAAATGTGACGCATGGACACAACTCAATACAAGGACGTGTACTGCATCACTCAAGCAAGCAAGCAACCAAGCAAGCAAGCAAGCAAGCAAGCAAGCAAGCAGGCAGGCAGGCAGGCAGGCAGGCAGGCAGGCAGGCAGGCAGGCAGGCAGGCAGGCAGGCAGGCAGGCAGGCAGGCAGGCAGGCAGGCAGGCAGGCAGGCAGGCAAGCAAGCAAGCAAGCACACTCAGGCGGAGCATGACTACAAGCCCACAAGCGTGTGTTTGCTGAAAACACAGATTGCACTCTGGGTGCTGAACACTGACCAAGATGTATAATCAGTCCAAACAGACATGTCCAGACGTGTCCTGTCAGACAGTACTGTGAGTGCTGTCTGCTACACAGCACATGATAGACACCTCACAGACATGCAAGTGTTTGACCTGCTCGATAGTGAACAATAACAACAGCAATGTTCATTTCTCAGCTCGTGATCAGCTGCTCAAGTCTTGTCTCTCCTGAGCAATAACATCTCCCCAATGTAGAAACACGTTTTTACTGTCCCCGGACGTTTCTGTATTTAGATTTCCAGAGTAGGGATGACGTTTTTGAATCGAAACAGACGTTTCGGGATCGAAAGCAGCAATAGCATACCAGCAAGGCGAACCAGTCAGGGGTGCGCTGCAACACAGCTTGCCCTTTGTCAGCCCGGCCTAGAGGGGCGCTCCAAGTGAAGATTTTGGCGCATTCCCTGGGGGCAACCCGGGCCCTAAGAGTGTGCAGAGTGCAGAACTCCTGAAGCTGCTGCCCTGCCTCAGGGGCAATATCATGTCCAGAGGCCAACAGAAGCTTCGCCACTTTGGTGACATACCCCTGTACAACAGGTTACAGGTTACAAATTACAAGCTACAGGTTACAGGTTACAAATTACAGGTTACAGATGGTGCACAGAGTCCAGCATCACACAAGCATTGTGAACTGTGAACAAAGCAAAAGTGCCGCTTGTCTTGTTTGGCTGGATGTGTGCCTTCTGCAAACGCAGTTTGCTGGGCACAGCCAAAATTTTGAGCAGTGCCTGAGCAGCTGCATGAGCAACTGTGTGAGCAACTGTGTGAGCAACGGTGTGAGCAACTGTGTGAGCAAGCTGCCAAGCAGGTATGGACTATGGCACAGCAGTGACAAGTTGACAAGCGCTGCGTGGTGCCTGCCAAGTGAATTACGCTTTTACCCATCTGTTCTGTCTATAAATTGACACGGGGACCAAATCAAAAGACATCCGCAAATCTTGTCTGAACTGCACAGCAGGCAAACCCACCTGCCTAATGATTGCAAGCTCTGGGAATGTCATTTTGGCTAATACTTGACACGCCTCCTCTTGTTCTTGCAGCAAGTCACAGGTGAGCAAGGCCCCCCATGCGGTCCAAGGCGTCTGTAACAGTGCATGTATGGAGGAATCCAGCGCTTCTGGTGCCTGTAAGTCAGGAAATGTATACTTGCTTTGAGCGAGGTTGTAAAGTTGCAACCAGTCAGGTTGCAGGGAGTGCCATGCTAGACTACAGCATGTTTGGTCTGTGACGTAGCAATAGAATGGTGCACAGGCAGCCTTTGAAGCAATGTCTTGCATCTCTTGTCCTGATTCTCATGACTGGACTGCTTGTGACAGTCTTTTCAGTTTGATACCCCTTGTTTTATGAGTCAAAGGCCGTATAGAAATGTTTGCATTGTCCAGGTAAGAATGCTGAGAGAGTTTGTGATAGGACTAGTTGGTGATGAAGGCTTGACTTACTTGGCCTGTTGCATAGCTGATCGGCAGTAGTGGTCTGTCTTCACGCTTTGATGAGAGGATAAGACTCAGGCCCAGGTCTGAGGGGCTATGGCTTTCTGCTTGAACACGCTTCAATGCTGCTTTAGTCCGAGCCAGCTCTGCCTCCAGCTGCTGCTTTTGAGCCTAAAACACATGGAAATCTCGTTGGTGTTGCGTCTGCAGCAATTTCGCACTTTCTACTTTGAAAGATGTCAACTAGCCCTGCTGTCACCTTTCGTTTCTCGCGAAAGCGCTTCTGGTGCCGCCTGTTCAACTCTTTTGTTCTCTCCTTGGCATTGGGCAGGAGTGGTTGGGGCCTGTGCTGGTCAGCAAGCAACATTTGCTGAGGACTATGAGTCATTTCTATACCAAAGCTGCTGGCAGTCGTCATGTCCCAGCCTGGGCTGGCAGTCCCGCAACTTTCCAAAAGCTGCAGCTCCTCATTGTATGGGTAACCCACAAGCTCGTCCAAAAAATCAAGATCTGCCTCCTCGAACACGAGGGACTGGTCGAAATCGCGAAGTGGGCCTAGCTCTGCAGGTTGCAGCTGAGCCTGCACTGAGTGCATGGCACCCGACCCCTCCTGCAAGCAGATACCCAACGGAAGAAACTTCGAGAACACTTTTTGCTGCCACCCAAAGACGCTGCGGCAGTACCGCTAGCGCTGATGGTGTTGGCCGATCAGGAAGACACAGGCACTGTGCTGCTTCTCACGGTCGACAACACCCCTGACTGCCAGCTTGAGCTGGTGAAGCAGTAAAGTAGTGTTGTGATCATACCTTACGCACCCGAAGCGACGTTCGAAGGTGGTGTCGGAGGCTCCGACTAGGAAAAACCTCGTTACATGATGTCATGACTCATGCTCGGTACTTACTGTAAGATCTGCACGAGTCTTGACCTAATGTCTCCCGCGGCCGCAGCTCAGCTCTTAGTCAGGTCTTTACAGTCTCGAATGCGGAGCCGAAACGTGTGGCGGTGCGGTGCTGGCGCCCTCCTTCATCACAGCACCGCTATTGCAATCTTCCTTGGTGCTTTGTTGCATCGAGTACATCCGACTTCCCAGCCTGTTGACTCCCCTGATGAATCCTACAATAGGAAAAGTAAATTGAATGGTTGGTTGATCCACAGGATAGACCCTTTACCTGCTGTTTTGGGGGTCTGCATCCTTTGAAAGCCACAAGAAGTGGACTGGTTGAGCATCAAAGGCTTTGCCCAATTCCTCATCATCCCGAATGACCACGCCATCAGCAAGGCTGACCCAGCGACCCTTGAGAGTGGGCAAAAGAGACAGCCTGTACAGCGACTGCTGTATGTACTCCACATCTTGCCCAGGCATGTGAGCAGTGGTAATGAGTCTGGACCAATGGAGCAGCACTGCCATGGCTTGCCCAAAAATGTGATCATTGGGCTCTGGCTGTGCAGCTAGATCAGTCAGCAGCTGAATGTAGTCTGCTGTGCTTGGATATACGCTGACTAAAGGCTTGTGGCCAGGGAGGGGAGCCCAGTCAGGACCCAAGAAGTGAGGAGGGGTGATGCTGCTAGGCGTGGAGGCTACAGCTGAGACAGCATGAGGGTATCCACTGCTTTGCACCAGTTGCTCCAGAAAGAAAGCGTGCAAGTCATCTGAGTAGAACTTGACCAAAACTCTCATGGAGGTGGCATCTGTCTCTTCTATGACGTGAGTGTGGTCCTTCATGAACAGACTGTCAGCAGCTCCGTAAAACTGTCCCTGGAGAACCTGACTCCTCCTTGGGGGTTCTGGATGCGAGTCAGCATCTGGTAAGACTACTGAGTCCGCCTGCTGAGCGCTGATACTGTTCTGTTTGGCCGGAAGCCAGATGAGCTTGCTGGCAATGAAAGCAGCACGCACCTCAGCTGCTGCTGCTGGGTCTGCCACCATTTGCCAGTGGAGGTACTCATACACATGAGTCATGTGCTGAATGGAGGTGGCGAAGCTACGGCTCCGAGACCATGATTGCAAGAAGGTCAGCAGCATGGGCACAGTGACACTAGTCTGAATGCCTAGGCAAGTACACATGCTGGTGCTCTTGATGGATGCTTCCAGGTATGGGACATTGTCCTGTAAGAGTTGCATAACCTCCCTGCTGCTTTTCTGGAAGAGGTCACAGCCCTTGAGAGCAATAGCCTTGCTTGAAGGCAGCCAAGGCAGGGTGCGCAGGGCCCAAGCAAAGGAGCTGTGGAGTGTGGTGCTCCTACCTGCGCATGCATGCGTCACTGTACTGATCCAATCCTTCAAACATTGTCGTCACATCTGCCATGACAATGGTGCAGGCCTGGGCGCAGATGGGAATGGCTTGATGACCACTGGAGAATCCGTTTTGCAGAAACAGTGGATGGTGCAGCAATCCTTCAGGCAAACTGCAGTTTGTACCAATACATGTTGCACGCATACACTGATACCCAGCGGAGGAACAATGGGGCGGACCAAAACAACCCAAATACCTCTTAATCCCTGGGCAGCCCGGTATAACACTTGGCTTCTCAGTAAGCCAAAAGGCGTAGTCTTTTCTTTTTCTATTCTTTCTGATACCCAGCCTTACTGTCTGTGAGTGTGAGTGTGCGACTACTGCTGACAAGAGCATGAAATGTCAAGATGTGGGTGCATACAGAGCAGGCACAACTGTGTGATAAGCAGCACCTGACTGCTGTGTACAGGTGGCTGTGAGGCAGCGGCTGTAAAGGACCTCCCAGTGTGAGGAGACAATGCTGGCAACATTCCTCAAGCTTGTCAGCATCTGAGCCTGATCCTCTGCTTCCTGGGTGATCGAGCGCACAACTGCCTCAAACTCGGCTCCTGAGTAGTCACTGATGGTCCAGCCAGCCTGTGGCGCATCCCCCAGGTTGACATCTGCCCATGCTGATGCTGCTTTCTCTGATGGCTGCAGTAGGAAGGTCTGCTGTGGCACGGCGATGTGATCAGCTGCGCCCAACTGCAGCAGCAGCCTGCGCATCTGATCTGCTGGCAGCATCTCCTGCTGACTGTATCTGCTGGAAATCATAGTGAAGCTGTGCTCCGGAACCAAATGCTGCAGATCTATCTGCAGAAGGCACAGAAGAGCAATGAGCCATCTGTAAGAGCCGAGTGTGAAGTCATGCAGAGTGAGCGAGTTGCTGTACAGCCAGGAGTGTTGCCAAACGACAAGAGTGACAAGTGGTTGCCTGATTATGCAGGCTGTTGGTGGCAAGCAGGGTCTGGGTTTGTCATTGGGGTCGTGCAAGGCTGAGCATTCTGCAGCAACCAGATGGCAGTAATTTACCATGGCTGAGTTGCTGACACCGTCAAGGGATTGTAGCATGAAGCACTCTGTTTGTATCCTGACATGTGAATTCAACTTGCCATGTGCAAAGACAGAGCGCGCATGACAGTAGATCATGCTACAGGCTTGCGATCGGGCCTGGCAGAACGAAATAAAAAGACTGTGCCTTTTGGTGTCAATTTAATGAGAAGCCAAGTATTATACCGGGCTGCCCAGGCTCATGGCCTGGCATGCACATGCACTGCAAATCAAAGAAGGATAGCACCTTGCAGCCCAGTGACATGGGCATATGCAGAGCAGGAGCATCAGCCAAGCGCATGGGTCCTTGCTCAGTGCAGATGACTGCATCCCTTTGCAGCTGCTCAAGCAGTCTGATGCCTTCTGGTGTGCTGATTGGTCCATCAGCAACAGTACGCTGTAGCAGTTGAGAGTGCCCAATGAAAGCCAGCAAGGCCACAAGGTGCTCAGATGGGGAGTGGCAGGCAGAATCTGCTTGGAAGGCTGGCATGACATAGCGCTCAATCACATCCAGGTGTGATAGGTCACGCACCCCAAGGATCTGCACATGGCATCAAGCGAGCTTGCACATGACGTGGGTTGACAGCCGAACAAAAGCTGCATGTGCATAGAGCCCAGTCCTGCAATGACGGGAAGCAGACACCTGAATGCAGGGCTAGCTAGACACATACATGCATTAGCCAGCTCCTGCCAAAAAAAGGTAAAGACGTGATTACTGAAAGATGCACGTGCTTGCCTGCAGCATCTTCTGTAACTTTGGCTTGTCATCATTTGATACGTCAACAACCTCCTGTGCCAGCACGTTCAGTCCAATGGTCTCAAGCTGCAAGTTGCACTTGTGCAATGCAAGCTGCAGGCTCTGTTTCTGCTGCTGCGATGGGAGACCCTGCTCAGCTGTTGAGGTGCCTGTTGGTGTAATGGCTGGCATTACAGGCATGAACAGATTGCTCTGTGCGTCAGTGCCTGCAACACATGTTGCTGCACAGTCACAAAACTTCCCTACGGACCATTGTTGGTATTCCTCCTGATTGTATTCATGGTCGCTTTCAGGTGAGTGGAGCTGCATCTATGCTGATTCAAATTCAGTCAAGACAGTAGGCCAGGCTGGTCTGGTAGGTAGGAGCCATCCTTACAGCCCGTAAGCAACGTAGTCTACATCATCCAAAAGCCACACCACTGAAGTACATGAAATGGTGTACAAGCTGCTCATGGACAGCATGATATACGCAAAGCAGCACAGCACATGTCACAGGCAGCAAATCATCCTGGGCAATGATGCAAAGCTGCGATGGCAATATCAGGGCTGCTGAAGCTGAGATGCACACGACTTACCAGCTGCAACCCATTTGCCTGGCGCAACAGGAAACATTGGCACAGCTTTCAACTCCTGAAACAAACTCTGAGCTGCAGGGCTGAGTTTGATGCCCTGGGCTCGGAGGCCACAAATATGGGGCTCTTTGGTTGCCAGCATGTCAAATATGCAAGCCAACATCCTGCTGCACCACTGTGCCCCCAGTTTGGGCAGCATGCCCTGCTGCGCTGCAGTCTTCAGCAAGCCCAGCAAGTGGTCTGTGTCTAGCAGCTTGATGCCCAGGTGCAAGCGCAGAGCGCTTGTGCACTGGAGAGCAGTCAATGCTGGGTGGACATAGTTGACACTTGGGATGCCCAGGGAAATGGCATGGGCTAGCAGTCCGCGTGCCGCGTCGGTGCCGGCATGTGAGATGACAGCCTCAGCTGGCAAGATCCAGGTGCCAGTTTCTGTTGCAATGCATGGCGCGCCACGCAGACAGGTGATGATGGCTTGTGGCAATGGCGCAAAAAAGTCCTCAGCCTACACAGGGACAGCCTCTTTGTATGCACATGCAGCTCACTAAGTATCTGCACATGCACATGCATCTGCAGCCCACTAAGTATCTGCACATGCACAGGCACATGCACCTGCACATGCACCTGCACATGCACATGCAGCCCACTAGCTATCTGCACCTGCACATGCACATGCAGCCCACTAGCTATCTGCACATGCACACACACATGCAGCTCACTAGGTATCTGCACAGCGTTGCTGTCAAACATGCCTGGTAATTTTGACATAGTGTGATGTGATTGTGTGACATTGTGAGCTTTGAGTCCTCTTGGCCAATGCAATGGCGTATACCTCAGACCATTTGACAGGCAATTTGACAGGCAATCTGACAGACAATTTGACAGGCAAATTGACAGGCAAGCAGGACGGTAATCAGCGAATCAGAGTCATAATACCTCTCCTGGTAGAGGAATGCACTGCAGCCAGCGGTTGACCCATTCAAGGTGCTCTGTGCTGGGCTGAGCTTTGAAGGCTTGCAGAGCTTGGAGGAACAGCTGTGGCAGATGACCCCTCAACTCCTGATTCCATGCACTATTGCTTTCAACTGCTTCTCTTGACGATGGTACAATGAAGTTGGCCTGCAGATAGCAGCCGCATCTGTGTGTCATGATGACATGTGAGCATGTTTACCACATATGTCTGAGAGTAAACAGTCAGGAGAAGCTGACAAACAATGAGTCAGACACCAAACCAATTATATCTTGCATACAGGCTCTTGACTGACAAGAGCATCTGCCATCAGTTGCACTGTTGATGTTGCTGTACTTGCATGATGCTGGACAAGTATGCATTTGCAGCAGACATACAGCAGTGGTGATCTTCAGGTGTTGCAGACAATGCATGCGACAAAGCTGATGCTAGCTACACTTACCTTGCGTCTACCTTACACTATTGCATAAGCAATTGCTTTGGCAAAACCATTGCATTGCTGAAGAGCGCTGATGCAGATAGCGGTGATTGATTCACCTGGATAATGAAATGCAGGCCGTATCTACGGAGAGGCAGAAATGCAAAGACTTGCTGCTGGCTCAGCTGCTCTGAGTTGAGTTCAAAGGCTAGTGCCAGGTCTGTCTGCTCCACCTCCACATCCAACCTCTTCACGCCTGTGATCAGGGCATGCATGTAGGAGCAAGCTTCCATTTTGCACACAGGCTGCAACAATATGCCTGCAGTGACTTTGCCGTTCAGCTTAGGCGGTGATTCAAGGAAGTGATGTCAACTGCGGCTGTTGAGTACAGTGCCATGATGGGAAGGGAAGGGAAGGGAAGGGAAGGGAAGGGAAGGGAACGATACGCTTTTCAGCAATTATAACAGGAGCCTCCTAAGGTGGCAGCCCAAAGCTTACCTGGCTGAACAGTACCATTGACCACCAGCCATTTCTGGCTATGCTGGGCCTGAGATCCGTATCGCAGCTCTACAACACCATTGGGCAGCTGGCGACGAAGCATGACAGCATCCTTGCCTTCAACAGTGCGTTCTGTAATGGCAATGCATTGCAGCTTCTGAAGAAAGAGCAGCAGTGTTGGCTGTATGTCATCGAAGTTGTGCAGCAGCTGAGCCACCGTCTGTTGCAGTGCCTGCAAAAACATGGTTCAAGATGGCCTCAAGTGCAACAGTGTTACTTACTTGGCAGTGCTTGAGATGAAGAGAAAAGAGTATGCCTTTCGGCGTCAATTTGATGAGAAGCCCAGTATTATACTGGGCTTTTCAGGGTTGGTAATGCTTGACATGTTTGACATGCTTGAAAGAGCCTTGCATGCACAGCAGGTTGAAAGATGTAAAGTTTCATGTTTGGCAATGACCGCAATGACTGCAGCAGCTCACCTGCTTGTATGGCAGGTATACTTGAGTTCCGGCTGACTGGAGGCTCGGCACTCAAGGCTGAGCGTGAGGTCTGACAGGCACCCATGTCGGCAGAATGTAGCCCAGGGACTGATGCTGGATCAGGTCAAAACTGATGTGGAAACCATTGGAATGGATCTCAGCAACATCTGTGACCTTGAAGACAGACTTGAAGCCTATGCCCTTCTGCCCAATGTAGCCAACCTTGTGCTGCTTTGTGGAATTGCCCACATCACAAAGGGCCCGCACATTCTGCTCAGAGAAGCCTACCTGCATGGTACATGCACTGTTGCTGCTTCGTGACTGCATGCAAAGGAGTGCTTCATCGAACACATGTGTTGATAGCATACATGTTGAGAAGTCGCAGCTGCTGTTACATCCACAGAGTTGTAGGAGCGTTCCAACATGTGAGCTCTGTGTTTCAAAGCAAAGTTGCACTATCGCAATCTCTTGGTGGCATTGTTCTGCTCTGAACCATAGAGGCAGACGTGTGTATCTCAAAACATGCCGGAGTTGGTCAACAAACCTCGTTGTTGAGAATGGTGATTCCTTCAGCATTCAGGATGAACTCCAAAGCTGGGCATACACCTTGATCGTACACATTGTCATCAGCGTTCTGCACTAGCTCAAGCACAAAGTGGACATCCTTGGAATACAGGTCCTGAGACAGGCGTTGCAACGCACGGCCAAGTCTGTCATTTGACTTCTGCCTCAAGCCAGTCCCCACAGCGTCCAACTCAATCCCAATGCCAAACTCTACTTCGCAGATGTCAGTGTCCAGTTGCTGACATGCTTGGCTGTACGCATCTGGTGCTTCTGGAGGCTCAGATAGCTGATGTCTGCTCATGTGCTGAGTCAGAGTGTTGATGACTACATTGCCAGAAGCAGCCATCTCATCTACTCCACTTTGCTTGCCATCTGGACTGCTTGCGGCTGAAATGGGTAGCAGCTGATTGAGACTGAGGAATGATGCATCTGGCACTGCAGGCTGCTGACTTTTGACAAGGCCTGGACTGCTTGCCTGCGCTGACATGCTTTGGGGACCTGAAGCAACTGCTTGGCAGCTCTCAGCTGCAGCTAGGTGCAACCAATGATCCTGCCAGAGCGAAACACCCAGCTGGATGCCCAGGCCATACAGCATCTGGGCAGCTGCATTGTCTTTGCAAGCATGCAGGACAGCAGCTTCAGCCCTGACTGCACTACCCGCCACCTGTATGTTCAAGGTGGTCAGTCACATGGCTAACCAGCAAACACCATGTTCATGCTTGTGCTGTTCTGCCTGTTGAGAGGAGATGGGGACCCACATGTCTCCAAAGTATGCTCTGCAGGCGCTTTGCACAGACACCATCTCGAAGGGGACAAGGAACATGACTTCCAGGACAACAGGATCTTGGCTCTTGCGCAATGCACATATGCTCAGTTCAGCACCAGAGGTGGAAGAGCAGAGCATAACCACAGCAACATCTTGAAGCGGGCAAGAGACATACCCCCCAGGACAACAGGATCTTGCGCAACGCACATATGCTCAGTTCAGGGCAGGAGGTAGAAGAGCAGAGCCTCACCGCAGCAAAGGGCTGCAACAACAGCTGCTTTGCCAGCAAGCTCCTGATGTGCTTGGGCAGCTGCAGGAGGCACTCAAGGACAAACGTGGCAGCGTTGTCTGTGTCACATTCTGCATCTGCAGTCTTGCCTGCGCAGAGTGTCTCCAGAGCTGCCTATAAGCAATGCCAATGTTGCAAATACACAATACATGCAGTACACATCAATTCAATCGCCATACATTGAGAACTTGACGACTGAGGATTGTAAAGACAAGCACAGCATGTTGAATCCACACTTTGCTGTGATCTGGCTAAACTAGCGATCAGACAGAAGAAAGTCTCCCAAAAATGCAGTTGTACAGAACGCTAGCCTGCAACGGTTGGCAACATGCTGAACATAGAAGCACAGTTTGTACTTGCACCAATGGGTAGCTTGCAAGGCAGGGCCAAGCACTTACCTGGGAGTGACTTGCAAGCAGAGCTAAGGGTGTGCTAGCCAGACCCCCAGCAGACACCATCATGCCAAGCACTGCTGCCATTGCTGCATTGCAATGACCAGCAGATGCAGCAATCAGAATATTGCTGGATGTGGCTTTGGCATCCACCTTTACAAAACACCGTCCTGGCAAAGCCAGCACTGTCAAGTTGGCACCAGCACCTGCAAACGTGAATGTGAAGGTTACATGGCTAGTGTAATCCCCTGGCACATCACAAACACATCAGCAATGAGCACAACAAGTTCACAAGGCTGTCTACATTTGTACAGGCAGGTATGTGCTGCAGGATAAGATGCAAAGACACGAGCAAATGCGCTCGCAAAGGTGCAATCAGAGGCATATACAATAGCAGCTTGCTTAGTGAGTATCAACATGCCATGCAATGATTAGTTGCAATCAAGGAGGACATTCAGCCTGCCATGCTGACCGTACCATGTTGTTGCAAGAACATATGCAGAGGACCCAAAGTTGGTTCTGCAGCAATGGTCCACTTTAGCCACTGCTCTAGATCTGTCAAGTACGGGGCAGCTTGCAACATGTCTATGGCCATTGCTATGCTGACAGGACTGCCATGTCTGTACTTGTCTGGCATGTCAAGGCCGTGAGAGATGCTACGGCAACACTTGCATCTAAGTTATAGCCCTCCTGCAGCTTTCTGAGAGTTGCTATGCCTCCATGACCCAGCTGTTCCACAGCAGTCACACTGCCAGCACATTTCATCTTGTTGCTTAGCCAGCACAGCACAGCACAGCACAGCACAGCACAGCACAGCACAGCACAGCACAGCACAGCACAGCACAGCACAGCACAGCACAGCACGGCACAGCACAGCACAGCACAGCCTTACATTGCACAGCATAGCACAGCAAACAAACAAAATGATCCAACAGAATTGCTGCTAAGCGGACGCCTGATTTGGCAGCAGGTAGTAGCATTAGACAGTACCTGAAGTGGTCGCAAAGTGCACACTTCAAAGCATCCTCGTTGCTCCCTGAGCCTTGCTGCAGGGCCTGCTGCAGTACTTGCATTACCTGCAGTGCATGCACTGCGCAGCTCAATCATTTCAATGCTCAACAACATGTGCTGGTTCTGTAGTGCCAGCTGAGCTAAGACAGACCACAGAAAAGCTAATGAGCTTGGGGCAAAGATTAGCCAAGCAAACAGTTGATGCGTATCTGATACCTCATCGAAAGAGGCGAGAGTATGTCTGTGTTGGAGGTCAGCCATACCATCAGCTTCATGACTGTTTGCAAGCCATTGCAGCATGGACGCGCCATGGCCAAGCTGTGCAAAGTGGGCCACCTGCATACACCAATTGGTTGCAACTGAGCAATACTGCTGCTTGGTCAAAGCAATGGCAGCTATATTGCACAACAACTTTTGACATGTTGATTGGCATATCACATACACCCAAGCAAAGACATGGCAAGCTTTTGCTGTGCCGATGCATGGATTCATGATTTGCTATTGCACTGGTACCGCCATATTGTCAAACACACACAAAGTGCAGCAGCGATATTAACCCAGGTTTTCCTCAATGAGTTGTAGCCTGAGAGCACCTGAAAGTGATGCAGCAAGCGCTGCTCCAGCCTAGCCAGTGAGCTGACACTGGTGCCATCCTGGAGCTCAGTAAAAGCAGCTGCCAGGCTTGCTGCGTCCACTGTTCTGGGAGCATCGGCTTGACTACTAGTTTGGGCACACACATGAGCTTGGTCTGTTGGCTGCTGAGTAGGCTGACGGCCTTGTAGCGCAGTTTGCTGAAGAAGAAACTCTTGAATGATAAGTGCAGCAAGCTCTGCATGTCCAGTGCTGACATAGGATTGCAGCACTTGCAACAGAACTTGTGCTAGACAGTCGGTCTGCCAGAACAGTAGTATCCTCTTCTTCAGTTTCTTTGACGCTTCAGCTCCATAACTAAAGGCATCACACAACTGCATGTCATTGACAGCAGAGCTGCTGAGCTGTCCTGCCCGGAAGCTTCCTTAGCCACTCGAAGCATGTTCCAAAACAAAGCAAGCCATCTTGTGGTGGCCACTGATGCAGCGCCGGCAGCAGGAACAACAAACAGACTGGGGCTGAAATCTGCGGCATCTGTAGCTATTTTTGACCCAATGCTGATCATGCATTGCAACAGCTTTTCCCCAGCGAGACCTTTGCCAATCAGCATGATTGCTTGCATGAGCAGACCAGCAAGCAAGTCTGCCTGCCAGAACTTGATGTGGTGCATGCTGCCAGCTGTTTGCTGCATGGTGTCTTGGTGCCCAGACTTGGTCTGCACTCCAGGTCTGCTGTAGACGTGTCTTGCAACAGCTTCACAGAATGAGGCTAAGCTCTCCTGCTCATCAAGCTGCCTGACAAAACTGGCAACTGATGTTCAGGACGGCGTAGGAGATGCCAGCGTGCGTGCAGCAACAGTGCCTGTTCTGCGAAATGCTGGATGTAGCTGCTGCTGATTAGACGCAGCCATTGCCATGAGGCCAAGGTCATTGCCAGAACCCTGCAGCAGACACCAATGTTGGCTGTCACAAAATGCCTGTCTACCATTTCTCATGTGGCAGAGGTCGTGATCCACATATGATGAAGCAGACATGCTATAGAAAGTTTTAAGTTGCATGATCAAGCTCAAAACAGAAAGGCACAGGTATTGCTGTCTAAAGGTCCCCTGCACTCACTCCCACTCCTTGCTTGAAAGCCCTCGTGGACCTTGATGTGGGGTCTTTCTCCGCAAACACAGAAAGGCATGTTGTGCTGATATACTTCTCATGTGCTGCATGTTGTTTCTTGCTCGTCAGATCAAACGCCGTGCATCTGCCTACCTCAGAGTCTGCCAACTTCCTGGCTTCAAGCACCCTTTGAGCTAAAAGCCGTTGCAACTCCTGTAGCTCCTCAGCCTCTTTTTGCTCCAATGCAGCCACTTCCTGAGCGTACTTGCCCTCAATTTCAGCTTCCTGAGCTTGAGCACTCACTTGTGCGTTTGCTCTGAGAGCAGCGACCTGCTGCTGTAGAGCGTCATTGGCCTCGTGCTCTTTGCGTTTCATGTCAGAAGCCATCTTGATGTAGAAGCCAATGCCTGTGATGCGTATACCCAATGCCTGCGGCCAGTGTTTTGTGACCTGTCATTCATCATGACGCTATGTCCTGTATGCAGTCAAAAACACTGCACTGCTGCAGCACCAAAATCAGTCTTTTTCAATTACATCAGGCCACACAAAACACAGCAAGCAAGGATTTGGAGCGTGGTCTGCAAGTGAATGTTGCAATCTGTTGCCAGAGCATGAGCATGGGAAGCTCACCATGGGGTCCACTCCACGCTTATCAGCTACTATCTGAGCAATCTCCCCAAAGACAATGTTCTGGCGGTCTGAGCCCTTTGGACGACGCATCAAACTGTTGAGAGCTTCCATCACCTCAATCGTTGTCATCTGAGGCAAGTCACATGGCATTATATAGCTAAAGCTGAACTTCACCTTTGAAAATCAGCAGGCTCTGCTGCAGACATGGTTGCAAAGTTCCAATACACAGCTTGCTGCAGTCGCTGGTCAACTTTTGAGAGCAATAGCACATCAGGCAGAAGACAGCACATCAGACAGAAAATACCTGCAGAACCTCCTGTTGGTCTGGGGAAAGCTTGAAGATTGTCCGCACCAGAGGGTGCGCTGTGATTGGCCCGATGGTCAATCCGTCAAAAGTTTCTACACCCTCAAAGCTGCATATGGTCTGTTCCATGTCATACACTGAGGCCAGTATCCTGCATCAAGCAATTCTGGAGACAACATAAAGCAGTGATGTTTCAAGCAGTGGCACTGTCAAGGCAGCGGCAGCGTCAAGCTGTTACCTGGTGGTTATATAGGTGGTGATGTATGTCACAAGACGGCTTTCAAGCCCGCTGAGACGCCGCAGGATTGGCAGCTGGCGAGGGTTGCCCAGTCCCAATTCCTTGTACTCCAGAACCCCAAGCTGTTGACAAACCTGGTTTGTTACAAGCCCAGACGATACATGCCTCCTGCTCCTGTGCAGTTCTTGCTGTATAGTGGCGACGAAGTTTGACACTGCGCTCTGATTGTACACCAGACTCACTACCTCCACCCCATTGATTCGCTCAAGTCTGCAAGCAAAGCGCCAAACCGGGCTGAGTATACCTCAAGAGGTAGGGATTTGCAGGTAGGGATTGAATCGGGTGCTTAGATACCTGCATATATTGCGACATCTGTCGAGCAGGCTTGAGATGTTAGACACACCATAGGCTGCGAGAGTCAGCCGGGTGCCGTGCGTGGCTTCCCACCGAGACGGAAGATCGGCCAGCTGTATTTTCCCATCCCAACTCTTAAGGACATTTTTCAGGTCATTTTGCAACTGCTGCATGCTTGTGCTGCTTTTGCTTGACGTTAGAAGTGCGTCGAAGCAACGCGCACAGCATGTTCAAGATGGGTGACTTGCATGTCACAGGATCACTACAGCGCGGTGCGGCGATGCAGTGTTGACAGCCAAGCTGCTGCAAGAAGCAGTGAGCACGATACACCCATATTCTGTTGTACGTCGACAACACAGCGATCAGGTACAAAGTTCGGTGCATTTGACTAATGCCAAACACGGCAACAGAAGGTGCTAACCGAGGTGCAACGCACACACTCACGGGAGCCCCACAGCTTCAGATCCTAGGCACGCTTGCAGCAGCTCAATCCTAGAACGCTGACCTGTGTGATGTCCTTCTCCTCCTTCTCATATCTGTCTGGTCCTCCTGACAAGCTGAACAAGCATTTACAAAGCCTGTTGAGAAGCTTTTTGTTTCAGTATGGTGCGTACATGCAACCTGATCTGCACGAGCCGTGTTCACCAACGTGAGCCGTGTAGACACTTTACTTCGGCACATTAAATTGAGGCGACGCATTTCGAGCCTATGGCAACCATGAAGGTGAGGGGACTTTGCCCTGAGAACTACAATACATGTATGCACAGCACAAAAACTCCCAGCTGAAGTTGAAGTCGAAATGAGCTGCTTATGACTCACGTCACTGCACTCAAGTAACTTTTGTGCTTGATTTGCATCCTGAGGGTTCTTGCTTCTTGTTGCAGGCTAACATGGAAGTCTTACAGGGCCCGCTTCTGGAAAAGGTCTTGGGCAAGTTGGAGTGCGGCCGAGACCTGCTACGCTGTGCAGCCGTCAGTAACTTGTGGCTGCAAGTGGCTTCAAGAGTTCAGCCAACATCCCTATATCTCCCATACACCTGGCGTCGTCGGCAGTCACTAGTCACCCCTCAGGAGTTGCTGCAAGTTATGCAGTGGCTGCACCGCAAGCAACAAGCAGGATATTTCAGCCGTCTTGAACGGTTGACTCTGGGGATTGCTGCTGCTGCTGAAGAGAAGTTAGCTCCAGCTGGTTATCAAGGAGACCTTCTGAGCGCATTCATGCACTCAAGTTTGGTGTATGTCAGCTTCTGGCAGCTGCAGGTTTTAGATCTTGGTGGGCCTGTGCATTTGGACACCGTTCTGCCAGTTCTGCCAACTGCGTTGTTAGATCTTACTCTGCGTCCTTACTGCAAGCACATGCCCATCAAGTGCTGCTTAGCACCTTTCCAAAGGTTTTCCCAATTGACATCATTGGCAATTGGCCTTTATGATAAGAGCCCAGCTAAACATGTCAAGGGTTCTTTTGTATTGGATGTTTGCCTGCCCACTTTGGAGAGCTTGAGCTTAGATCCATGGCCCATTGAAGCTCATGAGGATCACCCTTTTGCGCAAAGTTTGCCAAATGTGCGGATTCTCACGGCTCATGTTGCTTGCAACAAGGCTCAGAGTCTGGTGGTGTTGCCGTCAGTTGAGTTGCTTGGATTGATTTTGCATGATGTAGCGAAGTTAAAAAAAGCTTTTGGTACCAAGATTCCTTCAATCAATATCCTGACTGGGTCACAGCTGAAGAAGCTTCATTTGGTCGGACCTCTCGCCACCCCTTTCCGGCTTGACCTTTCTGAGCGCCCAGACCACTTATATGTTGCCCACTACGACTGCGGCAGAAAGAGCAATTGTCTGACTGTGGGTCAGGAGAACTCTCATTTCCCTCGGCGAAACATAGAAATGCTAGGCCTGCACTATGATGACGTTCGCAGTTGGTACTGAAGAAAGCAATGCTCGACTTCACCTGAGCAATACTGTTTTGTCACTCGTTCACGATGTTTTGGCTGCGCTGTATTCTTTTGGTGTCATCCAGATTTTGTGGACGAACAGTACACTTGGAGGTATTTGCATAGGTTTGTCAACATGACTGTGAAGCATTTTCATTGATACTTTTGCTTGATAACACGTATACAATGCACAAATTCTGGGTTTGATTCTGAGCAAGAATAAACTTGCTGATTGGGTATCTGGTCATATATTTTTAGCGACGGTCTGTATTGCATTTCTTTGTTAGGCTCCAATCATTTTGAAACAGTCTACTCGCTGGGTTGTGTCCGTCTGCCGCCTACGGGGTGACGTCCTACAGTCCAAGTACCTGCACAGAGGGCGAGTTTGCATCCGCCAACTGCCTAGATAGATATGTAGTCTCACGCTGTCCCTTTGGCGAGGCGACAGGACTCCAGCCAGTTGTCTTGATCAACAAAAGCTGACGTCTCTGTGTTCGACAGCCGATACTTGCAACTCACAGGCTGGGGGCGTCCCGCACAACAGGTGCATATTTACCTGCCAGCTTTTGACAGTTGTTGTGCCCTACTCTAGCTGTAGTGATAATGCCTTCACTATCGTGCACTGTGGGTATGCAGACTAGAATGGAGGCACTACAGGGTGAGTTACTGGAGAGGATCCTCAGCAACATGCAGGACACCACAGGCTTGCTTTTGCAGTGCTCGCTTGTCAGCAAAGCATGGCAAGAAGCAGTGTCCAGAATATATCCACGTGACCTGGAGCTTCCAAGAACACCAGAGAGGCGCACTCCGGTGACTCCCGAGGATGTCCTGCAGCTCATGCAGTGGCTACAGCGCAAACATTCAAAAGGCTACTTTGGGCAACTTGAGACCTTGACATTGTTGATAGCGCCTGCTGTTGACGATAACTGCTCAGCAGCTTGTCTGATAGGAGATTTGCTTACTGCATTTCTCCACTCTACGGTGGCATACTTAAACTTCTGGCACCTACAAGCTCTGACAATCCATGGTCGACTGCGAATGGAGACTGTTTTACCCATACTACCAACAAATCTGCGGCATTTATGTTTGGAACCTGATGGTAGTCTGATGCCCCAGACTGTTTCTCTAGCTGCCTTTGCGCCGTACACTCTGTTGGAGACCCTTGTCATTGCGGCCAATGATGGAGTCACAAAGGAGACTCCTCAAGGCTCAATCATTTTGGACAGCGCTCTGCCTACTCTTCAGAGTTTGACCCTAGATCCTTGGCCCTTCCATGTACACAAAGACCAGTCTCTTGTTCAGTGCCTGCCTAGGGTACGAAACTTGGCTGTCCATGTGCTTTCGAACAAGACTCAGATAATGTTTGCTCTTTCATCCTTGAAGCACTTGACTCTCATTCTGCATGATTACTCTGAGCCTTTCAACCCACATGTACAACAGCTGCAGGTCCCGTATGCCTGTCAATTGCAACAGCTTTTTCTGGTAGGCCCTGCCACAACGCCATTTCGCCTTGATCTCACTGATAAACCAGCTCATTTGCAGGTTATCCATGTTGCTGCTGGCAGGAGAGAAAATGCTCTATATGTAGGCCACTCACAGTACTCCGTCCCTGAGAATTTCAATGACCTTGGTTGGTATTTTGAGGGTGGGTTACCATAATGGTAGGTTAATTAATGTACAGCACTGTAGTGTCACTAGAGTCAGCAGAAGCATGCAGCGTGAGATGGCATCACAGCTGTCCAGTGTGTGTCGTCGAAGCAATTTACACTAAACAGCAACCTTGAAAGATGTGAACATGGCAATACAAGACACTTTGCTGGCACTTTGTCCTGCACATGCAACACACTCAGTTGCAAAACCACTGACAGGATGCATTGACACTGCTACATGCCATTCCTTATGCATGACATGCAGCTGCAGCAGACCATCTAGTAAAGTCACTTCGCAGTCACAACACATACACAAGACGTGTACCACGCACAAGACCTGTATTGCAGCTTGACGCCATGGCCAAATCTAGAATGACACAAAACACAGCATTGAAATGACATACATACTTACACAATGCTATTTTTGTTGACGCCTTTTGTGACGACCTTGCATCATTATGCACTCACAGAATAACAATACTCAGTCAAAATGACTGGCTGCCCAAAGCATCTATCAAACAAGGAAATGCGCTGTAAGAAGAGGGGAGGAACACAGGTGCCAACAGTGTGGACTGGCATCTTTGATGACCCAAGAAGGCCTACTACTGACCAAAGTCAGAGATGAGCTGTCACATGCTGAAAGGCTGCAGTGATATAGGCCATCATCCACCATACCCTCTGGCTTTTGCCACCTTGATGACATTTTCTAACGCATACACAAATGCAGCCGTCCTTAAGGGCAGGTGCTTCTGCTCATGCAGCTTCCAGACTGGGTCCAATGCATCCTGCGTAACAACACAACCCTGACACACTGAATCCTTCTGCCATGGGCGTTTAAATGGTATTCAAACACACAGCTGCAGCTAGGGAAGCTTGTGCTGTAGAGTGAGCACATTGCCATGTACATCATTGGCAGCACAGCACAGCACAGCACAGCACAGCACAGCACAGCACAGCACAGCACAGCACAGCACAGCACAGCACAGCACAGCACAGCACATTATGCACCCTGTCCAATTGAACATCCAGCTTGTAAGCAGTTGTGCAGACATCATACATGATTGTCTTGTGCAGACATGCCAATCAACACCCAGCAGAAAAGCAGATCTAGGTGTTAATGACATGCTGTGAATGGCCAAAAAAAAATCAAAAGACTGATGCTGCGCATTAAATTGGATCAGAGAGAGTCAGACAATGCTGATTCCAAGATGACTGTCTTACCGTCATGATACGGTCCATTCTGCGGTTCACTTCATCTTCTTCCCATCTGAGTGCATGGCAAACCAACAGTTGGAAGCCAAGTGCACAGAGGCCAACAAGTTAAAAATGCAGGAATGTCAAAAACAGAAAAAATTGCAGATATGGTACAACTTGCAATTTAGGGTTGGACAATTTTGTGCCTGGAATGCTACACTCTTGTCTAGGGTTGCAGGTTATATGGCAAGCAGTGTGCAGTGACAACAGTGCAGAGATGCAAACACTGTACATACCTATTGTTGTAGTAGTCCATAGGACTCAAACATTGCACACAGGCAAGAGTGGTTGCCAGCGAGCTTTCAAGTGAGTATGGTCTTCATGCTGGATTCACATGCTATATGTTGATATACCCAAAGCTTTCAGTTGTGTAAGCTCTGCAGCATCTGAAACATGTATGCAGTGATTCTTCAGCTGTTTTTCCATATTACCTCAGAAACATCATCCACACACTGCAAATGTAAACTCAGAAACCCCTCAGGACAGTAAAATTGCATTTCTACATTGGGGGGATGTCTTAAGAATCAGGAATTCAGGGGTTGAGTTATACCTGAAGTTTTGAAGGTTCTGCACCCATTCAAGCCAGCTGACAGCAACGCCACCCCCACTGGCGTAAATGTCAGGGCACACAATAATGCCCTTCTCCCTTAGAACCGCATCTCCAGCAGGAGTTGTAGGGCTGTTTGCTGCCTCCACAACAAACTTGCAGTTCAGCTGTTTGGCCACTGTTTCATTGATGGTGTTGGAGCTGGCAGCAGGAATGAAGACATCACAAGGCATGCTGAACATCTGATCGTGTGAGATTCTGGTGCCTGCAAGCAGGTGAAATATAGTCCAGGGGGTTGCTAGCAATGCTGTTGATGAGCAAGTGAAGAGCCCAAGTGTATGTGCAATACCCGATGACGCGATGTTGAGCTGGTGAAATACTGCTGAAGTCGTCAATTTACCTTGCATGTGGGAACAGGTTTGTAAGCCAACAATGGAAAGACTCAGATCTGGTGAAAATGTCAGTAGCAATGTATGTGCGCTACAGCTTTGTTCTGAGCAGCTTGTCACTTAAGCTGACTGGCAATGCTTCTGATGTTGATCGCCTCCAAGTTTGCTGCCGGACAGGTGATTTGAACACAAGGCGTTGCACACGACATTGGGACAGCTGGAAAGGCAGAACTTGCCTCCAGGAAAGGACAAAAGGCTGCCTCCAAAGGGAGGGGCTGCCCTCAAGTGCCTTCTGAGGGCAGGTATGTCCAGGCCCTTCTCGTTAGTCATGGCTCCATCGCGATCGGAGACACACAGGACTCGACCCCCTCTCACATGGATCATCTCTGCTGCCCATGCACCCACATTGCCGAATCCCTGCATAGCATGGTGCATCACTTACAGGCATCTTCTATGCTTGAGCTTGCCCTAAGGTTCACATGATTGTTCACTCCTTGACATAGGCGCTTCCCACCAGGTACACACCTGTACTACCAATTCCCTGCAATGCACGGTGCACCAGCTACATATCCTGTGTTTTCTGTGTTTGAGCATTGACTTTGAGCTTGTTTGACAGTTCAGCCCTTTGCATGCATGTCAACCCAGCTACAGGTCACTAACCCAGCTAGCTCTACACCTAGCTCTTGTGTTTGAGCAACAATGCAGAGCTCATATGACTGCACAGCCCTTCATATGCAGATTTGCCGCTGGCTATCAACCCACACGACCAAATCCCTGCACAGGACAAGGCATTGACTTCAGGTATCTCCTGGCAGTGAGAACCAGTCAACAGCTTGCAGTCAGCAAGTGCTTGATTGAGTCAGGAGCCATTCACATGAACATTTCCACTTGACTGTACACCATCACTGCCAAACCCCTGCACAAAACATACACAGAACAAGGCTGTGCTCAAACCCAGCACGCATGTTTAGCTATATTTCACCGGGCTTATGCATCTGACCCAATGGGAACAACACACTTTCAATGAATGCATGAGCAAGTATTAGCCGACTGATGTATGTGATTTAGCGGGAAGCACAGCTGCCTCTTGCACGGACTGTCTCTGCTGCACATGCACCCACATGGCCCATATGCTGCATGCATGCATGATTGATGCATGTAATGAGTGTCCTAGTCTGTGCATGTAAGCCTGATCTGCTGACAGCCTCATGCCAGAGAACACAGTGCTCTGCCACATGTGACTAGCGTCCATCGGCTGCTTGGAAAATCCACCTTTGTGTGACCATACAATCCACCTTCCGGCAAGAGGATACTGCATTGATCTAGGTCTGCATGTCAGCCATGCCAGATGACAGCTGATTGGGTTGAAAGCACCATGTGGGTTGACTACTGCGGCCACTGCACTTGGATGGCAAATTTGTCTCATGTGCTTGCTGGCCGATTCAAAATTGCCGTGGGATAGGTCCAACTCTGTCTCAAATGCTTGTGACCCTATTTCTGCCAATATCAATTGTATGCTTAACATGTCCATCCGCATGCAAAGGTTAAGATGTCCATCTGCATGTAGACAATAACAGTAGACCAGAAATACTGTCAAACCCTATACAGCTTTGATCAAAGGGTGGACAAGGCATTTGGTCCTGCATGGCAAATTGTGAGTAAGAAATACAGACCTGTATGACAAAGTCCTTGTTGGCAATCTTGCCAGCATGGGCGTGAAGAAGAAGCTCTCGGGTTGCCAGTACTGCCCCCCTGCCTGTTGCGTATTCCCGTCCATGTGACCCATGCAGTTCCACTGGCTGCAAATCACATGCCATGTTAGTCATTGCCTATGCACTGTTTACACATCAGCAACATACGCACAGTAACATTGTTTTAAATTAATAAAACCTTTGATATTCTGCTATGGACTGACTTCCCACAAGATGCATGGACACACCTTACAGATGCAATGCAAATGGCTATGTTACAAAATGGCTGTGTTAGTTACAGCTATGATACAGAACAGCAGTTGGCGTTTGCAAACCAACACGAGGGGAGAGGCTACTGCTTTTGCAGCACGCTAGCGCTGTTGGCTGGTGCAAATATGCATGCAGGTCTGGCAAACATGCGCACCACACACTGTTTGCAAGCAAAGCTGGGGGGCCCATTTTGTAGACACAACATCCCTTCAGCCTTGCCAGTGACAGCAGAGAGGAACATTTGTGTCTGATGTACTCAGGGTAGAGCCACATCACATGATGATGAAAACCACCTCATAATTTGTGACAAGTTGTTCATGCTCAGCTTTCACAGAGTCATGCCCGTGGGTTTGAACAGGCAGGTGGACCAGTGACACAGGCTGATCAGATCCTCTTGTGCTTGTTGTATTGCTCACTGAGCCACAATTTTAAGCATAAACCATGCAGCATTTGTACACAATGAACACCTGTGCACAGCCATGTTCATATCAGCTGCTTGTGAACACACCTTGCCAGTAACACAGGCTGGAGAGAATCTCTTGTACTTGCTGTACTCATCGAAGAACCAGCTCATCATGCGGCTGCCTGCGCTGATCTCTGGGCCAGGTATGTCAATATATGGGCCCATCATGGACCTTGTATGCTGCAAGCACACAGCCCTCTTCAGCAGTGCATCACTTCTGTTTCTATTAAGGCCTGAGGGCAATGCCCCTGCTGTCAGTCTGCATCACATCATGCTGGAAGTCTATGTCGTGTGTCCCCATGCGATGTGCACTGATGGCCACACAGGGCTGCCTAAGCCAACACTGCAGCTGCTGATAGGCTGCTCAACTGCAGGCGCCCTGTTGTGTGATGGTATTGTGTGCTTTGGTATTGTCATTTGAACGCCAACTTCTGCTGTAGTTGATCTGTTTGCAGCGCTGCTCAGCCTTGAGTATGGCAGTGACGCAACATGCAGAACTGTTTGGCGAAGAGGGCACAGAGCAGTTTGATAGTGTTACAGGACAATTTGGCAGCAGATCTTGGCGTCACAGAGGACATGAAGAAGCAAGAAGAAGAAGAAGAAGAAGGACAAGAAGAAGTAGTAACCCTGGGCAGTAGCTGCAGACCTGTACAAGCTTTCTGGTGAGGCGCTCAAGCTCTCTTTGGCTTAGGTTCTTGGGCTCACAGCAGATTCCTCCCTTGGCCCCACCAAAGGGAATATTCATCACGCTTGTCTTCCAGGTCATCAAGCTTGCTAGCCTGCAACCGACAGAAGAAAAGGAGACATTATGCTGTTCAGCAAGCATAATGGCAGCCTCCTGAAGCAGCAGCCCTCAGCTAAGCTGCAGCACTACAGGGGTGTTGGGTCAGTTGCTGCAGTCTGTACCCAGGGTGTGACAGGTACACTGATGCATCACTGCATCACTGCATCACTGAATGGGTTTAAGACAGTTGTTTTTTGGACATGAAGCTTGCCAATCTGCAGCAGCATTTGTAGGGCATTACACAGGTGTGAGAAGTGCAAACATGGGTTTCATGTGTCTGTATAAAGGGTTGGATGTACCATAAGAAACTATCAGCACTCTTTGCTGTAACAGTTGATCTTGCCTGCGCATTTCTTGCATGTCTACATCTGGCGCTAGTCTATATCCGCCCTTATATGGACCTCTGAAGTTGTTATGCTGTACACGATATGCATTGAAGCTCTCCACTTCACCATTGTCCATTGTGATCACCAGCTCCACATGGATCTCACGTTGTGGTCGCAGAAGGAACCTTTGCAGCTCTGCGTCGATTTCCACATGCTGAAGTGCCTGAAACAGCATATTGGAGTATCAAAAGCTGTTCGACAAGGTGGACCAGAGCCAGGACAGAGAGCTTCTAGGTACACCACGAGGATCTCTCACTTCTTGCAGGTATGTGTTACCCTCTATGCTGCCCGGAACGCCGTGCTCGGGAGCAGTGTGAGGTTGGGACTTGTCTGTTACATCACCATCAAAAATGTCTCCGAAGCAGGTGGCACGACCAGTGCTCTCCAGCCGACAGCTGACCATACACCCAGGCGCGCATGGGGCGGAGTGTGAGGTGACCCGACGCCCGACAGAGGCAAGGACGGATCGCATACCAAGCTGAGTTGAGTATAGGCTCGAAGTCAAAACCGGATCCTGTTGCTGTGTGTCATTGCGAAGCAATCAGCTGTCTGCTTGACAGCCTCATGGGTTTTGAGCCGCTCGGCATGTGGACGAGGTGCCGTAAGCGACGCTTGCTTGGCATATGAGATGTCAGCGTTGCCGTGCTCACGTCGGTCTCAGAGCAGACCAACAAGCGCCGATTAAAATCTCGGCTGATTTGCACGAGATGCTGGTGATCGAACGCTGCGCGGCACGCCTCCGATCAAATTGACAAGGGCAAAGGCAGGTACGATTTACAACATGACTAAAGGTGTTGACTAACTGTCCTTTATTGTTTCGGTCAAACTTATTTCAGAATCAGATTTTGGGGAATCCGAAGTCGATAATATCTGGCGGAGAACACGAACGATGTTGCTCTGTGCTCCGAAACAACCCACCAAATTGTTCTTGTCGAAGTTGCATCGCTTAACTAGACCCGTTACTCGCCCACCCCACAAAGTCGGTCTGGTGGAAAGCATGCTTCCAGCTTCTCCCTTGGGCGGGCAGACTGCAACGTTTAGGTGATCGATATTTTGGGAGTCTTGTGTGTCCGCAGCGGGCGCTGTCGAGCTTCTGTTGATGACGCTATCCTGTGCTCTGCAGGCAGCGTACGTCTTGGGGCTGCGGTCGTGTTCACATCGCTCCGAATGCAAAGCTTCCATACACAGCTTGGCCTGCGCTTCGTAGGTGAAAGACAGGCTTATGCACAACAATAACACACCTGTCACTACACATCAACACACGCACTGTATGATTCAATGCACACTGTCTGCTCTGTATGTGTACAACCCAAATCGTGTGCATACTATGATATGCTTTCCTGCCTTTGTCTCAGTACCATTTAAAGATTGTAGTCTCACGCTCACTGCAAAGTCGCGCCAGTGCATGCAGACCTCCTTTGCTGCATATTCCCTCACCAAAGTACACCTTTGCCCTGTTTGCATTGTGCAGACATGCAAACACCAGAGCCTCTGCCAGCCCAGACTCAACAGAGCATTCCCTACACTCAGCCTCACATAGCATTACGCACGCCCTGTACAGCCTCTCAGACGCCTCCATCACAGCTACAGCCAGTGATGCCACAGCTGCAGCAACAGACACAGCGGTGCACACAGCGCAAAGATACACTGGCTGGTTCAGCACCTTAGCAGACTACCTGGAAGGCATTCTGGGATACCTGCAGGTCTGATCATGCAAAAAAAGTATGAACGATTTTACTTAGGAATCCTTTTTTTTGTGATTTCATCAGGCAGCTTGACAATTGTGCATTGCATGTTGATTGTGCAGACGCCATCATGTTCAAATCCGCGAGCAGTTTGTGACTGATCCATGCGCTCCTATATCTGCTGGTTGAGTGTCGCCAAGTTTGGTGGCGGGGGAGATACACTGACGTCGTCATCATGCGTTGTATCCGAGCACTTCAGCCTCTGAGTGCATCTTTTGCACAAGAAGCTACAGTGGTGCAGCACAGCATAGCACAGCACTTTTCAAATCTGTGCCCCTGGATTATTTTCTTGCTTTGGGATGAGGTCATGTGCATGCTGCTCTGGGACTCAAGTGTGTGGCTGGGCTTGCTTTGCAGACAGGGCTAGACAAGCTGCACGTGCCGTACAGCTACGGCTGGTCCATCATACTGCTGACATTGCTAGTCAAGACAGCGCTGTTTCCCATCACCAGGAAACAGGTGAGCTTCAGGGAAGAATCGCTCATGACTGGCCTGCTGTCAACTGGTCTCATACCTCACATGGCTGTCTAGACTTGTTACTCAGCGTAACATCAGCAGCTTAGCTCCCATTCGTGTTCCTCTGCAGCTTCTGTAATACCAAATCGTGCATGTGTCATGTTTCTGCCCTTTGCCTCAGGTTCTCATGTGCCCGTTCTCCGTGGATTGCGCTTCAGTGTCAATTTGGTGTCAGTTAGGGTTGTCAAGCCTGCCACCCTCTTCTTCAGCCATGCACAGCTTGTTTACAAACCAACTACCAAGCTTTCTGTCTCTGCCTGGGACAATTGCTGTGTTGTGTTCACTCTGTCGTGACACAGAACATGACATCACTGCGACATACAGTCCTGGCACAGATGTTAAAAAATTGTTAAATCATGAATTGGACCTCATGCAGGCTTGTGTGTGGTGCACAGGTGGAGAGCAGCATCATTACAACAAACCTTTCGACAAAACAAGTGTATATATATACATATGCATATAATGAGTTGCACCTCATGGAAGCTTGTGTGGTGTCACAGGTTGAGAGTGGGATCATTACGGCAAAAACTTTCAACAAAACATAAATAAGAAAAAACGAGTTGCACCTCAGGCAAGCTTGTGTGGTGTCACAGGTGGAGAGTGGGATTGCGATGCAGAATCTGAAGCCCACCATAGACAACATCAAGCGCCTGTATGGTGATGACAAGAAGAAGGTCCAGCGAGAGACTTCTGAGCTGTACAAGAAAGCCCAGATCAGCCCCTTGGCAGGCAAGTGCAAAGCTCATCTTACCAATCTATACAAGTCAATAGTCCTTTGGGATACAGACACTGCACCGCTCTTGTGATTGTCCATTTCATGGTCTTATTGTAAGCTCAAAAATGCCTGACAACTATATGTGAACATGACTTGGAAGTGCTGCCTGTGTGCAATTGAAATTCTAAACGTTGCGATGCCAGCGCTGTTGAAATTGGACTGCTGACTCCCTCAATGAATCAGCCTGGTAGAGTGACTGCTGTTTCACATGACACACAATACGCCTTGTTGCTTCTGCTTCAAGTGTGCTGAGCAGGAATTGCTACAGCCTTAATCCCCAAGTAGAAAGCAAAAGAAAAGACGACGCCGTCAGGCGTTCAATACAGAGAAGCTTGAGATGATCCCAAATTGGGCCCAAGCGAACCCCAAGTATACATATTTGCCAAACTGCTCAACTGGCTACTGACAGCATCCTGTGATTTGCAGGTTGTTTACCATCTTTGGCCACCATTCCAGTCTTCATTGGACTGTACAACAGTCTGACCAATGTGGCCAACTCAGGGCGGCTAGATTCCCAGGGCTTCTTCTGGCTGCCCTCCCTGGCTGGCCCTACCTCCCTTGCTGCACGCTCAGCAGGTCTGGCACCACTCTCCTTTTTCCTTGCCTGATGCTGTCAGCTCATATCACTGATCAGCAGTCTCCATATGTGCTGTCTGCTTGCCCCTTACAACATAGCATATCCATTGTCAAGTTTGTCAAGTCCTTTGTGATTCAGCCAGATGTCAGTATCCTGCATGTGTGCTGATAGCGTTCCCATGTTACCTGCTATGCAGGTAACAGCACAGCGTGGCTTTACCCCTTTGTGGATGGGCACCCCCCCATTGGGTGGGAGGGGGCCGCCCGCTACCTGGTGCTCCCAGTCCTCCTGGTGAGTCATTGCTCACATCAGTCAT
>JAABUK010002145.1_pt1 | contig 36105 bp, 20 predicted proteins | sample 5559141 | NCBI WGS metagenome assembly JAABUK01 (sample SAMN10711869, study PRJNA513367) | rock metagenome | isolation source: Antarctica rocks | place: Antarctica: Victoria Land, Pudding Butte nord | collected 2016-01-03
TTCGCCTGCCTCGCGCGGCGCAAGGGCCGCGCCTGGTTCATCGGCATGAACAACGCGGGCACGGCTCGCTCGCTCAAGCTGCCGCTGAGCTTCCTGGGCGAGGGCCTCTTCCAGATGGAGCTGTATCGCGATGGCGCGGGGCCAAACGCCATCGTGATGTCGCAGCAGAAGGTCACGGCGCGCGACGCCATCTCGCTGGAAGTCCCGGCCAACGGCGGCTTCGCGGCGCGCCTGGTTCCCGCCGCGCGCTAAATTTACGACAGATTTGGCTCGTGCAAGTACTTGCGCGAGCCCAACACAACATGAACCTCGAACTCATCGCGCCGCGCCTGGATTTTGAAGCCGAGTTCATGGCGCTGGTCGAGGAGTTCCGCGCGCTGGGCGAGCGCCGCTTCGAGGGCGAGCCTGGCCTGCGCCAGGATGACTTCGCGGCTTACGTGCGCTGGCTTCAGGACGGCGAGCGCGGCCAGGCGCACGACGACTGGTTCGGCGGCGAGCTGGTGCCGTGGAGCTCCTACTGGCTCGTCGAGAAGGGCAGCGGCGTTCCTCTGGGCGTCGCCTCGCTGCGCCACCGGCTGACGCCGTTTCTGCTGCGCCAGGGCGGGCACATCGGCTACGCCATCCGGCCCTCGGCTCGGGGGCGCGGGCTGGGCTCAGCGATCTTGAAGCTCACGCTGGCCAAGGCGCGCGAGATGAAGCTGCCGCGCGTGCTGCTCGTCTGCTCCTCGGCCAACCTGTCCTCGGCGCGCATCATCGAGAAGGGCGGCGGGCAGCTGGAAAACCAGATCATGATCGAAGTCGGGCACGGCGAGGGCGCGCGCCAAGTCCTGCTCTCGCGCTACTGGATCGAGCTGAGCAGCAATGAATCCGCAAGTACTTGAGGGCGTTTGAAAGTGGGCCGCAGCGGGTAGCTTGTGAGGGATAGACTACCGTCGCCGCCGAGCGAGCGATGGAGCGGCCAGAGGAGCACCATGCAATTCAAAAATTCGAACTCGCTGCCACTTCCCGTGCTGGTCATCGGCGGCGCCGTGCTGGGCTTCGTCGCCGCCTGGCTGCTGGTGCACCTCGTTTCGAGCCTGGCTCTCATCGTCGGCCCGCTGCTGGGCGCGCTGTGGGGCCTCAGCTCATACAAGCGCCCGGTTCGCTGAGCCTGCGCCGAGACGGTGCAAGTACTTGCACCAAAACGCCCGCCATCTTCTTCGGTGGCGGGCGTTCTGGCGTCTTCAGCTGAGGGCTGAGCTTAGCGAGCGGCGGCTTCGGGCGTCAGGGTGAGGCCGGCGTCGGCGAACTGGCCGCCTGTTGTCTGGTGGACGTGGAAGGCCAGCGTGTTGGCGCCGGGCTTGAGCGCCGCCCGGCCTGCGGGCGTGAGATCAAGCTCTTCGTACGCGCCGTTGTAGCCGCTGGCCTTGGCCGCGAGCACGCCGTTGAGGTAGATTTCGATGTCCTCGTCGTGGCGCACCGAGAGCATCAGCTCGCCTTTGGCTCCGTTCCACTCGAAGCTCCGGCGCGCCCAGATGTCGCTTGTGCTCCACTCGGTTCCGATCTTGGCGTTGGGCATGGCAGGCGTCCCGAAGGCGCCCGGCCCGCTCTTCCAGGCCGCGTCGTCGAAAGTGGGCGCGGCCCAGTTGTCGGCGGGCTTGTCGAAGCTGTAGCGCCAGGTTTGGGGCGCGGCCTCGGAAGTCGGCGCAAGTACTTGAGGCGCGGCCTGGGGCGCGAACTGGAAGCGGTTGGCGGCGGCGATGCGCGCCGGGTCAGGCTTGATGACGGCGCGGTCGTAGGACAGCAAGCCGTTGGATTCGGACTCGACATCGGTGAGCTGGGTATACACGGCGGCGCTCAGGCCGGGATCATCGCGCAGATGCTGCACTTGCCGCTGATACTGCTCGTAGCGCCGCGTGAGCTGGCCTCCGTTGGCGAACAGGCCCTGGTAGCCCCACGACTCGCCCTTCCACATATGCCCCTCGGTGCGCAGCCCGAGCCCGCCGAACTCACCAAGTACAGCAGCACGCATGGCCTCGGGACGGGGCGATTTGGGCGGCGGGTAGGCGTGGGCGTCGATGAAGTCGCCCACGCCCTTGTCCGTCCAGCCCGAAGCGTTGTTGATGAGCCGGGTCGAGTCCAGCGAGCGCAGGTAAGCCACCAGAGCTTCGGTGTCGTGCTGGCCCCAGCCTTCGTTGAACAGCGTCCACACCACAATCGAAGGGAAAGAGCCGAAGTCGTGCACCATCTCGGTCAGCTCGGTCTTGAACTGGGCCTTGGCGGGCTCGGGCAGGTTGGGGTTGTAGCCCTGCACCATGTCCTGCCACACCAGCATCCCCAGGTGGTCGCAGTAGTAATACCAGCGCGCAGGTTCGACTTTGGCGTGCTTGCGCAGCAGGTTGAAGCCCAGCTTCTTGGCCGTCTCGATGTCGTAGCGCAGGGCCTCGTCGGTCGGCGCGGTGTACAAGCCATCGGGCCAGTAGCCCTGGTCGAGCGCGCCCATCTGGAAGACGAACTTGCCGTTGAGCAGCGGGCGCAGCACCTTGCCGTCGCTCCTCAGCTCGATCTTGCGCATCGCGAAGTACGAGTCCACACGATCCAACACCTTCTTGCCCTGGCGCAGCGTGACGCGCAGGCCATACAGATTGGGCGCGTCCGGCGTCCACAGCCGGGCGTTGGGAACCGCAAGCAGCAGCGGCTTGCCCAGGCTTCCGCTCGCCTCGCGCCCGACCGGCTTGCCGTTGCGCATCGCCACCGCCGAGACGGTCTGGCCCGGCTCGGCCCCCCGGCTCTCGGCGTTGACGAAGAGCACGCCGTTGTCCACATCAGGCGTCAGCCCGAGCGACTCGATCGAAGAGGCCGGCACCGGCTCCAGCCACACGCTCTGCCAGATGCCCGAGACCGGCGTGTAGAAGATGCCGCCCGGCTTGATCGTCTGCTTGCCGCGCGGGATGTCGGCGCGGTCGGTCGGGTCCCACACGCCGACGATGATCTCCTGCTCGCTGCCCGGCCTCAGGGCATCGGTGATGTCGAAGGTGAAGGGGTCGTAGCCGCCGCGGTGGGTGCCGATTTCCTGGCCGTTGACCAGCACGCGCGCCTCCCAGTCCACCGCCCCGAAGTGCAGCAGCACGCGCTCCGAGCGCCCGCTCTTCCAGCCCGCAGGCACCGCAAAGGCACGCCGATACCACAGGTGCTCGGCGTGGCGTCCGATGCCCGAGAGCTGCGACTCCATCGCGAACGGCACCAGAATCTTCTCGCGCAAATCCTGGCCGATGGGAGCCGCCTGCCCTTCGAGCCCTTCTTGAAACTGCCACGGACCGTTCAGGCTGCGCCACTCGCGCCGCACCATCTGCGGGCGTGGATACTCGGGCAGCGGGTCGGTGGGCGAGACCTGAGCCGCCCAGCGGGTCTTCAGGGGCGCGTGCTCGCGCAGCAGCCTGGTGGCGTCCGCGTTGCGGGTGGCTTCATCGGGCTCGGGAGCCGGCGCTTGGGCGCGAGCCGGGGCCGCAGCGCCGATGAGGACGGCGGCCACGGCCAGGCGCAAGTACTTGGGGAAGGGCATAGAGCTATCGCTTGTGGACTGAACCGCCTGCAAATACCGGAGGCCCGGCTGACGACTGGGGCGCGGCGCGATCCCCGCCGGGATATTCCGGCTGCCAAAACCAACTGCGCGAGCCCTCAAGTACTTGAGGGCTCGGGGCGCAGCTTCGGGGCGCTCAGCGCAAAGCGCAAACCGTCTCAGGCGACGCGGGCTTTGGGCACGGCTTCGGCGGCGGTGGGCTTGACGGCTCGGGTCTGCAGGGCGCGGTTCTTGAGCAGCTGGTCGGCCAGCACGCCGAGCAAAATTACGGCTCCGATGACGGCAAACTCCAGCGAGGACGGGATGTTGAGCAGCGTGATCAGGTTCGACAGCACGCGCAGCAGAACCGCTCCGATCAAGATGCCGATGATCGAGCCCTCGCCGCCGCGCAGCGAGCAGCCGCCCAGCACCGAGGCGGCGATGGCATACAGCTCGTAGTTCTGGCCCGCGCTCGAAGGCGACAGCGAGTTGGTGTAGAAGGCATCCAGAATTGCGGCCAGCGCGGTCAGCATGGTGCAGATGATGTAGGCCTGCAGCACCACGCGCCGCGAGTTGATGCCCGAGTAGCGAGCCGCGTCTTCGTTGCGGCCCACGGCATACAGGTGCCGGCCCCAAACGCTCCGATGCAGCACAACGCCCATGATGGCCGCCACAACAATTAGCAGCAGGAAGGTCATCGGCACGCCGTGAACGTCTCCGGTGGCCAGGTTCCTCAGCACCGAGAAGCTCTGCGCCTGGGAAGAATCGGCGTCGCCGAAGCCCTTGGTCTGGTCGCCGGCCACGAAGCGCGCCACGCCGCGGTAGAACAGGAAGCCGCACAGCGTCACGATGAACGGCTGCAGCCGCACGCGCGTGATCAAGATGCCGTTGATGGTGCCCAGCAGCGCGCCCAGAGCGAGCACGCCCAGCACAGCTAAAGGCCACGGCAAGCGCCACTCGCTCAGCGCCATCGCCAGCAAAGTGCCCAGCAGAGCCACCACCGAGCCGACAGACAGGTCGATGCCGCCCGTGATGATGACCAGGCCCACACCGATGGCCATGATGCCATACAGCCCGATCAGGCGGGCCGTGTTGGACAGGTTGGCCGGCGACAGGAAGCGCGGGTTCTCAAACGACACCACCGCGCACAGCAGAACCAGCAGCACGAATATCCCGGTTTCTTTTTTCATTCGGTTCAGATTCCAAGCCACAGAGCAGGCGGGCGCAAGTCCTCAATGCACCTTCGCGCCCTCAAGTACTTGCGCCCGTGCCCGCAGCCGCGCCGATCTCCTCGTCGTGATGCTCACTGCCGCCAACCGCCAGGCGCATGATCGCTTCCTCGCTGCTCTCCTCGCGCGACAGGAAGCCCGTGATCGCGCCCTCGTGCATCACGGCGACGCGGTCCGAAACGTTGAGCACCTCTTCCATGTCGCTCGAAATCATCACGATGGCGACGCCGCTCTTGGCCAGGTTCTCCATCAGCGTGTAAATCTCGGCTTTGGCACCGACATCGATGCCGCGCGTGGGCTCGTCGAAAATCAGGAGCTTGGGCTCCAGCGAGAGCCACTTGGCCAGCACGACCTTCTGCTGGTTGCCTCCGCTCAGGTTGCCCGCGCGCACCTCGACGCTGGGAGTCTTGACGCCAAGCGCCGTGGACTGCGCTTCGGCGTTCTCGCGCTCGCGCACGCGGTTGATGATGCCGCCCTTCGAGTAGCGGTTCAAAGCAGGCAGCGAGATGTTCTCGCGGATGCTCATGTCCACCAGCAGCCCCGAGTGCCGCCGGTCTTCGGGCACCAGGTAAACCCCTTCGCGAATCGCGTCCGCGGCGCGCCGGATCTGCAGCACCTTGCCGTCCAGCGAGACGGTTCCGCCCAGCGGAGGCTCGACGCCAAACACAGCCTGCGCCATCTCGCTGCGCCCCGCGCCAACCAGACCCGCGAAGCCCAGAATTTCGCCGCGCGCCACCGAAAACGAGATTTCCTTGTTGGGATAGCGGCGGGTGCGGATGCCGCGCGCCTCGAAGTAAATGCCGCCCTGCGAGGCCGGATTGTGGGTGCGGAAGCGGTCGATGTCGCGCCCGACCATCAGGCGCACCATGCGCTCGTGGTCGATCTCGCTCCGCTGCAGCCCGCCCGCGTTCTTGCCGTCGCGCAGCCCGACCACGCGATCCGCGATCTCGACCACCTCGCCCAGACGGTGCGAGATATACAAAATCCCCACGCCGTCCGCGCGCAGCTCCTTGACGATCTGCAGCAGCCGCTGCGTCTCGGTCAAGGTCAGGCTTGAGGTCGGCTCATCCATGATGACCACGCGCGCCTGCTGCGACAGCACCTTGGCGATCTCGACCATCTGCTGCTCGGCGATCGAGAGCTGCGACAGCGGCGTGCGCGGCCCGATGTCGAGGCCCAGCCGCTGCAAGTACTTGGCGGTCTCCTCTTCCATGGGCGCGCGGTCGATCAGGCGCAGCAGCCCCAGCGGCCCCTTCTGCAAGGGCTCGCGGCCCAGGAACACGTTCGCCGCCACGTCCAGATTGTCCAGGACGTTGAGCTCCTGGTGAATGAAGCCCACGCCCAGCCTGGTGGCCGTGGCCGGGTTGGAGATGACAACAGGCGAGCCATCGACGACGATCTGCCCGCCGTCGGGCTGGTAGACGCCGCCCATGATCTTCATCAAGGTCGACTTGCCCGCGCCGTTCTCGCCGATGATCGCGATGACCTCGCCCGCGTGCACTTCGAGCGACACGTTGTCGAGCGCGATCACGCCCGGAAAGTGCTTCGAGATGCCTTGCATCGCCAGGATCGGCGCTCCCGAAGCAGGCGCTCCCGAAGCACTTGCAGTGCTGGCGGGAGCGCCTTCAGCCTGGCTGAGTTCGGGCTGGCTACTTGCCACGGAGCTTCTTGAGTTCAGCACGGAAGGCCTCCACGTTGCTCTTGTCGATGGTGCGCGTGGGCACGAAGATCTGCTTGGAGGCGGGCACGACTGTTTTGTCGCCGTTCAAGTACTTGCTCATGTTGATGATGGCCAGGTAGCCGAAGCGATACGGCTGCTGCACGATGGTGCCCGCGATGGCGCCGCTGGCCACGCCGTCCAGGGTATCGTCTTCCTCGTCGAAGGCGATGATCTTGACCTTGCCCACGGCCTTGGCATCCTTAACCGCGCTCAGGATCGCGGGAGCGTTGTAGCTCCACAGGCCCACGCAGGCGGCCAGATCGGGGTGGGTGACCAGGGCATCGGTGACGTTGGACTTGGCCTTGGCGCGGTCGGTGTTGTCGGTGCGCACGTCCAAGATCTGCACCTTGGAGCCCTTGAGCTCTTCCTTGAGGCCGTCGAAGCGGTCCTTGGCGTTTTGAGCGTCTATCTTGCCCACGAAAGCCATGATCTTGCCGCCGTTTGGCAGCGCCTTCTTGACCAGCTTGCCGGCTTCGCGGCCCGCCTGACGGTTGTCGGTTCCGATGTAGCAGACGCGGTTGGAGGTCGGGGCGTCCGAGTCCTGGGTGAAGACCAGGGTCTGCTTGGCCGCGCGGTTGAGCGCGTCGCCCTGGTTGGCGGCGTCGACGGGCGAGATGGCCAGGCCGTCCTCGCCCGAGGAGAGCAGGTCGTCCACGAGCTGCGTCTGCTCGGCGGCGGTTCCGGCGGCGGGCAGCTTGAAGTCAACCGTGACGTTGGGCAGCTCCTTCGTGGCCTGCTCGGTTCCCTTGCGCGCGATGGTCCAGTAGTCCGAGGCGTTGTTGCACACGAAGGCCAGCTTGAGCTTCTTGCCGCCGGCGCCTGCGGTGTTGCCCGCGCCAGCTCCGGCATCTGCGGCCTTTTTGCCGCCAGCCGTGGCCGGCGTGGTCCCGGCGTCTGTGTTTTCGGCGTCCTTGTTGCCGCAGCCCGCGAAGAGCAAAGCTCCCGCGCAGGAGGCGAGGACGGCCAGGGGAGCCAGGGAGCGAGGAGCGAAAGCGCCCGTCGCGAAGGCGCGTGGGGCCGAGGTGGAGTGCAAGAATTTCATGCTGAGGTCTGTTCCTTTATGCTGAGTTTTTGGAGCGCGCAGGATGTTTAACATCTTTTAACATCGCTGTGCCCGCTCCGCGCGCTTCTATAGTTCCCCCAGCACCGCGAAATTCATCCAGGCCAGCGCCCAGTGCCTTCAGCTCGACGGTCTGCGAGCCGCCCGCCTGAGCCCACCGCGCCGCCTGAGCCCACCGCGCCGCCCACACAGCCGCGCCTGCGCAAGGAATCGGTTTCGTGTCGGTTTTCATCGCGAGGGGCAAGTACTTGCGGCTCCGTTCTGCTGCTTTACTGCTTCAGCATGGCGCTCCACCTCTGCTCGTCGCGGCTCGCGGCGCGCTCGGCGGCAAGCGAGACGGCTGAGGGCGCGCGGCCTTCCTCATCGAAGACGACCAGGCTGTTCGCCTGCTCCTTGAGCCAGGCTTCGGGCAGATACAGCCCCTCGACAGGGACGCGCTCGGGGTAGCGGCCCAGGCTGTGGCCGTTGAGCCACACGAAGCCGCGCGACATCCCCGTCATCAGCGCGCGCCAGATCGGGTGGCTGCCGCCCGCGTTGTAAGCCGGAGCATCGAAGGTGGCGCGCAAAAATCGGGGCGCGATCCGAGCGTCCGAAGTACTTGCGGCGGCCTGCGCCAGAGGGCGGTAGCCGGTGGTGTCCAGGGCGTCGCCGGGCCCGCCGCGCATGGCCCAGCCGAGCACAGGCGAGCCGAACTGAAGCGGCACCAGCGAGACGGCCTTGTCGATGCCGCCCGCGCCATCCGAGTTTTCGATGAGCACGCTCAAAGTGTTAGGGCCGCCCGCTTTCCAGGCCGCGCCGACGGGCACGTCGAAGGCCTGGCCCCAGCCCCGGTGCGAGCCGACCTGCTGGCCGTTGACGAAGACCGTGGCGTCCTCGTCCACGCTCTCGAAGTGCAGCGAACGCTGAGCCGAGCCCAGCTCAGGCAAGGCTGCCTGGAACCAGGCCGCGCCCGGCTTTTTGTCGAACACGTCCGGCCCAATCGAAGCCGCTTCCCAACCGGGCGCGTCAGCCGGCGGCGGCGCGGTTTTGTCGGCATTGTTGGCGACGCGCTTCAAGCGCCACGCTGTGATCTCGGAGCCCTGGCTGCCCTGGCTCAAGGTCGCGGGGCCGACGATGCCCTTGGGGTCGGCGGTGTCGAGCGGGCCGAGGTAGTTGAAGAGCTTGGGCCGCCCATCGTGAGCCGCGAAGATGGCCAGCGTGTGCGCTCCGGCCCGCAGCTCCAGCACGGCTCCGTTGTTGCGCACGCCGGCGGCGTCCACGCGCGCGCCGTCGAGCCAGAGTTGAGCACGGTCTTTGAGCGAGGCCACGCTGAGCCTGTAGCTGCCCGCTTTGGGAGCCGAGAAGCGCGTGCGATACCAGGCGTAGGCGCTGGCGTCGCCGTCCGCGCCCATCTGCAGCGGCTGCTCGCTCTTCTTCCACGAAGCGTCGTTGAAGCCGGGCTGCGCCGGAGCCGAGGCGTCGCGCACTTGCCAGGTACTTAAGGGCAGAACTGCAGGACGCGGAATTGAGCTGCGGAACACGCGTGGAGACACCGAGGCTGTGTCGCTTTCGCCCCACACCACAATCGCTGCGGGAGCGTCTTGCCACGGTTGCTCAAGCGTCAGGCTCAAGCGGCCTCGCTCGAAGGAAGCCTCGCTCACATAGGGCGCGCCGCACACGATCCAGGTGCCAAAGCCCGTCTCAGCGAAGCCGGTTGACGGGAAGTAGGTCTGGTCGGCGTAAGCCGAGCTCAAGGCCAGCACGCGAACACGCTGAGCCCCCGCCGTGAAAGAACGCAGCTGCGGCCCTTCGCTGAACACACTGCTGAACTCAAGGCTGCCATCCGCGCCAGCCGTGAGCTGCGGCGCGAGTTGTCCCTGAACTGTTGCGCCCGCCAGCTTGAAGCTGACCTCGGCAGGCGAGCCGGGCTGCCCGTAAGGCCCCAGGCGCACTGTCGCGAACATCCCCAGCGCCTTGACCTCCTTCAAGAAGCCGTCGAGATCGTTCTCGTCCTGGAAGCTGAACTGGCCCGCAGCCGTCTCGTGCGCGTTCCAGAAGACATACGTCTGCACGGTGTTGAAGCCCGCGCGCTGGAACCGCAGCAGCCTGTCGCGCCACATCGCGCGCGGCACCCGAGCGTAGTGCAGCGAGCCCGAGGCGAGGAAGGTGCGCTGCCCCTTGATCAAAAAGCCCCGCCCGTCGAAGTCGATGAAGGGCTTGGCCGCCGGGCCAGCCGGGAAGATGTTGTCGTCCGCTCGCACAGCCTGCGGCGAGGCCAGCGCCAGAGCCAGGCCAGCACCCGCCGCCAGCAAAGCGCGGCGCGAGTTCTCAAACAGAAGTGAATTCATAACAAGAGGCACCAGCCGAAGCCCCGGCTCTTCGAGCGCGCCGAGGCCGGCAAAAACGATTCCAGTTTGCCCCGCGCGCCACGCTTGCGAACCCGCCACGGACTCAGCCACGCACGAAGAAGCCCGCAAGCACTCAAGTACTTGCGGGCTTCTCGCGCGTTGGAGCTGAGTTGAGTTGGGCTGAGCTTGAATCGCTACGGCTTGAGCATCCGCGCGCCGAAGATGCCGCCGGCGATGTTGCCGGGCGCGGCCTGGAAGCGCACCGTGACCTTGGCCTTGCCTCGTGTCAGCTCGGTGGGAAGCGCGTATTCCTTGTCGAAGAAGGCGTCGGGCTTGTCCAGGTGCAGGCTTTGAGTCGCGACTTTCTGGCCGTCCACCAGAATATCGAAGGTGCGCGCGCCGGTTTCGCCGCCCCAATACGTCACCAGCAGAGTGTTGGGCGCATCGGGCTGCGCCTTGAGCTCGAACGAGAGCCAGCCGCCGTCGGCGTCGCGCCAGTTGCGCCCGCTGGCGGCTCCGGTGTGCGAGCGGTCGGAGGCCAGGCCGTGATCCTTCTCGCTCTGCTGCTCGCCTGGCCTGAACTCGTCCAGGGTGCGCGCCGCCAGAGCCGCCTGCTGCTTTTGCTCCTGGGCCATCGCGACGCGCTGCTGCTGCCACAGCTCAGGCGACAGCGTGCTCCAATAGACGCCGTAGCGCCGGTGGTGGGCGCGCGCGAAGGGCAGCATGGGGACGATCTTCGGCTGGCCGCTGGCGCTGTCCTTCATGCTGGCCTCGAACCTCAGCTCAGGGCCCGCAACGCGGCGCACGCTGCTCAGGATGTCGCGCTGGCTGCCCACGAAAAGCGGGGCCGGCGGCGTGGGAGCGTTCGAGTATTGGGTCTGGCTGTTCAGCACGTCGTTGATCTGGTCCAGCCCTTCGCGCCCCAGGTCGCCGGCTAGCACGATGGGTCCGAACAGCAGCGCCTGCACATCGGGCGCGTTGTTGAGGGCCTCCAGGTGCAGCGCCATCGGCAGGCGCAGCGAGACGACATCGCCATCGCGCCAGGTGCGCTCAAGTACTTCATACGAGCCCGGCTGGCCGCTGAGCCTGTGCGCCTTGCCGTTGATCGCGATGGTCATGCCCTGAGCCCACGAGGGGTGGCGCAGCTTGAGCGCCAGCTTGGTTGGCCCCAGCGTGCGGATGCTCAGGCGCACGGTGTCCGCGTCGGGCAGGCGCGTTTCCTGGCGGATGGTCAGGCCCTTCTCGGCCCAGCTCAGCTCAGAGGAGATGAAGAGGTTGACATACAGCGCGTTGGCTTTGGCGTCCTGGAAGTAGATGGTGTCGCCGTATTTGGCGTGGTTCTCGATGCCGGTGCCCACGCAGCACCAGAAGGCGTCGTCCGGGCTTGAGTAGACCTTGAAGGCGCCGGTCTTGAGCGGGTTGAGGTAGTTGAAGTGGCCCTGCCCCTTCGAGTCCGGATCCTGCGAGCCCAGGATCTGGTTGAACAGGGCGCGCTCGTAGAACTCCATGCGCGCCGCGTCCGGCTGGTGCTGCCACAGCGAGCGCGTCAGCTTGAGCATATTGTACGTGTTGCACGTCTCAGCCGTCTCCGCCGACAGGTGGCTCCTGGTGTCCCTGGGGTCGAAGAAGTGCTCGTGATCCGAGTTGCCGCCGATGGCGTACGAGCGGTTCTGCGTCACGGTTTGCCAGAAGAAGCGGGCCGCTGTGTTGTATTTCTCGTCGCCCGAAAGCTCGGCGATGCGCTCGAAGCCGATGACCTTGGGAATCTGGGTGTTGGCGTGCAGCCCGTTCAGGTTGTCCTGCTGCTGGGACATCGGGTTCAGAATCAAACGGTGCGAGAACTTGCGGCTCAGCTCCAAGTACTTGGGCTGGCCTGTCAAGGCGTAGACATCGGCCAAGGTCTCGTTCATGCCGCCGTGCTCCTGGCTAAGCATAACATCCCACTGCTCATCCGAGAGGTTCTGGGTGGTGTCGATGGCCCAGTCCGCGAGCTTGACGAGGACTTGCTTGGCCTTGTCGTTTCCTGTCAGCAAGTAGGCGTCGCGCAGGCCGGCGAACAGCTTGTGCATGGTGTACCAGGGCACCCAGCCGCGGTGCGTGCCGTCGCCGTGCCCGGCCTTGACCTGGGCGAACATGGCCGCGCCGTCGGGGATGGCGGCGACGTAGCCGTTGCCGTTTTTGTCCTGGCACAGCGCCAGCTCGTCTACGATGTAATCGACGCGGCGCTTGAGCTCAGGGTCGCCCGTGGCCTGGAACATCAGCGACAGCGCCGAGAGGTAGTGCCCCATCGTCTGCCCCGCCACGCCCTGCGACTCCCAGCCGCCGTAGATGGGAGCTTTGGCCTCCAGCCCGGCGTTGGTGCGGAAGTTGTGCAGGAAGCGGTCGGGCGACAGGAAGAGCAAGTACTTGTGATCCAGCTCCTGAGCCGCCTGGAAGGGCCCGTCCAGCAGGCGCACTTGAGTCAAGGCGAAGGGCTGCACGGCAGGCTGCACGCGCGGCGCCACGACGAAGGCGCGGGCGCCGCCGTCGCTGGTCGTGGACTGCACGGCGGGCGAGGGCACCAGCGAGGGCGAGGGCGCGGTCGCGGCCTGAGCCGCCGGCGCCAGCAGCAAGGCCACGGCGGGCAAGAAAAATTGTTTCATGAGGTGCGACTGACGGCGCGCGGCGCTTCCAGTGCCCCGCAAATGCCCCCGCCCAACCGAAGGCGGCGCAAGTGATTGAGGCCCCGCTCACGCGCGGGCACGCTGCCCTGGGCGCGGTTTACTGAGGGCGCAGCGAGCGCGTGCTGGCGTCCAGGCCGCGGGGTGAGCCGTGCTGCGCCGCAAGTACTTGGAGCGGCCCAAGTACTTGCGGCGGCTTGGTTCTCAGCGTTCTCAGCGCGTCGAGAATTGGTACACGGTCGTCTGGCGGTAGGTGTGGCCAGGACGCAGCACGGGCGAGGGGAAGCCCGGCTGGTTGGGCGCGTCCGGGAAGTCCTGCGCTTCCAGGCAGAAAGCGCCCCGGTAGTTGTAGAAGCGGCCATACTGGCCCGCCATCTTGCTCAGGAAGTTGCCGGTGTACAGCTGCACGCCAGGCTCGGTGGTGTACATCGTCAGGACGCGGCCCGTGGTGGGCTCGTAGGCGCGCGCCGTCAGGCCCAGCCTGCCGCGCGCGTGATCCAGGATGAAGTTGTGGTCGTAGCCCTTGCCGAACTTGAGCTGCTGCTCGTTGGCCCCGATGCGCTCGCCGATGGCGTGCGGGCGCAAAAAGTCGAACGGTGTGCCGCGCACGCGCCTCTTCTCGCCGGTCGGGATCGCGGTGCTGTCGGTTGGCAGGAAGCGCGAGCCGAAGATGGTCAGGCGGTGGCCCAGAATGTCGCCCATGCCCGCGCCCTTGAGGTTGAAATACGAGTGGTTGGTCAGGTTGATGACCGTGGCCTTGTCCGTGGCCGCGCGGTACACGATGCGCAGCGTATTGTCGGGCGTGAGCGTGTAGGTGACGAGCACGTTGAGGTTGCCAGGGTAGCCTTCCTCGCCCGCAGGAGAGAAGAGCCTCAGCTCCAGGGCCGGGCCGCGCGAGGTCATCAGCGGGCGCGCGCTCCAGACCTTCTTGTCGAAGCCGACCTTGCCGCCGTGCAGGTGGTTGGGCCCGTTGTTGGTCGCCAGCGTGTAGCTCTTGCCATCGAGGGTGAAGCGCCCTTTCGCGATGCGATTGGCAAAGCGGCCTATCAAAGCGCCGAAGTAGGGCGAGGACTTCTCGTACTCGGCCAGGGTGCGGAATCCGAGCACCACATCGCCCTTTTGCCCACGCCGGTCCGGGACGGAGATCGAGGTCACGGTGCCGCCGTAGCTGGTGATCTTCACCGTCATGCCCCGCGCGTTGGTGAGCGTGAACAGTTCGGCGTCCTGCCCGCCTTTGGTAGTCCCGAAGCTGGAGCGCGTGATGCGTCCACTCTGGTTCCATTGCGAGCCGACCCAGGAGCCTCTGCTGCTCGGTCGAGCGGCGTGGGCCGGATGAGCCAGGGAAGCGGAAGCGAGAACAGCGGCGGATGCGGCGAAGTGCAAGTACTTGAGGTGCATGGTTTCTCCTGAGATTGAGCACGAGATTGGGAGCGCCTGCGTCGGCGCGACTTTCTATCGTGCCCGAATCGAGCGCGGATGCAACCATAGCACGAAAAAGCGCCTCAAGCACTCGATGCCGCCTCCTGCCGCCTCCGAGACTTCGAGACTTCGAGACTTCGAGGTTTCGAGATAGCCTCAAGTACTTGGGGCGAGCCATTTGATCTTGAGCCGCGCGAGGTGTTACCATGCAGCCATTCGCCGCGCGGAGAAGCGGGCGAGGGAGGTGCTGGCATGAACAGAGAGAGCCAAGAGCCCGAAGAGCCACAGTACTTGCTGCGCATCCGGCGGCCCAGGGAGCTGCCGGCGGATCGCGCCTGGGTGCCCTGCTACTGGGTCGAGAGCACGGCTCCCATCAACGTGGACGACGACAACCCCGAGCAAACCGCTCCCGCTCAGCCGCCCGCCCAGGGCTCGGCGCTGCCCGCGCCTCAAGCGCCTCAAGCGCCTCAAGCGGCCCCAAGCCAGGTGCCGGACCCGAAGGATGTCGATGCCACCATCGCTTTCTACACCGAAGAGGGCGACGCTGACGAGATGCTGCAGGAGATCGCGCGGCACCTCCTGCAGCAGGCTCAGGAAGGTCGCGAGCCGGAGATCGTGATCACGGTGCACGGCTTCAACAACGATCGCGGCGACGCCTGGGGGCGGCACTTCGGCGCGTTCTTGCAGGTCAACAGCGACCCGGCCATCCGCGAGCGCCAGAACGTGGTGTGCCTGGGCTACCGCTGGCCTTCGGAGAAGATGAGCCCGTCTAACCTGCGCTCCTCGCTGCCCGCGCTGCCGGGCTCGGGCTGGATGCTGCTGGGAGCTACGGCGGCTTCGATCCTGGGCGCGTTGACGGTCGCGGGCCCGCTGCAGGGCGGCAGCCTGCTGGAGCGGTGGCTGGAGCGCGGAGCATCGCGCGGCCTGTTCGGGCTGGGCTGGGCGCTGAGCCTGCTGCCTCTGGGCGCGGTCTTGCTGCGAGCTCTGGTTTATTTCCGCGATGTGTATCGCGCCACGCACTACGCGGTGCCGGACTTGGTCGAGCTGATGGGCCAGCTGGACGTGCGCCTGTCGCTGCTGGGGATGCCGGAGCAGACGCGCGTCAAGCTCTCGTTCGTGGGGCACAGCATGGGCGCTTACGTGGTCACGCAGCTGGTGCGCGTGCTGTCCAACATCTTCAGCGCCTCCGACCGCGTTGCCCTCAGCTCGGCTCAGAGCAAGGAGGCGCTCAAGCGAGGCGAAGGCATGGCCGACGCCAGCCTTGAGGAGCCCACGCTGCGGCTGGACGACCCGCGCAAGCAGGAGGCGGCCCTGAACCACGTCGGCCAGAACTTCGCGCTGGAGCGGCTGGTGCTGGTCTCGCCCGATATCCCCGCCGAGGCGCTGATGACGCGGCGCGCCAACTACCTCGGCCCCTGCCTGCGCCGCTTCCGCGAGTGCTACCTCTTCTCCAACGAAGGCGACATGGTGCTGTACATGGTCTCCACCCTGGCCAACTGCTTCTCCTTCCCCGCACGCACCCGCAAGTCCGGCCTGCGCCTGGGCAACGTCCAGGTCACGCCGCCCGAAGCCAACGCAGCCCAGGCCAACGCAGCCCAGGCCAACGCAGCGCGGAGCTTTGGCATCGCCAACCTGCGGCGGCTGCAGCAGAGCGATCAGAAAGGCCCGATGACAACCGAGGAGTTCTTCCCCTACCTCCAGATCGGCGACATCCCCTTCCACAAGCTGGGCACCCACACCCACGACGCCGCGACCCACATCCCGCCCGACCACAGCGCGCCCCAGCCCGTCATCCAGCCCGACGCCGACGAGCTCGAAGGCAAAGCCGCTGTCAAGGCCGCTGACAAGCTCATCGCTCAAGGCGGCGCGCCCGAGGCTGCGGAGAAAAGCCTCGCTAAGCCGCCGGGAAAGCCCGCCCGCCAGCCGCCCGAGCTGCCGATGCGCTTCAGCTTCTTCGACTGCACCAACTACTCGGACACGCCCAGCACGCTCTCCTTCGACGTGGCGAACAAGGAGATTTACGAAGACAAGAAGGCCGCCGCCACGCTGCTGCTGAGCATCGGCAGGCCCAAGCGCCAGCTGAGCGGCTGGGATCAGTTCAACCTGCTGCGCCAGTATGTTTTCAAGCAGTGGCCCGATGTGCACGGCGGCTACTTCGAGGCTCCCTTTGTGCGCGGCCTCATCTACCGCCTGGCCTGCATCGGCATCGACGACACGCTGCGGCAAATCCAGCACGAACAAGACGCGCCCGCCGCCAGCGACCCCTTCGAGGCCCTGGACGCCGGGTGCCGCGCCCACCAGCTTCAGGTGCTGCTATCGCCCGCGCTGTACGATCGCGAGCCCGCCCGGTGAAGCCGCGCCCGCCCGGTGAAGCCGCGCCCGCCCAACACAAAGGCAAGTACTTGAGGTGCAAGTACTTGCCTTCGCGTTGATGCGCCGGCTCACCGCCCGCTCAGCGTGCACTCGCAGCCGTCAGCGCCAGCAGAGCCGGCACGCCGCGCCGATCCGCGCCCAGCTGCACGTCCACGCTCGCAATCGCCACCTCGGGCCTGGGGTTGCTCCACGCCTGGACATACGCCGCAGCCGAGAACGCCGTCCCAACATACGGCAACACCCAGCCGAGCTGAGCACCGGGCAGGGCAGCCGGAGCCTTCTGCTTGTAATCGTCCACGTCGATCTCGGCGTAAACCGGCACCTTCTCGGTCGAGCCGTCGGCGTAATGCACCACGTAGCGCGCCACCTCGAACTTCTTGCCGGCCTTTAGCTCATCGTTGCTGCGCCTGTTGTCGATGCGGGCGGCCTGCAAAAAGAACAGCGCGTCCGCCTTGCGATCGACCGGGATGCCGCTCACCTGCTCGGGCAGGTTTCCCGGCACGCCTGGCCCCCCGAGCATGATGGCGTTGGGCACCGGCGAGGTCGGGAAGTCGAACACCTCGAAGGGCACGCCGCCAAATTTCTGGCGGCCCGTGGGCAGCGCCGCGAAGGTGAAGCTCTTGTCGCCGAACCAGCCGCGCTCGCTGCGAAACTGGTTGGCCTGCTTCGAGATGTCAAGCGGCGCGTAATCTAAATTCGCCCCCGCGATGATCGTCCTGGCGCCGCCAAAGGGAGCCTGCAGGTTGTGCAGCACCGCCGACAAAATGTTGCGCTTCTTGAGCACGTTCGCCGCGACCGGCTCGGCATCCTTGAAGGCCAGGTTGCACAAGATGATGCCGCCCGGCCCGCGCGGATACTGCATCATGCCGCCGACATTGAAGAACGGCCTGACCCTGGTGTAAAAATCAGCCGGGCGCGCGGCCTTGAGGTAGATGTTGTCGATGCCGACCAGAGGCTTGACGTTCTCTTGGGCGCTCCACTTTGAAATCGTCAGCGTCAAGTTCCTGGCGGCTTGCGGCGGCTGGATGTCGAAGGTCTGCGCTTGGGCGTTGGGCGCGGCGGCAAAGGTGCGGGTGGCCTTGCCCTCGAAGCTCAGCTGGACCTCGGTCTGCGGGAAGTAGAAGGTGTTGCCGACCCAGGTGAACTCGCGGATGGCCTGCGGCTTGGGCAGCTCGATGGGCAGCTCGAAGGGCTTCAGGTTGCCCGCCTCGTCTTTTGGAATCTCGAAGTTGATGATGAGCGGCCAGCCGTCCGCCGAGAAGAAGCCGTTGGTGATGTTGCTGTAGCCGCCAAAGCTCGACTTGCCAAAGCTCGCCACCTCGTCGTAATCGACCACGCTGGAGAACATATCCTCGGCCACGTACTCGTCCGCCGTCCAGCCGAAGATGCGCTGCCCCGAAAGCAGCACGATGTCTGAGGTCGAGAGCCCAGCCGTGAGCGGATTTTTGGGGGAGGAAAACAGCACGCGCTCGCGCTTGCCCGGCCTCATCATGTGCTCGAAGCCCACGATCTTGTTGTAATCGGCCAGCCCCTCGGGGCCGACGCCGCACAAAATCAGTGTGCCGCCGCGCGCGTTGAAGGCACCCAGCCGCGCCTGGTTGGCTGCAAGTACTTGCAGGTTGGCGGGCGTGCCCGAGACGATCGCGAGCTGGATTGTGGCGTCGCCAAGTACTTGCAGCACATCGCTGGCCGCCGCGTATTTCAGCCCGATGCCATCGAGGGCGTGCTGCAGCGATGCGTCAGAGACAACAGCCGCGACTGCACGAAACTGCTGCCTGTAGCTGCGGGCGTAGCTGAGCAGGTTGAGCAGCAGCTTCTGCGCGACGGCATTTGAGCTCAGGTTCTGGGCGATTTGCACCTGCGACAGCAGCAGCAGCCCGCTGCCCACCGGCACCTGCACCAGAGCCGTCTTGCTCAGCCGCTCATCGACTTGCAGCAGCGACTTGGCGCCGCGCGTGGGCTTGAGGTAAGGCTGGCGATACAGAATCCCGCCCGGCCCGAAGCTGAAGAAGTCCTTGTCGCGCAGCCCGCTCAGCACGGGCGAAGTCGCGTCCTCGATGAAGCCGACGCGCCCCTCGCCCTGCGCCGGCTCCATCTCGGCGGGCAGCGCCTGGAACTTGAGCGGGTTGCTCTGCTCCAGCACCACGACGCGCCGCCCGCCTGCGGCAAAGGCCGCCAGAGCCGAAGAAGTCGAATCGGCGACTGTTAGAGCGTCGCGCCCGATGACAAGCACCTGAGCGTCTTGAGGCAGGTTTTCGAGCGAGCTGAGCGCCACGAAGGGCAGGTTCGCGCTCTTCAAATACTGGCTCAGCTCGCCTCTGGGATCGTAAACCGCCGGCAGCGAGCGCGCTTCGGGAGCACGCGCGCCGGGCTTGAGCGCGCCGGGCTTGAGCGCGGCCTTCAGCTGAGGCTTCATCTGAGCATCCGCAAGTACTTGCAGGCGAGAATCCGCGCGCCGCCCGGCGACCGTTGAAACGGTTGGGCTCGCGTTGAGCACCGAAATCTCCTTCACGTCGCGGAACACTTCGTGGCCGGCGGCCTTGAGCGAGAGCGTCCACTGCCCCTCGGCGCGCTCCTCGACAACGGGCATCGGCAGCTCGACCTTGAACTTCTGGCTGGTGCCCGGAGCCACCTTGTAGACCGCGCTCTTGCTCGCGACGCTCTGGCCGCCGATGCTCAGGTTCCAGCTGAAGGCCAGCGGCTCGTCATAGTGCGAATCGTTAAAAATCCCAACGGTGCGCGCCACCTTCTGGCCGCTGCCGAAGGTCGAGTCGTACTCGCGCACCAAGACGGCGCGCTCGGCGTTGGCGCCGTATTGGTTGGAGGCGGTTTCCTCGCCCAGCCAGAACTGCCAGGCCGCGTTGAAGCCGCCCCAGCGGTAGCCTTCCTGCAGCATCCTGTAGACGCGGCCCACGGCTGGCCTCGCCTGAGCCTTGCCCTGGAACGCCTCCTCGCCGCCGAACAGGGCGTAGTCGGCGGGGTTGATGCCCGAGGCGTAGAAGTCCTCGCCCACGAAGCGCGGCCTCTTCTGATCCCACTCCCAGCGCCCGCGCCCGCCGCCCAGCGGGTTCGCCTCATAGGCCTTGTCGGGGTACGTGGCGTCCAGGCTCGCGATGTAGTGGCTGCCGTGCGTGGGCAGGGTCTGCAGCCTGGTCGCGCCGCCGCCGTCGATCATCACGCTGCGCGTGGGGTCAACGGCTTGAACCGCCTGGGCGCACCTGGTGATTTGGGCTTCGTAGCGATCCATGTTCGGGCTGTTGCCGAGCAGGTTGATGAGGTTGATGTAGGCGAACTCGTTTTCCAGCGTCCAAATCTGGATGCTGGGGTGGTTGCGCTCGCCAAGTACTTGCGCCACGCACTGGTCGCGCCAGTTGTCCATCAGCTCCTGCTTGATTTCCGAGCCGTATTTGGCCTTGAGCCTGGGGTCGTCCTCGCTGAACTTGTAGCCGATGGTCTCGCCGTCCAGCGTGGTGTTGCGCCGCACCGTGAGGCCGTTTTCGTCCATCCAGCTCAAGGCTTGCGGCGTCTCCATGCCCAGCCACAGCGAGTTGTCGCCCGCCTGCCCAGCCGTCACGAAGCGCATCGTGCGCTGCCCGTGCTTGAAGTAGTTGGCCTTGTATTCCTCTCTGGTCGCGCCGCCGGTCAGCTCGGCCCACAGGTGCCACACGATGCCGTTGAGCCTGTACTTGATGCCATCTGTAGTCCACTCGCGAAAGCCAAACGGCGTCTCGCTCTCATCAAGTACTTGCCCGGCCCGGCTCACCACACGCGCCCGCAAGCGATACATCACCGGCTGATCGGGCCACCACAATTTGGCATCGGCCCAGCCTTCAGCTAAGCTCAGCACGCTGCTCTGCCCGGCCCCGATCGAAAACGGCTGCGGCTTGAAGGCTTTGGCGACGCGGCCAGCCGCATCGACGGCTTCCCAACGCACCTCGCCCGCAGACGCCGCTTGGCCTGGGTTCGAGAGCGTGACTTCGGCTTGCAGCTCCTTGAGCCCGACGCGCGGCTTGACGAAGACATCCGCGGCGTAAGTCGAGCCCGCAGCCACCAGAGCCGGCGTGTTCAGGAGGCCCGACTGCGAGCAGTTCCACACCGGATACGCGAAGTCCTGGAAGCCTTCGTGGAAGAATTTCTCGGGCAGGTTCCAGGTGCGGCGCAGCTTCATGGGCTCGTCTGGGTTGGACTGGCGGCCATACCAGGCGTCGCGGATGCCCACGCAGATTTCGTTGGCTCCCGGCTTAATCGCCTTCGACACGTCAACATCGAAGGGCGCGAAGGGGTTCTTGTTGAAGCCGCACAGCGTCCCGTTCACATAGACCGTGGTGTTGAGGTTGTTGAGCGGGAAGTCGAGGAAGAACGAGCGCCCGGCCTGGCTCTGGGGCACGCTGACGCGCGTTCGGTACCAGATGCGGTGCGCGAAGAGCAGGTCGGGCCGCAGCTTGTTCTTGTCGCCCGGAACCGCGATGGCGCTCCAGTCGAGCGTGTTCGCCGGGGGCAGCCTCTCGATAGGAACATCGACGCGGCCCGGCGCCTGCTCATCGTCGCGCGCGACTTCCCAGTCGCCCTTCAAGCTCACCTCGGCGCGCTCGCCGGCTTGCTTTGGCTCAGGCAAAGCAAAAGTACTTGCGGTGGCGGCTTCGTCGCGCGCCACGCGCCCGCTTTGGTTCGGCTTGTTCGGTCCGTTGGGCCGGAAGGAGGGCGCGATCACGATGGCGTCCGAGGCGTACAGCACGCGCGCGGTCTTGCCGTTGCTCTGCGTCTTGGGCAGGCGGATGTCGAGCGTGTGCTCGCCTGCCGTGAGGTCGGCTTCTCCCAACTGCAGCCAGGCGACCTCGGTCCACTCGGCGATGGGCATCAGGTCTGTGGTCAGCTCGTCGGGGCTGACGCGCTTCCAGCCGCCGCCGTCGATGCGCCACTCGAAGGGCGAGCGCACGAACTCATAGCCGATGCGGTTCCAGATCTGGTTGAGCCCGGCCTGCGCGGGCGTAAATTTGTAGGACAGCACCACGCCTTCGGCGGGCAGCACGGCCTCCACGTTGGCTTCGTCGATGGAAATCTGGAACCAGCTTTTGTGGGACAGGAACTCGGCGTTGCCCCAGCCCGAGGTCTCGACCTTGGCCTTGTCGCTCGCCTTGAGGTTGATGGCCGAGGTGTCCTGCGCCTCGATCCAGGTGAAGGGGCTGTTCTGGGCGCGGGCAGCTGAGCCCAGCCCAAGGACGGCGGGCAGCAGAAGGGCGGCGGGCCGGGCTTGGGAGGCGCGGTGGCGTGCCATGATGGTGGTTTTGCCATCCGCCAGGGCCGCTGGAGATGGCTCAAGTACTTGAGGCGCGAATCGCGAGGGCGAGGTCGTTTTCCAGGTCGAGTTCGAGGCTCAGCTCGCGGTTGCAGTTGCTGTGGAATCGGCGGCAGTTTAGCTCGCGCCCGTGGCTCGTATCCCAGGCGCGCACCTCGTAAGCGCCCGGCTTCAAGCCGCGAATCGTCAGGGGAAGGTGGCGCAGAGGCTCGCGCCGGGGCAGCACGCCGCGCGCGCCGTAAGCCCCGCGCAGCAGCCACACGAGGGCCTGGCCTTCGTCGCGCGAGGCGAAGGCGTGGAGGTCGTGCTCCTGCTGAGACGCGATTTCGATTTCGTGCCCGGCGGGGCGCGGCGAAAAGTGCCGCCAGTCCAGCGAGGGCAGGAAGCCCGACAGCGAGGCCAGGGCGCGCAGCATCCCCGGCGTCAGGACGTGCGGGTGGCGTCCGGGCCAGCGCATACCCGAGCCCGCGCCGCCTGAAGCCAGGTGAGCCCACATCATGTGCCGCTCGTATTCGTCGTCGAACTCCTCGGGCAAGTACTTCTTCTCGTTGTTGAAGAGCGCGATGGGGCCGTGCTCGGTGTCCATGAAGGGCCGCTCAGCGGGCGTTTTCTCCAGCCCGAAGCGCGTCCAGTGCGCCATGCACAGCGCGGGGCCGATGGTGTCGCGCGGGTGGTCGACGGCGTCCGGGTGGTAGATGTGCGTGGTCGCGAAGTCGAGCTCAGGGTGGCGAAAGATCAGCTCCTCGTAGCCGCCGTGCGACTCGGGATCGGGCCCGAACACCGAGACCGACTGAGGCCGCGTCCAGCCCCAGACCTTCTGCTCCTCGTCGCGGATCGCCCGGCTCCAGCGCGCGAGAACTTTCATCTGCGAGGCGGGCGTGCCGCCCCAGTTGGTGTAGATTTCGTTGAACAAGTCCCACGCGCACAGCACGCTGCCCCAGCGCCCGGCCACGAAGCGCAGCCGCGCCTCAATGCAGGCGATGGTCTTCTCATCCGTAAAAAACGACTGCCGCGTCTTGGCAGGGCCGCCATTATTGATGTTGTAGGGGTGAAATTTCCAGCGCCGCGTCATCCAGAAGTTGTCCCACGGCGCGAGCAGCACGCGCAGGCCAAGCTCCTCGCACATGGCGAAGAGGTCGTCCCACAGCTGCAGCATCGCGGGGTTGAAGGTGCCGGCGGGCTCCTCGAAGTAGCGCCCGTCGAAGTGGACGTATTCAAGCATCAGGCGCACGCAGTTGACGCCGTGGGCGGCGATGTTTGCGAGGTAGGCGCGCACGGCGGGCAGGTCGCGGCGCTGGAACAGGCCGTCCAGGCCGGGCCACGAGACGGCGTCGTTGTAGCCCACGAAGAGGAAGGGCTCGCCCTCGAAAGTCTCGAAGTAGCGTCCGCCCGGCGCGACTCGCAGCGGAGCCAGCCGGGCTTGAGCTTCGCGGGCTTGAGCTTCGCGGGCTTGGGCTTCGGGCGCCAGGTTGGGGGCGGAGCCCTCCGCAAGTACTTGAGTAGCCATAGCAGCCAGAGTGTGGCGCGCAAACCAGCCGCCGCAAGTACTTGTAGCGCACATAAGCCGCCAGCGCATCCAAAACCCTCCGCTCGCCTGAGCATCGCGCTCGCCTCAGCATCGCGCAGGGCATAATGGGTCTTATGCTCCTCATGCTCCTCCGCGTCCGCGTCCGCCGCGCCCGCCTCCGCCGCCTCCTTCAGGCCAACGCTTTGATTTTCACGGGCGCTGTGCTGCTCGCCGGCGGCCCGCGAGCGCGCGCGCAAACCCCTCAGGCTGCGCCGTCTATCTTCTGGGCCAGCGATCCCGTGCAGCCCAACGACACGGTTTTGCTGGCTGGCGAGGACCTGAACGAGGTCGATGCGGTCGAGGTGGCGCGCCTCCCCGACGCCTCGCCCAACCAGCCCGCGGCGGCAGCGGGGCCGCTGGAAACGTGGCAAACCATCGTGCCCTTGCAAAAGACGGCGCGCGCCATTAAATTCGTGCTTCCCGCGGCGTGGCAAAACGGCGTCTTCGCCTGCCGCCTGAAGGCCGGCGCGGCTCGCTCGCGCCGCGTGCTGATCAACGCGCCAACTCCGTGGTGGATGCAGGCTGATGCCGGGGAAGACGAAGCCCAGGCCGCTGCCGTGGGCACGCCGGGCGGCTGGCTGCGCATCTTCGGCAAGTGCCTGAGCCTGAGCGGTTCAAGCCCGAGCGGTTCAAGCCCGAGCGGTTCGAGCCCGAGCGGTTCGAGCCCGAGCGGTTCGAGCCCGAGCGGTTCAAGTCGGATCCTGCTGCGCGATAAGGACGGCCACGGCGTGTGGCTCAAGGCGGCTGGCACGGATGGCTACGCGCTCCTGGCCTCGCTGCCGCGCGACCTGAAGCCCGGCAAGTACTTGGTGCTGGTTCACAACGGCTGCGGCGGCGTCGGCGGCGTGAGGCTGGGCGGAACGCTGAGCGTGCGCGCGGCCCAGCCGTGGCCGGCTCAAGTCTTCAACGTGATGGATTTCTACGGCGCTCAGGCTCAGGCCGAGGGCGACAAGACCCAGGACAAAGGCAGCCCGACCCCCGACCGCACCGAGGCCATCAAAGCCGCGCTCGCCAGAGCTAAGGCCAACGGAGGCGGCGTGGTCTTCTTCGCGCCGGGAAAATATGCCTTCCAGGGCGAGCTTCAAGTGCCGCCGCGCACCATCCTCAAGGGCGCGGGCGAGGGCACTGTCGCCATCCGTTGGGGCAAGGGCGGCTTCGCGCTGGATGGCGGCTCCTCAGCGCGCCGCCTGCAAGATGCTGATGAGGCCGTGCCCGGCAGCTTGATCAGCGGCAGTGCCTTCGCCCTTGAGGACTTGAGCTTGTATCTGCCGCGCCACTACCAGACCGGCATCGCGAGCGGCGATGGCTTTGGGATGCAGCGGGTTCGGGTGCGCGTGGACCGCTACTGGCAGCGGTCGGGCGAGCGCGAGAACGACGTGCTGATGCGAATCGGCTCGCACTGCCGCGTCCTGGACTGCGACATCTTGGCTCAGGGCGTGGCCATCTCTTTCGGGCGCGGGCGCGACGAGATCATCGCGCGCAACACCATTGCGGCGGGCAAGTCGCACCTGGCGCTGGAGCACTGCGACGGCGCGATCGTCGAGGACAACCAGCTGGACAGCCTGGACCCGACCGCGTACATCAACCTCGCCAACGAGGGGCGCAACTTGTACTACGCGCGCAACACGCAGCGCAGCCTGTTCGCCCAGCAGTCCGATTTCTCGCTCACCTTCGATGGCAACGGCTCGGCTTACCTGGGCGGCGCGAGCGCGGCTGGGAGCGAGCTCACGCTGCTCAAGGAGCCGAAATTCCCGGCCTGGGCCAACGAGTCGAGCGAGCTGTGGCAGCGAGCCGCAGCCTGCATTCTGGACGGGCGCGGCGCGGGCCAATATCGCTTGATTGCAGCCAACGCGGGCCGCAAGTGGCAGCTGGAGCGGCCTTTCGAGGTGGCGCCGGATGCGTCGTCGGTGGTCTCGATCATTCCCTTTCGCGGCCATGTGCTGGTGGTCGGCAACCGCTTCGAGGACGCGAACTGGGTCAACATGGGCTACGGCTCGTCGTTCGATGTGGTGTGCGCGAGCAACAGCTTGTATCGCGTGGGCGCGCTGCTGAACCTGGGGCTGCGCGAGCCGGAGGGCGTGCACGCCTCGTGGTTCGTGCAGTACTTGCACAACGACATCTTCGAGGGCCGCACGCTGGAGCAGAGCACGGGCGACGAGCGCAACCCGCAGATTTTCGGCGGCACCACGACGCGCTTCGCCATCCACCGCGCCCAGCACTTCCACGCCGACAACAGCGGCAGCATCAACATCGGCGGCAACGCCTGCGACGCGGTCGTCGAGCACTGCCGCCTGGACAATGAGGCCAGCCGCATCGTGGCCGAGCCGCGCACAGGAGGCGTCCTGCTACGCGACAACGCCTTCGCCACCCCAAGCGCGCGCTACGAAGGCGCGGGGCTGAGCCGGGCGCTGGTCGTGGCGCGTTGAGGCCAGCTCAAGGCTGCGCAGGCAGCTGAGGCTGCGCAGGCAGCTCAAGGCACTGCAAGTACTTGGCGGCGGTTAAAGCGGGCTCATCGCAGCGGATTAATCGCGGCTCAGCATGGGGGCGGCGCCGAGGTCAGAGGGCAGCGGAAGATTGGGGTAGCGGACGCCTTTCTTGGCCACGAAGAGCGCGGCGTCGGCATCTTCGAGCAGTTCGGCGAGCTCCTCGCGCACGCTGGGCGGGGCGTCCTCGCCGCTCCACTCGGGCGCGTTCCAGTCGTTGATGACGGCTTCGGGCGCGGTGATCACGCGCTCGGCCTCGCCGATGGAGACGGTGACGGGCAGGCGCTGCTCGCCCCACTCGAAGGCCGTCTCGATAACTTCGCGCTGCAGCTTCTCGTGCAGCAGCATGGCGCCTGACACGTCGGTTTCGGGCAGCAGGATGGCGAACTTCTTGGCTCCAAAGCGCGACACGATGTCGCTCTCGCGCGTCCACGAGCGCAGGGTCTGCGCGATCGAGCGCAGGATGTAGTCGCCGCAGTGGTAGCCGAAGGTCTTGTTGAAGAGGCCAAAGTAGTTGATGTCGACCATCAGGCACGACATCGGGTGCCCGTAGCGCCTGGCGCGCGAGATTTCGCGGTGGGCGGCCTGGAAGAAGAAGCGGCGGTTGAGCGTGCCGGTCAGCTCGTCGTGCTGCACCTGCTTGCCTACCGTCTCGCGCAGCACGGCGTGCTCGCGCCGCAGCCTGGCGAAGCGCGCCCAGCTCTCGAACCACGAGCGCGCCAGCGCGGGCGGCGAGTCGATGTCCACCAGCGCCTGCGCCCCGGCCTCCTGCCAGTCGTCCCAGGTGCGCCCATCGGCAGCCGCAGCCGAACCCAGAGGCAAAGCCACCACCAGAACCGCGCCGACCGCGTCGCACTCGGGGGCTATCGCGCGGCACAGCTCGCGCGCCTGAGAAAAGAGCGCCTCGCTCGCCGCGTCCACGAGCACCACCTCGGGCGGGTCGTCGCCGCCCAGCGCCTCGCGCCACGAAGCGGGCGAGGCCGAGGCCACCAGCTGGCCCCAGGCAAAGAGGCGGCGGCGCAGCAAGAGCGCGGTCTGCGAGCCGGTGCCTTCCTCCTCGCGCGTCACCAGCAGCGTCTGCGAAGCGCCCGAGGCACTCAGCACCGTGGATTCTTCCGCAGCCACGCCCGCGGCAGGAGCTACGGCGGCAGGAGCTACGGCGGCAGGAGCTACGGCGGCAGGAGCTACGGCAGCAGGAGCTACGGCGGCAGGCGCGTGATCGGCGGCGGCGTCCGTGTCAACAGGGGAATCAAAAGAAGGCACGCTCATAATCTCATCGCTTCTTGAAGCTGGCTCGGCTGAAGTTTACCTCCCCCTTGCCAGAGATCCGCCACAGGCGCGCAAGTACTTGGACGCCGCGATGGGTTGCGCTAAAATGACGCCTGTCGCAGGCCCCAGGGACCAGGGCCCAGGCCCGGCTTGCGTGCCGCTCGCGTAGCCCAATTGGCAGAGGCGCCAGATTTAGGATCTGGAGGTTGAAGGTTCGACTCCTTTCGCGAGCATCTTACGAGCATCTCAGGCCGCAGCCAGCTGCGGAACCGAAAATTTTGCCGGCGGCGGCTCCAAGTACTTGCACCGTGCGCGGAGGAGCTTTATAATAACCGAGCGTCCAGTGCGAAGAGGCAGCGGCGCAGGCATGGCGCAGGCATCATGCGGGAGTAGCTCAGTTGGCTAGAGCGCCACCTTGCCAAGGTGGAGGTCGCGAGTTCGAGTCTCGTCTCCCGCTTTCTCCGGTTTGAACACGAGCTTTGCTCGCACGAGCATCGCTCGAAGGCTCTCGCCCCGCCACTTCTGTGCGCGGGGCGTTTTTGTGATTAAGAGCCTTCACTTGCTGCTCCTCCAGGGCGCGGCGCAGTGAGATTCGAGCGGAATTTATCGGTCAGAGGAAGATGGCATTGATGACTACTGTGCTGAACAACGTGGCGGTCGAGCGCGGCGAGGATGGCGTGGTGACGCTTCAGGTCGAGGTGGCGCCTGAGCTGGTGCGCACGCAGCGCGAGCGCGTGATCCGCGAGGCCGGGCGCACCCTGCGCGTGGCGGGCTTCAGGCCCGGCAAGATTCCCTCGAACATCGTGGTGCGCAACATCGGCGAGGAAGCCATCGCCCAGCGCGTCTCCGACGAGGTTTTGCCCGAGGCTTACATGGCCGCCGTCGAGCAGGAAGGGCTGGACCCGCTCAACCAGGCGGCTGTCGACCAGCTCGACTTCGCCGCTTTCTCGGGCGGCGAGCCGCTGCGCTTCACGGCCCGCTTCATCGAGCGCCCTTCGATTGAGCTGCCCGCGCTGACCGCTCTGGAAGCCGTGCGCCCGCCGGTTCAGGTCACGGACGAGGACATCGAGCGCGGGCTTGAAGCTCTGCGCGGCGAGAACGCGACCTTCAAGCGCATCGAGGAGCGCCCGGTGCAGGACGGCGACGTGCTCTCGGCTGACCTCATGGTGTTCATGAACGGCGAGGCCAAGTCCGATGAGCCCACGCGCCTGCGCCAGTTCGTGGTCGGGCAAAGCGGCTTCGTGCCCGAGATCGACGAGCACCTCGTCGGCGCTGCTCTGGATGAGGAGAAGCGGTTCGCGGTGCACTACCCGGACGACTTCAAGGACGAGGAGCTGGCCGGCCAGGACGCCGAGTTCGCCGTCAAAGTCACCTCGATCCGCGAGCGTATGCTGCCCGAAATCGACGACGAGTTCGCCTCCAGGCTGGGCCTGGAAGATGTGCCCGGCCTGCGCGAGCGCATGGCTCAGGCCATCGCCGAGGGGCGCGAGCGCGAGGCGCGCGAGGCTGTTCGCACCCAGCTGGCGCGCGCGGCTGCTGAGGCGACCGAGTTCGCGGTGCCTTCGAGCTACGTCGAGGCGCGGCTTGAGCAGAGGATGCACAACATCGAGCACGAGCTGGGGCAGCAGGAAGCCACGCTGGACGACTACCTCAAGAGCGTCGGGCAGGAGCGCGCCGACTTCGATGCCGCCCTGCGCGCCGATGTCGAGAGCGAGGCGCGCCAGGAGCTGGTGCTGGACGCCATCGCCAAGCGCGAGGGCTTCGTGGTGCTGGACGAGGAGATCGAGCAGCACTACCGGATGCTGGCCCAGATGAGCCAGGCTTCGCTCGAAGACGTGGTGCGCAACGTCGATATTTCCACGGTGCGCACCTCGATCCTGCAGCGCAAGTCCGTCGATTGGCTCGTGGACAACGCCCAGATTTCGCAGGCCGCAGCCGACGATGCCGACGATGAAGGCGAAGCCAGCGCCGACACCGACGAGGCTCAGCAAAGCGCCCAGGCCGAAGCGTCTGAGGTTGTGGAAACTGCTGCCACCGAGACGGACGCCGAAGAATCCAAGACCGAGGCCCAGAAGTCGGTTGAGGCTTAGGCTTAGGCTTGAGCTCAGCACGAAGGAATCGGGCGGCACCGCAAGAGGCGGCTCGCGTCGGGAAGAGCGTGAAAGAGGAAGGCCGGTCTGCCGCAAGCAGCCCGGCCTTTCGGGTACTTGCTGAGGTTCTGCAAGTACTTGCGTGATTGAAATCCAACGGAGGGCACTGTGTTAGTTCCTTACATCGTCGAGGACACGCCGCGTGGCGAGCGCGGCTACGACATCTACTCGCGCCTGCTCAAAGACCGCATCATCCTGATCAACGAACCTGTCTCGGAGCACCTGGCCTCGGTCGTGATCGCGCAGCTTCTGTTCCTGGAGAAGGAAGACCCGGACCGCGACATCGAGATTTACATCAACTCGCCTGGCGGCAGCGTGTATGCCGGCAACGCGATCTACGACTCAATGCAGATCGTCAAGCCCGACATCGCGACCATCTGCACCGGCTTCGCGGCTTCTTACGGCGCGGTTTTGCTGGCGGCAGGGGCTGCCGGCAAGCGTTACATCACGCCGCACGCGCGCGTGATGATCCACCAGCCTTCGGGCGGCTTCGAGGGCCAGGCCACCGATGCCGAGATCACGCTGCGCGAGATGCTGATCTTGAAGAACACCCTGAACGGCATCCTGGCCAAGCACAGCGGCCAGCCGCTGGAGCGCATCGCCGCCGACGCCGAGCGCGATTACTGGATGGGAGCCGAGGAAGCCAAGACCTACGGCATGGTCGATCAGATTCTGACCCGCGAGACGCGCGGCTAAGCTCGGTTCCCCAGGCAAAAGCCGCAAGTACTTCACGCAAGTACTTGCGGCTTTTGCTTTTGCACCTCCGATACAGCGAGTTGTAAAATGAAGGCATGAAGATGCAGCCAGAGGTTACTTTTGCTGAGCGGTTCATCCCAAATGCCGACGAGTTGCTGCGTTCCGTCCTGAGCAAGACGGTTTGGGATAAGCGGATGCACGCGCGCCTCACCGCCAGCTACGGCGCGCCCTACAACTATTCCGACATGACTTACCCCACAGCTCCCATGCCGGGATATCTGCAGGAAATTTGTGAAGCACCCAGCGCGTTGCTGGGCTTCATGCCTAACAATTGCTTGATTAACAACTACATTGACGGCAGTTCCAGCATGGGCTTCCACGCCGATTCGATTGAAGAGCTCGTGCCGGGCACCGGCGTCGCCATCGTATCGCTGGGAGCCGAGCGGACGTTAACATTCCGACGCCACAAGGAGCGGGATGTCCGCTGGCCATGCCCGCTGCCTCACGGCTTGCTGCTGTATATGCCGCCCTCAGTTCAGCTTGAGTGGCAGCACGGCGTCCTCAAGCAGTCGGGAGCCGGGCAGCGCGTGAGCCTAACACTACGCAGCTTAAGGCCATAAGCCACAGCGTGGCGTAGAGCACAGCCCCCGGTGCTCTACGCGGCCTTTAGCTCAGCTCGCACCTGCATCAAAATCAGGCCGAGCTTGTTTTGCCCGCTATGCGCTAGTTCAGGGATTGAATCGAAGTTGGAAGCCGCCGCGAGAAGAAGATGCGGCAATGGCCGGAATTGCCAAGATTATACCGCACGTCCGCTTCTTTCCCACCACGCCGATCCTGCGGTATAATCACGTCAGCAGGCGACAAGTACCGCAAATTCCCCCGGTTTTCGACCGCTGCGGTACAATCACTTGTTGTGCTGCTGCGCGCAGTCGAACAGCGTGCGATATTATTTTGTAAAATAAAATCATGAAAGATAACATGAACTTGCAAAAAGTTACAGCGGTTCTCGAATCGCCTATAAGAGAAGCAATTCAAGCATTGCTCGAAGACGAAACTACTGTGTTTTGGGTTGATTGGCGAGAAGAAGACGACGCTATCGTTGAATATTGTGAGGCTGTCCTGCAAACCGGCAGTTTGTCTGCGGAGTTAGTGGAGGGTGAGACATTTGAAATTTACATTCAATACCGCGACAAGCGTATCAAAGTTGCTTTGACATACAGTATGGATGATCGTCACATAACGATCTGCGCGCTCAACGATGCTCTTGCACCTGACTACGAAGTGCGGTTCTGTATTGACTCGAACGGCAGTGATACCTTAGCATTTATTCCACTGGCTAAAAGTACTTGGATAGAGATTGAGAGGCTATATGGTGATAAAGTAAGCAAACATTTCTATGAGATAGCAGCCAAACCCAATCTGTTCAATGGTTCGCTACCACCTGAATGGCCCTGAAAGCGACCAACAGCAGCACAACAAGGCGCTGCACCCGACCGCCTACAGCGCCGCCGTTTTGCTCGTTCCTCGCTCCACTCTGGCGCTTCCGGCGGCGGGTGAGCTTGGTCGTTGGGCTGCTTGCGCGCGGCTTGACAGACATCGCTACGGTCTTTGCGTGCAGACGAAATAATGTGGTATGATAGGATTGGAGGCGAATAAAATGGCCAAGTACACTCGTGCGTTTCGCAATAAAGACGGCTCCATCACTTATATGGATAAGGATGGGAACAAGTACTTTCGTAAGGGTGGTTCCCGCGCATGGCGCTGCAACAATCCAGGCAATTTGGATGCTACGGCTTTTGCCAAGCGGCACGGCTCAATTGGCGCCGATAACAGAGAGGCGATTTTCCCAGATTATGAAACTGGGCATCAGGCTTTGGCAGCCTTACTGCATGGCTCCACCTATAGCAAATTGAGCATTTACGATGCAATCTTTCGTTATGCTCCGCCCAGCGAAAATGATACCGCAGATTATCGGCGGAATGTCCAGCAATGGACAGGCTTGGATATCAGTCGCAAGATTAGCAGCCTGAACGACAGTGAGTTTGAAAAGGTCGTGAAGGCTGTCGAAAGGATGGAAGGCTGGCAGCCGGGCAAAGAAAACAGTATTAAGAAGGTCATAAAGACCAAGACGGACGCGAAAGGGAAACTCAGTGAGTTTCTTCTCGAAGGAGAGACTGAATATATTTCCAAAGCCGTCGCTATCCAACGTGCTGAAGAGTACGAGATAGACGCGGTTGTAGTTCGCCCAGGAAATAGCGAACCCTTTATTCGTGCCTTCGCGGATACCACGGCAGGTAATAATTTCTCCTCCATAGTCGAGGCGTAATGTAGGAGCTTCGATCATGTGGGTTAAGTTTCTCCAGAAGCTGACATTATGTGTTCTGCTGGCTTGCATTTCTTCCAAGCCAGCAGAAGCAAAGATTTTTGCTTATGAGCCAGCGCGAGTCAAGGTGTCAGGCGTGCTGTGCAAGCTAACGTCTCCGGGCGCTCCTAATTACGAAAGTATCAAAAAGGGCGACGAGAAAGAAGTGCTTTGGATGTTAAGGCTTCGGAAGCCCATAAGTGTCAAAGGCCCAAGTCATGATGCAGATAAGCCAACAGAAACTGGCCTAACAGCCATTCAATTGGTTTTATCCCAACGGCAGTACTCCGCTTACCGAAAGCTAATAAACAGAAGAGTTATTGTGCGTGGACAATTCTTTCATTCACATACAGCGCATCATCGAACACGAGTCCTATTGTTTGTAACTTCAATCAAATAATTTCTTACTTCAAGTTTGCGAAGGGCCAAACGACCTGTAGGCCATCTTCACCAACACCGGCCTAACAAGGCGCTGCACCCGCCGCCTACAGCTTCGCTCCCTGTGCTCGTTCCTCGCTGCGGTCTCTGCGCTTCCGGCGGCGGGTGAGCTTGGTCGTTAAGCCACTTGCCTCAAGTACTTCTTGATAGGCGGCGTGAGAATCGAACTCACATTGCAACGCTTTATAAGAGCGCCGCTCGCAACCAGCGAGCCTGCCGCCCGCAACGGAATCGGCTGCGGGCAGGGCGTATTCGGCGGTTGAGCGGCGGGTTCATGGTTGGGGCGCTGCAAGTACTTTGTATCAGAAACCGGGCACCTCGGGGCGCGACGCGCTATCCTTGAAGGCGAACACGAGGAACAGTTGGAAGGAGCTTATCCGTGGCGACGTTTGGAGAAGATCGCGAGAGCCTGCGCTGCTCGTTTTGCAAGAAGAGGCGCGAGCAGGTGCTCAACCTCATCGCGGGCCCCGAGGTTTACATTTGCAACGAGTGCATCGAGCTGTGCACCGAGATTCTGGGGCGCGAGGCCCAGGGCCACGAGGAAGCCGAGGACAAGGCCAAGGCCCGCGCCCTGCCGCGCCCACGCGAGATTTACGACGTGCTCGCGCAGTATGTCATCGGCCAGGACAACGCCAAGCGCGTGCTCGCGGTCGCCGTCTACAACCACTACAAGCGCATCGCGCTCTCCGACGAGCGCCCCGATGAAGTCGAGCTCGAAAAGTCCAACATCCTGCTCATCGGGCCCACGGGCTCGGGCAAGACGCTGCTGGCGCGCACCCTGGCGCGCATCCTGAACGTGCCCTTCGCCATCGCGGACGCCACCAGCCTGACCGAAGCCGGCTACGTCGGCGAGGATGTCGAGAACATCCTGCTCAAGCTGCTGCAGGCCGCCGATGGCGACGCCGAGGCCGCCAGCCGGGGCATCATCTACATCGACGAGATCGACAAGATCACGCGCAAGAGCGACAACCCTTCGCTCACCCGCGACGTGTCCGGCGAGGGCGTGCAGCAGGCCCTGCTCAAGATTTTGGAAGGCACCGTGGCCAACGTGCCGCCCCAGGGTGGGCGCAAGCACCCCAACCAGGAATACGTGCAGGTCGACACCTCGGGCGTGCTCTTCATCTGCGGTGGGGCCTTCGAGGGGCTGGACAAGATCGTCGAGCGGCGCGTGCGCCAGCACTCCATGGGCTTCCTGGCCAAGCCCGTCTCGAAGATCACCGGCGACGTGGAGCGGGCGCAGCTGCTGGCCCAGGTCGAGCCGGACGACCTGGTCAAGCACGGCTTCATCCCCGAGTTCATCGGGCGCTTGCCTGTGGTGGCCAGCCTGGAGCCGCTGGATGAAGCGACGATGATCTCGATCTTGACGCAGCCGCGCAACGCGCTGACCAAGCAGTACCAGAAGATGCTGGCGGCGGACGGCGTGGACCTTCAGTTCACCGAGGGCTCGCTCAAGCTCATCGCGCACGAGGCCATGAAGCGGCGCACCGGAGCACGCGCCCTGCGCTCGATCCTGGAAGAGACGATGCTCAACGTCATGTACGAGGTGCCTTCGATGAAGGGCGTGGCCCAGTGCATCATCGACGAGGAGACCATCCGCACCAAGCAAGACCCCAAGCTCGTCACGCGCGAGCAGATGCTGCGCGAAACCCGCTCGCGCAACGCCGAGGACAAGCCTGAAGCCGCCCAGCCAGAGCCCGAAGCTGAAGCCGAAGAAATCCACGAGGAAGAATCCGCCGAAGCCGCCTGAAGCCGTGAGAAGCCAGAAGCCGCTGCAAGTACTTGTGCTTGCGGCGGCTTTTGCTTTGGCGGCGGGGCAAGTACTTGCAGATACTGTTGCAGGCGGGTGCCTGTTCTAAAGGCAGCGCGGGAGGTTGGAATGGGGCTGGAGCTGAATCGGGTGCACTGCGGCGATTCAACGGTGATGCTGCGGCTGATAGAGAAGGAGTCGGTGTCTCTATCGGTCTGGTCGCCGCCGTATTTCGTGGGCAAGCAATACGAGAGGCACCTGACCTACGAGGGCTGGCTGCAGATGCTGCAGGAGGTCATCGCTTTGCACCGGCCTCTGCTCAAGCCGGGCGGGTTCATGGTGGTGAACATCGCCGACATCCTCTGCTTCCCGGACGAGGGAATCCCGCGCTTCCAAGCCGAGACGCTGAGCCGCCGCCGCCCGGACATCACGCGCGAGATGGTGCTCGCAGCCAGGAGCCAGTTTCCGCACTACAACAGGCACCAGCTGGCCGAGCACCTGGGCTGCTCGGAGCAGACCATCGACCGGCGCTTGAACGGCAACAACATCCGCGGCGGCAAGTACGCGCCCCAGACGCGCGTGCACCTGATCGGCGGCCTGCTTGAGGATTTCGCTTACCAGGCCGGGCTGTACCTCTACGACCGCCGCGTGTGGGTCAAGGACGCGGCCTGGGAAAACTCGCGCTGGACCTCGCTCTCCTACCGCGCCGTGGACGAGTTCGAGTACTTGTATTTCTTCTGGAAGCCGGGCGTGACCGTGGTGGACAAGAGCCGCCTGTCGCCAGCCGAGTGGACCGAGTGGGGCTCGCGAGCGGTCTGGAACTTCCCCTCGGTGCGCGCCAACAACGACCACGAAGCCAAGTTCCCCATCGAGCTGCCGCGCCGTGTAATCCGCCTGCTTTCCGATCCTGCCGAGCTGGTTCTGGACCCTTTCATGGGCAGTGGCACCACGGCTCTGGCCACCATTGAGCTGAACCGATCATACATCGGCTTCGATTTGCAGCCGCGATACGTCGAGGCGGCGAACTTGGCCTGCGAGAAAGCCAAGGCGCGCGCCCGCTTCCTGAGCGGCCAGCCGGCAACTGCCGCTTCCACTCCGAGCGAGCCTCAGCAGCTAACGCTTCTGGCTGCGGGCGACTGAAGAGGCCTTTGTCTTGGGCTTGGGCCCAACCTCAGGGCGCGCTTGAGCGTGCCACTGCGACCTCTGCTCATCCACAGGCACGATCTGGCGGCAGCGCCACCCATCTTGAAGGCTTGAGAGCGGGTTGAGGCACACGCGGACGCGCTTGTCGCTCTCGGCCACGCTCTTGTCGTCCTTACCGGGAATGAGCAGGCCGCTCGTGCTGGCGTAGAGCGGGCCCTGGAACATCAGCAGGCCGTTGGGCACGCAGACGACCTCCAAGTACTTGAGAGGCTGCGCTCCCAGGCTCTGCAGCGAGTAGATGGCCTTGAGGAAGAAGGTCAGGCACGGTAGGGCGCGCCCATCGAGCACGTACAGCGGCGGCAGCTTGGGCTGGAAGAGGAAGCCGGCACGCGGCCCCTGAACAGCGAAGGGCGAGTTCACAACGCCACGATCCCAGCCGGCGCCATCGCCCGAGACCTGCTGCGGCGGCACGACGATCTCGTCGGGGTTGTCGCGCGGGCCAGTCAGCTTGATGTCGAAGTGGACAAAGGCATCGCGCGTCGCGAAGCGCACGTCGGCGCCGAAGGGCAGGCCGGGGAAACTCACGTCGCCGCGCCGCGCGGAGATGGCCCGCAGCAAGTTGAACGAG
>JAABUK010002147.1_pt1 | contig 36073 bp, 47 predicted proteins | sample 5559141 | NCBI WGS metagenome assembly JAABUK01 (sample SAMN10711869, study PRJNA513367) | rock metagenome | isolation source: Antarctica rocks | place: Antarctica: Victoria Land, Pudding Butte nord | collected 2016-01-03
ACTTTGCCCTTGTCTGCAGCTGCACAAGTGGTGTCCCTCCCCACAAACTCACTCAAGACTTGCATATTGGTGCCCACCAAATCTATGTTGATTCCCAAATACCAAATCTCAGAATCTCCAATTCGTATTTGAATGTATGCGCAGTGACGGCACTTGTGTTGCTGCTGGACAGGCAAGCAGCAACCAAACCAATGTGATGATTTCACATCTGCCATTTCAAGCATTGTTGATCCAGAAATGAGGAACACGCATGAATTCCTGAACGATGTCGCCCAATCATACACGAGGTTCCCATTCTGAGCAGCAGTGTTGATGAATGACAGCTGCTCAGGGGCAGACGCTTCTCAGCTGACTCAAGCTCTTTGCTGCAGAGATCCACTGAGCCAGCCTGCACCTGAGATGCCCTATACGAAGGCTGTGGAACAGGGCGCACTGCCACTGCCTACTGCAGTAGCATGGACAGCAGACATTGGCATATGCCCTGTAGAGCCTGAAGTGGCGAGCCTTTGTGAGAAGGCTGCCCGATGGTTTTCCAGTGTGGGAGCAAATGTTGTGGACACCTGCCCAGATGTACATGATGCTCAGGAACTGTTTCAGGTGCCCATGTATCCATGTTGCTTGCAATGTGTAAGGTGCCTGTTTTGAGTTTGCATGATGTTCAGGAGCTGTTTCAGGTGTGCGTGTGTGCATGCTCATCACCAGTTGACACCTCAGCGCACTCTTGGCTGTTTCTCCATAGGTGTGTGCATGACTGCATCCTTTGCTTTACCCTTATCTCAACCCTACTGCACCCATACCTGAGCCCATCAGCCCAGTGCCAGTCTGCCCATGTTTCTGCAGGACTAAGCTCAACTTTGACTGAGCTTGCAATGCTGCTATGCAGGTGCTCAGAGCCGATCTGGTGATCCAGGATCCTGAGTGCAAGATGAACATGCAAGAGCCCCGGCGCAGCTTGCTGAAGCCAGAGGTGGTTTGGCAGTTGGAGAAGGGCTTCCAGCAATCCTCTGAACAGGTTGGGCAGCCTGCCGTCAAGCTGAGGCATGCAGTGGCGTGTAGGCCATTGTTAGTGTGGATGTTTGGTGTGTTTGGGAGTTTGCTGTTAGGCCTTGGTGCGAATGCATCACACATGTGACAGTTGAGGAGGAAGGACACAATGTAGCTGCAAGGCGCATTGCCTCCATCAAGTGCAACGTCTGTGTTGATGCATCACTCTGTACATGTGTTGAACCAGCCAGTGTGAGCGTATCAGCCGCATAGGGACAGCATTGGCTGTGGCAGCTTTCATAACAAGACTTGCTTGCTGTGCAAGTTGCTGAGGCAAAGTGTTCCGGGGAGGGGAAGGGGGGCCATCACAACCCCCATGGGAATAGTATTGGCCACCTTGGGAGAACTCATGAGCAAACCTACTTGCTATGCAGGTTGCGGAGGCAAAGAGGGGGCATCAGCAGTATGTACACCGTGTGCTCGACTTCATGAGCAGGTTTGATCTGCTGTGTTGCCCCTGCGCCATGGTTGCGCCATTTGATGTCGACATCCGGTAGGCTTTCCCTCTGGCTGCATGTCACTTGGTGCTTGCATGCTCCAGAAGTGGACAACTGCACTGGCTGAGTCCTCCTTGCAAATTCCTATTTTGATCTCATGCAGCAGATTGATGCTTATGGCTTGTGTGAATGGCATGATGGTCACAGCCATCGCGCAAGGCACATGCTCCTGTTTTGAGTGTTGCATGATGCAGATGAGAAGCATGGCAGCACATGTGCTTTTGCTGTTGTTGATGCACCGCGCTCTAAATGCTGGTGTGCTTGCAGCATAGACAGTTCAATGCATCATGTGGTCTATCTCCATGACATGCGTTGCATTGTATACATGCCCATTTTCACATCCACTCTTGACCACCTGCCGACCATGCCGGAATGGCTTCAAGCGTTCAAGACTATGACATCAGGGTTGCCTATCCAACAAGGGCAGGCTGTACCTTCCTATATTACGCATATACTGCCCTTCATGCCCTATGTATATGCCTCACAGGTGGATCCAGGAAGTGGAAGGCACAAAGTTTGACAACTATGTCGACTGGATGATGATGGCATATGTCTTTTCTCTGGTGGACATTCCGGTGTTGTGTCTGCCATGCGGCATGACCGCTGATGGCCGCCCTGTAGGGCTTCAGATTGTTGGCAAGCCCCAAGGGGAACATGCCCTTCTGGCTGCTGCGGCTGCCTTTGAGCGCGCACACCCATATGCAAGCATGGTACCTATGCAGCCGGTGGTGAAACATCTCAGCAAAAGCTAGAGCAAAACTTGGACTTGTATAGCGTTTCTATGGCTTCACAGCCAGTGAACAAGTTCCTCAGCAGATGGCAAGGACACAAACAGACTGCACACCGAATGTTTTACGTGAATGCTGCCACCTGTGATACGATGCAGCAGGGGCGTATTGACGCAGGCATTTGCAGTGTGCATGCTTAGCCTGTCAGCAGTTGTACACCCAGCACCTTGGACACGCTGATTATCAGAGTAGTAGCCTAACATTGCTGCGTCTGGCCACAGATCTATTGCTGGATGGACTTGAGCATGCTGGTGTAAGGGATTGTGAGGTCAGAAGCACACCGCTGTACCATGCTGCACTCATGTGCCTTTGCAAGGATGATACAGCTAGACAGAGTCTGTCTGAGTACAGCATCTTGGCACAAGCAGCCAAATTATCTGTGTGATGTGCACAGACAGATGAAGCTCAGTTGTGCAGTACAGACTTTTAATACGAGATGTGAAGCTTTCAAGTAGTGGCCAGGTGCAAGTGTTGTAAAGACACTTAGACTTGCCCTGTTGGACATCTGCAAGTGAGGACTTTTCAAGCTGTTGCTGCAGTATGTTAGCTGAAGTAAGTGAGCCCACAGTGTTGTCATTACATGTTCAAGCTGTGGAAACTTTGGTGAACTCATGTACTCAAATTTCAAGCAATCGTTTGATGCCTTGCAAATTTTGTTTTTGAATTGTCTCGAAATCACAATGAGTAAACAAGGCATGTGAACAGCAATCTGTAGTCAGCAACCTTGAGTGAGAACAAGTCTAGTGGAAAAAAATGTCTGAGAGTGCCAATGTAACATCAGGCTTGGAAGATTTGTATAATAGAAGCGTGCTTTGATCGAGACAACAGATGCAGCAGTCAGCAATTTCAAGTAAGACTAAGCATAGCGCATCCAAAGATCCATCTACTGAAAGTGCCAATACATCATCATGCATGAAAGACCCGCAGACTAGACATGCGAGTGTATGAATACAAGGAGGTAGAACAGAGGTGAGTCTAGGACTTCCAGGTGTGCCCAGAGTCCTTTGCCCGGCGTGCAGGCTGCGTCCTTGTTGCTGCCACCTTCTTCACTGTCCTGTCTTGGCCTCTCCTTGCCTGCTTGGGCTCAACAGGTGTAGGACCAGACTTGCTCTGCACTTCACCCGGCCTTCCAGACGCTGCTCCCCTGTTCTTTGCCACAGACTGCCCAGCAGATGTGGATGCTGCAGCCCTGCTGCTACGTGCTGTGGCTCTGATTGTCGCAGGTCTCTGAACAGCTGGGACAGGTGCAGCTGGCCCTGCCTTGGATTGTCCTGCTCTGGTAGCCCTGGTTGTGCCCTGCACACCTGCTCTACCGGCATTGGACTGTGCTGCTGTGGGTCTGACACCACTAGGCTGAGCAGCGGTCCTGGCGCTGCCTCCAGTCTTGGCTGAGCTCATCAAGCGAGCAGCTGCAGCATTGCTGCCAGTGCGCCTGATCGCTTGCACACTGCTGGGCTCTACAGCAGGGCTGTCAGCTACTGCTCTGACAGGGCTAGGGGAGGGAGGGGTGCTGCTAACGGCCCTGTGGGGGCTGGCGGTGGTGAGCCTCCTGGAGTCTGGAGTCCTGTCCTCTGTGGAGCATGTGTGCAAAACAGAGCTGCGGCTGAAGCAGGGGCTCCAGGCTGGCCTGTAAGCCAGTTGATGCAGACAGCTCCTGGTTCTGCCATTGCTAGCAGCCACGGAGCGTGCCAAGGGGCCACGTGCCTGAAGTGGCTGTTGCACGGGGGTCAACTGCAGTGGCACTAATGCTGCAGAGGAGGTGGTGGCCTCAGGCAAGGAGAGGCTGGGACTGAATCCCTGGTCAGGAGCTGATACCACACCGTGCACTGAGACTGCGGGCTCTGCAAAGGGGGCTGTTGGGGTGTGACCAGATACCTTGGCTCCCATGAGACTGCCCCTGAGGCTGCTGCCAATTGCCCTGGGTGGTGAAGGAGTTGAGGGGCTGCTCACAAGCCTCTGGAATGAGACAGTAGGGGAGAGACCTGGGATGCCAACTGCTTTAGGAGCTGCATCTGAGGGAAGGGCCATGGAGAAGCGGCCCACTGCCCTCGGCCTGTTGCCAAGTGCCCTTGTGGGGGACAACAGGTCCAATGCAAGGGGGGTGCCAGGGGAGGCTTCAGACCCACAGTTGCTTGTGGTGCTGGAGGCAAATTCACTGCCTGTGAACACACTCCTGGGGGGGCTGGTCCGAGGCCTAGGGCAGGGTGAGGGGGAGCCCAATGCTGACTTGCACTGCAGGAGGGCAGATAGGCGGCGCCCAGCAGCTGATGTGGGGGGGGTGGCCTTGCCTGGTGTCAGGGCTGAGGCTGCCATGCCAGGGGTCACCCTTGCCTGCACCCACACAGACCACCACCTCAGTGTCACAATGTCTAAAGAGCAGTTGACTGCTTGGCGGTACTTCATTGGTAGGTTAGCAAAGTTCACCATACTCAACATCAGAAATTTGAACTGAGAAAGTAGCACTGGTCAGCCGCATGCTAGGGCTTCACAGGAAATATTAGCATTGACGTAACACCAGCAAGCAGACATAAAAACACACAAGGCAATGCAATGCTTGGCAAGGACACAGCAGGTGGAGAAGAGAGTGACCTGTGGGGTGAGCCTGTTGGTCAGGTTGGCTAGAGCAGGGCGCTGTGACCCATTGACCAGGGGGGTGGCCTTGGGGCTCTCAAAGGGGGTGCCCATGGCGCATAACGCCTCCACACAAGCCATGGGAGATGGCATCTCCCTCAACAAAGCAGAGTGTAAGCTACCAACTGGGGATGCCAAGGGAGAAGGGCTGCTGGATGTGCTGGCAGCAGCGTCAGCATCCAGCTCAGCAGGTGAGGATTCAACCTCCAAGGGTGAGGCAAGGTGCTGACTGGTGACAAGGGCACCTCTGATGGTGACCTGCAGTGATAACGCACACTTTGCATCAGACTGCAGTGCTGCTGCAAGACATCATGTCCATGTGGCACAGGTGAAAATGCAAGAGTTGCAGCTTGCTTGCAGCACCAGGCATGCATGAGCAACACACCCAGATTGCGTTTGCATGCAATGAATAACATCAAGAGCTGCCACACTATGGGTCAGGATCTTTTGAGAGTGGCTTGTAGCATGAATTGGCTTGTTTTGAGTCTAGACACAACATTGACCAGATGCAATGCCACAACAGTTTTGTGAGAACACAATAGCCCGGGTCTAAACCTGGCCATTTGCTTTCTGAAAGGGGGTCCTGAAGGAGAACCTAGAGGGTGTATAGGCAAGATTAATGGGCATGGAAAGGGGGAGGGACAAGAGGGGAGGTAAAGCAGTGGAACAGCAGGGAAATGCGGCAAAAGAGGTACTCAGAAGACATTCAGACTTTCAGCAGTTGCGACAGGGAGCAGACACCCACCATGTTTGCAGGCCCGGCTGGTGTAGCCTGGGTGGTCTGCACAAAGTTGGGTCCCCTAGACAGCTCATGGGTGATTGGGCTGAAGGATTGCCAATCCTGCAGAACAAATGTTGTCAGTTCTGGGAGACCCTCCACAATGACCTGCACATCAACTTAAACCAACACAGTGTGATACTACTTGGGGTCAGCATGCAAAAGTCAATCAAGCAGACCTTCTGGCATCATTGCTTGTTCACCAATGTCATCATGAGGAATGAACTGATTCTGAATGGTGTGCTTCTGACATTTACTGACATATGACACTTGATGCACGGCCACAGCATGGCCTGACAAGCACTGGAAGGTGCAGCATCATCACTCACCTCCATCTGACCCTCAAACACATCTGAGTCGTGAGTGGCCACAGATGAGCAGCTGATGGGTGAGTCAACGCCAGAGAAGTAGGCAACACCAGAAGGGGTTCTTTCTGCAGAGGAGGCCAAGGACATGCCACTGATGCTTGAGCCAAAGGGGGATCTCCCCTGTAGACACAGCACCATCAAAATCAGCGTTCAATGGTGATGCTGCAACGGGAGGACTTTGAAGTGCGGCTGGTTGCACAATGCAAAAGCTGCATTGCTTTGGGACCATTATCATCATGAGAGAAGCACTTATCCAGCGCGTCCGTGCGAGAAATCTGTATGCAATTGTCAAAACCTGCAGGGTTGCTGCAGGACGCCCAACATAAACACCTTTGGGCCTCACCATCACCAAAAGCGGAAATGCAACTTGTTTGCAGCACCAAGAATGTATAAGCAGCACACACACACACACACACCTGTTTAAATGCACATGCTGTACGTGACATCAAGAGCTGCTGCAGTACTACTCAGGGACTCTCAAGGGTTGCTTGTAGCAAGGCAACAGCCGAGGCCTATCCCTAGCCACATGTTGACTATGTAGTCACCAGAATTTGAGTGATTGTGTCCTGGCTGCAATCAGGGCTTGGGACAAGAGGGCTCAGAGGGATGGGGAAGGGTGGAAAGGGGCATGGGGAGGGGGGTTTCCAGAAGATCAGGGGAATGCTGCAGGTAGGGGAGAGCCGGCAGTTATGACAAGAAGCAGACACTCACCATGCTTGCAGGTCCGGTTGGTGTAGCCCGGGTGGTCTGCACAAAGTTGGGTCTCCTGGACAGCTCATGGGTGATGGGGCTGAAAGATTGCCAATCCTGCAGAACAAATGTTGCCAGTTTTGAGAGACCCCCCACAACCTCCTACACATCGGCGTAAAATAACACAGTATAACACCACTCGTGGTCAGCATGCAAAAGTCAATCAAGCAGACCTTTTGGCATCATTGCTTGTTCACCAATGTCATCATGAGGAATGAACTGATTCTGAAATGGTGTGCTTCTGACATTTACTGACAGATGACACTTGATGCATGGCCACGGCATGGCCTGACAAGCACCAGAAGGTGCAGCATCACCACTCACCTCCATGTGACCCTCAAACACATCTGAGCTGTGAGTGGCCACAGATGAGCAGCTGATGGGTGAGTCAGCGCCAGAGAAGTAGGCACCAGAAGGGGGTCTGTCTGCAGAGGAGGCCAAGGACATGCCACTGATGCTTGAGCCAAAGGGAGATCGCCCCTGCAGACACAGCAGCATCAAAATCAACTTTCAATGGTGATATTGCAAGGGGACAACTTTGAGGTGTAGTTGATTGCACATTGCAAAAGCTGCATTGCTTTGGGACCATGTGCCATCATGAGACATGCACTTATCCAGTGCGTTTGTGCGAGAAAACTGTATGCAATTGCCAAGTGAGCACTGCAGGTTAGCTGCAGGACACCCAACACAAGCGCCTTTGGGCCTAATCACAAAAGTGGAAGTGCAGCTTGCTTGCAGCACCAAGAATGCACAAGCAGCATACTCAGATGGCATTTGCATGCATTACATAACATCAAGAGCTGCCACACTACAAGTCAGGATCTTTTGAGTGTTTGTTTGTGGCGTGAATGTGAAACAAGACTCAGAATTGACCAGATACAATGCCACAACATATGATGAGGACGCAACTGCCTGGGTCTAAACCTAGCCAGTTGTTCTGAAAGGGGTGCCTGAAGGGGAACCTAGAGGGTGTAATGGGAGTGATTTAATGGGCATGATAAGGGAAGGGACAAGAGGAGGGGCAAAGCAGTGCAACAACAGGGGAAACAGCAGAAGAGGTACTCAGAAGACAGTTCAGACTTTCAGCAGGGAGCGGACACCCACCATGTTTGCAGGCCCGGCTGGTGTAGCCCGGGTGGTCTGCACAAAGTTGGGTCCTCTGGACAGCTCATGGGTGACTGGGCTCAAAGATTGCCAATCCTGCAAATCAAATGTTGTCAGCTTTGAGAGACCTCCTACACATCAATAACATAGTGTAACACCACTTGTGGTCAGCATGCAAAAGTCAACCAAGCAGACTTTTGGCACCATTACTTGTTCACTGTTGTCATACTGAGTAATGAAGTGCATCACAAGGCTTCTGAAATGGTGTGCTTCTGACATTTACTGACAGATGACATTTGATGCATGGCCACGGCATGGCCTGACAAGCACCAGAAAGGTGTCGCATCACCACTCACCTCCATCTGACCCTCAAGCATATCTGAGCTGTGAGTGGCCACAGATGAGGAGCTGATGGGTGAGTCAGCGCCAGAGAGGTAGGCAACACCAGAAGGGGGCCGTTCTGCAGAGGAGGTCAAGGACATGCCACTGATGCTTGAGCCAAAGGGAGATCTTGAGCCAAAGGGAGATCTTGAGTCAAAGGGAGATCTTGAGCCAAAGGGAGATTTCCCCTGCAGACACAGCACCATCAAAATCAGACACAGCACCATCAAAATCAGCGTTCAATGGTAATATTGCAAGGGGACAACTTTGAGGTGTAGTTGATTGCAGAATGCAACAGCTGCATTGCTTTGGGACCATGTACCATCATGAGACATGCACTTATCCAGTGCGTTTGTGCGAGAAAACTGTATGCAACTGCCAAAACCTGCAGGGTTGCTGCAGGACACCCAACACAAACGCCTTTGGGCCTCACCATCACCAAAAGCGGAATTGCAACTTGCTTGCAGCACCAAGAATACACAAGCAGCGCACACACACACACACACACACACACATGTTTAAATGCACATGCCATACAAGACATCAAAAGCTGCTGCAGTACTTCTCAGGGACTAACAAGGGTTGCTTGTAGCAAGGCAACAGTCGAGGTCTATCCAGAGCCACCTGTTAACTATGTAGTCACCAGACTTTGAATGATTGTGTCCTGCCTGCAATCAGGGCTTGGGACAAGAGGGCTGAGGGGGATGGAAAGGGGGGGGGGGAAAGGGCATGGGGATGGGGGGATCCAGCAGAACCAGGGGACACCGCAGGTAGGGGAGAGATGGTACACAACCAAGAGTCTTCAGGCTTTGACAGCCGGCAGCTGTGACAAGAAGCAGACACCCACCATGCTTGCAGGCCCGGTTGGTGTAGCCCAGGTGGTCTGCACAAAGTTGGGTCCTCTGGACAGCTCATGGGTGATAGGGCTGAAAGACTGCCAATCCTGCAGAACAAATGTTGTCAGCTTTGAGAGACCCACCACAACCTCCTACACATCGACATACAGTAACACAGTGTAACACCACTTGTGGTCAGCATGCAAAAGTCAATCAACCAGACCTTTTGGCATCATTGCTTGTTCACTGATGTCATAACGAGGAATGAACTGATTCTGAAATGGTGTGCTTCTGACATTGACTCACAGATGTCATCTGATGCATGGCCACGGGATGGCCTGACAAGCACCAGAAGGTGCAGCATCACCACTCACCTCCATGTGACCGTCAAACACATCTGCGTCGTGAGTGGCCACAGATGAGGAGCTCCTGGGTGAGTCAGCGCCAGAGAGGTAGGCAACACCAGAAGGGCGTTTGTCTGCAGAGGAGGCCAAGGACATGCCACTGATGCTGGAGCCAAAGGGAGATCTTGGGCCAAAGGGAGATCTTGAGTCAAAGGGAGATCTTGGGTCAAAGGGAGATTTCCCCTGCAGACATAGCACCATCAAAATCAGCGTTCGATGGTGATGCTGCAAGGGGACAACTTCAAAGTGTAGTTGTAGCGCACTGCAAAAGCTGCAGTGCTTTGGGACCATGTATCATCATGAGACATGCACTTACCCAGTGGGGTTGTGCAAAAACCTGCATGCAATTGCTGAATAGAGCACTGCAGGTTTGCTGCAGGACACCCAACACAAGTGCCAATGGGCCTTGTTATCAATCTGACATGGTATTGCAGCTTGCTTGCGGCACCAAGAATGCACAAGCAGCAGACACACCTGTTTAATTGCACATGCAATACATAACATCAAGAGCTGCCTCAGTACTGGTCAGGGTCATGTGAGTAATGTTTGAGAACGCAACAGCCTGGGTCTACACCTAGCCATTTGTTCTGAAAGGGGTGTGTGAAAGATAACCTAGAGAGGGGCAACAGGGGCATGGGGAGGGGGAATTTCTGTGGAACAGGGGGATGCCGCAGGCAAGGGAGAGACGGTACACAATCAATCGGCTTCAGGCTTTGACAGCTGGCAGCTGAGACAAGAAGTAGACACACACCGTGCTTGCAGGACCAGTTGGGGTAGCCCGGCTGCTGTGCACAATGTTGAGTTGGCGGCGCAGCCTTGAGACCTCCTCGATCAAAGCTGCCTTATCCTGTAACAAGCAGATTTGTTAGCTATCAAAAGACCTACCACAGTGTCCTGCACATCAGCACAACTCAGCACAGCAGCAGCACTTTGTGGTGGTCAGCACAGTAAAGTCAATGACCCAGACATGCTGCAAATAAAACAAACATTCTTGCATTCGGGATACAAGACTGTGAGACACTTGGTGTCATGTGAGCATAAATTCTGCACTGCAAGCCTCAGTGCTTATTCTTTAATGGCAAAGTGAGGACAGGACAAAACAAAAAGGCTGACTGAAAGGTGTGCAACCTTGCACTCATCAACTGATTATGGCCATGGCACAGCTTGATAAGCATCAGACATCACAACTAACCTTCATCAGAAACTGATTTTTCTTGTAAAGCTCAGCAACAAGGCCCTGTTGCTCATGCAGCTGTTTTTTGTAGAATTGCTGCATGTTGGACCTCTGCATGTCTGCTGCCTCAATCTCCTACGCATCAAGAGACATTTGTTGGTACAGGAACCACAGCGCTGTTATGGATTGGCCAGCAGTACTGCAGATTCTTAAGTTGTTCAATTGGTACAAGGCAATCACTTTAGTAGGGCACAGGGGCTTGCTGGACACACAGCAAGTGCTGCAATAACAGCATCATAACGTGCTGTATGCATTCAGTGCTGAAACTATGAGCCAGGAAGATTGCTGACCTGTCTGAGCTGAGTTTCTATCCTGCATGATGAGCCTTCCACATTGTCATAAGCAAACATCAAGCCCTTGTGTTCCGCATTCAGAGCCACAAGCTCCTGCAACACAAGCAGAGTCAATTTGCTATTGGAGCAAGGGCTTTGCACAAGCTGAAACAGCTTGGTCGAGTTGTTCTTAAATAGTTGGGACAGCCCAAGAACTGGTCACCTGCTCAAGAACACGATTTTTTTGCGCGCTCCGCCGCAGCTCCGATTGCATCACTGCGTAATCTCTTGAAACCTGCAAAAGTCAGAGCTTCGTGAGTGGACGGAAGCGAGGGAACCGGGCTCAACTAACGTACAAAAACCACTCAGGTGGCTTACCTGTGCATACAGTGTACGCCTTTCTACCACAGCTTCCCAACGCCGGCTCGCTATGTAGTTGGCGTTAGCAACCTTGGCTCGCTCCTCAGCCATGTCCTGCACATGTGTACACAGCTCAGAAACTTGATAGCAACCTTGGACCCTGAGGTCTGCCGAGAAAGGGTACAGCAGGACCACCGGCGGCCAGATAACGTGGGCGAATGCCCTCATGACGGTGTGATCTAGTTACCTCTGTGTCGCCAGGCTGCCGAACCGCTGATATAACTGACAACGGTCTGAAAGCCATGTGTGTTGACCACGAGACACTCTGAACAAAAACGCCTGAGGCAAATCCTCAGAAGCTCTGTCACTAATGTGCTTGTTGCTTCTGCGAGGATGAAAGTATCGCAGGACGTTTGCGCTAGGCTGGTTGTGCCTGGGCCCAGGCCTAGATGGGTCAGGGTTGACACTGAGCCAAGCGGCGTGAACGCAGAAGAAGCCTGCAAGGGGGCTTGTTTCACCTGATCGTCACTGATTGCTTTGCAGACCTTGAATATCAGCTGCAGAGGAAGTTGTGCGTGCACAGCAGCTCTCCAAACAGTTGGCTGTCTCTGGCAAGGTTTGAGCTTTCCATGATTGAGCATCCCGTAAGCATTTCACGTGTTCCGTTGTTTCACGCAAGCGAGAGCTCCGTCGGAGGTAATCTTCGGAGATTCCGTGTTCAAGCACGGGACAAAACACACCGGACACGGCTCTGGGGTAAGGCACATCTTGAACGCTGCAGGCCAAGCTCAGTCCGTTGCGTGCCAGCATAATGCGATGTGAGCAGGTACAAGTCTAGATTGCTGCACAGAAGCAGAGTCCATGACGCCTTCGTTGCAAGCGCTTAGTCAGCCGCTATCGCTGCCTGAATACAAGCGCTGGTTGGATTTGCCGATTCCTGCGACGTACGCAGCGTGCTCGAATGATCGGATAGTTTCGTGTGTGAAGACTGCACCACATGACAGGGCTGAATGGGGCAAACAAGAGTGCGAACGCCTGATGTCCTTGCGTACAAGTATCAGTGATCCGGCTGTGAGGGGTGTCTTGTGCGTCGTGAAAACACCGCCCGGACAGCACGAAGCAGCAGATGCCGAAGCAGCCGCATGTGTGGCTGTGTCAAGTGGATTCAGCTACCCCAGCAGCCGGAAGGACGTGGATTCTTCTGGGGGTAAATCCACCAAGATCAACGGAGGTCCGGGGGGCGACTCCAGCTGGCAACCGCTTGCACCAGGAGGGCCTATGATAGTCAAGCGCAGCTGTTCGTATCATCGCACGCTTTTGGATGACCACAGCGAGCCCGACTGGAGCAACCATTGGAAGGTATTGCAGTCTTTATTAACCAAACCTTGGTGAATTGTCACTGTACAAAACGTGCGACCATGATCACTGCATTTAACAACCCTGCTGGTGAATGACCTTCACCAGAGTCCCTGCGATTGTTACTCTTACCTTGCTGGCCATATACTTGGGCTGGCCGCCTTGTGAACACAAGTAGTTTGCTTGCCTGCTCCACAGTTGAGATCAACTGGCTCTGTATTTGCAGTTCAAAAGTTATACGGTGCACAATGTCATTCCTCACAGTGCTGGATCTCCAGTCAGCTCTGCGTGTGTCTTTTCTGTGACAACCTCAGCTGAAGTCACGAGAGAGGGCGTACAGATCCCTGTGACTTTCACAACAAATGAACCACACAGCTTCAAAGGAAAGGTCACCTGTGGTCACTTGTTTGGCCTCTCTTTGCCTCTTGATGCCAGGCCCTTCCGTGTGGACAAGGCACCAAAAAGCAATAAAACATCCTTCACACTCAGCATCACCAAGGGTCTTCTGCCTGACATTGCACAGCTGAACCAGAAGTTGCAGGAGGGTGGGGAGCTGCATGGCAAAGTCACTTTCCGGTGAGACTGTGTGACTACTCTCCTTCTGCAACTTGGTCTTACATCCTGTGTCTTATCATGCTGCCTATCAAAGCATGCCTAAATGGGGTGCTACTGTGCAGGGAGATGTACTCTCCAGATTATGGCAACATGTGCCTCCACACAGTCTTGGACTCTGGTCCTGGCATCGAACCACTGCAAAGCTTGCAAGAAGATGAACACTCCAGCCATGAAGATCATGCCATCATGGCTGAAGCATATGACCTGCTGGCGCCTGTTGCACCTCTTCCTATTCCTCCTCCTCCATCTTTTCCTCCTCCTCAACACTTTCCAGCTTTGTCAGTGGGGTTGGCATCAGGCCAGCAGCCTTGCCCCGAAGCCCTCACAGTCTATGGGAATGTAGGTGTGCATGGCAATGTCTCAGCCTCGACTTGGTCAACTTGGTCAGACGAGACCCTGAAGCATGACATCAGTCCATACTGTGCCAATGCACTCAGTACCGTCAAGCAGCTGAAGCTTGTTGAGTTCAACTACAACTCAGACTCCACAGGACAGCGTCAGCTGGGGGTGTTAGCCCAGCAAATCAGCCAAGTAGAGCCCCAAGCAGTTGAGAAGGATAGCCAGAGTGGCTATCTAAAAGTCAACCTCAACCGGCTGGTGTACCTTACAATCAAGGCCTGTCAAGAGCTGGACTCCCGTGTTGGGCAGCTTGAAAGCCGCTATGGTGGCATTGCCATGTCTTGGCTCATGCTCAATCAGTACAGCATCATGCATCAGCCCACAACAAGGCGTTGGCCTTATTCATCACACACCAGCCGCAGCTTTGACTCTGAAGGCAGCATGGACTTCACTACAGCTCACAACAGTCATGTAGGCAGCCTGAACAGCAGCCTAGACACTAGCATCAGTCAGAATGCAGCCAGCCAGCCCTCTAACTCATCAGTCAATTTTCTGCTGAGCCTCCCAAGCAGCAGAGCTGTGGTAGCATGGCTGATGAAAGCGCTTGATGAGCGCGGTGATGGGGTTGACATTCTGTGGCGCAAGTTTGTGGATCAGCTGGGGCGTCAGGCCATGTGGGAGTGCTTTCAGGCTGCCAAGCTTGAAGCTAGCAGCAGCGAGGCTTCACGTACAGCTGGTGGATGCATGATCAAGCTCTTGAACAAGAAGAAGAGTGAACTTGCTGTCAGGTATGTGCGCCACAGCTGTGTTGTATAAAGTTTGATGCGTACTGTTACCTGTGCCTGCAGAAGTTCATTCCTGCCTTACAATGCAAGGGGTTTGCTTCCTGAACTTGAAACGCATGCAAGTAGGGCATATGTGAAGTTGTGCGCAAGCACCATGCTTGCTGTTGCCCCACGTGGCATTGAGCAACCTTTCAGCGACTACGTGCGTTTGAGCTGGATGTATGGGCTTTCAGCAGACAAAAACCAGCGCACAACATCATGTTTGCCATGCAAAGACCAGCTTACAGTATATAGCCAATGTCACAAAACCTGGTATCATGTTCATAGGAGAAAGCAGACGGAAGCTACCAAGGGAATGGCTGAGCTTCATGGCTTCCAGCGTAAGCTGCTGGACCACATCAAGCAGGGAGGCAACCACATCATTGTTGCACCAACAGGCAGCGGCAAGACGCGCATAGCTGTGGAGCTCAGTGCCCTGTGGCTTGCCAAGAAGAGCACTGCTCGCACACTTTTCCTGACCAACACAGTGCCGCTGGCTCAACAACAAGCAGGTGATCTGCTCAAGATCATGCGCTCAAGATCACATTAGTCAGGTCCAACCTATGAGGGCCATTGCTGTATGAGCAGTGCCTGGACTGTGTTGCTGCATATACATGATGCTAAAAGCATTGAAGTGAGCAGTGCCTGAATGAATGATAGCTCTTCCCTGCCTGAGCTGGTTGATCAGTGCAAGCAGTCGATGTGGTCTTGTCTGCAAGACATTTTCTGTGCTGCTGAAATGCACAATGCTATGCGCAAGTTAGCGGCTGGATAAAGCCTATGTGCTCCTGTGCATGCAGCCATTTGGACTGCCTTGAAGTGATTGGCCGTGAACATGAACTGTTCATCCATATGCCTGGCAGGCTGATGTTGCTGAGATGTTGTGCAGGTGTGTTCAAGGCTGCACCTTGCTTGCAAGGCTATGCAGGAGGTGTGGACTGCTACACCAGTGAGAACAGCATCAAGCCGGAGATGTGGGACACTGCAATCAAGTGCAACAAGGTGCTGGTCATGACAGCTCAGGTCTTCCTGAACATGCTTGAAGCTGGTGTCGCCAAGCCCCAACACTTCAGCCTCATGGTGAGCTGACATGACATAGTGGCGGTGCTTTGCCTTTGTGTTATTTTCAACATTGCATGACCAATGCTCGCGCCCGCTGTCCTCTGTCTGTCTGTCTGCCTGCCTGTCTGTCTGTCTGTCTGTCTGTCTGTGTCATGACTGTGCAGCCGCACCTGTATCAGCAAGCTTGAGGGCTGCCACCACATGATGCATGTGGTGGCACCACATGCATCATGTGTCTTATCTTGAGAGAGGACAGTTGTGTTTGCCTTTGCAGCTGCTGAGCAGCTACAGCTACACAGTTTTGAATGTAGTAGCAGGCAGCAATGACTGCTGATGGTGCTTGTACAGGTGCTGGATGAGTGTCACCACACTCACAGCGACCACCCATACAACAAGATACTGAAGCACTACCGGCAACAGTCTCTGGAGGACCAGACGTCAATGCAGGTGCACTGTCCATCTATGCTTGTTGCGCATGAGAGCATGCACTCCATGCTTCACCGCAGACTGGTGCAAGAACGCATCCATGCTGTACCACAGATTTGTGCATGCGAGACAAGCAACAAGGTCTACCAGATGCGCTGCAGCTGTGACAAATCAATTGGACTGCTATAGTACAGCACATGCTGCTGAACAGGTCAGTTGACAGCTTGACAGTGATTCAGCATGGATTGCTGCCCAAGCTGCTGTTGGCAAGATGTTGCACCTCGTGAGACACAGTGACTTCCCCCAGCTGCTGTTGGCAAGATGTTACACCTTGTGGCATCATGGCAAAATGAGGTTTCCAGTGCAATATGGCCAACCCTGAGTGCCATCCAAGTAGCAATCAGACTCCAGGCATGCCACATGTTGCATTGCTTGCAGGTGCTTGGACTCACAGCATCCCCTGGCGGCAAAGCAAACATGGTGAGAATCTTTTGCCTTGGCTTTGCTGCCCCGACAAACACTGTCAGCTTCAAACAATGCCACTTGCCTGATCAGCATGGCAGGTTCTGCATGCACTCATTCAGACATCAATACGCGTCTGAGTCCTGTTACTTTCCTGTGCAGTGTTTCCCAGCATGCTAGAGTGTTACACGAACAGCATTGTGGCACTACCTCACTCTTTGCTGCACCTGGTGTCTCACCTGTAGTCTGTAACGCTATGGAGCATCGAATGTAGCTGTTGCGCTCATGTGCGCATCTTCTGCACACAGGCTGCAACCATTGCGACACAGCAGCAGCTGTGCCTCAACATGAGCGCAGACTTTGCTGCTGTATCGCCCGATAACACAGAGATTTTGCAATCCATCCCCAAAGCAAAGAAGAGCATTGTGACAGTGGAGTCCCGCCCAAGTGATGCCCAGGTTGCACTGGACCTTGGCAGAGTCTTGTTCACCCATGTGATGGAGTACGCAACTGTGACATCAGGTGAAAGGCTGAGCATTTGTCCTTGCATCCGTGTTTTGGTCGGCATGATTTGCTCAGCGATAGGTGTGCAACGGTAGATCCTAGGTTGCAGGTGTTGCTGCATGCAAGTCTGCAAGTGTCTTGATCACAAGGTTGTGACACAACCCAGGTTGTATTGGCTGCACAATCATCATCTTGTGATCATCACGTTGCATTGTTCAGGCTTGTTGCATCTACTGCATCACAAGCCATGCAGAGTATGTTGTGCAGGCCCGTCTCTTCCACCTGAGGTCAATACCAACTTGCAAATGGGCAATTGGTCCCCAGCACTTGAGGGATGGTTCCGCACAATACTCAACTCAGCGCCCCTGCCTGCTCCCGAGCAAGCCTACATGGCCCTTCTTGGGGATTGCCACACAGCCCTGAGCATTGTCCGGGATGTTGGGTTTGAGGCTGCGCTACAACACTTGGGCAGACAGTGCATTGCGGCAGCAGCCCCTTGTGACAAGGCAAACTATCACGCAGCTACAGACGAGCCAGAGGTCGACCCATCGGTCAGCCAGCTGCTCAAGGATCTCGCAGAGCATGTCTGCAGCCTGGTGCCTGTTCTGCAAGCCTTGGAATCAGGCCATAACTCTGCACACATTGGGTTCCCAAAACTCCAGACGTTGATCAGTTTCCTGTCAGACATGAACGCCAAAGAGACTGCCTGGCATGGCATAGTCTTTGTGAAGGAGAGGCAGAGCGTGCACACACTGACTCACATGCTGCAGCAAGTTCCTGACTTTGCAAATGAGGTCAGCTTCCACCCATTCACCGGCCATGGGCACCAGAAGCAGCAGCAGGTCACCGTGGGAAGCTTCAGCAGAGGCATGAAGACCAAAGCTCAGAAAGATGCTTTGGCGAGCTTCAGGTGTGGTGAGGGCAGACAGGTGTTGATTGCCACAGCTGCAGCCGAGGAGGGCCTGGACATTGTGAACTGCCAGTTTGTTGTCTGCTTCACGGTTGTGGAGTCTGGGCGTGAGCTGATCCAGAGAGCTGGCAGGGCACGTATGCGTGGATCCCAAATTGTGCATATTGTGGAGCGTGGTTCTGGTGATGAGGCTACCCTGCTCAAGGCAGAGCAAGAAAAGCTGAATGCTGGAATCGCTCAGCTGCACTTCAGCCATGTGGTGCCATGAGAGCTTTCTTGCATGCTGTTGTCTGGTCTACCAGCGTTTGTCCATATATGTAGCCTTTTGCGCTCAGCTTTGAGGGAGTTGTGCATGTCTGAGCACTAGAAAAATGTCTGCAAAAGCAGTAATTGATGTGAGATACATTGCAATGTGTACATGGCAATGAGAGCGTTTAACTTGTGCTGTTCTGTTTTCTGACCAATTGTTTGATGACCAGCAAACCTGCGCTGATGTGGTGTCTCTCCTGGTTTGTTTCATAGTGTTTGTGAACCATTGCAAATGTGAACCAAAGTTGTAGGGTGGATAGTTGTAGGGTGGATGGGAGTTCGTTTTACATGTAACATCATCAGGACAACCCAACAGCTGGGGCCCAACTGCATGAGTCCACCAAGACCTCAATCTGCATGAAGCATGTGCAATGTGTGCCTGATGTGACGAGGCGTGACAGGTGCCAGCATCAGATGGAATGTGTATGCATGTTGACAGTCACTGACTGATGACTGACTGTGTGTACAGATATGCCCTTGAAAATCGCAGAAAGGGATGACACATTGCTTCAGCTTTGCACCTTGCCACCATGATGTAAGCCTCACCTTTGGCGACAACAATGGAATCATAGTGCAAGTTCTGCACTTTGCCAAAACAGACATGCCTCAAGGTTTTTACTGCTGTTTCACACTCACAGAACGCAAGCTAACTAAAGCACTGTGTCTCAGTCCCAACAGTTTAGCCTTTCAACAGCCAATTTGTGACTGGCACAAGATACTGTGTCCCTACTCTTGGCAGCATATTTTCAGACTGGGCACTTGTAAGGGTGACTGATTTTAAGCATAAATTGGCAAACTTCTTGCAGTTTCAACCGTCACAGTGACTGCCCAATTGTCACTATCCGACCATCAGTAGCTCAGAAAAAACAATCGAAAAAATCACTAGCTCAATACTACGCTGCTACACCATATCAATGCCCCCCAGGACTGTTTTGGCAAGACCGCTGATGCACCTCATGTTGTAGATGAGTGCTTATTCACAAGTACCACAATTACATGTTGGAGCTTCTCCGATGCCAACAGGGTGAGTGCATCATACTGGCACTGATTCACTCGCAAACGAGTAAAAATTGTGGCCATGGGCAAAGCAGTGTTAGTGGCTTGTCAATTGGTGCTCATAAAACTAGATTGCAATGTATGCTGGCCCATCTTGAGCGTGAGATGTGTTGTGAGCCTTTGACATGCTACATTGGTCTGCAATGCAGCGCCAACTGCAAATGAGCCCTGCTTGAAGCTGAAGTGGCTGACTGAAACATATCGCTACAGCCATGTTATGCTGCATCCTAGATCACTTGGTGATGGCAACTGAAGCAGGTGTGTGCCAGATCACGGACGTCTGCATGCTCATCGCTGTCGTAATCATTATCAGGGTGCAGCTTGCGCCACCGTCTTTTTATTGCACAGTCTCTACAGAACAAGTCAGAGCAAAATTGACATCGCGCAGTCTCAGCCCCACACTTGCAGAAGTCCAAGTCCTGCTCTTCATCATCATCATCTTCATCTTCGTCTGAGCTGTCATTGCTGTCGCCACTCTCATCATCATCATCAGCATCACTGGCAGTGCCGCCAGTGCCATCATCAGCATGTTCATCATCGTTATCATTGTTGTCACTGTTGTCTGTGTCATTGCCTGCTTCACTCTTATCTTCATCGTTATCATCATCGTCATCATCTACAAGCTCTTCATGACCTGATGCTGCCGCACTGCTTGAGGCTGATGCAGCTGCACATAAGCTTTGGCGCAACTGTTACACAAATCGTCAAATTTGCAGCATGATGCTATGTATGAGTGGCATAATTCGATTAACACAGCAAGATGTATTGCAGCTGCAGTGCAGAAATGAGCCACATTGAAGTGGTTCAGCTCTGCTCACCGCTAACCAGACTGGATTGGTTTAACCTCAGCCAGTACAGCATTGGAAGCAGCAATGTACACACCAGTATCTGCTATGATTCTCACCTGGCTGTCCAAACACCTTCATAAGTTTGTCTATCAAAGCAGCAGGCAGCTCAGGAGGGGCCTGCAGTTGCTCGCGTGTGGCATCTTGCAGCGCACCCTCGTCATTGAAGTCCTTGTCTAACAGATTCTGTAGGTGGACATCACTAAATCGGTTTGCATCCCTCTCTCCAAGCTTCTCAGTGAGCACCTGCCGCAAAGCTGAAATGCCCATGGGATCTGACGAGCCTATGCCGCCTGCAGCCAGGTGCCTGTGCTAAGTTGATGTGCATGAGGGTGTAACCTGATGCCTGCGTACCCACTCTGACAATTTTTGAGAATATTGAATCCATGAGCACATTGCTTCCACGAGCAATTGGTTGCGGCTACTGTAATACTGCAACAGTGCAGCAGCAGCTCACCCTCTTAGCCATACAAAGGCAGGTAAGCTCGCTACGTACTGCTCAGAGGCTGACAAGGCGTCTGTTGCTGCTAACAATACCAGTCCATTTCACACGCGTCTGCCAGATGTTAATCAATTCAGGAATCACCTCTTCACTCTGCCAGACCGTTGTCGGGGCCAAGGACACCGTAGATGACAGTGATCCAAGTGCTAGGTCAAGGACCAGGCAGAGCTAAAAATAAGCAAGGGCAACAAGTCGGGCTTGCGATCTGACAAAAGCTCAAGCCTGCCCTGTATCACAGCCACCCAACTCCCCCCCCCGGCCCCCAATTTTTCCAATTTGCAGCTAGCCCGTTTGACTAAAGATGAGAAGCTGTCATGCTTATCCTGCGTGTTGTCGCTAGATGCACATGTTGCCCTGCCAAACACAAGGGAATCTTTGCGAAAGAACACTTTACAAGCTTCTGCCGAAATCTGGTGGGTCATCCTTGTACTATTGTTCAGTTGAGCCCACATCGTGGCTGCAACATAGTATGTATTACAAAAGCTTCGAGGTCTTTGATGCACTACACAAAACATGTGTCAGCGAGACAAGATGCCTGGCAACGTGATCAAATATTTGCACCATTAATAGTCTGACTAATGAATGCAGATCATCCTTAATTACAAATGACCAACATTTCTGATACTCCCACTGATATCTTTGGGGTGGGAAGGTACCAGAATGCACGAGAGCCATCGAAACAGTCGTTTTAATACAACTTGGTAAGCGGCATCGGGTCACCCTAAAACTTCCAGGTGTGTCTAGGGTCCTTTGCCCGGCGTGCAGGCTGGCTTCTGATTTGCGCCACCTCCTTCTTCACCGTCTTGGCCTTGGCTCCTTGTGCCTGCCTGAGCTCAACATGTGCAGGACCAGGCTCTCTCTGCACTACACCTGACCTCCTAGAAGCTGCTTGCCTGTGAACTGCTACAGACTGCTCAGCTGGTGTAGATGCTGCAGCCTTGCTGCTGCGAGTTGATGGTCTCTGAACAGCTGGGACAGATGCAGCTGGTCCTGCCCTGGTAGTGGCTGTTCTGGCAGCCTTGGAGGTGCCCTGCACAGCTGCCCTGCTGGCATTGGGCTGTGCTATTGTGAGTCTGACACCACCAGGCTGAGCAGCGGTCCTGGTGCTGGCTCCAGTCTTGGCTGTGCTCATCAAGCGAGCTGCTGTAGCATTGCTGCCAGTGCGCCTGATCGCTTGCACACTGCTGGGCTCTACAGCAGGGCTGCCTGCAACTGCTCTGACAGGGCTAGGGGAGGGTTGGATGCTGCCAGTGGCCCTGTGGTGGCTGGCGGTAATAGGCCGCCTGCTGACAGGAGTCACGTCCCCTGCAAGGCGTGTGTGCACAGCAGTGCAGCGACTGAAGCAAGGGCTCCAGGCCGGCCTGTCAGCAATGCTCTTGGAGGTGCTTGACGTCCTGCTGGCCTGACCTGAGCTGACTGCAGAGCTAGGCACACTCCTGCCATTGCTGACAGCCACAGAGCGTGCAGCAACGCCACGTGCCTGAAGTGGCTGTTGCACAGGGGTCAGCTGCAGAGGCACCAATGCTGCAGAGGACATGCTGACAGCTGGTTGCATTGCTGGGGAGGGGTGTGCCTCAGGCAAGGAGGGGCCAAGACTGAACCTCTGGTCAGCAGCTGGCATCAAACTGTGCACTGACACTGAGGGCTCTGCAAAGGGGCCTGTAGGGGTGTAGCTAAATGCCCTGGCTCCAAGTAGACTACCCCTGAGGTGGCTCCCAACTGCCCCGGGTGGTGAAGAAGCTGTGGGGCTGGTCAAAAATGCCCGGATTGAGGCCATAGGGGACACAATTTGGGTGCTGACTGCTGTGGCAGCGGCATCTGAGGGCAGGGCCATGGAGAAGCTGCCCACTGCCCTCGGCATGTTGCCACGTGCCCTAGCAGGGGACAACAGGTCCAATGCAGGGGGGGTGCCAGGGGAGGCTTCAAACCCACGGCTGCTTCTGATGCTACAGGCAGACCTGTTGCCTGTGACCACCACCCTGGGGAAGCTAGTCCGAGGCCTGGGGCAGGGTGAGGGGGAGCGCTGCAAGAAGGCAGACAGGTGGCGCCCAGCAGCTGATGTGGGGGGTGCCACCTTGCCTGGTGTCTGGGCTGAGGCTGCCAGGCCAAGGGTCACCCTTGCCTGCACCCACAGGGACCACCACCTCAGTGTCACAACAGCTGAAGAGCATTTGACTGACTGCTTGGCCGTGCTTGATTAGCAAAGTCAACCACAATCAACATCAGCAACTTGGCAGGGTGAAGTCAGCGTTGGTCAGCTGCATGCAGAGGCTTGTTAGCCAATACAAAGTATACACAATAATTGGCGTTGACGCAAAATCATCCAGCAAACAGCAAGGCACACTAGGCAATGCAATGCTTGGCCAGGACACAGCAGCTGGAGAAGAGAGAGACCTGTGAAGTGAGCCCATTGGTCAGGTTGGCCAGAGCAGGGCGTGGTGACATGTTGACCAGGGGGCTAGCCTTGGGGCCCTCAGAGGGGGTGCCCATGGCGCATAATGCCTCCACACAAGCCATGGGAGATGGCAACTCGCTTAACAAAGCAGAGTGTATGCTGATGATGGGGGATGCCAAGGGAGAAGGGCTGCTGGAGGTGTCAGCAGCGGCGTCAGCATCAGCGGGTGATGATTCAACCTCCAAGGGTGATGACTCAACCTCCAAGGGTGAGGAGGGGACCTGGCTGGTGACAGGGGCACCCCTGACTCTAACCTCCAAGGGGTTGTCAAGGCAGGGGGCGGGAGCACAGGAGGCAGCCAGCAAATGCCCTGCCTCAGAAGGAGAAGAGGGCCTGCTCAAAGAAAGTGAGATGGGAGAGCTGCCTTCAACCATGTCAGCAGCAAGAGCTGATGGGACCAGAAGTGGCATGGCAGTGGGAGGGATAAAGGAGTAGGGCTGTGGAGAGGGTGAGGACAGGGTGAACAAAGGGACTGGGCCTGAGGGTTCTGCACCCCGCCTGAAGGTCACCCTGAGGGGGTTGCTGTCATGCAGCTGCCCATGCCAACTGCCTGCCTCTGGCTCCATCACCTGCAGTGCAACAGCCTCTCAGATGTCTCTCAAGCACTTTGTACACAATGCTGAATGCCCTTCCATCTACTCGTGCATCTTGCAGAACAAGTCTACATCACAACTGATGGTTGTTGTCATCATGCTTTAGCCAACCGCAACTTGCTTGTACACTGCAAAGGCCAAACAATAGGAACCAGGCAAATCCCAGTTGCATGATGTCACCTTGTTGTGTCATTGTTGTGTATGCACATTCAACATTGGCCAAGACAGCCATTACAGGAAGTAAAAAGCAGAGCATGATGGCTAGCTACACAAGGTTTGATTGCTCAGCAAGACTTCCACAGCACAATCACTGTAAAACCACGCAAGCCGCTGCATCAGCCAGGCAAACTCTTAGCATGCTGAGAAGGGATAAGAGGAGGTGCACAGCAGTGGAACAACAGGGAAACCAATCTAGCAGCCTAGGAGAAGAGGTACGCAACAGACAGTTCAGACTTTCAGCAGTTAGCATTTGCGACAGGAAGCAGACACCCACCATGTTTGCAGGCCCGGCTGGTGTAGCCCTGGGGGTGTGCACAATGTTGGCTCCTCTAGGCAGCTCTTTGGTCACACGCGCCAGATCCTGCATAAACAGATGTTGTCAGCTTTGAAAAACCACCACAAATCACCACAGCGTAACACCACTTGCATGCTTAGCATGCAAAAGTCAAATAAGCAGACCTGCTGGCATCATCGCTTGCTCACAGATGACAAAGTCAGTAAAGAGAGGCTGGCAAAACCCAATGTGGGACTATCTGCAGAGGGGGTTGAGGTCGCGCCACCAAAGCTCAAAGATCTCGCCTGCAGTCATGGCACCACCAATTCAGCATTCAATCAGCCTGCAAGGGGACAGCTTTGAAGCGTAGTTGAGTGCACTTTGCAAAAGCTGCACTGCAGTGTCGCTCAGATCACCCAACGCACACGCCTTTGGGCCTTGTTAGGACCCAAAATGGAACTGCAGCTGCTGGCAGCAGCAACAATGCAGAAGCTGCAGTCACAGTTATGTACATGCACCTGCGTTACATGACATTCAGAGCTGCTGCAATGTCAATCAGATATTCTAAATAAGTGCTTGTTGCAAGGCAACGGACTGGGGCTATCCCTAGCCATTTGTTGACTACTACCTGGGATGTTGAGTGACTGCGCCATGGCTGCAATAGAATTGGGAAAAGGGGCTAAAGGGGGATAGGGGTGGGGGCAAGGGGCATGAGAAGGGGGGAAATGGGCGGAACAAGACAGACATGCAAGTGTCCTAGGCAATGCAACGCTTGGCAAGGACACAGCATGACATAGCATTGACCAGATGCAATGCCGCATCATCTCATGTGTCTGAGAACGCAACAGCCTGGGTCTGTATTTAGCCATTTGTTCTATAAGGGAGGGGCTGAAGGGGAACCTAGAGGGGGTATGGGAGGGGAATCCAGGGGTATGGGGAGCGGAAAAGGGACAAGAAGAGGGGCAAAGTAGTGGAACGACAGGGAAAACACAGGAGAAGAGTTCAGACTGTCAGCAGTTGCAACAGGAAGCAGACACCCACCATGTTTGCAGGCCTGGCTGGTGTAGCCCCAGGGGTCTGCACAGTGTTGGCTCCCCTAGACAGCTCCTGGGTCACTCGGGTCACATCCTGCACACAAGAAGGTTGTCAGCTTTGTAAGACCGACCACAATGGCTTACAAATAACTACAAAATACCGCTTACTAATGATCAGCTGAGCTGGCGCCTCGGCCTAGCTACAATAGTTGGTAACTGGACAGACTATGTTACCTCAACATTACTACATCCGGATTACGCTTCACAGCTTTAACTAGCACAATGTAATCCCACTTGTGCTCAGCAAGCAAAAGTCAACAAAGCAGATCTACTGGCATCATTGCATGCTCACTGAAGACAAAGTGAGGACAAGATACACTCATAAGGCTTTTCAACATGGTATGCAATCTGACTTTCACTGACAGATGACATCTGATGCATGGCCATGGCATAGCCTACAAGCACCAAAAGTTGCAGTGACACAACTGACCTCCATCAGACAACTAAACACTCCTGACTTGTGACTGGCCGCAGATGATGAACTCAAGGATGTTCCAGTGTCAGAAAGGCTGGCAACACCAGATGTGCCGCTTGCTGCAAAGGGGGTCCAGGGAGAGCCACCGATGCCTAACCATCTCACCTGCAGACACAACACCAAATCAGCATTCAAAGATGTGGTGATGCTGCATGGGCACAACTTTGAGGTGTACTTGAGCAAAAGCTGCATTGCAGTATTGGGTGTCTTGCAGCAACACCCAAAACATGTGCCTCTGGGCCTTGTTATCACCAAAAATGGAATTGCAGCTTGCCTGCAGCACCAAGAATGCACAAGCAGCACACCATTTTGCATGGGCCTGCAATGCATGACATCAAGAGCTGCTGCGATACTACTTAGGGAGTCTAAAAGTTTGCTTATAGCAAGCTTTATGGCAACTGACTGGGACATCCATAGCCAACTGTTGACCACCACCTGAGAGTTGAAGTGACTGTGTCATGACTGCAACTGGGGTTGGGCAAAGGGACATGAGGATGGGGGAAGACAGTGGAACAATAGGGGGTTGATACAGGCAGGGGGACAAAGGTATACAGCCAACAGTCTTCAGGCTGGCAGCTGGCAGTTGTGACAAGAAGCAGACCCCCACCATGTTTCCAGGACTGGTTGGTGTAGCCCGGCTGCTCTGGACAATGTCAAGATGGCGGCGCAGCCTTGCCACCTCCTTGATCAATGCTGCCTTGTCCTGTACAAAAAGCTTTTGTTAGCTTTCAAGAGACCTAGCGCAGTGTCCTACATATCGGCACAAATCAGCATAGTGGTAGCGCTTTGTGGTGCTCAGCATAATCAACTTGATGACCCAAACATGCTTGCAGTAGGCGAACAAGACTGTGAAACACGTCCTGGCATGTGAGCGTACATTCTGTATTGCAAGCCTCAGTGCATCTTCAGTGATGGCAAAGTGTGGACAGGACAAAACAGAAAGGCTGACAGATTGATGTGCGACCTGGCACTCATAGGCAGATGACTGATGGCCAGGGCACAGCTCTACAAGTGCAGCATCACAACTGACCTCCATCAGAGATTTGTTCTCCTGACGAAGCTCTGCAACAAGGCCCTGTTGCTCGTTCAGCTGTTCCTTGTAGCCCTCCTGCATCTTGCCCCTTAGCATGTCTGCAGCCTCAATTTCCTGCGGCACCAAGAAATGATTGTTGATACAGGCAACAAAGTGCTGTTATTGACTGGCCAGCAGTACAGCAGATTCTGGAGCTGTGCCATTGGTACGAGGCAGTCACCTGAGTAGAGCGCAAGGGCTTGCTGGAAAGACATCATGTATTGCTATAACAACACCATAATTTGCTTACATTTACTGCTAAAACCTATGAGCCATTAACATTGCTGACCTGTCTTAGGTGTCTTTCAATGTTGCACGAAGACCCTTCCACGCTGGCATAAGCAAGCACACACTCCTTGTGCTGCTCATTCAGAGTCTCGAGCTCCTGCAACATAAGCAGAGTAAATTTGCTATTGAAGTAAGGGAGGGTCTTGCACAAGCTAAAATAGCTTGGTGTTGTTTCACTTAGTTTGGGACAGCCCAGGGACTGGTTACCTTCTCGAGAATACAAAGTTTCCGTGCACTCCGCTGCAACTCCGACTGCAGCTCTGCGTGAGCGGTATGAACCTGCAACCACGAGTCAGAAGTTCGTGAGCGGATGGAGGCAGGGAAACCGGCTTCAAATGGAGACACAAGAAACGCTCTGGTAGCTCACCTGTGCGCATACTTTACGGCTGTCAACCAGATCTTCCCAGTAGCGAGCCGCAGTGTATCTGGCATTGGCGAGCTGGGCTCGCGTTTCAGCCACATCCTGCACACAGCCCAGAAGCTTAAATAGACCCTCAGGTCTGCCGAAGCAAGGCCACCGGCGACCAAACGTCGGCGAACGACCGCAGAGCCATATCATGGGTTACCTCTATGTCTTCAGGCTGTCGGACCGCTGCTATGACTGACAACGGTCTAGAAGCCATCTGTCTTGACCGTGAGACACACTAAGCCAAAATACGGTTTTAAACACCTCAAGAAACTGCTCAAGCGCTCTGTCGCTGATGTAAACTTCTGCTAATATGACAATATCGCAGGATGATAATTCTGCTAGGCTAGTTGAGCCTAGGCCCTGTCAGGGTTGACCCTGGACCAAGTGGCCTGAGCGTCGAGGAGGCCTGCCAGGGGTTTTGTTTGACCTGATCGTCAATGAACGCTTAGCAGACCCTGCACCAAAATTGCACAGGACATTTCGCGAAGAGACGTGTGCACAGCAGCTCACAAACTGTTGGCTGTCTCTGGCAAGGTTTGAGCTTCCTCCAATTGAGCATCCCGCACTCGACGTTCCCCGTAATGTTACGGAGCTGCTTCGTAACCGCCTGACCCGTGACCAACACCAGCAACTCTCTCTCGCACAGTTGCGCTGCTATCCGTCCTGAGCCACCATGGGCAAGTCAAAGCCTTACATCGACAGGAAACAAGCAGCTTCGTACAGCCTCGTGTATAGGAATGCTGAAGCGGGTCAAGAAACATCTGACAGGCAATGGATCGAAAGCAGCAAGGGAGTCGGCGTCGGTCGACCCGACGCAGAGGCGGTCCTGCAGCAGGCTGACACAGCTCCACGAGCTCCATTCGTTCCTCGCTGGTTCCAGGATGAGGTCGACGATATCAGTGAAGACCGTCGCAAAGAGCTGATAGAACTCGGTTTTCCTGACGACGGATATGACTATCTGAAACATATGCGAGTACTCGGCAAGGGTCAAGCTAGTCTTGAAGGCGCGGAGGCACACGCTGATGCAGAAGTTGGTGCGTATCGCTACACAACCCGGAAGTCTAAGCCCTGTGTGTGAAGCACCTATATCAGTCGCTGCACGTGCAGGCCCCTCTACTTTCGTTTCTGCCTTGAATACTGAAAAACCTGGTGAAGACCGGAAGGCATTCGACGCTCGACAGCTGGTCCTCCATCAGGCAGCACAAGATGTGGTACAGCTTTGCTTCATGCGTTTATCAACAGAAGATTTACTCACAGCAGTCTCGCACCTACTGCGCATGGTCTTAGTCTCAAAATCTGATGTTGTCCGTACAGGTTGAGGCTGCGCAAAGTGCAGGCGGCGTCAGTGCTTTCTCCAAGGAGTTGACAAAGTTGCACAAACCCAGTAAGCAGTAAACTTGTATATTTTATTCTGCTGCTGTGTTTATGCGACCCTGCAGATTTCGTCATCTACTTTCTGTGCCTCCAGCATAACATCTGCCTTAAGAACATCTGCTCGCAGAAGTTCATCAGACTCATGTGCATACACCGACATGCATGTGTGTCCCCTGTGCAACATGTCTGACTATTGATAATGCTTCCTATTGTTGCCAGCCAAGGCAACCAGTTGCTGGCAGCTGACACGGTTCTGGTGATGTGCAGCACAAGCAGAGATTGACGAGCTTGAGCGTCTTGTATCTCATTATCAGGAGGTTGAGGACAATGGGGAAGGGCAAGGGGACCTTCTGGACGACTTTGTGCTGTCTGCTACCCTGGTATGCCTCTGCTTTCCTAGCCTCAGATGACTTCTATTCAAGGCAAACCAGAGCCAATCAGTTCACCAATTACTGCACGCCCATGTGTATCACCTGGCCGTCAAAAGCATGGGGCAATAAACATAAGCCCGCTGTATGGCTCTCAGAATGAGGGTGATGACACACGAAACCTACATGGCCAATGCAAGAGCAGAGGCTGGCACAGATTCAAATCATCATTGACAGCAGCAGCGGCAATGATTCTTGGCAATTTGCAGTCATTGCCTGAGCATCTGCCATGTAGCATGTTGCAAGCTGCACAACCACAGCAGTACAACGCAGTGATGCCTGTGCTGCATTACACACTTTCCATTGCCTGTTCAGGCTCCTTCAATGGTGCCAGGCAGCACTCAGGCAGAGCTCAGAGGTCAAGACATTGCCGCCTCAGAGTCAGATGCTGACTCAGCAGCTGACGAGTCAGACAATGACTCATATGCGTCCAGTAGTGAAGCTGTGTCAGAGGATGTGATCAGTAGGCTGGGCAGCCATGCTGAGGCCGGCCCTAGGAAGCTTGGCTCAATTGCATCAACGTACTGGAGGCCTGAGCGGCAAGACAGGAAGGAGAACCTGTCAGTCATAGATGAAAGGTGAATGGGTTGATATTCTCCTTGTGCTGTATGTGATCATGTACAGCCCAAAGGCATGAAGTCAGCATCATCATCAAAAGGCTGGGAAAATAGACCTTGCTTCGTTGGTTCGCCCCTCCCATGAATGTAGCATGATCAAGCAAACCTCCCAAGTGATGTTGGTGGCTGCCAAGGCATGCACGTACCATGATATGTACTGTGGTATATCGCGTAAGGGGTTCTTTTGTAACAGATGGAAGCAGGCAAGCATCATGAAGTGAGGACTGCAAACCTTGCAGGTTTGAAGCTATGGCAATAGAGTACGACTCTGACGACATTGGTGAGGTAGACGACGAAGAAGGCAATGGAGTAGCGACAGTGGATCAGTTTGACAACCTGCTGGATGAATTTTTGGCACAGCACCCCACCCAGGACCATAACCATGAGGCAGGATATGCATATAACACAGCAGGACGCAAGTCTGCAGGAGATGCAGAGCCCCTTGACAGAGCTGCAGTAATTAAGGTATGATCGTGCTTTGTATCGTGATACACTTTACACAAGGCATGTTGGGAATATGTTTTTACAGCGATTGCACCTGCAGCATACATTTACACCAGATTTCACACAATGACAGGCCACGTTTGCGTAATGAGCAAGCTCAAACCTTGTCATATACATTGCAATGCAGACAAAAGAGCTGTTGAGGATAGCAGAAGAGGAAGAAGAGGCTCCAGCAAAGCCCAGCACATCAGGCACACGCATCATTGATGATGCTCCTGAACAAAGATGGGACTGTGAGAGCGTTCTGTCGCTGCGTTCAAACCTGGACAACCATCCTGGAGTCATTTCAGAGCAGTCTAACAGACGATACAGGTCTGCAGGCGGCAAGATCAGGCTGGCAGCAAAGACAGGTCAGCATCAGCGCAGTGTGCTTGCGAAATGCAACACATATGGGCCTTAAAGCAGGAGGGAATCTGATCATGTACAGATGTGTGGATGTTGCATGGCATTGTTCACTTGCATGTGTGCTTGGGCCTTTTGGGGGTGGCACAGGCACTTGGCGCATCGTGTTGTCTGCTGCAGTGTGTGCTGTGATGCTGCAATGCATTTCGCACCCACGTTCTACGCAGGTGTGCTGCTGAGGCAGCAGAAAGGCTGCCAGGCATCAACTTTGACAAGATTGTATGGTTGAAGTCACATATCTTGGATACATGCAACTGCCTGGCAGCTTCTGAACGGATGGTGCCATGTGTGTGCAGGTTTGCCTATCAGCAGCGCTGAGGACGACAGGTCATTGGATTTTGAGACTTACAGCCGAACCACCTCAGCATCCGCTGCACAACCCAGGCTTAAAGGTGAATCCTCAGAGGAGAAGAAGCAGAGGAAAGGTGCAGTCAAAGAAGCAAAGGTATGAGCTTTGCATGCCTATCTTTGGCACAGCCTTGTTATCACCAAATTAGTTTGCTGATCATGTACATGTGTACCTTGAGACTCAAAAACCGGTTCATCAGAATTTTGGGTTTTGTGCCGATGATGAATGGGTTGCTTGCATGAGTCTGTTTGATACAGTATTGTGCATCCAGCAATTTGCTACGCAAGTTGTGCATGGCAGTTGTGATTTGGTGGTTGCAATTCGTGATGGCGTGGCACTTCAGAGAGAGGCACGGTCTGCAAAGAAGGAGCTGAAGACCATGTTCAAGGAAGAGGCCGTGAAGCAGCATAAGCGCATGGCTGCGCCCCCATCATCGATTGTTCCATTATCATAACTAGCTAGCTAGCTAGCTATATAGTATGTCAATGGGTTGAGTGTACGGCTCTGATTGACATTGGTAGTGCCTCTGTATGATACGGTTTATTCGGCTTCACCTGACATGCTGTGTCTGGGCTTACATAGCCTGCAGAGAACAGTTGAGTTTAGGCTGTTGCTTTGCTGCAAGGAAGCATGCTAGTTTACACCTTTTGTTGAGCATGAGGCACAGGCGAGTGAATGCATCTGGAGAGGAAGTTGACTCAATTCAAATCAAGCTCAAGTGCGCAGACCCATTCTGAAAGTCTCCAGCTTCTGCTGCTGCTTCACTCTTGGTCAACAGAAGCGTAGTTCCACGTAATTCACCCAAGGGTTGGCAATCTGCACGGGCAATTAGCAAGGGTTCGACATGCCACGAAGGCTCTAGTGATCGTCGCATCGACAGGACTCGCGACACCGCTGACCTAAGCGTTGCATCACCCCCAAGGAACAAAGGGCTGCCGGCAGGCGATGGTGGCTGGCTTTCAAAATAACGTGCTGCGACAGGTACAGCATGCCACAGTGACCCTCTGCGATAAGAGTAGTATATCGCGTGCAGCAGGTCATCCTATGTTGAACTGTGTGCTTGTTTGCAGGTGTTTGCTGACGTGGCAAAGCGCTACTTGCACGAGGTCGCCGCTGCCAGGCAGCAAGGATCAGCAAAAACTTCTGGCTCTTTGGCCAAACGCGTGAACCAAGTTCAGAAGAGGTCATCTGGTTTTTTGCGTGAGGAGCTACCGCAAGACCCTGCCGGACAGGTAGACTGTGCTGGCAAAGTAGTCAGTCTGCTAGGCAAACTGAATGCAGTGGCAACACATGTCATGTACTGTGCAGGCCAGCTATCTTCGGCAGCTTAATCAGAGAGGAGAACCCGAGGCTGTCATACGACAATACGAAGGTGGTCGTGTGATCAGCAGCGAGGCAACTCTTGGGGAGTATGTCAAGGCTTTGGTGAAAGTTGACCGCTTAGACTCTTCAGCTCTTGTTCAGACGCTACAGGTGCGCAGCCCCGCTCTGACATACCAGCAGTTGCATGTGCCTTTCCCTCTTGTGTATCATGTCTGCTAGTTCACTGTCGTTTGCAAAGCCAGAAGTAGTACGTGGTATGTGCTACTGGGATTGGGGCTTGTTTTCTGACCTGCTTCCATCTGGTGTGTAGAGAGGAGCAGCACAGGCTCGGCAAGGTGGTGCCAGCACCAGCTATGCAGCTCCCAACGCCTTTGGCTCATTTGCCAGCCAAGCAAGCCAGGAAGCGCCAGCATCCCAAAGCAGTGGTCTGTACAGAATGTTTGGAGGTGAGTAGCAGGATTCATGCCCACTGCAAGGCTACCATGCAACACTACTCACAAGTTTTCGTCTGGACAATGCATTTTATGTGATGTCACCTTCCAGGTTGTATCATTAGTCTCTCTTCAACATTGTTTGGCTTGTCACTGCATGTGCTTCCTTTCCAAGTCAATGCAACTCCAATGCACTTCAAAGTAAATGCAACTCCAAGTCAATGCAACTCCAATGCAACTCCAATCAATGAGTACAACTCAAACACCCTGAGCAGCCCCGTATAATAATTGGCTTCTCATTAAGTTGACGCCGAAAGGCGTAGTCTTTGCTCTTGTTTTTCCTTTCTTCCCTAAAACTCAAACCATCTGGGCAACAATCCAAGCCAAACCCTGATGGCAGGTCATGACAGTCCCCTTCACATCTTTGGTATCTTTGCATTTTCCTGTTGTATCATAGTACTATGCACAACAAAAGATGTAGAAGGATGTAGCGTCTACGACAGGTGCAGCAGGCGCCAACAGTGGTGCAGCAGCAACAGAGCTGGGCAGCTCAAAGAACCCCATCTACATGATGCAAGCAGAGCCGACTTTCAAGGCACAGCTGTGGCGTACTGTACGGACCCTCGCAGTTGCTTTCCTCATCATATCTGGCATTGGTGCCTTGTTTGATGAGAGGGGCTTGGGCAAGGGCATCCTGAACAATCCAGACATGAAGCCCCAAATGGAGAGCAAGACCAAATTTGAGGATGTGAAGGGTGTGGACGAGGCCAAGGTATGTGCAGTGTATGCATGTCAACCACAGGCGTCAAAGCCTGCACTCTAGCGCCCCTGCATTGCCTTGTGCATCTTGTATTTCCCAGACATGATGTGCTACCTGGCTCAACATACCAGTCAGATTTGATGGCCCCCAGTCGTGCAGTTGGCCCTCCTCAAGAGCTTGCAACATAGATGATGCTGCAGGGTGATGCTACAGAACACTCCATGCATCGAATACTGACTGTGCTCAATGCAGAGCATATTCACAATGCATGAACAGAAGACATGCATTTCTTTGCTGTAGACAACCATCGAGGAAAAGTGTTTTTTGCATTGTCAAACAGCTGCTTCTGTTGTAACTGCAGAGTGAGTTAGAAGAGGTTGTAGCATATCTAAGGGACCCTCACAAGTTCACAACCCTGGGGGGTAAGCTCCCTAAGGGGGTCCTGCTTGTGGGTCCCCCAGGGACCGGCAAGACCATGCTGGCAAGAGCCATTGCAGGCGAAGCCGGCGTTCCCTTCTTCTACTGCTCAGCCTCAGAGTTTGAGGAGATGTTTGTTGGAGTGGGAGCTCGCAGAGTGCGAGACCTGTTCACAGCTGCCAAGAAAGCCTCACCTTGCATTGTGTTCATTGATGAGGTGGATGCAATCGGCGGCAAGAGGAATAGCAAGGACCAGCAGTACATGCGCATGACACTGAACCAGTTGCTAGTGGAACTGGATGGGTGAGCATGCCCGTCAACATGTCGCACTTGCTGCCTGCAATCATGACTGCCTGGTCTTCTTCATGTGCTCAAGTGGCTTGCATGCTTTGCAAGCATGTGGCTCAAGTCAGCGCTGGGGTCAATATGTATATGGCGTTTTATGCAACCAGTTGCTCTTTCGCAACTGCAGCAGCCCACAACTCTACACTTCAAGCAGTGTCACTCCCACAGACTGCTCAGATATACTTGACAAGCTGCAGCTGCAACATTGCTCATTTGTCAAATAGGATTCAGCATTCTCTAAGAGTGACACAGCGTGTAGTGTCAAGTACCAGAAGTACTTCTGGTACTTCCGCAATGCATTGTGGACTGCCACCAAATGAAAGAGCAGCCATGCATGGTCTGGCGCAGATGTCGTAGACAGCACAGCAGCACATGCATTGCAGCTCATGCGTTTGGGCAAACATTGGATTTGCGCAGAAGTCAAGCTGTATTGCAGGATTCAGCTATCAGCACAAGATGACTGATGAATGCATGCGTCTGCGTCAGTTGCTGGTGTCCATGCTCAATCTCTGCCTATGCTGGCTGTCTCACAGTCATGTGTGCTGCAGATTCAAGCCTAGTGATGGTGTGATCTGCATAGCTGCCACCAACTTCCCCCAGTCTCTGGACAAGGCCCTCATCAGACCAGGCCGCTTTGACCGTCATGTCACAGTGCCCAACCCTGATGTCAAGGGGCGTAAGGAAATTTTGGAAGTGCACTTCAAGAATGTGCCTGCTGGCAAGGATGTGGACCTCAAGGTGTGCTTCTGTGTTCCTTGCCTTGGCACGATTTTATGAGACAAGTGTATGGGACAACAATCTGCACATGGCTCGCTGCGTTGACTATGGTGCCTGTGGGAGGCACTAAATCCATCCTGCCCTGTCTGAGTCTGAGTAGCTCTTTGCATCTTGAGTGCTGCAAGACTTTCACCCTGCCGTGCCGTACAGCCCTGCTAAACACACACAGAACTTTGCAGATGTGTTTCACATGACAGATTGCAGCACCTTCATTGTTAGATTGGCACCCTGTCAATGTTTGCTTAGATAGTGCTTGCCGCAGATCATAGCCCGGGGCACCCCCGGGTTCAGTGGGGCAGATCTGGCCAACCTGGTGAACGTAGCAGCCCTGAAGGCTGCAAGGGAAGGGCAGTTGTCGGTCAGCATGGCAGCTCTGGAGTTTGCCAAGGACAGGATCATGATGGGTGCTGAACGCAAGTCAGCTGTCATCAGTGAAAACAACCGGAAGCTGACTGCCTACCATGAGGGGGGACATGCACTGGTGGCGCTGCTAACAGACGGAGCACATCCTGTTCACAAAGCAACAATTGTACCCAGAGGTCTGCTCTCATACCTTCTCATTACAGGTGTCTTGCATGAATTTCAGCACAGTGGTACATCTCGTGTACACACTCACTAGGTGTTCCCAGAAACTAGAATGTTGCGCAGTCTTGTGAGAGGCAAATGGGAGGGTTGATACAAGTTTGAACTTATCCTTGTCCTTTTCAGCAAACTTCAAGGCTCTGTCAGTTTCCCTGGTATGAAGTCATTGCTGCTCCTGTCTTGCTGCCAGGCAGGTTGATGCTGTGCAGTATACCTACTTGTGGCATT
>JAABUK010002148.1_pt1 | contig 36069 bp, 47 predicted proteins | sample 5559141 | NCBI WGS metagenome assembly JAABUK01 (sample SAMN10711869, study PRJNA513367) | rock metagenome | isolation source: Antarctica rocks | place: Antarctica: Victoria Land, Pudding Butte nord | collected 2016-01-03
GATAACATTGCCCCGGGGGGGGGGGGGCTCTGGAGAAGGGCACTGTTACAGGGCACACACGCTGCCCCACCTGCTGGTATCATTGAACATTCTCTGCTAGCATACACAGGACTTCAAGGGCCCTGTACTTAGCCCTGATGAAAAGTCCCCTTGGTGGGGGGCAATGCCGGGGGGGTGTGGGGATCTGGGAGAGGGCACGAGTAGAGGGCATCTTGCCCCTCCATCAGGGCTTTTTCTCTTTATTGTTGTTTAAGTTGTGGATGAAACACAAGGGCTGCGGCTGCTGTTGTTTGCATTGGGTCTGTTGCATGGTCAGTTGCCTGAAGCACCCCCGTGGGTGTATGCTCCTTGCAGAAATCCATTTTTGTTTTCTGTGCAATCATCTGTGACATCTGTGACATGACCGCAGCCTTGGCTGTCATCAAAGTAACATGTTGGTTCTGAGCTTGCTTTGCATACTGTATTGCTTATCATCCTGCTTTTTTTGGATACTCGTCTTTACTTTCTGGCTGCCATGGCTGCCGATGCTGTACCTGATGCTGTACCTGATGACATACCTGATGACATACCTGATGCCTGATGCTGTATCTGATGACATACCTGATGACATACCTGATGCTAAACCTGATGCTGAACCTGATGCTGTACCTGAGGACACAACTCATGCTGCACCTGATGCTGTCCCTGATGTTGTACCTGATGATTCACCTAACGCTGTGTAGCTGATGACATACCTCATGCTGCACCTGATGCTGTACCTGATGCTGTACTGTGCAATGTGTGACATGTAGACTGGATCTGAGCAACTTGTGGTCGGCGGATGAGCGAGCCTATGATCAGCTGTCGCGCATGACTCATCTGCAGGAGCTGGTGCTGTCAAAACCTTTGCCAGCTGACGACGTGCAAGTGAGCCACTGCCTTCCCCACTCTTCTCTCCCCACTCTACCCTCCCCAGTCTACCCTCGCCACTCTTCCTCCCCACTCTTCCCTCTGCAATCTACCCTCCCCACTCTCCCCGCTACACTCTTCCCTCCCCACTCTTCCCTCCACACTGTTCAATTCCCAACCTAACATGCAGCATCCCCAGTGGCTTGAACACATCCCTCCTGCATTCCTACTTGTGATACCTATCATGCAGCTTGTTGTCTCTCGTGGTGACAATGTTTAGTGTCTCCTTGACATTTCATCCTCAATGTACGGCAAAGATCACGGCGACAAGTGGCATCAGGTCAAGGCAGACAATGCAGAGATGATGCAGCTTAGCAGTGTACTGTTTGGTCTGCAGCAAGGAAGGAGATTTTTTTGTGTTACGTGTGCTGTTACGTGTATTGTTACGCCTGCTGTTACTTGTGTTATTGCGTCTGCTGTTACGTCTGCTTGTAGGCTGACAATTGTAACATCACAGCAGTCTGCGTAAAGCATCACCCATCGTGGGCTCAACAGCGTGCATGTGACAGCTATTGTCAAGCTCACCTGTACAAGGGCTCATCCCCTTTGTGTGCACATGCATGGTCACACAAAGGGACAACACTGTGCTGACACTACTTTACGTCATGTGATGACAGGCTCAGCAGCTGCAGCGGCACCTGAAGGGGCATCATGTACAGCTACACTACAGTGACATTGATCCCTTCATACCCAGCAGCTCAGGCTCATGTTTGCACCCCACACGTTACGAATCAGTTGGATTGCCTCAGCCTCAGGACTTAGAGCTGCTGCATCGCCAGGAGGCCCTATTCGTAGATGATGACATGTATGGAGGAATGCAAGTAGCTCTTCTGGAGGATGCTGCCATGCATGCAGCACAAGTGATGGATGAAGTGAATGACTACCTTGGAATTGCCTGGGACTGAATTTTTCGGGATCTTGCCAAGTATAGACATCTGGCATGGCTTGAACCATGGTGCTTCATGATCACTGACTTGGGATGACATTTGATTGTGACATTTGCAACGGTCATGTAGGACCTTTTGTACAGGTTCTGTCATCGGTCTGTGCTTGCCAAGCTTGCAGTGGCAATTGTAGCAATGCAAGCTGCTTTGCATGGCTATCAGCTTGGCCAAGCCTTGTCAGCTGTGCAAGGTTGCAATGATGCAGAGGCATACCAACTTACTGGCTGTTGTGCCTGAACTGATTGTTTGTATGACTTGCAGCTTATGCTACTTGCGTAAAGTTGATGTGGAAAATTAACTGTACAACGCATGTGTATTTGCAACAATGCTAGGAACTGGCCGCCCATAGTACTCTTTGACATGCTGGAGTGCTGACAGCAAATTGCTAGCATGTTTCTGAGCTTAGAACCTGCTCAGTGACAAGGTCTTTTGGAGTGCAAGTACTTATGCCATTAGCAGGTTTGCAACTGTCTGGTGTGAAGGCATGTACTGACGTCACGACAAAATTCGTGCTTGGTCGCATGCACAGCACACAGGGGCTACCAGACCTGGATATTGCGTGGCCACGCTCTCTAGACATTGCTGCAGGATCAGACATGTCGAGCATACTTTGAACTTGACTTGATAGCACGTTCTGTTTGGCACGTTACAGCTACAGAATCAGACTCGCTCAACAAAAATGCACGACTGTGCTCTCAGCTTCTGAGCATACTGTTTGATCAAAAGCATCAGAATACCACAACATAGAACCCAGGACCATTGCAAGCCAAAATATCAGCCTGGCAAAGCTGCCTGTGCCTGTCTGCCAAGTATACTGAAAATGCAGGTCAAAATTTGCAAAATCCATCATGGCATGCGGCTACTTGCCACCCCGGATACGTCTGATGAATGCCTCAAACTGAGGGCTGCTGGTTGCCTTTGTGGAGACCTTTGAGGCAGAGGCTTCTCCCTTTGCAGCAGTTGCTGCACCCTTTGCGGCCTTCTTGCCAGAGGTCTCTACACCCTGCTTGACGGCCTCAGGGACTGGCTTTGCGGCCTGCCCCATGCATGGTAATTGTAAGTTTACGGCGTAAGGTGAGTAGCAATGTCATTCGAGTATTGGAGTGTAGATGCATTACAACTCGCATTAAAGCAGCACACAGCAACTGACATTGCAAGTCTACTATTTTCTGCATTCAGACCTTTTCAATGAGGCAACATGTGGACAATAAGCAGTGCTTTCAAGATAAAGCAGCCAATGTCGTTTTGATATAGACCAGCAAACATCCTACTACCAGGTATGACACCCGGCATGTTGGGCAGCGAACTTTACAATGCGCAGCCAAATATTACCCTCACAAAGTATATGCAGAACTGGTCACCATCCGGAGCAGCATGGTAATGCTACAGAGTCACTATGGTCCTTCAGATGCTTCTGAGACTTGATTGAGTCATGCTTGAGTTGTGCATACCTGCTTCTTGCCAGGGTTGGAAGTCTTCTGAATGTTTGGAGCAGCAGAGTCCTTCTTGCTGGCATTGGGCAAGCTCTGAAGATCCTTCACATCAACCTCATTGGGCCCCAGTCTTGTTCTGCAATGTAGGCAGAGGTCTCGAAAACAGGTCTCATGCTAAACAAGCGTGGCTGACTGTGAAGCTGTGCCTGGTGAGACACATCTACTGACAGACCATCTTGGCTTGATATGAGATCTTGCAGCTGTCAACACGTGAAAAGTATCATGAACAGGTAGAAGTGTGGTGAAACAACCACGTGCACATAGGAAGCATAACTATGACAAAAACACAGAAAGCTTCAACCAGGTGACTCTCAAAACAGAAGAGATCAGCAAAAACCAATACATCACAAAATCTGCCAGTCAGGAGGCATAGGATTGGCAGGATATATTGCTTGCCAGGGCCAACCAAGTCAGAGAAAGCTAACATCTGAACAGCAGTGAACCAATGACAATTGCTGGAAACAGCAAGATTGTTTTTTGGAGGGGGGGGGGGGGCAGCCCACCTGCTGGACTGCTCTGTGCCAGTGACATCTGCGATTGTGAACACATCCCTCCCTGCAACACATATCTCGTATTCAGAACATGAAAAGCTGCGGGGCTTCTTGCTCACTGCCACACTTGTGTCTGCATGCAAGACTTTCATGTTGTTGCGCGCTTAGTCAATTCAAGAATGTGTCATATCTTAATATGGGTGTCTGCAACAAAATTGCATTGAATTGACCTATGACCCAAACGACTGTGGTCGCTTCATGAGCTACAATACGATCATACTTTGACAACGCACACTGGGCATCTCACGCTGTAAGCGGGCTCAATCAGTCTGTGCATACTGACTGCTCAAAGTCATCGCCCAAGATGTGCAGTGCACCAGGAAACAAACTGGGGTACAACACATTGTGCAGTGTATATTACAAAAGCCAGATTCATGCTCTGCCATGTTCCGAGTTTGTGTGGACATTTACATCAGTGTGATGTTCTTTTATTGCAAGTGACATACAGCTAGCAGGCCCCTCTGTGATGTTGCGCTGGTGAGTAGATGGCTTGCAATGCAAGAGGCAGCATACAGTCTGGGAAAGGGACTCATGCCTCACCTGGAAGTGCCCCAATGTCCTTGCCCACGGATTCTACACCTTGCTTCACAACTTCAGGCACTGGCTTTGGGGCCTGCAGTGATACATTTCATATTCACATTCATGTTCATATTTATATTCATAAAGTTTAGGCCGTTTGTAGAGCCTGTTCCTCAGCCATCAAGCTGTGCTGTGTTACCGATGCTGACACCTGAGCATATGTCACAGCTAGATTGTTCTGCAAGGGCACAATTGAGTCCGCATGACTGATTTGTGTTTCCTGCCATCACCATCACAAATGCTCAGGTCAATGCAGAGGCCCCAAGCTTGTCGCCCAAGAACTTCAGGGTGATGTTATACAAGCAGAGGGTTGACATTGCCACCCTTTGATGAAGAAGCAAGTACAGTCTCAGTTCTGGCTGACCTGCTTCTTAGGAGGCTCAGCGTATTTCTGAATTGCTGGTGTAGCCGAATCCTTCTCGCTAGCGTTTGGAAGGCTTGACAAGTCCTTGATGTCAACCTCATTTGGCCCTAGTCCAGTCCTGCGGCGTCACAATGGGTTGGAATCAGATCTTGATATGCTGGTAGGAAGTGAAAGGAACTTGAGCAATGTGGTATTTGAGACGTGTAAGACATGACTACATGAGGCTTTGGCAAGCACACCTGCTTGACTGCTCAGTGCCAGTGACATCCGCGAGTGTGAAAGCTTGTGTGGCTGCAACGGAAGCTCCTGCACGGCATCATCCAGATGACAATGTTGCGTGGCAGGCGTCGAACCCGCGACAACAGCGATTCAAACAATATGAGCGTCCTGCTGTGTCCCAAGAGACCAACAAATGCATGTCGAACACGGCACCGACCTGGCAAAGCCAAGATCAAAGCTGCTGCTGAAGCGACCAGAGCAGATGCTCCTGCCTGAGCTGGACTGCGTTGATCCTGCAACATCAGGCGACAGATGGTCGGCCGGAGGCGATAGTCGCTCGTGAATCAAAGTCATATGGAACGCAATGCTTTGTTGGCGCAAATACATGACGGATGACGACTTTGCTGCCAGCTGCGCAGGCTAGTAACGGAGGGGTAACCTGGGCGAGTGCATGCACACGCAGGCAGCTGCTTCTTGGAGCCGCTGCTCGGGCTGCTGTGGGTCTGAAAGTGGCTCGTGTCTGGACCGAGGTTGACGTCACAGCTCCGTTCATGACTGCAGCAACCATCTTTTCTGATCTAACTGTGATTTCTCGCGCAGTTGCTACGTAGCGAATCAGTGCAAAAAGATAAGCTCACTGGTTCCGATTGGTTTTGGGGATTTTACAGTCCCTTTGGGCTTGCTAGAATCGCGTTCGTCTTCTTCGCCGTGCAAGCGTTGACTCCCTGGGTTTGAAATTGTGCTGCTCATCTATCTAGGAGTCCTACTCTGGGACAGACCAAAGCGAATATACTTGCTGAGCTGACATCTGGAGCAGCTCCTTTCTTAACGGTAGCTACAGCTACTGCAAGTGTTGCTTGGTGCCGAGCGCGGCTGCGCTTGTGAACTGTTCTTTTGCAACATGGCGCTGCTGACTGCATTTATTGTCACCCTGGCGGCTTGCAGCCACTTCTGTCATGTCGAGGGTAACACAACCCCGGAAACATGTAGGTCAACAGAATTTTGTTACTGAATTGTCTGTGCCGCTGTCACGCTCCGCATCGTCGATCACTTGCAAGATTGGGTTTGCACTGCAGTGGCCTTGTTGCAGACATTTCGCGACGAGATGGTGAAAGTTGGTCCACATTGGGCCTACGCCTTAGAAACTTGGACATGTCCTACGCCTGCCTCGCTCAGCAACGGCAGTTGCGATCCTTGTGGTTGGGACGTATGGTGGGTGCAGGTTGACTCGCGTTTTGCGGCTGTCTTGCAGACAAACCGATGTTGTTGTAACACATGCACTGCGTTGCAGGTACGGAAATTGGCAACACGTAGGTTGCCGAGGAGGATCCACCGAAGGTGAGACACAACTTATGGGACTGTGAATCTCCTTGAGGAATTGCAAATGACCAGAGCAGGGATGTGCACGTACAACATAAAGACACGTTGAAATGCAGCCCGCGCTGTGTGCTATTCTGCAGAAGGACTGCAGTTGTCCGCGCCCAGCACCTCTGTTCACCTGACTTGCTGTGCAAGGTATGCTGGCATACTTCATCTGTGCTACCGATGTTGGGCTGCACGCACATGTGTACAGCTTGCGTGCTGTAACCATTTGCAAGCCGACCAGATACTGCCAATCTTGCAGAGTTGTCACATTGCCCAGCACAGAACAAGAATCTGATCTGCCATGGCATTTTGGGTTTTACCATAGCTGACAGAGGCTCTTTGCTTTTTTGTATTACTTCTTCCACGAAGGCTCCGGTTCAGCGTTCATATGCAGGTGTGTGTAGCAGTCTAAGTTTCTCACTCATCTGCAGATGATGCAACTGAGCCAGGCGATGGGATTCTCACTAATCTGCATGTGACTGACCTCAACATTGAAGGACCGGTGCCTAATCAGACCTGCATCTTTGGCCAGCTGAGGGAGCTGGATTTAGATGGAGGAGCCATGACCGGCACCATTCCATTCTTCTTAACACAATGCTTCCCTTTTGTCAATGAGATAGACCTGTCCTACAATCAGGTGGGAGCACCTCACCAATCCAATTGAAAAATTGAGTGGGTGTGATGTGTGCATGAGACTCAAGCACATGTGGCATTGCGTTTGGTCTCTGCAGAGGTCATTGTGTTGGTCAGTATTGTGGCTTGCACATGTGCAAGCAAGAATGTTGTTGCGTAGTAAGCGCGCAGATCACACGCACGATGCACACCAAGGTTGTAGCAGCAACTTGCTTCATGATTGTCTATGGCCTGATGTGTCACTTGTGATGCACTGCAACTTTCTTCTTAAATCTTTGTTAGAGCATCTGTTGTGCTCAAGCAACAAGCATTTACAAATTGCCACATTTATGTGCTTGGGTTCAGCAGTTCTCCATGCATCAGCCTGTTTGGAGGTAGCTGACTTGCACTGCACTTACCTGATGCCCATTCGCCGAGTGTGCATTTCACGACATTTTTGTTATTATTTTGTTACTGTCATTGTTATTGCAATATCATTCTTCTCATCAGTTTTGCCAGTGTTCATCCTGACACAAGCTGTGCCTGTACAGCTGACAGGAACGCTGCCAGCCTTCATGTCAACCATCACCAGCCTTGTGGAAATGGAGCTAGAGTCCAACAAGGTACATCCTGCTGCCATGCCGAATGCTGTTTCTGTGCACATGAAATAATTCAGCATACGCTCATCTTCCGCCGAGTTTAGATCTTTGCATGCCTGCTGGTCAAAGCTGCCATGCTGAATGCTGCCCCCAAGCACTTTAACTAACTCAGCATATGCTCTTGCTTCATCTTCCTCCAAGTTGACATCTTTGCAGCCATGCCTATTGGTCAGGGCCTTGGCCTAGGCCTGAGCGGCCTTCAACGCTGCGTAGGTGCTGTGCATCAAGGTGTACAGTGCCTGATGAGGACTGTGCTACCGTTACTGCTGTCTGTTTGTCAGGATCAGACAACACAACATTGTGGCCATAAATCCAGTTTGCTGTGATGCTCATCGCGTATAGTTGTGCTGACAGCGCTTGCCTGTCTGCAGCTGACTGGAACCATACCAGCCGAGTTGAGTATCATGCCAAACATCACATCCTTGAGGTTTGAAAACAACATGTTCACAGGCACCATTCCGCCATCATTCAGGTACACATGCACACTTCATTGGTTCTTCTGTGGACTTGTCAGTGCCATGATGCACCTGATCTGGCCGTGCTGTTTTTAAGCAAATTCTCAGTGCATAGAGTGCATTGAGTGCTGCCTGACTGCACAATTTGCACGCAAGCATGTTCACATGACATCCAGTGCTTGCTCAACACAACCTGAAAAAGGAAACTTTAAGAAAGCTGCCTGCCCAATTTTTGTTTAACACCATATGGCCTGGTGTGTGCTGCAGTAACCTCACCGACACGCTTTTCATCCTTTTCCTGTACAACAATAACTTTGAGGGCGACCTGAATATGATGAGCGGCGCCAATCTGGGAGTAGTGTCAACAGCAGATAACCCAAAGCTGTGTGGCATGGTGCCTGCCGCAGTGCGCTGGGCTCATGGCTACAACCCCCACAACACATCTTTGGGATTGCCTTGCATGTAGTCAATGGTGCATGTGTCTCGTGCGTGTCATGTGTGTACATGCCTAGATTAGGCCTGTCGCAGGCCTTTTTGGACATGTCATGACCTTTGATGTCCTGCTGCCAAATCCTATGCAGCATGTTTTGTAGCTGTACAGCGCAGGACCGACTTACATGTATCCAGTGTCATGTGGCTGCATCACTAAGCAGGTCTTCCAAACGTCCTTTTGGTGGCGGAGTTGCATGCCAGTTGCCTGAGACATAAAATCATTTCATTTTTTTGGGTCACAACTGCTGCCATGTATGTAGCTTGCATTAGACTGTTGGCTTCATTGCATGACTTTCAACTTTCATAGCCGTAGGTTACACAGAAGTCTTCTGTCAAGCGTAAAGTGAAACATTTTGTTTGCAAACAATATTGCATTAATGGTCTAGGCAGGCTGCAAAATCACAGGCAGCATTGAGATCTCATTGCCTTCAAGCTTCAGGTACAGTGGCCTTTTCTATCATATACTAATCAGCTCTGCCTGGTGTAGATTGCAATCTGTAAGTGTGTTCTGGGCTTAAGGCGCTGTAGGTGTCCAAGACCGATATGGGGTATCGACATCGCAGCCATATAGTACCAGCCACTAGCTAGTACTATAGTGGCATGTCGAGATCCTGGTCACCAAAAGTTGCTTAGCAAGTTCTTCCTTGTGACTGGCCTCTCATATCAGGCAAGCAGCATGAGAAATTGAGTGGCTGCAATCATTCATCTACCTGGGTAGCGTGAAAAACTCACTTGGGACAGCACGGTGGCCTCTGAGTCGGATTTGGCATATGGCAGCAATATTAGTCATTTTGCGCGGGGAGTTTCGTGGACCACCAGTGATTCAACAAGCTTCGGACAGACCAAGTGACACATAGTCGCCAGTGGCGCCAGTAGCATTGAGACAGAGCTGCTGCTGTGTGTTGATCATGGCGGTCAACGCGTCCGCAGTTGGTTCTATGGCCAATAGACTTTCAGCTACCTGGCAGTGTCGGAGTCAGCACAGACCTCTGATTGCCCTCCGACACGTCGTTCGACGGGGACTCGCGCCTAAGTATCAACGACAGAACCTGCAGATAGCATGTACGGCTCGACCACGGCGTAAAGACGTGCAGCTAGCCACTCGCAAGGTGCCTTGCCGCTCCTTTGCTCTTGCAGCCTCTCTTTCTTGGATTGCTCAACTCGCTAACAAAGCAAAGGTGCAGGCGCAGGAGGACGATCCAACCCCTTTCTTTGAGCCACTTTTGAGGTCTTTTGTGCTAGGACTTGGCACAGGAGCTTTGTTTGAGGCCTCTCACGTGTCTTGGAAGGTTTGTCCTTCCTGTTGTTCGGTTCACTTTGTGTACACCTTTGCTGGTGGGGACGCCTGCTGGCGTCTTGCCCGTGCCCTGTCAGCACATTTGGCGGCGATCTGACACCTTTGTTTGTTGCTGCAGTTCATTTCCCTGTTGAGTGAACTTGGCACACACAGAGTGACAGATCTTGTCAGTCAGAATGTGGATCGCTTTGCACCGTTGCTTGTTGGGGACCATGTGGTAGCAGTGTAAGTTTATATGCTGCCATATAGCACTGGCAAAGCTGTTTTCCAAGTTGAGCTTTATACTTCAATCTGACGCTCTGTTGCTTGCTGCAGAGCCAGCATGATTCTATTTTACATCATAGAGGCTGTTGCCATATACACTGTCCTCAAACAGCATCCTCACGATGCTGATGCTGCGGTACACCCTCTCCAGATCTCTTTTCCTGTTGTTTTGCCAAAGTTGGTCTCTGGGGGTCAGGGTTTGCAGCTCCACCTGTCTGACATCATATTGTCTTGTTGTAGGAGAGCGCAGCCAGGAACACAATGACCATCCCCAAGAAGATGTTGCCACTGCGACTAGCTCTGTTCAAACAGATGCTACTCTGGAACAAGACTCTTACGCCTGCCTCAGTGTCCAGCACAGCCTCAGCTTTCACCGACTCTCCTGCTGCCAGCCCCAAACCCTGGGGCCCTTCTTTCAGCATCCCAAGCAGAGCAGGCTCATCAACAGCAACTGTTGACGTTGAGCTGCCCATGTCGACGCCTGAGGCTCCTGCCACACCCACCGACGAGGCATCTGACATTGCCATCAAGGTCCAAAGCAACATTGTCCTTGCGCCACAGAGGGTGGACTCGCCAGTCACCAAGCCCAACAAGCCTGATGGTGGGGTACCCCTTGCACAGCCTGTGGATGTCAAGGCTTTGGAGCAACAGCGCAGGCAGAAAGGACTCAAGCCAGGCAAGATACTCATGGGCTGCTTTGTGGGCATTGAGAAGCACGAAGTTTTCTTTTCTACACAACTCCACACAAATCCAGATGAAGTGTATGTAGTTAAGACCAGTCCCCCTTCACATATTGGGGCAAGCAGCTTTCACACCGCCATCAGGCAGTCCTTCACCTAGCTCATGCACATGTTTGATATCATCTTGTCTGTGTTCCTGGGATGCAATGCTCATCTGCACACTTCTCGTGTGACCTATCGAGCTGTATAGCCTGAGGAGCATGCTTGTGTCACAGGGGAGTGGGACCCAAACACTAGCCTGCTAGCACACAGGACGAAAGAGCTCCAGGGGCGTAGAGCATACCTGAAGAACTTTTGGTATGCAGCAGGTGAGTTCTTGCTGAGCTGTCAGTCATATTCTTTCAGCACCATCAGCATGTCTCAATACCATCCGTCCATAGCTTTCTGGAGAAGCACATCGTCCCAACCGCATGTGCACTGTATCTGCTCCAGTCCTCCCAGTCTGTTTGGTTCTTGTTCTTGTTCAGTGTTTTTGGGTAAAGACTGGCTGCCGATAACTGTATGTGTGCTTGCAGCTGTGAGTGAGAAGGTCAAGGAGGGCAAAGCTCATGGTGTAGAGATGTGTGGTGAGAAGCTTGTGCTTTTCAGAGGCAAGGATGGCAAGGTCAGTTGCTACCCTGCTCCCCTGCTTGCATGCTGTTGTAGCATTCTTCATGTGTGCAAGCACTGCATGCTGTCATGCACTGCCTTGATGTAGGCTTGCGCACACAAGGGCATCAGCTGTGCACAATCGTCTGCCTTGCCATGGGCGTGCATGGATTGTGCAGTCGGTGAGTGCCCAAGTCATTGGGTGTGCGTTATCTGCCAACAACTCTTAACTTTTTGGTGTTGTTGCTGCTAGGTGCACTGTCTGAATGACGTGTGCCCCCATCGTGGAGCCCCTTTGAGTCAGGGCTGGGTCAGCGAAGTGCAAGGTCATGACTGTGTGGTATGCCCCTACCACGGCTGGGCCTTTGATGAGGAAGGCGTGCTGAGGGATGTGCCAGCTGCTGAGAAAGCAGAGGCATGGCCTCGCAAGCAGCTAGTGGATTCCTATGCTGTCCAGGAGAAGGTATGCCATGAGTGTCTCTGGCATGCTGTGGACTCATCCATACATACTTGCTCTGCCAGTGCAGATGTATACTTCATGTGTTGTTCATGCCAAAGAAACCAGCTATCTGTTTATTGTTTGCATACTTTGCTCACTGCCTCTTAGCACCACATCCCTGATGGTGTGCATTGCATGATATCTTGTGATGTTGGCCAGCTCACCAAGCGGGCGCTGCAATTGGGTGTTGCATTGTGCAGGGTGGCTTTGTGTGGTTGTTCTATGGCAGCAAGACTTTCCCTGCTGATGAGCGGCCGCCAATTCCATATGTACCTGAGCTTGATGACCCCACCTGGAAGCCGGTCTATGGTATGTAGACTGCGCATACCTTTTCTCCACTGTAGTGAGCTGTACGCTGGCTTCAGCTATGTGTTATGTTAGTCAAATTTGAACTTGTCAATGAATTTGTATACCCCTGTTGGCATGGCAACGCTTTCAAAATTTGCCTCTTCATTGTGGTGAGGTGTAGCTGCAGCTATGTGTTATGTCAGCCAAAATTTCACATCAGCGATTTGGTACATTCCAACTGGCATGACAGCGCTCTCAAAACCTGCCTCTTCGTCAAACTGTTGACACAAGCTGCGCGCTGCAGGTGAGATCGAGTTTGCTTGCAACCACTGGAGTGTGTTTGAGAACGCCATTGACATGGCTCACATCCACTACTTGCACAGTGACAGCTTTGGCAACCAGGAGAGCCCACAGATCAGGGACATGACCTGCACTCACAATGCCTATGGTGTCAAGGCTGGCTTTGGGCTGCACAACAAGCCCGTCAACAAGTTCTGGGAGTTCTCCCAGGTGTGCATTCAGCATCCACATGCTTAGCTGCTGAAAACAATGCCTAAACACAACTTGCTTGGGCACCGTATAAGCGACACCTGGATTTTGCCCACTTTTGTGCATGCAGGCTGTTTGACCCATCAGACTGCATTGCATGCACAGCTACATCTACTGATGCGTTGCAGGAATGGAGCTAGAAAGACACCATTTCATCCACTACAACACCCCCATAGAAGGTCAAACAATGTTCTCACTCTGATTCAACATCCCTAATGCTAGAAAGACACCATTCCATTCATTGCAAGATCCTCACAGCAGGTCAAACAATGGTCTCATTTTGCACTGACATCCCAAGTTTTCCTTCACAGGTGCCAATCGTGCACGTGACTGCCCAAGCCCTGCTGCCCAGCACCAGCGTCATCTCCTTCACTCTAGGGAATGGCCTCAGCTTCACCACCTTTGTCAACACGGTGCCCATCAACGGCAACCGCACTGTCAACCGCTTTGCCCTGGTGCGCAACCTGGCCATCGACAAGACAGGCATCTTCAACATGGGAGCCTGGGACCGCTTCGCCCGCCAAGCCATGGTCAAGTATGCCCCTGTCAGAACATCATGTGGTTTATGCAATTCTAAGCAATACCTCCAAAGTAGCACCAAGTTCATGGTCAAGTGTGCTCTTGCCAACGCAATTCTAAGCAATACCTCCAGAATAGTACCAGATCAATTGTTGAAGACGTCTTTTGCACTGACAGAGCTTTGTTGTAATCGTATTGCCCTTGGCAAGGGCCTTTATCACACTTGCAAACACTCCTGCTCTACACATTGCTGCAGCTCAGTGCGTCATCAATGTACAGAAAACGATATCTTTTGTGATTTTGTTGTGCTGAAGCACAATAATCTGTTCCACCTGCACACCTCTGTGTGAAGAGTGACTGCTGTCACATGCCTACACCGGTGTTGCCCTTCCCTGGATGCGTGTGCCCAGTAGCTCTGACATGTCTTCTCACCAACTTTTGCTGCCTGCAGGATACTGACAGAGGACAAGGCAATGGTGGAGCAGCTGAGACCAGAGATGCTGCCTCGTGAGATCTCAGTCAAAGCAGACTTGCCCCAGATTGCCTTCAGGAAGCTGCGTCAGGAGTACATTGACATGGGCTATGGCGTGTCTCCAGAAGCCACAGAGAACAGATACAGAGCGCCCGACCAGTGAACCTGGCAGGCGCTGGTGATGATTATTGCTGCACAATGTGCTCTCAGTATTGCACAGTGATGACCGTCACATCTGTCACGATGTTTACTGGGTTGTATGTACAAGAATGTCGATGTGGAGTCTAAACAAGGCAGTAATGCAGTTGACACATGCCAGCAAGATCAGCAAAGGTTTTGGCTGCAGCAAGTGTTGGCTGTAGCGTGTACACTGGCCAATGGGATAATAGACAAGGTGTGTACTGTAGTGTTTGATGATGATGATCAACAAGATTTCCACTATATCAGCTGCCATATTGTATTTTGGAAAGATGGCTTTGACTGTCACAGAAGTTTCCCCTTGGATATTGTGTTCAAAGTATCTTGTTGATCAAGTGTGGCATTGACGAATTTGGCGTCTGCCTAGATCGAGGATTGCTTATTTGATACCATAAACAGCTTGTAGCACTGTGTATTACCTGACTTGCTACCAGCTTGTACCAAACCTGGCCTGAAGTGGAGGTCAGTATTTATTCAGATGCTTGCTTTGGCGTGGTTGCTTTCACCACCTACTTACTGCTGGGTTTGGGGATGCAGTACAGCGAGACAGCAGCAGATCAATTGTGTGTATTGCCTTCATTGCCTGACTCAGTTTTTTTCCTTTCTCCCAAGACATTCTATCAGTGTTTTTCAGTCTTTTAATCCAATGTTAGGCATATACCACACAAGGCACATGGCACAAGCCATTGCTTGTTTGCATATGAACGAATAGTCCTCGAATGCAGCTGATTTCAGCTTATTTCTGCTCATAAGACTGGCTTGATATAAATTGCTCAATAAGCATAGGGTAGGTTCAAGTATTCCGACCATGTGTGTGATAAGCTGTTCCTCAAGCACCAGGTTTGTACAAATGTTTAGCTTAGGGTGTAAGTGTGCACAGCTGTTTCTAGAGTAACAATTTCTTCTGAAGTCTGTCGTGAAGGGCTGTGACCCTGGTTGTAAGCAACGTGTCCAGGGGACTGGTTTTGGTATGGCCTCAATGCAAGTAGTTCCAAAGTGCATCAGGCTGTGTGTTGTTGATATGCATTTGGAAGGCTATGTTCACAGTGTCTGTGAGTGCATGTATGCACTTGCAATTTGTGCAGTGCCACCTGGCAACTGGGCATGTGGAATTGTCTACACTTTGGAGTATTGCTTGCAAGACCAATTGGTATGTACAGTTGCTGAGGCTTTGACATGTAGCAATCAGCTGATTGCTACATGTCTGACATGATTTTTGGCTGCTTGCTTGATAGACTGGATCTCAGACATACGTTCCCAACATCGCCCTTGTTGATCTATAACATACACTGGTACATTATCCTTCTCAAAAGCACATCTCCTCTCTGTATGTGAGCCTGCACAGATACACTGCTGACTTCATAGAAGAGCATACACTTTGCCATGCACTTTAACATCGCCATGCATGTATGCATGATTGTCAATGTTTGCTTAATGAGACACCACACACGATTGTCAATGTTTGCATAATATGACACCACACACGCTGATCAAATGTGCTGCCTGAGATGATCAACTCACCCTGATTTACCGTGACCTGCTCTGGTCACATTCAGCTGAGGCACTACAGGATCACATTTGTGTCCTGCCAACGTCAGAAGAGCAGCAGCATTCAGAGAGCCTCCAGAGCTCTGCGTTGCCCTGCACAAAAAACAAGCTAGTATGAGAAAAGACTCATACAGAAGGTGGAATGTGTTATGCTGCGCTGCCCTGATACACTGGATGACACACCTGGTGTGCACCAGGTGTGAGAGTATTGTTTCGACTTTGCTCTGGCAGGCTTGTCACAACTGCAGCCTGCAGTGCACCTAAAATAAAGAAGCACATTTGGCCCCAAAACGAGACAACACCATGAAGCTAGCCCAAGCAATCAGTTGCAATTGCTGATATGGAGCTCAGGGTCATGCTTCAAGAACACCAGGTACAGCAAAGATGGCCTTACAACAGTCATGGCAAATCTGCCTTACAAAGCACGTCTACACTGACAAAGCGGGTCTTCCAAGGCACAGTGCACTTTTGACTGCTCTCAATCAGCCAACAGACATTGCCCCTTAGGGTTTAGGCCCACATGTCAGTAGTATGCACCAGCATCGCTTTGCGCATCAGCACTTGAATAATTTGGGATGTATGCAGACTGCCACACGGAGGTTGCCGTGACACTGTTTCTGCACGGCCTGCTAGACATGCACATAGTGACAGGTGTCCCCCACCTGACTGTGAGTGGTGGCTGCTGCAGGCTGTCCTGCCACAGCTGGCGTGCCATGCTAGGTAGGCCCACTTCTGCAGCTTGCTGCCCCCTACTCAACCTGGACAGACCCACATAGCTAAAGCCATTCTGCATGTATGTCTGCTACCTGCTTGCATGCAAAAACAATGATGACAATAGCAACAATAACAACAACGATAATTATCATACTAATCAACATAATGATAAGAGTAATGATGATGATGCTTTCCAGCTCAGGATGAGCTGAGCATTTGCAGGACAAGGCTTGTTTCTCCAGAGCAGTGTGGCACCTGTTTCTGAGCATCAAAGCAGTGCGTACGGCGCATGCGCATGCAGTGGTGCTTTGCACTTGCTAGCTGCGGCGTTTTGAATTACTGCATACCTGATGGGGCGAGGGGTTTGCAGGGCTGCACTGCTGCCTGGTGCTTTGCTGCGTCCATTCCTGCCAAACCCACCCAAGCCACCCCAGATGTTCTCCTCCAGCTTGACTTTCCCGCCGAACTCTGCTGTATCTCCCGCCACAGCGCTGTTTGACGCCATCTGTGACTCAACTGGGGGAGGCGCTGCAGTAGTGGGAATTGAAAACGCTGGCTGCATGTGTTGATGCAGCAGTCTGTGTTGCAGCAGCGACCCTTTTGCAGAATGTAAGCTAGTGCGATGTTTGAGCTGCGTGCTATGTACGCTGTGCTTACTGAACATCCTCTGCACAGCTGAGTCAGCAGCGGCTGCTGTGGAAGCTGCAATGTCTGCTACCTTGCAGTCAGCAGTCAGCTTCGCGCTTGGCTGCACAGCATGCCGCACTGAGACTGCTGCTGATGTACTTGCTGCTGCTTGTGCATCATCACCATCATCATGCATGCCATCACGGACAGATTCTGCATCTGCAGTAAACCCTGCGTTCCCTGCCTGTTCCTCCTCTTCCTGTTGCTTCTGCTGCTGTCTGAAAGCGCGGAGCTCTGACAGCCGCCAAGAATCCAGATGTTGCTGGTGAGTCACAGTCCCAGCAGTCTTCCTTGGGGACAGCTTGTGCCTCTCAAAAACCCCAACAGGAAGCCCATCATTCCCCACCTCTACTGTGATCTCTGGAGCCTCTTCTTCATATTTTGACACCCAGCGTTGTGCCTGTGATACTGTTGCTAGCAGTGGCACCTGCACTGCAAAGTTCATGTTTACAAATATGTCTATGTGCCGCTCGCAAGGAATGCTGGCTGCTTGTAGTGCCTGTGCACTACAGTGCCAAGATACTCAAACCAAATGTTCTTGTATCTTGTAAATCTTGTACAAGACAAACCCCCTGGACTGTCAACAATCAAGTGGGACCAGAGCTCCCCAAGTTAGGCTATAAGCAGCTTGCATGACCTCTACATGTCATCGATCTTTAGATTCAGGTCTGACAAACCATCATCTGCTGTTTGACAGATCACAGTAAGACCATCAATCATATCTTGAGACGACCTGCTTCAACAGCAGATGTGAATCACAATGTGACCTACAAACAGCATGACAGTTGGCTGCTGTACCTCAGGAAGGCTGCTTCTGTGGCTAGTGCTGCTGGCTGGTGCTAAATGCACCGCAGGGGAACCAGGCTTGGGTGACTGAGAGGTCACTGGGCTCTGAGGCTGAGCAAAGTGGATGCTGACTGGACCATGCTGACGTGCCCCTGCCTGCATCTGATGACTGATCAGCTGCTCCACGGCTACCTCTCTTGGCGTCAGCACAGCAGGATCCTGCCATGTGGAGTGAGGCAGACTTGACTCTGACTGATGTGAGCCCATGTGAAGGGGCAATGTTTGGGCGGGAAAGCTAAGCTGGCGCAGACCTTGCTCACGCTGCTGCTTAGTCATTGGCTCTGGCCTAGCGGCGAAGGATGTTTGCTGACTGGACAGCTGACTGGTGTGTGACTGGTCTGATGACTCTGCAAGCACATGGCACAGGCACTCAAGCCATGATCTTCCTGTGTGTTCCAGCTAGCATAGCTTCTGTTCATTTCAGCCAGCATGCAGCTCTTTCAGCAGCAGGTGCCAAACGTTCAGCCGATTGTAGGGCTTCCTTTCAGATAATCACAGAGCTTGCTTCTGAAACCCGAACGTGCAACCTTGTGCCGCTCCTGCTTTGTTGGCTACAAAAGAATCACTGCAGTTCTGGGCATCAACATACTGGCTGTTGGCTCACCTGATGTGTCCTACACCTAAAAGATGTGAACTGGTGGATTGATAGATCAAATGTGATGCTTCAGACAAGCAAGCAATGAGTGTCTGGTGGTCACTGCAACCTGGGAATCGCACTGCAGGTAAAGCATGGCTGACCTGCAGCCAGCTGTGAGTCTTGACCATCATTGGCCGCCCAGCTGATCCTCTGAGATGCAAGCCGCCCTGCAGAGCCAGGGGGACTCCTGCCACCTGTCCTACCACCTGTCCTGCCACCTGGCACACCTCCTCCTGATTCCTTCTGTGCACTACTGCTGCTGCTGCTGCTGCTGTTGCCATGTGGCAGCTGCTGACTAGATGCTACTGTCACCTCCCTGCCACCTGGCACCCTGTCTTTCGACTCTTCTTCCTCCTCAAGTGAGTTACTAGGATGAACATGTGGGGCCCCCTGGTTGGCTGATGCTGGTGGGCTGCTGCCAGGTGGCAGCCTCTCAGTGGTTTCCCCTGAGGCTGGTGGGTCGTATGCGACTGCGTCTGCCACGGCCAGGCGCATTTCAGGTGGCAAATGCTTGGCTATGCTGCCTAGCCTGATTGTGACAGGCTTCCTGCACATCATTTCACATGTTGTTCATGTTCACGGGCATTTGTTTGATTTAATCTTGATAGGCTTATTGTACAAGGCTACCCCAATTATTGCCAGCAAGTCCTGCTGAGGCTAAGGCCCTACCTCGTGAGGGGGCATCGGCTCTTGCATGTTCACGTTCATGTGCATGTGCATGCACATGTACATGTGTATGTTCATGTGCTTGTTCATTTTCATCCCATCCAGTCGTCCCCTTCTTTGTTTCTGTCCATGACCATGTACACACCAACCCCTTTGCTTAGACCTCCCAAGACTGTCATCAAAGAGGTCAAAAGCATATCTTCAGTGCGTGTTCAGACATGCTCAGTGTCACATGTGTGAAGCCAAACTCTATCAGCGAGGTGAGCAACATCTTGTGGCTGACCATGGCCATATATTATATATTTCCTTTTTTGTTAGTAACTTTACAGTTTTTATTATATATCACTTACGACCATACAGGCTGAGAGCTGTCTGGAAGACTGAGACTCGGACCCAGAGTGACCTGTGACATGCGGCCTCTCCTTAATGTCATGCCCAGTGACTGATGCAAATGTAGTGTCATTGCAGGAAGAGCAACATGACTCATGAGACAGGTTCAAGCTGACCTTGGAGACCGAGACTTCTGCTTTGCATGAGCCTTGGCATCTCTGAGCCTCTGGATCTCTAAGTGCAGCTTCATGGCCAGCATCGACCGCCCATCTGTTTCATCATTGGCATACCTACATCACACATGGCATGCAGAAGGAAGTCAGCACTTCAGCGCTTCTGACTAACTCACAGGACAAACACGTGATCGTGAATATGAGCATGAACATGAACAGGAACGTGAACATGATATGAACATCTTGTGGATTCTGCCACCTGTCCCACAGAATGTGTGTTTGTACAGATGTGCAGTCATCGAAGAATCGGCCAGGAAACATGCAATACAGAACCAGCAATGTAGCAGCTGTGTTCTGTGAGGCCTCAAGACGCAAGTCTCCTATTATTGTTAAGCACTGGTGAGCTTCATCAGTAGTATCTCTAAGACATACAGCCACAGCTACCACCATATGGTGCTGAGGGACGTGAGAGAAACTGCAGAAAAATGCCTACGAGCAGCACTCAGTTTCAACAACCCAGCATGCATCTTTGCCACGTGATGTGCAACGCTAAGGAGCAAATGCAAGCATGCTTTTGAGCAGCATCTTGACCTGCAAGAAGTGACATGAGCGTACTAGCTGATACCACCACAGTGCTTTCAAGAGATGCATGTGCAGTGAGATCATCCCTGTGCACTACATCACCTAAAACACCACATATGAAGCTAAGCATAGGTGATGCAGTGTATGGTTGCCTGTGCAGTACCCAGCTACATTGCATCAAGGACCTTGTGCATTAACGAGCTCTGCCACTCACACACATGGTCTTGCTACAATCCGTCTCATACAGGAAGCATGGAGAGTAACGCTGCTGGTCTGCTGTTGGGTCCCTCTTTTTCACTTCTCACATCTTTGTCTTGGTCTGTCTTTCTTTCTCTCTTTCTATCAAGTCAGTAAGGAAGTGGTTGGCAGTGGAACAGACCTGTCGGCATGCCGGTTGAGGAGCTGCTGCCTGCTCTTGCCACCCCCCATCACCTCTGCCATCAGCTTCTTCCGCCGGAAGGCCCTTGCAATCTGCACAGAAAAAGAAGAGAAAAGACTACGCCTTTCGGCATCAATTTAACGAGAAGCCCAATATGGTACCGGCCTGCCCAGAATCTGCACAGGGGTAAGCCACGACGCTGAAAAACTGCATGTGGAGTCAGCTAGAAAGCGCTGGTACCCTGCTTCAACTCTGTGTGTGCGCTTCATTGCAGCACTGACAGCACACAATGCGATGTATGAGTGTGCTCTGAAGACATCACTGTGGTGCTTGTCCTTCATGGTATGCATGATCATGAGGCCTGCTGACCAAGCTGTAACATACGTACACACAGGTCTGTGTTGTACATCCATTTGTACAGAGGAGGTTGCATTGCACTCCAACAGCATCTGCTGCGCAGATATGCACAGACTGTTACCATGAGATGTGCCTCACAATGCAAGCCAATGAACCCAGAACGCATAGATGTGACAGACTGCAGCTGCAATGAGAGGGAACATGATGCAACAGGCGATACGGTGGCGTGCATGTAGGAGAACAGCCGTGTGAAAATCAAAACAAAAGTTTGGGAGAAGCAAATCCAGAGCGTTGGTGAAGGTTATGGGCACCTCGTGAAAGGGCAGAGCAGAGGAATCAGGCTGCAGCCGGATGGTTGCTGACAGGTCAACAGCTGCTTCCACAGGTCGTGTGTGCTGAAGCAGAGAGCGCGCCATGACAGCTTCAAAGTCATCATAGCTGATGTAGCCTGTGCTTTTCCTGTCCACTGCTGCTATCAGTTCTCTGACATCACTGCTGCATGTCTGCAGCACAGACACACATTGGCACAGACAAACATTGGCACAGACATACATCGGCACAGACACACATTGGCACTTGGATGCAATGCCTTTGACCTGACATTTGTGCTGCGCATCTGTCAACTGCACACAGAGACACAAGCGGATGTGCCCCTCTCCCCCCCCCCCTCCTGTACATCTGCAGATTGATTGATTGTGCGTAAGAACCACTACCACAGCCACATCATCAGGGGAGACAATCAAGCCTGTTCCTACTTTGTTTGTTTCAGTTGCATGCTGTGTGGTGAAGTGGAGTCTAGCATGATTGGAATGGTTAGGTAGGCTGCAAGAATGAGTTGGACGCAGGACCTCTCATCACCTCAATGTTGAGAAGCTGAAAAGCACTTGTTAGGTTATTCACATTCAGCCTGCCAGTCTTTTCTGTGTCCAGCAGCGAGAAGCAGTCCTGAAAGTCTTGTTTTTGTTGCTTTGTCAAGAAGCCTGCATCCGCAGGCGACAGCTTGTGCATAGGAAGCTAAAAGTAAAGCTACTATGCATGAGGGGGTTTTGGCACTGTCTGCTTACCAGGAGGAGCCAAATGGCCCCTGCGCTGCAGCCAAGAGTTTGTGACGGTCTGCAAGACTGTAGTTGCTTGGTCTGAATGTGACTGCATACAAAAATGCGGAGTTTAACGTCGGATGTAGAGGGAAAGTGAGACGCCGGCTCAGAAGTGTTTACCAAAGTTGGAAGAAGGGGTGCGACTATACCCACCTGCTTAATTGCTGCACCATCTCGAACTAGATCTTCTGTCATGAGTGGAATGCTCGCCGCAACCAAGCGGCCTTTTTAGGTGACGCGCTAACGTCTCAGTTGTGGCCCACAGAGCGATCGATGGCGACCTTAGCGACGCATATCTTGCAGCACCTCACTTTGTGCAGCCTACAACACAGCTTATTGCACTTTGTAATGCAAGGCCTGCATCATCTTACAGTTCGTGGCAGCATCGCCCACTCGCACCTCGTAGTACTTGACACCAGGGTTCGGCTTCAAGACAGCGATCGGGCTCCGCGGCTGTGAGATTGCCAGTGAGAATGGCTCGACATGATACGCATGTGCGACTGAAGACACTTTGACGGCACTCGTGTTGGTCTTGCTCCCGTGTTGGACATTGCGAAGGTATGAGTTTGACTTGCGAAGCAGAGTCTGAAGCAGGGTCGTTACACAGATCGTTCCGGAAGAACGGGGAAGGTAACTGGCGTTTATGGGTTGCCACAAGTCTTCCTCATAACACGCCTTGCGCACGCTATCAGCAAGCTATACTTTCCCGCTTGCTTTGTCTGCTCTGTGCTGATCTGTCGGGCACTTAGCCGGAGCCTGCCCCCACTGCTGCTCTTCAAGCTTCTATTGTACTAAATTAGCTCGCTCAGCACGTCATGCACACCTCACTAGCCTTCGGAACCGCTATCCCTGCCAAGAGTAATACCGTATGCGGCAGACAGCAACATAAGCTTGCATGGGAGCAGGTATGCAATCAATGATGATCCGGCTTACAGTCAGCCGTGCTACAGCCTGTTCAAGAACTGCTTTGCTATAGGCCAGAAGGGCATCACGCCCTCCTAATATGATAATAGATAGGGCTGATGTGACATGTTCAGCCGCATTGGCTACTTCACAGGTGATCTCAATTGTGGGTTCTTGTTCACCTTGACAAGTTTGAGTTGACGCTAGGATCACTTGTAAACCGCCTCGAGGTCAATGCATTGACACTCATGCCAAAACAGTTGTTGATGTCCATGCCTTCTTGCAGACTGATGTTTTCAACCCTGCAGTACATGACTCAGATGTCTCTGGGACAACTATCACAGCAAACACAAACACTGTCACTGACAGCCAGACATTTGCCATTGCCATGGCAACAGTAGGAGATGACACAAAGGGCAAAGACATCATGCTATTACATGTAGAGCCTCTTTCCTCCTGGACAAGCTATATGCTGCTCATCACAGTCAGCAGCAAGCCCCAGCTGAATGCGGTTTTAGCAAGAATGGAAAAGGAAGCAGAGGCTGTTTGGCACCGGCCTCGCACGCATAAGAGTCCTGGCAGGTGCGTCCTGCTGCAGCTGCTTTGGCTGCTGGACAGCAGTGCATCTGCTTTGCTTAGCAACGGCTATCACGGAACAACTCATTGGCAGCTTCTTGAGGTGCTGTTGCTGGTTTATGAACATCTGTGGGCAATAGAGGCTGCTGCCTGCAAAGTGTCCTTTCATGCTGATGATAGCTTCCCTGGTACATATCTGCTGCGGGTGCAAATGCTCTCATGGTCAGAACTGCCAATCACTTAGCTTCAAATATTCACACCTCCTGCATGGTTTTGGGATGTTGAACATGAAGACGCCCTGCCTGCAGTGGGGGCTGGGAAGTGCTTGACTTTGGGGACGTGGTGGTACATGTCATGTCTGAAGAGATGCGCAGCTATTATGACATGGAAAGCTTCTACGGCGCAGCTGAGGAGGTAGGCTGTGTTTGCCTGCAAGTGATCATCTTGTGCAAAAAGCATGCATCAATGAACATTGTTGGTGTTTCTGAGGTTTCTGTGCCTTATTTCTGTTGACAGCTTGCATGCATTGTGGGCTTTGCATCAGATACTGTGTAGACGTATGCTTGTTTAGCTCATGCTGTTGGAGCGTGAATGACTCATAAGGGAGGCGGCAGGAGGCCGCAGTGCCTTTACCTTTGCTGTGATGGTGTTGTGTGTCATGCGTTCTTGTTTGCTTGCAGATTGACCTGCCATTCACAACAGAGGCGCTGCCAGACAACAGCCTTCAGTGGACTCAGAGGCTTTCATAGTCTGCAACAATCTGTGCACGCTGCACATCAATGAATAGGAATATCCCCTTCATAGCAGGTGATATGCTGCCTTGAGAGTAGGAGTACAATCTTGACAACGGACCTTTGCAACAACTTGAACATTAAACATTGTGATTGCGCAGCAAACTTGGTGGGTCTTTGATTTTGTGTACACATGTGTAACGGTGACCTGATACTATACAGTACATCATCAATTTGTTTAGGAATAGTCCTTTCAAGTTGTGTGAGCGAGAGTCACTGTGAGACAGTAAAGATGCAGGCACAACGCCTAATTGGTACGAGTTGTCCCACAAATTCGGCATTGCGTCCCACGGCATTGCGTACACTAGCAGCTTCTCATTGATAGCATGAGTTTGACAGAGCCAAGCTCTGAGAGCCTCGCAAAGCAGTAATGGGGATTTACAGCACGACAATCTTGTATCATGGGCGATTGTTGAGTCCTTGCGGCTTTCAGCGCCTGCAGATGCTGCCTGACAAAGCATACGTTTCTAAAGTATGTAAGGATCGGTGGATTTTGCACGCTCCGGGCAAGTGTCTGACGCTGGGAAGCATGGATCCTGTGATAGACGACAATGAGAAGGAAGTGGGTTTTGTACGTCAGACCGAGGTAGATAGGCTTCTACTCCGTCACCAACTGCTTAAAGAGGAGTGGGACTCTGCAACGACTGCTCAACTTGACGAATTGAGCTCTCTTGTGAGGGCAGCAGCTGGTGACGATACAGCAGAGCCCAGGAACTACATATGCGAACTCCAATGGAGCAGTCTAGAAGGAAACACTGATGACGCAACCCTCCTATACAACCTGCGAGTCAAATGAGTGTCATGAAGCACCTTGCTATCCATAATACGTTGAGGGGTTGCAATCAACTGACTCGGCATGCTAACATTTCTAGACACATGGACACAAAAAAGTGCAATAAATCTACGCTCCTCATGGCACTTTCAGCCAAGAATGGATGTTTGTTGTGACAGCTGCAGGCAAGCTCTGGACAGACAGAGCCTGAATAATCAGAGCCTCAGCCAAGAGCAGATACAGCATACGTATCCGTGCATCCTGACATTCGTAGCCTGTAGCATCTCAGGTGTGTCATGCGATGGTGATTGATGAGGAGCACATTCCAATGCGCTGAATATTGTGGCATCTATATACGATTTTGGATCTTTAGCTACAACATGCTCTCAGCTGCTTTAAGACTGTGACGGTGTGCACATGTACATATGCTCAACCAGCATGGCAAACTTTGTGCACATGATTTTTCCAGTCTGTGACAAGATAGCGTCCTCATATTAGGAGCTTTTTGTCATAGCTTGCGACTGCCAAGTCTGTAACGCTGAGTTTGCTCAAACCATCTGTATTTGGTGTCACCTTACAAGCAACTTTTGCTGTGCACCTAGACCACTGGTCACCATCATACATCTGTAATGCTACATTGAGCTACTGGTCCCAAGAAGACACAGCGCAAAAAGTTTGGAGAGTTAACAAGTGCTTGTGGCGGATCTCCTCATACATCCACAGATCCTAAGTGGCTGTCTCTGTTGTGCGGCTCTTCCCACCATTGATTGTCAGTCCCATCAAGGCCCTTGGGAACCACAGCATAGTAGTTCAGTTTGGGATGTGATGTGTAGTAGTGCATCTTGATGTGTGACATATTCACAGACTCCTTGATCCCTGCACAAAAGCGTAAATGGTTGCCAGAAAAGAAAAGAAAAGGAAAGGAAAGGAAAGGAAAGGAAAGGAAAGGAAAGGAAACGCCTTTCGGCGTCAATTTAATGAAAAGCCAAGTACTATACCGGGCTGCCCAGGTGAATGGTTGCCACAGCATGGCACCAAATGTGTTGCACAGTGTTGCACAGTGTTGCACAGTGTTGCACAGTGTTGCACAGTGTTGCACAGTGTTGCACAGTGTTGCACAGTGACTCTATGCAGAAGTAGCATATCTGAAGCAAAAGGGTGTGGTCCTGCGACAAGCGTGGAGGCAATGCTGATGAGTGTCTGATGCTGCCAGTGAAAGCATGGGCAGCATAGCATGCATGTCAGGCCACGGTGACGCAACAGCACTGGCATACAACTGATGTGATGTTAGATGATGTATATGAAGGTGCACAATGCAATGCCTGAAACAGCAAAGTTGTCATGTTTGCATGCACTGTTGGCGCATGTGAAGAAGTGTTTGTTGGCTCAAATGGGCATGTAAGGCAAGTCTATTACCTGGCATTTGGTAGATCTCTGCCGTGTAGTTTCTGAGGTTGGGGTACTCCCTGATCAAGCGCTTGTTGCACTTGAAATACACAGCATACACCTGCGTGCACACGGCAGCATGTCTCAAAGTCCAGAGGTGCTACTATCGTACTGGCAAGAATAGACACAGCAAAATCCACCGTCTCCTAGAATTGAAGAAAGGACCTCGTACTTTCCAATCTTGCGCAGACAATCCGTGGTGCCGGACAAGCCAATTTGTTGACGCACAACGCAGTTGTCATGAGCACTTGCATGTTTTTGCTTGCCTAAACTACCCAGCCTGCAAGCAGTTTGCGCAGAAACGACATAAACTGTCCCAGTACCTGACAAATCATCTGTTACATGTAAGGCACCGCTGCTGCACTGCAAAAACGTGTGCCTGGCGTTTGAGCTGCCATGTCATACAACTGAGTTGGCAGCATCATCAAGTAAACAGCATGAAGTCACCAAATCGCTTCAAGAGATAACAAAACCTAATATTTCTTGGATGCATCTACTTTCTGAAGCTAACACAAGCAAGAAACAGATATGAGGTGGCATATCAAAGTCACCTCACACCTATCATGCTGAGTGATTACAGCTGCTGACTGATGCCTATCAGGATGCAAGCCTGCCCACTGGCAGGTCAACCGTATTGGACAATGCTAAAAGGCAAGTCTGAGACAGCAGAATGTTTTCAGGCAGGATCTGAGGCAGCACATACCTCATCAAAGCGTATAAGGGTAACAAACAAGCGTAGGTCTGCTTCTGTGAAACGCTTGCCGGCAATGAAGCGTTGCTTGCTTAAGATGCTCTCTGCCTTGTCCAAAGACGCAAACACCTCGCTGCACACGTACCAGAATCAGCTTCGATGCAGCTTGCCTTGCTTCTGTGTTATGGCATAGCAAGCTGTCCATGTTTCTTGCCACCATTGAAAGGCACTCATGGGAAATGAGCAAATAGAACACAGCTGTGCTGGACATCAGCACAGAACAAGGCCATTGGGACCAAATCCATGTGCTTTGCAAAACATCAACATTCTGTCTAACCCTCAATCTCAGCTGAGTGAAGCTGAGCAAAAGTGCAAGAAAAATGAACGGACAGCAGACAGTACTTCACAAGCTGCTCTCTGGCAAATTAGGGACAGCTGTTTGTGAGTTACTGCTGTCAAGTGACTTTGGCATTGAGATGACCTCCGTGGCAATTGGAGGAGGTTTGAGGAGGGAAGCAGGCAGGGCAACCATCCAGCATGCAGTCCCCCTCAAGCAGCATGCAGACCATGCAATCACCATGCAATCACCATGCAATCACCATGCAATCACCATGCAATCACCATGCAATCACCATGCAATCACCATGCAATCACCATGCAATCACCATGCAACCACCATGCAATCCCCATGCAATCACCATGCAATCACCATGCAGACCATGCAATCACCATGCAGGTCCTGCGCAATCCCCTCATGCTGCAGAGGACACTCTCCAGCACAGAGCGTGTCATACACAAAACAACAGCAATGCTGTTGCAAGGAACTCATAGTCTTCTGCACAAGTCTTACAGCACATCATGCAGGTTTGGAAGGTGAGCAAGGGGTACCAGCTTACCCAAAAGCAGTCTCATAGGCTTTCTGGGTGGTTGCAAAACCACTCCGGTAGACTCCATTGTTGATGGTTGGGTACACCCAGCTGTTCACCTCATCAATTGCTAATCTTAGATCTTCAGGGTACAGATCCAGATCAGGGTTCTTGGCAATGTTGTTGAATTCACTGCGAGGATGCAGAGCAGCGTTCAGACTGCAGCTACATCAGCAGTGCCAAACATAAAAGCCCCAAGTGCGCAAGACATCACATGGGATCAAAATAGCAAAAATTGCAAGCATCTGACATGAGTGCAGGATCCAAATCAGAACGCTGCACAGGTTCTTGAGATCAAGGACATCCTTGAGATCAAGAACAATGTTTCTTTGCACGCCAAATGTGATGACTGTCAGCAGCTTTGCTGCAGCTGTAATGCATCAAAGACAATCAACGCACAACTTGCAGCAGAACCCATACTACAGCAAGGAAAGCTGTATTCCCCAGTAATGTGCAGAACAAGCTGACAAGGGCCTCTAACTGTACCTGTTGAACATCCTCATGATCTCACTGCTCTCGTTGTTGACAATGGTCTTCTCCTTCTTGTCCCACAGAATTGGCACTGTGTACTTGCCTGCAGCATGCCAGTGCAATGAAGACACACAAGAGCGTTACAGGAGTGGGTCACCCACAAGGCTAGCGGTGTATGTGAACAGTTGTTTGTGCAGCGATCCAGTTGGGTAAGGTCTGCTACCAATGGGCAGTTGTCTACACTACCCAAATAATGTCAAGTGATGTCAGGCAATGACAACAAGCAAGAGAGTGTGACTGTGTCATGACTGTTACCCAGGAGCACTGCACAGGTCACATGCTGGAAGCAGAGCAGGACAGCATCTACCACAACTTAGCATGCAAGCAATTGATGGGAGATATGCTACTTTTGCCTCACAGCTCTGACTTTGAGTTGACAACTGAAAACAGAGAACAAGCTACAGAGCCGCTCTCAAGCAACAGCCCAAGCTGGTTGCACTCTGTGAGCAAAACGGGCGCAGCATCCTAACACCAACACAAGCCAAATTGGACACAAACAGTCACTGACAGACAGACGAGTTGACTCATGCAAGCTGACATCAGCAGGTTGAGAGACCATGTGGTGTTCAGCCGGTGCAATGATAACAGTCGTGAGCATTAGCCACAGCTATGTGCTGTGCTCTGTGTTTGAGTTTGGTACACATGAGTTACCTGCGTTGTCATCGACCTTCTCATACAAATCCCTCACAAACTTGGCACCATTCACAGTGTCAGGTATGCAGTCGGTGATGGGGAACTCTCCGTAACCTGTGACAACCTTTGCATCAAACTGTGTGTTTGCCATCGACTTCAGGATGAATGAGGTGCCTTGATTTGAGGATGAGCAAAGTGCCATGCTTCAACCATGGGATGATGCATGATGCCTTGCTTCAACAGATTGTTGAGCATGCCATGGTCTGTACTTCTGTCTCTGTTTCTCTATTCATGCTGTTTATTGCAAGCTGGAACTGTTTATGTGCACAATTGCAGGCTGAAAGTACCTATGCTGTTCATGTTTTCTTGCAACATGCTTCTCTATACATACGGTGAGACAGCAAAGAAGCACTACTGCCTCTGAGAAGCGCCAGGCATGGAGTAACATGAAAATTGTCTACCTGTAGAGGATTGCAGGGGAGCATCTCCTGGGCTTGCAAATGCCCAACCACAATGCTCATCATCTGTACCTGGCTTTGTTCTTTGCCAGGTGGAATGTGTCACAGACAGTCCAATGGCATCTTGCAGACCCTATGATGGCGTTCTGTCTCAATGACACATTCTTTACTGTCTGTCAGCATACAGGAGCAGCAGGTGAGTAGCCCAAACAAGTACCTTCAGGTTTCTGACCGCTAGGCATCTGCTTGCCCATGGACATGCATAGGCGATATAAAGGTGGTACCTTCCAGCTGCAAAGTTACGCAAGTTTGGTATGTGCATGCCCATGCAGACATTCTTGAGAAGTCAGGCGAATGCAGCAGGCTTTGCAGTGAAAGGCAGACAATTTGACCGTGAATACCTTCAGGCTCGAATCGTGTGCCCTTCTTTATGTGATCTCGATATGTGGAGTCGGTGCGCTTGAACTCGCCAGTTCCGGACATCTCGTCTAAAGCGCTGCGCGCTTTGGCTTGCCCACCGTGAAACGCTTGTGAAGGATCGTCTACCTTTCCCATGGCCTTACACGATGTTCCAAAGTGGCTGTGAGGGAGTACGGCGCGACTGCTTGTCTGACTAAGGCTACTGCTTCCAAGGAATGGCTTAACAAGCGCGCGCACAAACGGCGGTGGCGAAGCGCGAACAGAAGTGATGCGATGACTTCCTGCGATATGCGAGCAACTGCACCGCAACATATGGATGCCAAAACACCGCACTGCCTTCCTGATCAGTTGCCCTTCTCACGACATTGGCCTGATCGATGTCGTCATGACTGAAACGGGAATCTGACGGTTCTGCTCATGAGGTAAGCAATTGGCACCAGGCCAGGCACCAGGCCCCAAAGTGACCAGCCTCACAAATTTCACTAGCTCTATTTAGAGTATTGAACTGCCTGCCGTGGCTGGCTCGAGTTGCATACGCATGTGTCACTATGAGACACAGGTAGCAATGTCTTCTTGTTTGTCCAGGTGGGGCGCTGCACTGATGCTTTTCGGAGAGGAGGGGAGACCCTTACATATGTACCGATGCATCCTGGAGAACATCCAAGGTAACAATTACTTAACGTTGCACAGATGGAGCATGCTCATCAGTACAATAAGCAGGCTTGAAAGGGCCATCATTCCGACTAATAGTATACAAGTAGCATGAATAGAGTCAAGTTCCACAAAGAAAGCTTGAGTATGACCTGCATCTGACATCTGACAAGCACTAGGCGTCCAAAGGTGCTTGAAGCAGGGAGCCACGCTTAGGCCAGCGGCTGCTAGTCTTGGACTGGCACAACACTGGAGTCAGGCTTGACGACACATTCATATAGTATAATATTACGCCAGCAGCAGCAATACACAACCAAGGGATCATTTATTAGTAGCAACAGACATGACAAGAGAATCAAGAAGCTTTCCTCACATCACACTCCGCGCTCCTGGACAGGTTGTTGCAGTGTTCCTCTGACACACAGACTGCATCTGTGTGCATTGCATTTGGGTGAAAAGAGACTTATGCCTCGAGCATCAAGGGGACCTTGACCTGTGCTTTCAAGTCATGACTGCAGCAAGGTGTCTGATCTGATCATGTAGAGTCAGAATTCAATGTGATACTTTGGTGCATTCTGTGGGGCTTGCTGGAAGGCAGCTGCATCATCTACCCTCCATATACATGCTGGGATATCTGATTTCAATTCTGTTCTGCAGACTCCTTGCATTACCAGACCATCTGCAGTTCTCCTACGTTGCAGACAGCCTTTTGTCCGCCAAGCATGAAGCTATCTGAGGTCAGATCTTTCAAGGAAGCATGAAGCTTTACTATCTTCAACCGAGTAGAGCGGACACACCTTCCAAACTCAAACACAGCAGGCTCAGATATCTGAGGACCTGCTTCAGTTTGTGAGGATGCCACGTCAGTTTCTTGCTGTTCATGGTCAGATCTACTGGCATCCCTGCAGTTCACATATGTCATGCCTGAGACTTCTGATACGTAGCATGGAGGCTGACATCTTGACCACGAGGTCACTTTCGAACGACTTACGTAGTAGGCTTTGACCTCTTTTTGCGCCAGAACATCAAATTTTTGCTTGGGCAGTAGGTCTGCTGCCGGGCGCAGGCTGTGTCGGTGCCGTGCCGCTCTTGTTTGACATGTATCTGAGCATTGCAACTGTTCATCTTCTGAAGCATGCAACAGGCTCAGCACGGCGTGCTTCACTGATAGTCGCTTATGTTGCATTGCTCTGGAACACGCCTGCATGGTGTGCTCATGGCAAATGCTGTTGTTCCCAGTTTTTTTCGAGCGTAGGCTCGATCTGACACATGGCATGCTCAGCCTGTCAAGCTTAGCAGACTACACAAAGTAGCTAAAGTATAGACTTGCTCATACCAAATTAGCAGCGTGATGATGAACGGTTGAAGCTGTCAGTTTGATGCACGCGATAAAGCTTTTAACGTTGCAGAGGGTGCCCATATTGCGGCAACTTCTGCTTGAAGAGGCACTTCTGAGGGCAGACAGCAGCAACTGGTGCATTGTCAACAGTGGAACATCTGTGCCTGCCATTGTGATGGGAATCTCAGGGTGAGCAGCTAACTCTTCTGCACTTTGCACCTGTTGTAATGTGCTTCTGATCTGCAGTGCTCATGCACAGGAAACCTCAGGATTTGATCAATGTACCTGCAGCTCAGACTGAGGGCATTCAAATCATCAAACGATTCAGTGGAGGCGGTACAGTGGTGACAGACGAAAACACAATCTTTGCCACCGTCATCCTTCAGACAGCAGTGCTCCCACCAGACGTGGAATGCTACCCTAGACCACTAATGAGATGGTCTGAAAGCCTGTACAGCCCTGTCTTCTCACCTTATGGCCATTTCAATCTGCAAGAAAATGGTAAGCGCCCCGGCATTTGGTTTGACATTATATGCAACATGTGATAAAAAGGCAGCGTCTTGCTGAGTAAGCTCATGACCTTTACAAGCATTGCCACACCAGCCTGATGGCATGCCTGTCTGTTGATTGTGTTGATCAAAGCTGTTGTTTATGTTTGATCTGATGCACAAGCAGCAGCGCAGCTCATCAGACATTTGTGCCATCAGTCATTGACACTGAACCACACTTTTTGCATGCAGACTACTGCTTTGGTGATGTCAAATTTGGCGGCAATGCGCAAGCCATTACTAAGCAGCGGTTCCTGCACCACACCTCACTCCTCTGGGACTACCAAGACGGCCGCATGAAACTGCTCAAGCATCCTGCCAAAATTCCTGATTACAGAGCGGTGAGAATAGAATTGGCTCTGCCCTGCATACATGCCTTAGCGCAAGCTGACATAACAATGCTGAGCATCCTTGGCGTCCTGCACTTGTTGCTAGCTGCAGCAAGCAATTTAGGGCATCTCAGGGCAACCTGCCAAAGCTGTGACATTGACCTTTGCTCAATTAGGTTTTGCTGACAATGACGATTACTTTGCTCAATTAGGTTTTGCTGACAATGACGATTACTTTTTGAATAGCCTTGCTTATGGAGCTTACGAAGCTTTATTTATGATCGTTACTTCTATACTGAGCTGCAGTGGTCATAGTCTGCAGCTCACGACTGTGTTTGCACATGCAATGCAATGCAATGCAATGCAATGCAATGCAATGCAACGCAACGCAGCCTGAAGACAATCATTTGCCATCATTATGACCATTGGCTGCATTCCTCTCACCTGTGCTTGACTGACCCTCCCCAAGCACATGCTGTTTCCTTATTGGTATGAATAATCTGATGATCAGTTCCCGAAACTGCACTCTTCAGCAAAGCTCGGTAAACTGTCGGGATAAGTGTGTACATGGCGAGTGTCACAAGCACGTGCTGTTGTCATGCAGGATCGAGATCACCTCCAGTTTGTGTGCAAGCTGAAGGACTATGTCCCAGACCAACAGAAGCTACTGAGCAGCATACCAGCCGCGCTTGAACAAGCTGGCATGACGGTGCAGGAAGCAAGCATTGAAGAAGCTGAAGAGGCTCTCAAGAGGGACTACTTCAAGAACACAAAGCTTGTTGATTTAGCCAGTGGCATACAGCTGACTGCAGATGTGCATCCTTCCAGTGGCAACATTGCTCCAGGCAAACAGCGAGCCTTGCATCCTTTTGGGTCTCAGTAGGAGACTTTAGAACATAGAACCTATGCCAGCCTTTGCTCTTGCACCGCCAGGTAGTGGCAGCTGTTTATGTTTTCAAACACTTCTCTAGGCCATGCTGCTTCTCATCAATCATTGTGCCTCTGGACCTCTCTCAACATGAGTTTTTGCCACTCTTGAGACACGTCTGAGTTGCCTGCAACTTTCGTCCTTAAGGCAAGCTTGCCAGCCTGTGCATATGCTGTTGTTGTCGCTGTCATACGCATGCCATTTGTCAGTGTACAGATGTACCCAACATTTACTGTGCAGCCTGTTTATTCACATAGTCAATACAACAGTCCTTGTTGTCAGTGTTGTCAGAAGTCAACTGAAAGTATTTTACACATCTCTGAACAATGCTGTGTTTTGGCACACGAGCCTGTTCTAGTCGTAGTCAAGTGTCACAGGATTCAAACAGTGCGCAAAGGCCACGTAATTGATCATGTCGCCAGGGGGGTACTCATCATCCAAAAACTTCTCAATCAAGACATCGATATCAGCCTGACTGAGAGACGTGAACCCCATTTTGACCCCCAGCCCTTGCTTGAACTGTGACACTGTCACGTGGTTGACCATGTGGCAGCTGTTCTTGTCGTGAGCAGCATCGTCAAAGAATGGCTTCACCTGCAAAAGCATCACACACTATGGCGATGCAAAACCTGGTAAGATGAGCTTGTTCAAGTCAATGTCCAGACTGCTGCTTTTTTGCATACATGCTTGGTACATGGTTTATCATGACGTAGTGTGTCTTGGCAGCAAGCTTGTTGCCACCTGAAGGGCAATTGCAAGAGGGTGGTCAGGAGTGACAAAGTGCAAGCCAGTTTTCACTGTCTGCTTCTGTTTCCTTGATAGATTGGATACAAATACACTGCATCTGCTTCTGATTGTTTGGTGCCTATGGCTATGCACCTCCCAAGCTGCCGGCACACCGTTTGCAAATGGCCAGATCTCAAGATGGCACGAATCTCATACAGGAACACCAAGCTGCACTGCAGAAGGCTGCCTGGCTCATGCGTCAAAACACAGCAGCATCAGGGAGATGTAGACGGAACATACCATGATGCCCTTGATCTGGCACTCGACCCTGAGTTTGCTCATGATGCTCTCCAGCTGAGCCTCCCTCTCCTCAGGCAGCTGCTTGCTGCTGAAGTCGTACCTGGTCTTGTCCAGCAGCTCAGATGGCTCTGCTGGCACCTCCTTCAGAGGGTCCTTCTCCAACTCACTCTCTGTGAAGACTGCAGCACATCAGAACCAGTCACTCAGCCAGGCCTGGTGTTGCAGGGACTGCAATGCATCTGCTGCACGACATTCATCTGCAGCGCTTACTGACTTGATCAGCTGGGCTGTACCATGTCAGTGTCAGTGTGACTGTACACTAAGAGAAAAGACTGCAATGCACGCCCAGCGTTTAAAGTTGACTTTGCAATGCAGCCAAAAAAGGAGTCAGCATGGGCGTGTGGAGTCAGGTGCACTTTGAGCCTTGGGTTGATCTGGGATCTGTTGTGGCCAGCTCCAATGACAAATTCGAATGCAAATAGCGTTGTTCTATGATGCATATGTACAGCATGGAAGATGGCAGTTGCGCCATGCAAAACCCTGTGCACAGGCTGCAACTAGGAGTCGCCTGGGATATCGCAACTTCAATGTTCCACAACATGAAGGTGTGTTGGTGTTGGGCAAGCACAAAAACCTGTACTGCTCATGATTATGGAATCAGACATCTGATCAGGCAGTGAACGGTCAAAGCCAAACAGAGCATACAACACAGTGTGCACAGTCCTGTACCTGTGTTGATGTCCTCACAGAAACGTCTATAGTCCACCTTTGACAGTCTGTCGGTCTCAGGGGTCTTGTAGGCATCTGCAAGCCTACAGCATAAGGAGAGGATATTACACATGCTTTGCCGCAGATTTGCAGCGACAGCTTGAGGCGAGGTGTGCTTACGCCTGCAGCTGAGATGCTGTCAAGTGTTTGTCCAGGCCAGCCATGCTCAAGCCCGACAGGAACTGGTTCTCGAAGATGAACCCACTTCTGAGCTGCAAGAGC
>JAABUK010002149.1_pt1 | contig 36053 bp, 30 predicted proteins | sample 5559141 | NCBI WGS metagenome assembly JAABUK01 (sample SAMN10711869, study PRJNA513367) | rock metagenome | isolation source: Antarctica rocks | place: Antarctica: Victoria Land, Pudding Butte nord | collected 2016-01-03
TCGTGGGTGAGTGTCTTTGGGTGTGATGATCGGCTTGGGTCCGTCCGATGGCTCCAGTATACCGAAGTCCACTCAAAGAGCGAAACCCTTCATGCAACAACGCCCTTGTCGGCCTCAACCTGCGCCTCGCCCTTGCGCCGGGAGGCCTCGGACTGGTCGAGGGCCTCGCGTGTCCCGGCGTTCCTGGCCACGAGGGTCCGGGTCCGCGCCTCCTCGAGGCGGGCGAGCACCAGGACCGACTGGTCGAGCATGAGCTGGGCCTGCGCGACCTCCTTGATCTTGGACTGTTCCGCCTTCTTCAACGCCGCCTCGACCTCGTCGAGCCGGGCCTTGGCCATGTCGACGGCGACCTGGAACGGCTCCTCGTCGATCACCATCAGGAGTTGGCCCTCCTTGACGGGCGCCCTCTCGTCGAAATGCTGCTGCGTGAGGAACCCCTTGACCCGGGCGCGGAGGTCGACCGTCTCGATCGCCTTGGTCGTGCCGGTGTATTCGCGGTAATTCGTCACCGCCTTGCGGACGGGGAGGCTCACCGTCACGTCGGGCGGCTCGGGCGGCACGTAGGCACCGCCCTGATTGCACCCCGCGATCGTGGCGACCATACACGCGGCCGAGGAGAGCAAGGCCGCCACGATCTTCCGCCGAGAAATGCCCAAAGGAACGCCCCCATCAGTCGCGAACGAGCGGTGCTCCGGAACCCCGATCGAGGTCGGAACTCTCGGAGCATTATTACGAGCGAGACAAGCCCCGCCCGGAGAACCCCGGCCCCGACGATCCGCGGGGACGACCCGGGCGTATTGACGACCTCGATCAGGCTGGAACCACCAAGCATGACGGCATCGTTGATCCGGCGCCCCCTCGCGGGCTACGGCCCGCACCGGCCCGTCCTCCGAGCAAGACAATCTCAAAACATATCAACATATTTTATTGTTATATAATGTAAAATGCTGATGTGCGATTGATGAAGGCGGCCCTCCGGGCCGGTTCGTGCGCGGGACGTGTTCGGCCCGGAATCGACGCTGAGTGGAGACGATGGGGATCGAACCCACAACCTCGTGGTTGCGAACGACGCGGAATTGGAGCTAATTTCGCGGCAAGTTTCTATTTGATGTAGTCTGATCGCCCGGGGTGTGGGACCGAACCGAGAAAGATAGGGCTCGACAGCCTGTAACCTCGCCCCGCCCGACTCTCGGGCCGGCTATGACGTGGCGACGGTGCCGGTTATCATGGCGGGCCAGGATCGTTCGACATCGAAAACCCGGGAGCTGCCGAGCGTGCAACCGACCCTCCGACAGATGGCCTGCTTCATTGCCGTCCTACCTCTCCTCGCCGGGTCGGCGGACGACGAGGCGGAAGGGCTCTGGGTATTGAAGCCGGTCGTCCGCCCGGAAGTCTCCGCAAGGCGGACCGGGCCGTCGAACCCGATCGACGCGTTCATCGCGGAGGGGTACGAGGACGCGGGCCTGAAGCCGATCGGCCCGGCCGACAAGCGGACGCTCCTCCGTCGAGTTACGCTCGACCTCGTCGGGCTCCCGCCCACGCCCGAGGAGCAAGAAGCTTTCCTCCGCGACGAGTCGCCGGACGCTTACGAGAAGATGGTCGATCGGCTCCTCGGCTCCGAGCAGCACGGGGTCCGCTACGGCCGTCACTGGCTCGACGTCCTGCGCTACGCCGACGTCGACGAGCGGATGATCGCCGCGCCCGGCATCTACCACTGGCGCGACTGGGTGACCCGCGCCCTCAACGACGACTTGCCCTTCGACCAGTTCGTCCGGGCCCAGTTGACCGGCCATCGGTCCACGACCCGCACCCAGATGTCGGCCACCGGGGTCCGCACACGCGTCGAGGCCCGGCCCGACGACCAGTTCGCGCTCGGGTTCCTGGCCCGGGGCGCGGTCCTCCGAGATGGCAAGGACTCGCGGGAATTCCCGATCGTCGCCGTCGAGACGGTCTCCACCGCCTTCATGGGCCTGACCGTCGGCTGCGCCAAGTGCCATGACCACATGTACGACCCGATCAAGCAGCGCGACTTCTACGCCATGAAGGCGCTGTTCGACCCGCTCGTGCTGAGGAAAGTGACCCTGGCCACCGCCGCCGAGATCGTCGACGCCGGCCGGGCGGCCGACGAGGTCGACAGGAAGCGGTCGGCGATCGAGGGGCCGATCGAAGTCCTGATCGCCCCCTACCGGGCGAGCCTCCGCGACGACCGGATCGCCATGCTCCCCGCCGACGTCCGGGCCGTCATCCGCAGGCCCGAGAAGGACCGCACGGCCGTCGAGCGGAAGATCGCCGACGACTACTTCCCCGTCCTCCGGATCGACAACGACAAGATCCAGGCGATCATGTCCGAGGCCGATCGGCGCAGATACCGTGACCTCCAAGGGAAGCTCTCCGGACTCGGCGACCGGCAAGGTCCCCCCCTCCCGGCCTTCTGGACCGTGGAGGTCGACCCGAAAAAGGCGATGGAGAAGAGCTACATCCTGACCAGCGGCGATCCCGACCGGCCCGAACCGAAGAATGAGGTTGCTCCCGGCTGGCCGTTCGCCCCGGCGGGTGTCGAGTTCCGAGAGGGGAGGGTCGAGGCCTTCTCCGACTGGCTGACGGCACCCGAGAACCCGATGTTCGCCCGAGTGGCCGTCAACCGACTCTGGCAGTGGCACTTCGGCGAGGGCTTGCACAAGAACCCGAGCGACTTCGGGACCCTGGGCGGGTCGCCGAGCAATCCGCGCCTCCTCGACTGGCTGGCCGCCGAGTTCGTCGCCCGTGGGTTCCGGATGAAGGAGATCCACCGGCTGATCGTCACCTCGGACGTGTACAAGCTGGCGTCGGAGGTCGACCCCAGCCGGTCGGCGCCCGAGATGGCGGCCGACCCGGAGAACGCCCACCTCTGGCACTTCCGCCTCCGTCGCCTCGAGGCCGAGCCGATCTGGGACGCGGTCCTCGCCGCGGCCGGGGACCTGGACTTCGCGGTCGGCGGCCCATCGTTCGACGTGGGCGGACGGCGGGGAGGTCGAGGGCCCTCCCGTCGGGGGGCCTACATGATCCGAGGCTACGCGACCAACCGCGACGTCGTGCCCAACTTCCTCCAGGCGTTCGACGTCGACGACGGCCGCGCCCCGTGCCCGGTCCGGACCCGGACCGTGACCGCGCCGCAGGCCCTGTTCCTGATGAACAGCGAGGTGATCGACGGGGCCACCGCGAAGTTCGCCGGGCGGCTGGAGCGAGGGTCCGGCGGCGACCTCGGCGCTGCGGTCGACCTCGGTTACCGGGTGGCCGTCGCCCGCCCCCCTTCGGCGACGGAACGGGACGTCGCCCTGGCGTATTTGCAGGGGGACGCGGCCCGGCTGAAGGGCCTCGCCTGGCTGCTGTTCAACCTGGACGAGTTCCTTTACGCGAGGTGATCCGGCATGGGCGGTCCACTCTTCCCCTGCGGCCGGGTCTCACGGCGCGGGTTCCTCCACCAGGCCGGCGGCGGCTTCTTCGGGGTCGCGATGGGCGCGCTCTGGGCCGAGGCGGGCGAGATCCGGGACGCCAACCTGCACGGGCCGCACTTCGCGCCCCGGGCGAAGTCGGTCATCTTCCTGTTCATGTGCGGGGGTGTCAGCCACATCGACACCTTCGACCCGAAGGACAACAAATGGGCGGGCAAGCTGATCGACGCGGTCGGGTTCGGCGACAATGGCGCGGAGATGCGCCGGCCGGTCATCGCCTGCCGCCGGACGTTCACCCGGCACGGACGGTCGGGAATCCCGGTCTCGGACTGGTTCCCCCATCTGGGGGGCGTGATCGATGAGGTCGCCGTTGTCCGGTCGATGTGGTGCCACGAGGGGAACCACTTCCCGGCCGTGATCGAGACCTGCACCGGGCACCGGGGGCGAGCCTTCGATCACCCGACCCTTGGTAGCTGGGTGTCGTACGCGCTCGGAACCGCGAACAAGAACCTGCCGACGTTCGTGAACCTCGGCCGAGCGTCCTCGCCCGTCCAGTTGACCGGCGGCTACCTCGGCGCGGGGGTGGCCGCCACCCCGTTCCAGCCCGGGGAGACGCCGATCCCGAACCTGAAGCCGCCCGAGGGCGGGACCGCCGCCGAGCGTGGCCGGCAGATGCAGGCGCTCCTGGAGCTGAACCGCGAGTTCCGGGAGCACCACGCCATCGAGTCCGAGATCGTGGCCCGGGCCGGGGCCTACGAGTTGGCCGCCCGGATGCAACTCGCCGCCCCGGATGTCGTCGACCTCTCCGGCGAGCCCCAGCACGTCCGAGAGCTCTACGGGATCGGCGAGTCCGCGACCGAAGACTTCGGCCGACAGCTCCTGCTCGCGCGTCGGCTCTCGGAGCAGGGGGTTCGGTTCGTGCAGGTCTGCCACGCCGGGGGAGGCAACGGCGGCTGGGATGCGCATGGCGACATCGAGACTCACGGCCCCCTCTGCCGGGCCACCGACAGGCCGATCGCCGGGCTGATCCGCGACCTCAAGCAGCGCGGGATGCTCGACGAGACCCTGGTCGTCTGGTCCAGCGAGTTCGGCCGAAGTCCCTGGTCGCAGAACACGACCGGGCGGGACCACAACCCCAGGGGCTACACCGCCTGGATGGCCGGCGGAGGAATCAAGGGCGGTGTCGTCCACGGGGCCACCGACGATGTCGGCTACAAGGCGGTCGAGGATCCCCACTACTACAGCGACCTGCACGCCACGATCCTCCATCAACTCGGCCTTGACCATGCCAAGCTGGAGATCCCGGTCCTCGGCCGGACCATGCGGCTGGTCGAGAAGGAAGCAGGCAAAGGGCCGATCCGGGCGATCCTGAACTGATCGCATTCCGGCCCACGCCGCCGCTTCCGGCGGGTGCCGTACGCGCAAGAATGATGCGCGCTTCGGTCTGATCGGCCGAAGCGTCGCGTCTGACCGCTCATCGGCCTGGTCCTCGGTCCGTCGCGGCACCACCTCATCACGCCCTTGCCGGGAACCCGCCGTCGACGATCAGGGTCGTGCCGGTCATGGAACGACCGGCCTCGCCGGCCAGGAGCAATGCGGGGCCGACCAACTCCTCGGGGTCGACCCAGCGACCCAGGACGGTCCGCTCGGCGATGGCGGCCTTCTGCTCGTCGGTGAACACGACGGCCGGCAGGTCGGTCGGGAACGGGCCGGGGTCCGGGCAGTTGACCGTGATCCCGCAGCCACCCAGTTCGATGGCACTGGCGCGGGTCAGGCCCATGAGGGCCCCCGTTGTCGCCGAGTTGGCCGCCCGCCCCGCCGTCGAGACGAAGCCCATGATCGACGATGTGGATGATCCGGCCCCAGCCATTTTCGCGCATCGCGGGGCTGAGCGCCCGCGTCAAGGCCATCCTCGCACCGAGGTTCAGCTCGACCAGCCGGTCCCGATCCTCGTCCCGGATCTGCTCGACCGGCTGCGGGGTGTTGCTGCCGGCGTTGTTGACCAGGATGTCGACCCGGCCGAACGCCGCCTGCGTCCGGCGGGCGAGCCGCATGGCCTCGTCGCGGCGGGACAGGTCGGCGTCGACCCACGCCACCCGCGTCCCGGTGCCGATCGCCTCGGCGGCGTCCTCCAACTCGGCCTCCGACCGGCTGGAGATCACGACGTCGGCCCCGGCCTCGGCGAACCCCCGGGCCATCGCCTTGCCCAGGCCCTCGCTCCCGCCGGGCACCAGGGCCACCCGCCCCGTCAGGTCGAACTGCGTGCCGGTCATCGCGGCATCTCCTCGCCACCCGAATCGGATCGCCCCGGCGAGATCCCATCGCCGATCCCGACAGGTCCCGGACGCGTCGAGCCCGTGCCGGAGGCCCGCCGAGGCGTGAGACCTTCATCCGTCGCCGAACCCGCAAGGCTTGAAAGGCCCCCTGAATCCACGACCCCGGCCGCAGTCTACTTGATCTGGATATGACGGTACTCCATCCGGCCGCGATCACCCTCGAGGCCGATGGGGCCGGTCTCCGGCACCTTGAGATCGGCCTCCAGGACCTCGCCGTTGCAGGTGCATCGGGCCACGCCCCCCTTGACCACGACCTCGATCTGGTTCCAGTCCTGCGGCCTGTATTTCTTCAGATCCTTGTAGGGGCCGGCCACGGGGTAGTCGCGGCACTGGAGCTGCGGCTTGCGGATGAAGATGCCGCTGTCGGCGTTGACGCCGGCGCGGAACTCCAGCTTGAGGGTGAAGTCCCCGGGGAATTCTTCCACGGTGTAGAGCTGGCCGACGAGCCGATCCTGGCCCTCGGGGAAGTTCACGGTGAGGACGCCCTCGCGGGCCGAGTACCGCCCCGCGTCGCCGGACTCGGTCTTGCCGTCGAACTTCTCGGTGACCTCGCCGACCCCGGAGGGCTCACGTCCTACCTTCGCACGGAAACACCAACCGGTGAGGTCTCGGCCGTTAAAGAGGCTCTTGAAGCCGGGCTCCGGCTGCCAATCGTCGGCGCGGGCCACGGCCTCGAGCGAGACCAGGAGGAGGGCGGCAAGAGCAAGTTGAGGTCTCATGGGGGTCATCCTGGAGAACAGGACCCGGGCGGTCGGCTCGCGACCATTTCACGGAATGGCCCTCCCGGCACGCCGACCCGCCGATGATCTCCGGCCGGGCACCCCGGCACAAGGGGACGGCTCAGGGGGGACGAGGGGCTGGGGGCTTCTCGGAGGGGAGACCAGTGTGCGAGCGGCCCGAGCAATCTGGTGATGGCGCGTGCGCGGCGGAGAGACGATCGGGCGATCCACCACGATGCCGAGGCCTCGGGGCGTTTACCGGGGCCGCCTCGGGCTGATCGGCCGACTCATGCCTCGGCCGGCCCCGGGAGAGTGCGATGTCCATGGACCCGATCGGGTCGGTGCAGCGACTCAAAGCCGTTCCATCGGTCCCCGGCCGCGGTTCTCCGCCGGTCCCGGAGGGGATCACGCGTCAATTCGCCGTCAGGCATGGGAGGCCCGCCGCGTGGCAGCGACCTCGACCTTGGGGCGTGTCTTTTCCGGGCCCCGGCGACCGGGAGCGATGACCGGACCGGCCCCGACGCGGTCGGCCGGTCCGGCGGCGCCGTCCCTCCCGACCCGTACGGGGCTCGCCTACCAGCCGTGCGTCGGCGGCCACCGGGCACCGGGTCCCGGGTGGGTCTTGTCCCCCCGTCCGTTCGGGGTGCAACCCCGCCCTGTGAGGCCCCGCAAGCCACGAAATGCGACCTCGCACCCGGAGGGCCACGCCTGATCTGTGGACGGGATCGGCCCCCCCGGGTGCCATGGTGCCGACGGATGAGGCGCAACCGGGAGGATGTGGGACAGATGAGCTTCGACCGTCGGAGCTACTACTTCCGCTCGGTCCACGACGGCGACCGGATCCTCCGCTTCTACCTCGTCAACGGGCCGGTCGCCCAGCTCGCGACCCCGCTTGCCGGTCCGGGGCGGCGTGAACGTCCCCCCGTGGGCTTCAAGGATCGCCTCCTCGGAGGCGGGATCGCCGTCAATGGTGATCAGGTCCATCAGGCGACCGCCGGTGCGGCGCTCGAGGTCCTCGACCACCGCCACGACGCTCTCCGCAGTCCGCTCGCCCGGCACGACGCCGATGACCATCCGACTCTCGGCATCGAGAGCGACGTGGTCCCAGGTGCCCGCGTGGCGATCATCGGCCGGGTCGTCGGGGTCGCAATCCTTCTCCTTCTCGGCCACGAAGGCCCACTTCTCATCGGACTGGATCGGCCGACGGCGCCACATGTCACCTTGCAGAGCCTGCCGGTCTGGCGAACGCCGCACCCCAGGGCGATGTGCTCCGGGACGGATTCGACCTCCTCCGGAAGCGGCCTCGAGTCGAACAGGGGCGTCCCCTTCCGCTCGGAGAAGCGGGCCTTACAGGTCCCGCAGCGGAGCATCCGTCGAGCCTTCCCGGGTCCGCAGTAACTCGTCACGGTCAGGTTTCCTGCCCCCCTCTTGCCGTGCTCGGGGCGGCGGGAATCCAGGCAGCAGAAGCGGGACAGGTCGTCCATGGTGCGGCTCCGCCGGTGCGATCCTCAAGGCCAAAAGATGGTTACGTCACCCCGATGAGATGCACGACCGGAACGGTATCGTGCAATAGTGCCAGGCCACGAGGAAATCGCCGTAAATTACCGAATTTGCTGGGAATCACCCCGCAAAATGGAGATGGTGGTCTTTTAAGCTGCGGGGGAGGGATCGCGATGGGCCGGAGGCTGGAAGGACAGACCGCCTGGATCAGCGGGGCCGCCTCGGGGATCGGCGAGGCGACGGCCCGGCTGTTCGCCGACGAGGGTGCCAACGTCGCGCTGGCGGATGTCCGGGCCGGGGCGGTCGAGGCCGCCCGCGACGCCATCCTCGGGCGGGGCGGGGTCGCCCTCTCCTGCCGCGTGGACGTGGGTTCCGAGGAGGAGGTTCGGGGCTCGATCGCGGCGACCGTCGGGCGATTCGGCGGCCTGAACATCGTAATCAACTGCGCGGGGGTGGTGCACGTCGGGCTCCTCCACGAATATGACGAGGCCGACTGGGACCGGCTGATGGGGGTGAACCTGAAGGGGATCTTCTTCGCGGTCAAGCACGCCCTGCCCCACCTGGGCCGGAACGCCCGGAGTTATGTGGTGAACGTCGGGTCGGTGAGCAGCTTCGTCGGCCAGGCCCGGACCCCCGCCTACTCGGCCTCGAAGGCGGCGGTCCTGGGCCTGAGCCGGTCGATCGCGCTGGACTACGCGGGGATCGGGCTCCGATGCAACTGCGTCTGCCCGGGGATCACCGACACCCCGATGCTCCGCGAGCACCTGGACCAGACGCCGGACCCCGAGGCGACGCTCGCCGGCCGGCTCCGGCGGGTCCCGCTCCGGTCGGCCCTGACGCCCGGGGAGGTTGCCCGGTCGGTGCTCTACCTGAGCTCCGAGGACTCCGCCGGCGTGACGGGGACGTCGCTGGTGGTGGACGGGGGCTACCTGGCCGCCGCGGAGTGGGACGCCGGTTGAGACTCGCCCCGACCTCGGAGGCCCGCGGATGACGCCGAAACTGGCCTGCGCCGACTTCTCCTTCCCCCTGCTCTCGCACGACAAGACGCTCGACCTGATCGCCCTGCTCGACTTCGAGGGCGTGGACATCGGCCTGTTCGAGGGCCGGTCGCACCTCTGGCCCTCGCGCGCCTTCGGGGACGTCCGCGGGTCGGCCCGGGAGCTGGCCGGCAAGCTCCGCGACCGGGGCCTGGAGCCCGCCGACATCTTCCTCCAGACGGCCCCGGATTTCGCCACGGTCGCCCCCAACCACCCCGACCCAGCCGTCCGTCGCCACGCCCGCGACTGGTTCGAACGGGCCGTCGAGTTCGCCGCCGAGGCGGGATCCCGGCACGTCTCCGCGCTGCCGGGAGTCCACTTCGACGGCATCCCGGAAGCCGAGAATTATCGGCGATGCTGCGACGAGCTGGCCTGGCGATGCGAGACGGCCCGGGGACAGGGCATCACCTTCGCGGTCGAGGCCCATGTCGGCTCGATCGTCCCGACCCCCGGGGAAGCGGCCCGGCTGGTCCGGTCGGTCCCGGGCCTGACCCTGACCCTGGATTACACCCACTTCACCCGGTCCGGGATCCCCGACGCCGAGGTCGAGCCCCTAATCGCCCACGCCAGCCATTTTCACGCCCGAGGGGCCCGGCGCGACCGCCTTCAGGCGTCGTTCCGGGAGAACGTCATCGACTACGCCCGGGCCCTTGACGCCATGGATCGGGCCGGCTACTCGGGATATGTCGGCGTCGAGTATGTCTGGATCGACTGGGAGCACTGCAACGAGGTCGACAACCTTTCGGAAACGATCCTGATGCGCGACCACCTCCGGAAAGCACGGACCAACGCATGAACCAGCCCCACCGGCCGCCCGGCGTCGCCCCATCGGGTCGCCCGAATCTCCCCGCAATCCTCCCCCTGGCCCTGGCCCTGGCCCTGCCGGCCTCCCTGGCCTCGGGCCCGGCGGTGTCCTCCGGGCCCGAGGCCGGCCCGGCGCTCCTGGCCGACGACCTCCGATGCGAATACCTGGTCAACCCGCTCGGGATCGACGCCCGGGCGCCCCGACTGAGCTGGGCCCTCCGGCCGGCCCGGCCCGGGGCCCGGGGCCTGATGCAGTCGGCGTATCGGATCCTGGTCGCGACCTCCGAGTCGGCACTCCGCGAGGACCGGGGCGACCTCTGGGACACCGGCAAGGTCGCGTCGGACCGATCCCTCCGGGTCGAGTACGCGGGGAAGCCGCTCGGGTCCCGCGTCGCCTGCTGGTGGAAGGTCCGGGCCTGGGACCAGTCCGGCGGGGAGTCGCCCTGGAGCAAGCCCACCCGATGGTCGATGGGGCTGCTCGAACCCTCGGACTGGACCGCCCGATGGATCGGCCTGGACGGCGGCGATGAGGCCGACGACCCGGCCCGGGTGCTGGAGCGGGCCCGATGGATCTGGCATCCCGGCGGGGACCCCGCCGTCGGCGCCCCGATCGGCAGGCGATACTTCCGGACGTCGTTCCCGGTCCCCGAAGGGCGGGCCGTCCGCAAGGCCGTCCTGACCGCGACCGCCGACGACTCGCTCGCCGCCTTCGTCAACGGCCGGCCGGTCGGGGGCGGCCCGGGATGGGACCAGGTCAAGACGCTCGACGTGACCGGGCAGATCCGGCCGGGCCGCAATACGCTCGCCGTCGCCGCCACCAACATCGAGTCGGCCAACGTCGGCCCGGACAAGAACCCCGCCGGCCTGATCGGCGTCCTCCGCGTCGAATTCGACCGGGGCGAGCCGATCGAGGTCGCCACCGACGCCCGATGGCGGGTCGGGGAGGAGGATGTCGCGGGCTGGGAGCGCGTCGACTTCGACGACGCCGCGTGGAAGGGGGCGCAGGAGATCGGCAAGCTGGGCGCGGCCCCCTGGGGGGTCCTGGGCGGGTCCAACCACCGGAGGCTGGCCTCGCGGATGCTCCGGCGCGAGTTCCAGGTTGCCAAGGAGGTCCGGAGGGCCACCGCCACCGTCTGCGGGCTGGGCTTCTTCGACCTCCATCTCAACGGCCAGCTCGTCGGCGACGCGCTCATGAACCCCGCCCTGACCGGCTACGACCGGAGGGCCTGCTACGTCACCTTCGACCTGACCGGGCAGGTCAAGCCGGGCCCGAACGCGGTGGGCGTCGTCCTGGGGAATGGCCGGTACTTCGCCCCCCGCCGCGACATCCCCGTCCCGATGAACACCTACGGCTATCCCAGGCTCCTCCTCCAGATCCGCCTGGATTACGCCGACGGCTCGGCGGAGGACGTGGTCAGCGACGAGCGATGGCGACTGACGGTCGCCGGCCCGATCCGCGCCGATAACGAGTTCGACGGCGAGGAATACGACGCCCGCCGCGAGATCCCCGGATGGTCGCTCCCCGGCTTCGACGACTCCGCCTGGCAGCCCGCGAGCCTCGTCAACCCCCCCGGCGGGGCCCTGGAAGCCCAGATGATCGAGCCGATCCGGGTCACCGAGGTCCTCCGGCCGGTCGCCCTGACCAGCCCCCGGCCCGGCGTCTTCGTGGTCGACTTCGGCCAGGCATTCTACGGGTCGGCCCGGCTCAAGGTGTCCGGCCCGGCCGGGTCGACGGTCCGGCTGCATTCGGCGTACAACGTCACCCCGGACGGGCTCCTCAACGCCTCCAACGACCGGAGCGCCCTCAATACCGACGTCTACACCCTCAAGGGCGACGGGGTCGAGACCTGGCACCCGCGGTTCAAGGGGAATGCCACCCGATACGTCCAGGTGGACGGGTTCCCCGGGACCCCGACGGTCGACAATTTCGAGGGCCTGGTCGTCCATACCGACATGGAACCCGTCGGCCAGTTCACCTGCTCGAATCCCCTCATCAACCGGATCTACGCGAACGCCCGATGGGGCACGCGGATGCAGAACCGGAGCGTCCCCATGGAGCCCGACCGCGACGAGCGGATGCCCTGGTCGGGCCACCCGGCCAAGACGTCGGAGAGCGAGGGGTATGTCTTCAACGTCGCCCGATTCTACGACCACTTCCTCCACAACTATCGGGCCCATCAGGGCGAGGACGGGAGCCTCCAGGAGATCCTCCCCCCCTACTGGACGTTCAACTCGAAGGACATCATCTGGCCGAGCGTCATCACCATCATCCCCGACTGGTATTACAACTTCTACGGCGACCTCCGCCCCCTGGCCGACAATTACGACTGCATGAGGCGATGGGTCCTGTTCCACCAGAAGGCGTACCAGAAGCCGGATTTCACCATCGACTATTGCAACTATGGCGATTGGGTGGACCGCTCATGGATCAAGGGCGACCCCGACCGGCGGACGACCTCCCGGCCGCTGATGTCGACGGCCTACTACTACAACAATTGCCGGATCGTCGCCCGGGCCGCGCGGCTCCTGGGCAAGGCCGAGGACGCGGCGCGGTTCTCGGAGCTGGCCGGCAGGGTGAAGGCCGGCTTCAACGCCCGATTCTTCGACCCGAAGACGGACACTTACGAGAGCCAGACCCAGGGCTCCTCCGTCTTCCCCCTCGCCTTCGGCCTGGTCCCCGACGCCCACCGCGAGGCGGTCGCGGCCAACCTCGTCGGGGAGATCCAGGGCAAGAACGCGGGCCACGCGTCGGTGGGCCTGGTGGGGATGCAGTGGTTCCTGCAAGTCCTGACCGACGCGGGCCGATCGGACGTGGCCTATGCCGTGGCCACCCGGACGGACCGCCCGAGCTGGGGTTACATGATCTCCAGGGGCGCGACCACCATCTGGGAGCGGTGGGACACCGACACCCAGGACGGCGGGATGAACGGCGAGAGCCAGAAGATCCTCTCCGGGAACCTGGAAGCCTGGCTCTACCAGGCCCTCGGGGGGATCAACTACGACCCGGAGCGGCCCGGCTTCAAGCACGTCATCCTCCGGCCCCGGCCGGTCGGCGACCTGACCTCCGTCGACGCCACGCACCGGTCGCTCTACGGGCCCATCGAGAGCCGATGGAAGATCGAAGGCGGGGCCTTCCTCTGGGACGTGACGATCCCCCCCAATACGACCGCGACGGTCCACGTCCCGGCGGACGACCCGGCAACCGTGACCGAGGGCGGCAAGCTCGCCGGCGAGGCCGAAGGCGTCCGGCCGCTCCGGGTGGAAGCCGGCTCGGCGGTCTACTCGGTCGGTTCGGGGTCGTACTCGTTCCGGGCGGCCCGGCCCGGACCGAAGGGCCCGGGTCGGTGATGGCCCGGCGGGCGACGGGCCGGTCATTTCCAACCGACGACCGACGGGTTACACTGGCGTCGAACCGGCCACGACGACGGGGCCGACCGGGCAAGCTGGGAGTCTGGATTTGAACCGATTCGTCCTGGGTTGGAAGGCGCTCTGGAAGTCGTGGACCGAGCCGGAGTTCGCCGGTCGGGTGGAGGGGCTGCTGACCAGGGCCCCCGCCGGCCCGGACCTCCGGGTCCTGGCGGTCCTCCAGAGGGACGGCCGGCTGGTCGACTTCCTCCAGGAGGACATCGACGCCTTCGCCGACGCCCAGATCGGCGCCGCGGTCCGCGACATCCACCGGGGCTGCCGCAAGGCCCTCCGCGATTACCTGACGGTCACGCCGATCCTGGCCGGTTCCGAGGGGTCGGACGTGACGATCGCCCCGGACTTCGACCCGGCGACGGTCCTCCTGACGGGGAACGTCCAGGGCTCGCCGCCCTTCCGGGGGGTCCTCCGGCACCACGGGTGGCGGGTCGAGGCGGTCCATCTCCCCGCACTCCCGGGAGCCCGGGACGATTCCGCGGTCCTGGCCCCGGCCGAGGTCGAGATCCCCTGACGCCCGGCCCCCGAGGATTGCGCATGTCCCGATACGTCGTCGGCATCGACCTGGGGACGACCAACTCCGCGCTCGCCTACGCCGAGGTCGGGCCCGCCGGCGGTCCCGCGCCCGAGATCAAGGCGATGCCGATCCCGCAGGTGGTCGGGGTCAACGAAGTCGGCGATCGGCCGGTCCTCCCCTCGTTCCTCTATCTCCCCTCGGCGAAGGAGTTCGCGGCCGGGTCGGTGGACGTCCCCTGGGCCAGGGGGGCGTCGCGGGTCGTCGGGGCATTTGCCCGGGATCACGGGGCGAAGGTCCCGGGCCGGCTGGTCTCCTCGGCCAAGAGCTGGCTGTCGCACGAGGGGGTCGACCGGAAGGGCCCGATCCTCCCCTGGGGCGCCCCCGACGAGGTCGCCCGGGTCTCGCCGGTCGAGGCCTCGACCGCCTACATCGCCCACCTCCGCGACGCCTGGAACCACGCGATCGCCGGCAAGGTCGCCGCCCATCGCCTCGAACAGCAGGACGTCCTGCTGACCGTCCCCGCCTCGTTCGACGCCGCCGCCCGCGAGCTGACCGTCGAGGCCGCCCGGGCCGCCGGCCTGGAGAAGGTGACCCTCCTGGAGGAGCCCCAGGCGGCCTTCTATGCCTGGATCTCCGCCCAGGGCGACCGGTGGCGGAAGCGGGTCAAGGTCGGCGACCTGCTCCTGGTTTGCGACGTCGGCGGCGGGACGACCGACTTCACCCTGATCGCGGTGACGGATCAGGGGGGCGACCTCGCCCTGACCCGCCTGGCCGTCGGCGAGCACATCCTGCTCGGCGGCGACAACATGGACCTGGCCCTGGCCCATGCCGTGGCCGCGACCCTCCCCGGCGGGATGGACGGCCTCGACCCCGCCCAGCGGGTCGCGCTCGGCCACGCCTGCCGGGCCGCCAAGGAGGCCCTGTTCGTCGCCCCGTCCCGGGCCTCGGCGCCCGTGGCGGTCCTGGGCCGGGGGTCGAAGGTCATCGGCGGCTCGATCAAGGCCGAGCTGACCCGCGAGGCCCTGAACGCCGTCCTCCTGGACGGCTTCTTCCCGCCCTGCGCCCCGACCGACGTCCCCGCGCGGGGCCGGCGGATCGGCCTGACCGAGATCGGCCTGCCCTACGCCGCCGACCCGGCGATCACCCGCCACCTGGCCCGATTCCTGGGCCGGCAGGCCGGCTCGCTCCACACCGGGGTCGCCTCGGTGGCCCCCTCCGCCGTCCTGTTCAACGGCGGTGTGTTCAAGGCCACGGAGCTCCGGGATCGAGTCGTGGAGGTCCTCTCCGCGTGGGCCGGCAAGCCCGTCCCGAGCCTGGAGACGGCCGACCTCGACCTCTCGGTCGCCCTCGGGGCCGCCTATTACGGCCTGGTCCGCCACGGCCAGGGGATCCGGATCCGGGGCGGTGTCCCCCGGGCCTACTACGTCGGGATCGAGTCGCGGGCGCCCGCCGTCCCTGGAGTCCGGCCGCCGATCAAGGCCCTCTGCGTGGTCAAGATGGGGATGGAGGAAGGGACCGAGGCCGACGTCCCCGGGCCCGACTTCGGCCTGGTCGTCGGCGAGCCCGCCGAGTTCCGCTTCCTCGGCTCGACCACCCGCCGCGACGACGAGCCCGGCGTGATCCTCGACCGATGGTCCCCCGAAGACCTCCAGGATCTCGCCCCCCTGGAGACCGCCCTCGTCACCGAGGACGGCGCCGTCGAGGGCGACACCGTCCCCGTCCGGCTCCACGCCCACGTCACCGAGGTCGGGACCCTCGACCTCTGGTGCCGGAGCACCCGCGACGACCGCCGATGGAAGCTGGAATATAACGTCCGGGAAGGCTCCGAAGGCTGAATCCGATCGATTTCCCAGCCGAGCCGGTATCGCCATGTCGAACATCACCCAGGTCCCGCCCGGCCCCGGCATCTCCGAGCGATTCCACAAGCTGGCCTCGGAATGGAAGGAACGATCGCGATTCCTATCGAACACGGCGCAGATGGCCATGCTCCGCCCCTATCAGCGGATCATCGGGATGGGGAGCCCCGCGGTCCCCTTGATCCTCCAAGAGTTGCGGCGCGAGCCGGATCAATGGTTCTGGGCCCTGGAATCGATCACCGACGAGGATCCCGTCCCGCCCGAGGCCGCCGGCGACGTCCTACTCATGGCCGAGGCCTGGATCCGGTGGGGCATCCGGGAGGGCCTCCTTGCCCCATGACTTCGGCCCGGACTTCCCTCGACTGACAGGCCGGAATTATTGGATCACCAGCGAGGCGACCGTCCGATATAACTGCATCGCCTGGGCGGCCGGAGACACCTCCCGATGGTGGCAACCGGGTCGATACTGGCCTTCGGCCGCAAATCCCGACGATTTCGACATCAGGGCCCTGGAACTTGCCTTCGCCTCGATCGGGTTCGAACCATCCGCCGACGGGCGACTCGAACCGGGCTACGAGAAAATCGCCCTCTTCGCGGACTCTACATTCTATACCCACGCAGCCCGTCAATTGCCCGACGGTCGATGGACGAGTAAACTCGGCCGCTCCGAGGATATCGAGCACGAGACGCCGGATGATGTCGCGGGCGGGATCTACGGCGATGTCTTCCTGTTCATGAGACGTCCCGTTGTCTTGCGTTGATGGACAAGGGTTGATCCCGGAGATCGCATGGCCCTCGAAGACTCCCTTTTGACCGAATCGATCAACCCGCTATCGGAGGGCCTCGACGCCCTCTCGGCGGGCGAGATCGTCGCCCTGATGAACGGGGAGGACGCGAAGGCGGTGGCGGCGGTCGGGGCGGAGTCGGGGGCGATCGCCCGGGCGATCGACGAGGCGGCCGAGCGGTTCCGGCGCGGGGGGCGGCTGATCTACGCCGGGGCGGGGACCTCGGGCCGGCTCGGGGTCCTGGACGCCTCGGAATGCCCGCCGACCTTCAACTCGCCGCCGGGAATGGTCGTCGGCCTGATCGCGGGCGGGCCTTCGGCGCTCACCCGGGCCGTGGAGGGGGCGGAAGACGACCGGGAACGCGGCCGGGGCGAGATCCGATCGCTGGAGGTCGGGGCGGATGACCTCGTGGTCGGGATCGCCACGTCGGGGCGGACGCCCTACGTCCTGGGGGCGGTCGAGGAGGCCCGGGCGCGGGGGGCGTTCACGGTCGGGCTGGCGTGCAACCGGCCGAGCCTGCTGGGGGGCCTGGTCCACCTGGAGATCGCCCCGCTGGTCGGCCCCGAGGTCCTCGCCGGGTCGACCCGGCTGAAGGCGGGGACGGCGACCAAGCTCGTCCTCAACATGCTGACGACCGGGGCGATGGTCCGGATCGGCAAGACGCTGGGCAACCGGATGGTCGACCTCCGGCCGAGCAACGAGAAGCTCCGGATCCGGACCCGGCGGATCCTCCGGGAGGTCGCCGGGATCGGCGAGGACGAAGCCGACGCCCTCCTGGGGCGATGCTCGGGCGACCTGAAACGGGCGCTGGTCGCCGCGCTGGCGGGGGTCGGGCCGGATCGAGCGGCCGGGCTCCTGGCCGGGTCCGGCGGGCAGGTCCGATCGGCGGTCGAATCGGCGATCGGGAGATGGCCGCGATGAGCCCCGTCGACCTGCTCGGGGTCGACGGCGGGGGGACGTCCACCGCGGCCTGGCTGGCCGACGCCGACGGCCATGTCCTGGGCCGGGGGCTGGGCGGGCCGTCCAACATCAAGGCGATCGGGGCCGAGGCCGCGCGGGCCGGCCTGGAAGGCGCGATCCGGGCCGCCTTCGAGGACGCGGGCCGGGATCCCTCGCCGATCGCGGCCGCCTGCCTCGGCCTGGCCGGCTTCGACCGGCCCGAGGACAAGGGGTGGCTCGAGCAATGGGCCTCGGGGATGCCCTGGGCCGGTCGGTCGATCTTCGTCAACGACGGTGACCTCGTGATCGCGGCGGGGACGCCGGGGGGATGGGGCGTCGGGGTGATCGCCGGGACCGGCTCGATCGCCGTGGGCCGGGGCCCGGACGGACGATCGGCCCGGTCGGGGGGCTGGGGCTACCTCATCGGCGACGAGGGGAGCGGTTACGCCGTCGCCCTGGCCGGGCTGAGGCGGGTCGCCCGCCTGGCCGACGGCCGGGCCCCGGGCCGGTCGGGGTCCGACCCGCTCACGGCCCGGCTCTGCGAGGCCCTGGGGATCGACGGCCCCTCTGGGATGGTCGGGGCGGTCTATCGCGAGGGCCGCGACCGCGCCCGGATCGCCGCCCTGGCCCCGGCGGTCGTGGCCGCGGCGGGGGAAGACCCCGCGATCGTCGACGAGATCCTCGGTCCGGCCGGGCGCGAGCTGGCCCGGATGGTGGACGCGGCGGCGCGCGGGATCGGGGCCGGCCCGGTCCCCCTGCCGCTGGCGATGGCCGGCTCGTTCCTCCTGAACAGCCCGGTCGTCTCGGCGGCGATGCTCCGATGGCTGGCCGAGGCGGGGCACGAGGTCCGGGCCACGCCCGTCCCCGACCCCGTTCGCGGGGCCCTGATCCTGGCACGGGAGGTCCTGCAATCATGACCCGACCGATCGCCCGGGTGTCGACCGGGCTGGACGCCTGGGTCGAAGGCCGCTTCGATGCCCTCCGGGGCCTCCGGGTCGGGGTGATCGCCAACCAGTCGACGGTCGACCGCCGCCTGGTCCACATCGCCGACCACCTCCGGGCCGCCCCCGGGGTGACGCTGGCGGCCCTGTTCGGCCCCGAGCACGGGATCCGGGGTGATGCCCAGGACATGATCGGCGTGGCGGCCGACCTCGACCCCCGGACCGGCGTCCCCGTCCATACCCTCTACGGGCCGACGCTCGCCAGCCTGACACCCGCGGACGAACAGCTCGAAGGCCTGGACGCATTGATCTTCGACGTCCAGGACGTCGGGAGTCGCTACTATACGTTCGCCGCCACCATGCTCTACGCGATGAAGGCCGCGTCCCGCCGCGGGCTCCGCTTCTTCGTGCTGGATCGGCCCAATCCCATCGGGGGCGTCGCGGTCGAGGGCCCGACGCTCCGGCCGGGTTTCGGGAGCTTCGTCGGGCCCCACCCGGTCCCGATCCGGCACGGGATGACGATCGGGGAGCTGGCCCGACTCTTCCGGGCCGATTGGGCGATCGACCTCGACCTGACGGTGGTCCCCTGCCGGGGTTGGTCGCGGGCGATGCACTGGCCGGGGACGGGCCTGCCCTGGGTGATGCCGTCGCCCAACATGCCGACGCCCGACACGGCCCTGGTCTATCCCGGGGGCTGCCTGATCGAGGGGACGAACCTGTCGGAGGGCCGCGGGACCACCCGGCCGTTCGAACTCTGGGGGGCCCCGTGGCTCGACCCCGTCGCCCTGGCCGGGTCCGCCCCTCCCGATGGGGGCTTCCTCCCCCGGGCCTGCGCCTTCCGGCCGACGTTCCACAAGCACGCCGGCAGGACGTGCTTCGGGGTCCAGCCGCACGTCGACGACCCGACCGCCTTCCGGCCGGTCCGGTTCACCACCGCGATGATCGCCGCCGCCCGGGCCCAGCGGCCCGACCTGTTCGCCTGGCGCCGCGAGTCTTACGAGTTCGTGGTCGAGCCGATCGCGATCGACCTCCTCTACGGCTCCGACCGCGAGCGGTTGCTGATCGAGGCGGGCCCGACGCCCGGGGACCTCGCCGACCTCTGGGATCTCTGGGCGGTCGAGGAGCGGGATTTCCGATCGCGGAGGGCTCCCCACCTGCTCTACGACTGAACGGGCCCCGGCCGCGGGCGGAACTCGCCTGGACCTTTTCTCCCCGAATGCCGATACCTCCCGATCGGGAGGATTCCGTCGTCGAGGTCGGGGAGACTGGGCATGGACGCGGCGACAATGGCCCGACCCGTCGAGGGCCCGGCCGCGGCCCACGATCGGCCCCGGGCCGCGCTGGAGCTTGTGACGGTCATCGGCCTGCTGGAATGGGAACTCTGGTCGCTCCGGGCCCACGGGCCGGGATGGCTCAACGTCCTGGTCTACGGGGCGATCGTCGCCGCGATCGGCCATTCGGCCTGGCGCCGCCGGGATCTGGCGCCCGACCGCTTCCCGATCGTCGGGGCCGGGCGTGCCTGGTCGGAAGCGGCCGCGGCCTGCCTGGCGCTCTCCGCGGTCCTGATGATCGCCGCGGCCCTGGTGGGCGACGCCAGCGAGACGTTCGAGTTCGTCTTCCTCGACAAGCCTCCCGCCCGTCTGCTCATCTGGCTGCTCGGCAAGTTCGGGGCGGCCCTCGGGCAGCAACTGGCGCTCCAGTTGTTCCTCTGGCCGGCCTGCGCCGAGCTGACGCGGGGCCGGGCCGCGGGGATCCTCATGGCGGCGGCGATCTTCGGCCTGCTCCACCTGCCCAGCCCGACCCTGGTGGCGATCACGACCCTGGCCGGCGTGGCCTGGATCGCCCTGTACCGCCGGGGCGGTCGGCTGGCGCCCCTGGTCGCCTCGCACATGGTCCTGGCCACCCTCGCCCATGGCGGGCTCCCCGAGCGGCTCACCTACGACATGCGCGTCGGCCTGACGGCCACCGCCGACATGAGGCGGTTCGAGGAGCTGAACGACCCTCGGATCCGCCTCATCAATCGCCGGCTCAAGGACAATCGGGCGAGCTTGCGGCGTTTCACGTCCGAGGAGTATTACAGCGCCCAGGGCGGCGACCTTCCCGGCTTCGTCCGGGGCCTGTTCCGCGACATCCTCGGCCGGACCCCGACCGACGCCGACGTGGCGTTCTGGGCGGGCCGGGGGCTGGACAGCCCCCGCGACAAGATCCCCCAGTTCTTCCTGGCCAGCGACGAATATGCCCGGATCCGCGACCGGAGGATCGCCGAGGCCCGAGGCCCGACGCTTTGGCGGTGATCGGTTCAGCGACGGGGCGTCGCCCTGGGCTCCCAGGGGATCGACTCCGCCTGGTAAATCTTGCCGTTGTCGAAATCCTGGACGAAGGCGGCGACCCGGCAGCTCCCGGCCGCCCAGCCCTCGCCCATCTTCACCGGGAAGGTCAATTCCTTCGATTCCGAGGCCTTCAATCGGGCGGTCTGGTAGGCGAACGACCGGACGGCGAAGTGCTCGACGAGCGTCTTGCCGGCGTTCTCGCCCGAGGGGACCCGGGTGGAGACCGGACCCTCGGTGATCGTCACGCCGATCATCAATGGCCGCCCGACGGCCTCGGGGGCGAGCCCGGCGACCTCGACATCCAGCTTCCTGTCGGCGCCGGTCCCGGAGAGGGAGAGCCGGAGCGAGGCCCCCGGCCCCGATCCCAGGGCCTTCCGGATCGAGGCGATGGCCTCGGTCCGGTTCGATCCGAGCATCGGGAATCGGCCGTCGACCATCATCATCGGCGTGAAATAAAGGTCATCGCGCTTCTTGACCGAGTTGTAGGAGGCCTCGCGCCGGCTGTAATCCTTGCTCGAGAACGGGTCGGCCCAGGGCGTGTTGAAATAGTCGACGTGGAAGGCGACCGGCACGACCCGGTCGGGCCCGAAGCCGAGCCGTTCGAGCTCGCCGAGGAGCTCGTTGGCCGGCGGGCAGGAGTCGCAGCCCTGCGAGGTGTAGAGCTCGACCAGGACCTTCTTCCGGGGCGGGCCGGACGACTTGCCGTCCTGGGCGGAGGCCGTCGAGAAACAGGCGAGGGCCATCGACGCGGCGAGCGTCAGGGTCGAGGCGATCCGGATCGGGGTCATGTCATCTCCAGGGCTCGGGGGCGGGTCAGTGGCCGGCGTACCAGTCGTATCCCAGCTCGGCCCAGTAGTCGGGCGGCCGGGCGTCGGTGAAGCGGATCGTGCCGACCTGCTTGATGCTCTTGATGCCATACTTGACGGGGATGGCCAGCCGGAGCGGGGCGCCGTGGAGGGGTTCGAGGGGCCGGCCGTTCATCTCGTAGCAGAGCAGGGTCTGGGGATGGAAGGCGCTCGGTGCGTCGAGCCCGACATAGTAGGAGGCGTCGGGCGTCGCCATCGCGACATAAGGGAGCAGGTCGGCGGGGTCGTCCGAGGGGTCGGGCGGGCGCCCGCTCCGGGTCCCGAGGCCGACCAGGCGGGCGAAGTCGACCAGCCGGGCGCCGGCCCAGGTGACGACCTCGCTCCAGCCCTCGATGCATTTCAGCTCGGTGGTCATCGCGACCCGGGGGAGGGCCTTGATCTCGGCCAGGGAGAATGCCCCCTGCCCTCCCGGCCCGGACACGCGGAGCCGCCAGGTGTCCGGGTCGGGCGTGGCCTTGAGGCCGTATCTCCCGTTGACCTTGGGCATCCGGGCCCGGGCCTCGGGGAATGCCCGGGACAGCCGGTCGGGGTCGAATGCCGCCCGGCCGACCTTCTCGTTGAATTCCAGGGCCCGGCGGAGGGGCCAGATCAGCCGGCCTTCCTCGGGCCGGCGGACCGCCCATTCCCGGCCGGCCAGGCCCGCCAGGATCGCCGCGCCTCCCCAGGCAAACCCGCGCCGGGTCATCCGGCGGAGTTCCCGGCCGACGGGATCATCTCCCTTCGGCGACGGCGGGTTGATGTCGCTCGGCGTCTGCATGGCTCGGTCCTCCGTCGGGCATCAGCTCGACGCCGATGATCATCGATCGGGCGTTGTTCCACCCGGCCCGGACCACCTGCGCGATGTGGATCACGAAAAACAGGACATAGCCGATCGTGAGCGCGAAGTGCTCCAGTCGGGCCGCCTGGTATCCCCCCAGGATCCGGGTCAGCCGGCCCACCTGCACGGGTTCGAAGATCGCCAGGCCGGTCAGGAGCGACCCGAGCCCCATGGCGATCACCCCGGTGTAGGCCAGCCGCTGCGCCCCGTTGAACTTCCGCCGGGGGAGCGGGGCCTTGCGGATCTTCAGGTCGTGAAGGACGACCTGGATCGCCTCGCCGAAGGTCTGCCGGTTGGGGACGAGGTGCCGCCACGCGCCGCTGGCCATCGTATAGATGACGTACGCAAGCCCGTTGAGGGCGAACAGCCACATGAAGGCGAAATGCCAGGCCATCCCCTCCGGCAGCCGTTGGGCGAGGTGGAATCGCTCGTAGAACCAGGCGGGGAAGAACTTGATGTGGAGGACGTGCGGGATCCGGATCTCGTAAGGGTCGTAGGCCCAGTAGATCAGCAGGCCGCTCCAGATCATCACCGCCAGGATCGGCACGTTCGCCCAGTGGAAGACGCGGGTCGCCAACGAGTGTTTCCGTTCCAGGCGGGGCATCGTCGCTGGCTCCTTGGCTTGGGCGGACGACCGCCGATCCTCCGGCGACCCTTCGCGCCCGGCGGATGGTCGATGATAACCGAATCGTGGCCAGACCCGCCCGGCCCTGCTTTGTCGCTCGGCCCGTCTTTGGGACGCATGAATTCTGGAGAAATTCACAAGAAGCGGGATTGCAGGCCCGGCGGCCCGGTTTCCGGGCGATCGGACGGCCCGAGCCGGGCGCCTTCCCTCCGGCCGGCGGTTGCCCTACCATCCCGGTGGGCGGCGGTGATCCGGGACGGAGGGGGAGGGGCCATGTCGGAGTCGACGGTGATCCTGCGGGTCGACGGGGCGGTCGATCGCCCGATCGGGGTGACGTTCGATGACCTCCGGGCGATGCCCGAGGGGGACCAGGTCGAGGACGTCTCGCGATTCCAGCCCGGTCGGCCCGGCGACGGCGTGACCCTGGAATCGCTCCTCCGGCGGGCCGGGCCGAGGCCGGACGCTTCGCACGTCACCCTCCATGCCGACCGCGACGACTTCCACGTCTCGGTCCCGCTGGCGGCGATCCGGGGGCAGGGCGTGGTCGTCTACCGGTCCGGCGCCGGGCCGCTGGCCGTCGAGCGGGGCGGGCCGATCCGGCTCCTGATCCGGGACCCGTCGGCCTGCCATTCGGGCGAGCTGGACGAGTGCGCCAACGTCAAGTACCTCAGCCGGATCGAGCTGACCTCGGGCCGGGGGCGCGACACCCGGCCGGTCGACGACGAGGCCCACAAGGCGCTGCACGAGGGCCAGGCCTGAGTCGCCAAGAGGCCCGTCACCGCCACCATCCGAGGAGGTCGCCGAACTTGAGGACGAGGATCGTGACGGCGACGGCGGCCGCGCCGACGACGGCGACCAGGACCCCGGCGGCGGCGATCTCGCGGGCGACCTTGAGGCGGGGCTCGTCCGGGTCGCCGATGGCCCGGGCCAGGGTGTCGACGGCGCTGTGGTTCAGCTCGGCGATCCCGATCGAGCAGGCGGCCAGGACCAGCGCGACCCAGCCCTGCGGCCCCACGCCGAGCATCCCGGCCGTCAGGGCGACGAGCAGGAACCGGTAGCCGTGGGCGAAGAAGCTGGAATCGCCCCGGATCGCGTGCTTGCAGCCGCAGAGCCCGGCCCAGAGCTTCTCGCGGAGGTCCCGGCGGCCGGCGCGGGCCCGGGGGGCCGGCGGCCATTCGGAACCGAACGGCTCCGCGTCCGGGATCAACGGCGGGAGGGGACCGGGCGTCCCGGGTCCCGCGGGCGATTCGTGGAGGGAGGGTGTGGGTGCCATGATTATTCGATCGGGGCGAACCGTTGGTCCAATCGGGTCAGGCCCGACGCGGACCCGAGCCGGATGTTGGGGCTCAATCGCGGCGAGATCTCGAAGACGAACTGGTAGCTGTGCTGGAGCGGGCTGACGGCCAGGCCGACCGAGGTCAGGTAGTCGGCCCCGATCCGGGTCAGCGAGCCGCTGGCGCCCAGGAGGAGCCCGTTGCCGAAGTCGTACGACTCGGCCACGGACATGAACCACTTCGGGCTCATCCAGTAGCTGTACTGGGCGTTCAGCGCCGAGGTGTTGATCGGCCCGGTGTTGACCACCGTGTAGCCGACGAAGATGTTCCCCTTGGGGATCCGCGTGATCGACAGGCCCGAGGTGATGATCCGCTGCCCGAACGGGTTGTTGCGGTCGAGCGACGTGTTGTAGGCGAGGTAAGGGTTGCCGGTGACCTTGTAGGACTCGAACCAGCCGTACGAGACGATGCTGGTCCGGTCGCCGATGTACCACTCGTAGTTGTAGAAGTTCTGGCCGAACGGCTTGTTGAAGTTGTCGCGGGCGGCCATCGGGAAGTAGGTGGTGTCGACGTCCAGGATCATCCAGTCGTTGATGTGCCGCCGGCCTTCCTGGCCGCGCTTGGTCTGGAGCCGCTGGTGGACCCCGAGCCTGACCGTCTCGATCGACGCCTGGATGTCGGTCGGCCCGGAGATCGGCGAGAGGGCCCGGCGGAGCAGGAGGAATCGGGGGTCGTATTGCGGCGGGAGGACGCCCCCGACGTAATTGGTCAGGGCGAAGTAGCGCCGGGAATATTCGTAGGCGTTGTCGTCGAGGTCGTCCTGGACGCCGAGGCTGTTGAGCTTGACGTTGGAGTAGGCGTCGCGGGCGTCGAGGACGAAGTCGACCTTGTGGTTCAGGCCGTGGACGTTGAGCAGCTCGCTCTCGACGTTGGGATAGGCCTTCCAGAGGGTGAAGTCGGCCCGGATCCCGGCCGCGCCCCAGATCCGGCCGACGGCGTGGCCGGTGATCTGCCGGTTCCAGCCGACGGCCTGACCCTGCAAGTAGGGGGTGACCCGGAGGAACTTGAACTTGAAGGGGGCATCCAGCTCGTGGGTGGTGAAGAGCCGGCCGCTCTGGAACGTGCCGTTGGTGTTGGAGATCGGGTCGATCGGCAGGAAGGCGAAGATGGTCCGGTTGTTGACCTCGGCGGCCGTGTGGACGTTGGCGTAGTCGGCCCCGGTGTGCTGGGAGTAGGTCAGCCGGTTCCCCAGGAGCGAGTCGCCCAGGCGGTAATAGTCGCCCTTGGGATACCACTGGGTCTCGGTGTTGAAGGTCTGGAGGTTGACCTCGGTCTGGAGCGTGTAGGCGACGTTCTGCTTCTGGCGGATCAGGTAGAGGAGGTTCTCCTGATCGAGCCCGGTGTCGAACCGTCGCTTGAAATACTGTTCGAGGAAGTTCCGGTCGGAGAAGAAGCCGATCTCCAGGTTGACCCGGAAGTCCTCGTCCAGGGGCGCATCCTTGCCCACCAGCGACTGCATGTGGCGGGTGGTGACGATCCCCCGGAAGTGCTGGAAGGTGGGGTTGGAGATCCGCGAGAAGTTGGCCCGGCCGGCATAATTGTTGTTCGGGCTGTTGGTGATCACCGCCGGGCCGCCGCCGAGCACGTCGCGCGAGCCGTCGAACAGGCCGTAGACGTCGAAGTAGCCGGCGTAACTGGTCAGCGGGCTGGGCGTGGCGGCCTTGTTCCTGTGGAACGGGTCCTTGATGTCGTTGATCAGGTCGGAGCCGAACCAGCCGATCTCCGACCCGAGCGCGGTCCCCTCGCCGAACTTCTTGGAGCGGGCGCTCAGATAGTCGACGTCGAGGTTGAAGACGTCGATCTCGGGGAGGTGGCGGATGTTGAGCAGGTTGAAGACGTCGTAGTCGGTCCGGAACTGCTGGCCGAAGAAGTTATTGGTCGCGAACGAGATGCCCTGGATCGGCGGGTCGATGTCGTCGGCCTCGACGGCGAGCCGGGGGATGTAGAAGATCGGGACCGGCCCGAAGAAGAAGAAGTTCTGCCGGGCGTCGATCTGCCAGGTCAGGTCTTCCCTGTCGAACGGCTTGCCGCCGTTGTCGGCCAGGGCCACGTTGTCGACGACCTGGGTGACGTCGATCGACTTGCTGGTGAACCGATAGCCGGGGTTGGCGAACCGGCTCCCGGTGGTCACCGTCCGCTCGGCCTGGATCGCCGGCAGGGTGCTGGCGAAGAACTGGCCGTTGGCCGCCGCCAGGAGCGGGTGATACTGGACGATCCGGGGCGACTTGATCTTGGTCGGCGTGACCAGCCCGGGGGAGAACAGGTCGAGCTGGGCGTTCAGGGCGAGTAACTGGTCCTTCTGGACGTCGTAATACCCGCGCTCGGCCTGATAGGTCTTCTGGTCGCTCTTGCCCTGATAGATGAGCTGATCCTGGCGGAAGATGACGTGGCCTTCGAGGTAGAATTCGAGCGGGTCATTGGGGTTGTCGACGAGCTGGTTGTTGAAGTCGATCCGGGGCGGCCCCTCGCGGCCTTCCTTGCGCCGCCAGATGACAACGTTATCGGCCTCGATGTCGACGATCCCCTGCTGGGGCGACCGGGTCTGGATGTTGACGCCGTTGCGGATGACCAGGATCTGCGTCCCGTCTTTCTGGACGGGGAGCGTCTCGAGGTTGATCTCGCCGAGCCCCCGGGGATAGATGGTGGTGACCCGCTGCGAGCCGGGGAGGACTGGCGCCGGCGGGGTCCCGTCGTTGCTGGAAGGGAGCCGGGGCCCGGCGTCGGGGAGCGGCGCCAGGCTCGTCGGCGGGTCGAAGTCCGGGGCCGCGGCGTCGGGCCCGAGCGGGACCGTGTTCGGGGCCAGGGGGGGGAGGTCGCCCGGCCCGGCCGGGTCGGGCGCCGGTTGCGCCGAGAAGTTGTCCGGGAACGCCGGGTCGGCGGGTACGGGGGCCCGACGGGACGGCGGGGCGGCGCCGACCGGCCCTTGCGGGGCCGGGTCGAGCTCCGGCTGCGCCGAGAAGTTCTCCGGGAATGCCGGGTCGACGGCGACCTGGGCTCGTCGGATCTCCGGATCTTCCGGGGCCGGGGCCGGGGCCGGGGCCGGGCGGGTCGAGGACGTCGGGGTCGCGGCCCCTGCGGCCGGCGCGAGGGTCGCCGACGTCTCCCTCGGGGGGACGAGCCCGGGTGCCTGGGTGGTGTCGGGACCACCCGGGGCGGGGGGGGTGGGGAAGGCGCGGGCCAGGATGGGGAGGGCCCTGGGCGGACCGGGCAGCGTGTGGAGGTTGGCGGGCTCCCGGGCGTGGAGCCCCAGTCGGCCGGTCGTGACGATCCGGGTCCGGATCTCGCCGAACGTCGCCCCGGGGTTGCCCGGGTCGCGGACGTCGCCCTCGATGTAGACTTCGAGCCGGTGGATCGACCCGTCGGAGCGCCCCGACCGGGCGATCCGGGCGACGGCCCGATCGGCCCGGAGCGAGACGTCGCCCTGGCCGACCTCGACCCGGTCTTCCAGGAGGACCCAGTTGTGGCCGCCGTCCTCCCAGGTCTGGACCCGGTCGGCGACCAGCCTGACCGGATCCTCCGGCCGGCCCTTCCAGGAGGCGACGGGGGTGCCCTGCCCCTCGGCCGGACCCGGGGTCGCCAGGGCGACCGCGGCGGCGAGCAGGAGGAGCCAATCGCCGGCGCGAGGGCGGCGGCGGATGTCCTTCCGATCGTGACCCCGCACGGCACCTCCCTGCACGATCGCCCGGGCGCCCGAGGCGGGACGGCCTACCGAGGCCGATCCCCCGATTGTCCCGCCGGGGCGGGCGGCCCGGCCCCACCCGGCGGTCGCCGGGGCGGGGCCCTCGTCGTTCGTGGAGGTGTCGTCGAGGACGTGTGATGGACGGGACAATCGGCGGCAAGGTAGCCGGTCGGCCGCCGATCGTCAACCCGAAGTCCGGCCCCGCCACCCGCGCCGCGGAGCGTCAACGGACCCGGGAGTCCGATCGCCGAACCCGGCCGGATGGCGCGCGGGACCGGGCCCGAGACCCGCGAATTCGAGGGAGTCCCGGCGAACGTCTGCTCCAGGGTCCCCCCGCCGGAGATCACCCTGCCGTCGGCCAGGATCGGCGAGGCGAAGATCACGTTGAACGGGTACGCCCCCGAGAAGTCGGCGGCCCTCGTGTTGACCTTCCACCGATCGGCCCCGTTGGCGTGGTCGAGGGCGTGGAACCAGCCATCGAGGTCGCCAAAATAGACGGTATCGCCGGTCACGAGGGCCGACGTCATGATTCCACCGGCCGACGACCGGAAGCGCTCGTTGCGGAAGGGCTCGTCGCCGCGCCGGTCCCCGGAGGCGGCCCGCCCCGAGCGCCGCGCGGGGTTGCGGTACGACCACCGGACCTTGCCGTCGGGCGTCATCCTGGAGGACGCCGGGTCGGTGGCCGTGCCGAAGTAGACGTAGCCGTCGACGACCGAGGGAGTGGCGTGGATGACGCCGATCGACCCGGCCGAGCCTTCGGCCGGAAACGGGTGGGGCCGACGGTGGGACGCACCGGCCTTCGGAAGCCGACCCGGGCGGGTTCAGGGGATCTCGCGACGAGACTTGGGCTCGCGGAACTGGCGGAGGAGCGAGGGGTTCAGGCCGTAGCTCAGGCCGAGGAGCTTGATCGGGTGGAGGGTCCGCTTGGTGATCCCCTGCTCCATCTGCATCCGGCAGGCCCCGCATTCGGTGGACCCGACCTCGATGTCGTCGTCCTGGAGCCGGTTGAGGAGGCCCCGGCCGGCCCGGAGGGAGGTCCGGAAGTTGTTCCGGGCCATGCCGAAGGTCCCGGCCATCCCGGAACAGCCCCGGTCGATGAACTCGACGTCGAGCTCGGGGATGGTCCGGATCAGGTCGAGGCCGGGCGTCCCGACGTCCAGCGATCGGAGGTGGCAGGGCTGGTGATAGCCGACCCGGGCGCGGATCGGGTGCTCGGGCCCGGGGAGCTGGCCCCGGGCGGACAGGCCGGCGAGATACTGGCCGATGTCCATCGTGTTCTCGGCGACGAGCGCCGCGTCGAGGTCGTCGGTCAGCTTGAGATACTCGCGGCGGAGCATGAGCGCGGCGGTCGGCTCGGAGCAGACGACGGTGTAGCCGTCGCGGACGACGTCGCCCAGGACCCGGAGGTTATTCAGGGCCAGTTCGCGGGCGTGGTCGAGGTCGCCGGCCACCATCGCGGGCATCCCCGACCCCCTCTGTCGGCGGGGGACGTGGACGTTGACCCCCGCATGGCGGAGGACCCCCACCACCGACTCGGCCAGCTCCTGGTCGAAGTGGTTGGCGAAAACGTCGACGAAGTACGCCACCCGGGGGCCCGGAGCCTGGGGCCGGGCCCGGGTCAGGCCGAGCCTCTCGGCCCTCCGCAGGAACGGGGTCCGGTGCGCCTTCGGCAACGATCGGTGCCGGGACAGGCCGACGGTCCGCTCGATCGCCCATCGGGCCAGGCGATTCCCCAGGATCGCGTTCCAGGTCAGCGGCCCCCAGCTCGCCAGCTTCGACCAGAGGTCGACCCGCGACAGGAACCAGTCGCTCGGCGCCAGGCCGTGGAGGTCGACATACGCGGCCTTGGCCTCGACCATGAGGCTGGAGATGTCGATCCCGGCGGGGCATTCCGAGCGGCACAAGGTGCAGTGGATGCAGAGGTCGGCGTTGGCCTTCATCTCCTCCGAGCCCCAGAGCTTGGGGTCGATGGCGCCGGTGGCGAGCTGCCGGAGCAGGTTGGCCTGATTCCGGGGCGAGGCCGCCTCGGTCCGGAGGGCCCGGAAGGTCGGGCACATCCGGAGGGCCGGCTCCTGGGTCCGGCAGGCCCCGCACCCGTTGCAGGCCGAGGCCTGCTCCAGGATGGTCAGGTCGAGCCATCGGAGCGCCGGGACCAGGGCCGGCGGATCGGGCTCGGTGGCCTCGATGGCGCCGGGGTCTGGGACGTCGCCGCCCGCCTCGGCGACCGGTCCCGGCCCGGCCTCGGGCCCGGGGGCGGGCCCGGAGGTCGGCCGGAGATGCCGGGTCATCAGGTGGGGGTCGTCGCCGACGACCTTGCCCGGGTTGAGGATGTTGTACGGGTCGAAGGCGTCCTTGATCTCGCGGAAGGAGTGGTAGAGGTCGCCCGACTGGCGGCGGAGGAACTGGGTCCGGGCCAGCCCGCACCCATGCTCGCCGGAGATCGAGCCGCCCAGGTCGAGCGCGGCGTCCAGCAGGTCCGAGGCCATCGGCTCCAGCTTGGCCACGTCGGCCGGGTCGCCGAGGTCCAGGAATGGCCGGATGTGGAGCTGGCCATCCCCGGCATGGGCGTACACGGTCCAGCTCACCTCGGACTTCTTGAGGATGTCCTGGAGGCGGCGGAGGTATTCGGCCAGCGCCCCGGGCGGGACGGCGATGTCCTCGATGAACGGCACCGGGCGCCTGGGCCCTTTCATCCGCATCAGGCTGGGCGTGATCGCCTTGCGGAGCCCGAGCAGGAAGTCGCAGTCGGGCCGGCGGGTCGCCTCGACGGGGTCGGCCACCAGCACGCCCGAGCGATCCAGCCGCCGGGTCAGCCGCCGGAGCCGGTCGAGGACCTCGGCCGGGTCGTCGCCGTCGAACTCGACGATCAGGGCCGACTCGGCCGCCTCGGAGATCCAGGGCCGGGTCGCCGGCAGGACGTCGCGGGCCAGGCTGAGCGACCGCCAGTCGAACAGCTCGCAGGCCGAGGGGCGACCGGCCAGGCAGTCCACCACGGCGCCGGCGGCGTCGACGATCGGGCCGAACGGCAGGACCACCACCGCCTGCGCCGGGGGGATCGCGACGGTCTTCAGCTCGACCTCGGTCACCAGGGCGAGCGTCCCCTCGGATCCGACCAGGAGCCGGGCCAGGTCGACGCCGACCGGCGAGGTCGCGTCGCCCAGGGCGTACCCCGCGCGGTTCCTCGGCGACCGGGGCCGGAGGCGGGCGAGGAGGTCGACCTGCCGGCGGTAGATCGTCCCGAGCTTGCGGACGACCAGATCCCGGAAGCTGTGCGGCTCGTCGTCGGGCGAGGGCCAGGGCTCGAAGCCGACGTCGGCGGCCTCGCCGTTGGAGAAGACCACCGAGAGCCGTCGGACGTGGTCGGCCGTCGTCCCGTGGCGGAGCGACCGGATCCCCGCCGCGTCGAGCCCGACCATCCCGCCGATCGTCCGCGCCTCGGAGTGGCTGGGGTCGGGGCCGATCCGCCGACCGAGCGGCGCGAGCTGGGCATTCAGGACGTCGAGGACCACCCCCGGCTGGACCACCACCCGATCGGCCCCGACCTCGACGATCCGCCGGAAATGGCGGCTGAAGTCGATCACCAGGCCCGGGCCGAGCGTCTCGCCCGCCAGGCCGGTCCCCGCACCCCGGGCGTGGAGCGGGATTGCATTCTCCCCCGCGTATCGGACCAGCGCGACCAGGTCCTCGCCGGTCCGGGGGACGACCACGCCGAGGGGGTCGATCTCGTAGAGGCTGGCGTCGTGCGCGTAAGCGGCCCGCTCGATCGGCTCGAACAGCAGCTCGCCGCCGAGGATCCCCCGGAGATCGTCATGGATTCGGGCCCGGCGTTCGTCCACGGTGGGGGGGCATCCTCGATCGCGAAGGGTCCGGGGGCCCGGGCGGACGGAGGACGATCCGGGCGCGTGGCCGGCGTCGGAAGGCATTCGACGCCGATGCCGGCCCCGGTGCCCGGCCCGATCTCCGGCTCCTCTCCCCCGCCCGACCTCCCAGGATACCGCCGCCCCGGCCGATCCAGAAGCCGAAGCCGCCTCGCCGGATCGGATTCAAGCCGGGGGAGGGCGGGCGTTCAGTGCCGGCCGCCATTGATCAGGGCGAGGACCTCGGCCCGGGTCGCGGCCCGATCCTTGCAAGCCCCCCGGAGGGCGCTGGTGACGAAGGAGGCGCCCGGCTTGCGGACCCCCCGGATCGTCATGCAGGTGTGCGAGGCTTCCATCACCACCGCAACCCCCTTGGCCCCCAGCTCGTCCATCAGGAGGTCGGCGAGTTCTTCGGTCAGCCGCTCCTGGAGCTGCGGCCGCCGCGAAAGGACGTCGATCACGCGCGGGATTTTTGACAGGCCGACCACCTTGCCGTCGGGGATGTAGGCGACGTGCGCCAGCCCGGTGAACGGCAGGAGGTGATGCTCGCAGGTGCTCTCGAAGCGGATGTCCTTGACCAGGACCAGCTCGTCGTATTTCTGGGTGAAGACCTTCGCCAGGTGAACTTTCGGGTCGAGGTGGATCCCGCCGAAGATCTCGGCATACATCCGGGCCACCCGGTCCGGCGTCTCCAGGAGCCCTTCGCGGTCGGGGTCCTCGCCCACCGCGATCAGGATCTCGCGGACGGCGCGGCGGATCCGGGGGAGGTCCACCGGGGACGTTCGTTCCTGATCGGCGGGAGGGCCCTCGGGCATGAATCGACCTCGGCGCGTTCCGGGCGCCCGAGGCGCCCTGCAAGTCGAAATAACGGCCGGCTTTCGGACCGATCCGGCGGCCCGATTGTAGGGCCGTCAGATCGGGAATGCAACGCGTCGCGACGCCCTCCCCCGCTCAATTGCTGCTGAACGGCGGGGGGAAGGCGGTCGCCTCGTCATCCGCGTCGGCCGGGCGGCCCTCCATCTGGCGGAGCCGGTCGACGAGGTCGATCGCGCGCCGGGCGACGCGGTGTTCGGCCAGGAACGACTGCTTCACCGATGCCGGGAGCCCCATCGCCTGGGCCATGATGTCGGTCAGGACTCCGAGCGGCAGGTCGGTCTCGAATAGCTCGTCGAGCTCGGGGTCGAGGGAATCCCGATGGATCCGGCGGAACAGCGCGATCAGCTCGGATCGGTGGGACTCGTCGGGCTCGGAGGGGGAGACATCCTCGATCAGGCGGGCCTCGGAGGTCCGGTAAAGCTTGCCGCTGCCGATCTCCCGGGTCAGCTGCACCCGCTTCCGGCCGACCAGGAGGAAGTTGAACCGGCCGTCGGGCAGCCGCTCGTGCTTGAAGATCCGGCCGAGGCAGCCATATTCTTCCAGGGCCGGCAGGGAAGGCGACTCCCATTCGGCCGGGGGGCGGACCTGCACGATGGCGATCAGCCGATCGGTCGCCAGGGCGTCCTCGGTCATCTGGCGATAGCGCGGCTCGAAGATGTGGAGGGGGAGGACCGAGTGGGGGAAGAGGACGACCCCGGGCAGGGGGAAGAGCCGACAGACGTTGGAGAAGCCCTTCAGGTCGCGGTCGTCATCCATGGGACACTCACTCGGCGGGAGGAACGAAGGGAATCGGCTCGACCTTCGAGCGACCGGGGGCGACGCGAGGGGGGGATGGACCCGGGGCGGCCGCCGGCGGGACCCCGGAGACCTCGAAAGGCCATTGTAGGTCGAACGATCGAGGCGGCAAGGGCGGTCCGCGTTGACGCCCCCGGGCGTCGTGTTACCATGCGAAGAGGCCTTTTTTCGCGATCCGATGGGTGGCCTCATGCCGAGAACCCCGGGGCCGAGCCCCGACGTCCGAACCCAGGCCCGGCGGGTCCTCCGGTCGATGGTCCGCCTCTACCCGGCGGTCCGATGTTCGTTGGATTACCGGGACGCCTACGAGTTGCTGGTCGCGACCGTCCTCTCGGCCCAGTGCACCGACGAGCGGGTCAACCGGGTGACACCCGCCCTGTTCGCCCGGTTCCCCGACGCCCGGGCCCTGGCCGGTGCCGGGATCGCGGAGGTCGAATCCCTGATCCGTCCGACCGGCTTCTTCCGGTCCAAGGCGGGCCACCTCGTCGGGCTGGCCCGGATCCTGGTCGATCGGCACGAGGGGGTCGTACCCGCCGACCTCGGCGCCCTGACGGCGCTCCCCGGCGTCGGCCGGAAGACGGCGCACGTCGTCCTGGGCAATGCCTTCGCCATCGCCTCGGGCGTGGTCGTGGACACCCACGTCAAGCGGCTGGCATACCGGCTCGGCTTGACCGATCGGACCGAGCCCGAGTCGATCGAACGGGAGCTGTCCGACCTCCTGCCCGAGAAGCATTGGATCGACTTCAGCCATCGCCTGATCGCCCACGGCCGGTCGACCTGCCTGGCCCTCCGCCCCCGATGCCCCGAGTGCCCCCTGCGCGACCTCTGCCCGCGGCGGGGGATGGCGCCGATCGCCATCGACCGGCGTCCCGCCCGGTCAACATGAGGCATAATCCGGGCCACGGCCACTCCCCACGATCCGACCCGGCGATTATCCTGGGAACGAACAACCTCCTTCCAGCGACCCCCGACCCGGTACGGGACGACTTCTCCCATGCACATCCTCGACATCTTCCAGGAACACCCCACCACCTTCAGCTTCGAGTTCTTCCCGCCCAAGAACGACGCGGCCTCCGAGGAGTTGTTCGCCAACATCGCCCAGCTCCAGGTCTTGCAGCCTTCCTTCGTCTCCGTCACCTACGGCGCCGGCGGCTCGACCCGCGAGCGGACCCACGACCTGATCGTCCGGATCCAGCGCGAGACCAACCTGACGGCCGTCTCGCACCTGACCTGCGTCTGCCACACCCGCGAGGAGCTGGCCGGGATCCTCGACCGCTACGCCGCCTCCGGGATCGAGAACATCCTGGCCCTCCGCGGCGACCCGCCCAGGAACCTGGCGAAGTACAACCGGGCCGACGACGCCTTCCAGTTCGCCGACGAGCTGGTCCGGTTCGTCAAGGAGAAGGCCGACCACCCCGACCCCCGGGGCTTCGGGGTCGGCGTCGCCGGCTTCCCCGAGGGGCATCCCGACATGCCCAACCGCCTCAAGGAGCTGGACAACCTCAAGAGGAAGGTCGACGCCGGCGCCGACTACATTTGCACCCAGCTCTTCTTCGACAACCGCGACTTCTACGACTTCCGCGACCGATGCGACCAGGCCGGGATCCGCGTCCCGATCCTCGCCGGGATCATGCCGATCTCCAGCCGGTCGGGGATGACCCGGATGGCCGACCTCGCCCTCGGCGTCCGGTTTCCCGCCACGCTGATGAAGGCCGTCAACCGCTGCGGCGACGACCCGAGCATCGCCCGGGTCGGGACCCACTGGGCGACCGAGCAATGCCGCGACCTCCTCGACAACAACGTCCGGGGGATCCACTTCTACACCCTGAACAAGTCCGACGCGACCCGACGGATCTACGAGAACCTCGGAGTCAAGGACTCGCTCGCCCTCCGGGGGGCGGAACGTCGAGTTCCAGCGTGAAGCCGGCGAACCTCGGCCGGCCGATGCCGGCGTCCTCCCATCCATATCGACATGTGCCGATATGCCAGAGGCGAATCCTCGGATCCGCGAAGATCGAGGATCCGGCCCGCCGGGCCCGCTCGGAGAAGGCGAAGTCCTCGGCCAGATACCAGTGGACGGCGTCGACCGGGCTGGGCATCGGCTGGAAATACGGGATCGTGGGTCGCCCGAACCGCTCGTTGCACAGGGGCAGCCCTTCCTCCCGCTGGATCGCCAGATCGACCGGGCGGCGGGCCAGGAGGAAGCCGGCCGCCGCATATTGGATCTCGACCGGGCCCCCTCCCTCGCCGAAAGTGATCCGGGGCGTCCCGGGCAGGACGTGACTGTTCCCAGGGGAGCATCGGCGGTTGCCCGGCGGTGACGCGGGCCGACGTCCGGGCGGCCAGGATCGCGGCGAGCCGTTCCCGCCCGCAATGTCCGGTCCCCATCCCCAGGATGATCCGCTGCCGCATTGCGTCCCAGGCCCCCTGGGCCGGCTGTTCCCCGGGATGGTCGATCGAAAATGGCTTCGTTCCGGTGCGCCAGGCCAAGCCTGGTGGATCTTGTCAGTTGAGAGGTGCTGATCATGGGAATTGCTCGTTCGCCATGAAGCCAACCAGCGGCGTCACGAGTAATCGTGGCGTCGAAGC
>JAABUK010002150.1_pt1 | contig 36046 bp, 42 predicted proteins | sample 5559141 | NCBI WGS metagenome assembly JAABUK01 (sample SAMN10711869, study PRJNA513367) | rock metagenome | isolation source: Antarctica rocks | place: Antarctica: Victoria Land, Pudding Butte nord | collected 2016-01-03
GTCATGCCTCAGCTGGTTGGTGTGCTTGAAGCTTGAATAGCCCTGGTTCCTCCAGCATGGGCACACGACAAGGCATTGCAAGGGCAGTCTGCGACTGTCAGCTTGTGTGAGTCTCACTTGACCTTTGTCGTATTGATCTGACACGGCAGGCTTTCCCAGTCTGATTGTGCTTGCCTCCAGGAAATGCTACAAGGATGATCATGCAGTGTGCTATCGTACCCATGCTATGAGACCTGCTTGATGTTCATGCACTCTGCTGTCACCAACAGCATTCATTGTTGTGTTCATGCAGCTTGTCAGGGCAGCATTCTTGACGCAAAAAGAGCAAAAATCACTGCACATTTCTGAACAAGCTGTCAGCACAGTACATATACAAGCAACCAACACCTGCCTGATGCAACACGCTGCAGAAAGAGCAAAAATCACTGTCTACAGTTCAAATGCACATAGAGAACAGCTTGCTGTGACAGAATCAAGCTGATTATGCAGGCTGTCATGGCCCAACGCCTTAAATCCTGAATCCTAAAAGTAGACACTGGCATTCACAGGTAATCGCTCAACACATACACAACGCCGCTACACTGTCAACACAGCAGCTTCAAGTCAGATTACGCTTGCTGCTTGAACTTAGACATAACTCAGGTTCTTTTGCTTCTTTGCCTTCCAGGGGCGGTACGCTGATGAGGACTTTGTTCCCAGGTGTGCCCGCTTGCATCCTTCCAGAAGGCCACTTTGTCAGACGCTGACAGGACCTGCTCAGGCCCTACACCATTCCTTGCAGTGTCATACTCTGCAGCTAGCTCAGGGTACAATGTCTGCAGCGAGTTGCAGATGCAAGCTTTTTTGTTGGCACAGTAGGGGCAGCCACGATTGCTGCCCATCCGATTAAATGGCGCTGCCATGACTTTTAACAGACTCAAGAAAGAGCAGCTGATGTTAAGCAGCAGCGGTTCATGAGTGATTTTCCACTCACTGTGAAATTGGTCCTATACTGAAAGCTGTGCAGTGCAGTCACTCATGTGTTGCAATACATCTGCTTCGTACTCACCATATGCAGGGCAGGTGATGATGTGAAGCAGCAGCCACACATGACTACCTTGTTGTGCTGGTCAGCAGCATCAGCAGCATCATGCCAGGATGACCCTCCTCAGCTGAGGTCAGGGGACCTAAAAGATCACTCCTACATGTCGGCATCTGGGCATTGTGATATGTTCCTTGTCCATCTGAGCTGCTGCTGGGTCTCTCTTGCATGTGAGAGTGTGCTTCCTTGCAACCCCCATGACATGAAACAGGGTTTAACCAACATACAGGGAAGGACGCAGATGCGACAGCTGCGAGCAATCATGACAGTTCATCTAAGCATTATACAGGAAGGGCGCTCAGCTGCTGAACAGAGTCCAGTCAGTAATGTTTGACAAAGCAAGCCTGCAATGCATCTGGTACAACAGTCATGGCAGATGCTGTTCACTGACCTGTGACACAGCGGCTGTTCAGCATCAGGCGCGTCCAGCTGTTGGAAGACCAAGTGGTGGGCAACAAGTCTCAGGGCTGATGCTTGCATGAGCAGGGCGGGTCTGCTTCTATAAGCCTTGGAGTCAACCATGCCATGGAGTGAAAGTGTATCAGATAGCTTGAGACGCCTTGATGGAACCTGAAAAGCTATGCACAGCATCAGCATGCAAACAGAGCCAGAGCCATCACATGTACAGCTTTTAACATGAATTTAGAAAAGCTTGTACTGTGGCAACTGCTCTGTCAATGCGCTGTAAAACCCCTCAAGGATAAATGCAGCACAAAATTGCATGGCTCAATGACAAAAGCCAACAAGGCCCAACACCAAATTAAAGAGAGAAAACATAAAACCACAGTGTTTATACATTGACTGGATAAGCAAGTAACGCTTCAAAACAGTCATGTCAAACACCCACCAAGACCTGTCCTAGGACAACTGTAACTTTGAGTCATTTGCAACAAGAGTCTGTCATCACTGACTTCCCTGTTGAAACGCATCAAGTTCAACATGACAATGGCACAAGGTGAAACACATACACAAAAAACATACATTGGCACAAAGGCACAGTCAAAGCAAGTCAGATGAGGCTTGCTGCTTGAGCCTACATCTCTGGCTGACTGCCGCTCGCTTGATTCTATCCTTTTTAGGCTTAGTTCGATCAAAAGGACTTTGTTCATAGGTGTGCCCGCTTGCATCCTTCCAAAAGACCATTTTCCTAGACCTTGGCAGGACCTGCTCAGGCCCAACACCATTCCTTGCAGTGTAATACTCTGCAGCCAACTCAGGATACAACGACTGCAGCGAGTTGCAGATGCAAGCCTTCCTGCTGACGCAATATGGGCAACCACGATTGTTGCCCATCCTGTGGAAGGGAGGTGCCACAAACAGGTGTGGTTGGCCCTTGGGACATTTTGTACAGATCCAGTGCACCATCTTGTTGCTTCCTGCCGTGATCTTGTCAGGATCAAGACCTGCTCTCCGATTCCTCTCAAAGTCAAACTCCAGCATTGCAGGGTGTTGGCTCTGTGTCAAGCTTGGCTGTCTGTTCCAGGGTTTATTGATACTTGAGCACTTAGGACAACCGCTTTGGCCATCCACTTTCATACATATCTTGGCTTGCCAGCTGTGACGGCACTTTGGACAGAGCCAATGCCTGCGGGTATGACTGCGTGCCATGACCTGGTCTGGAGTCAACCCATTACTTTCTGTATCCCAGTAGACTGCCACAGCTGGGGGCACAGTCGACAACGAGTTGTGTTGGCACAGACTGTTGTTGGTGCAATAAGGGCATTGACTGTCCATATTCTGCCGTTATCAATGCTGCTCTCCCATTCGTGCGGCAGCCCACATGGGCACTGGTCACAAGTCCACCACACGCGCATGTTGTTGTTGGCTGTGATCTGCTTGTCCCCCAGATGCTGATTTTTGGCATGATGCCACTGCTTCTGCAACTCTGGTTTGAGCAGGCTGATGTCTGGGCTTGCTGAGGCCTGCTGCTGTGATTCATTGCAACGGCACACTCTTGAGTGTCCTGGTGCCAACATAGCGCACAAGTTGGTCGTTGTAGTCAGCGTGAAGCTGTCAGCAAATTCAGATCCAGAACAAAATGCAGTGACGCACCACTCGCCTGCTTGTTGTTCCTCAGCTGTGGTAACCCTCCACGAAAGGAGGAACCGCGACGCGGTAGTTGTTGCCAATGCTTGGATTGCCTGCACACTGGTATTGGCTTACGACGCAGAAGAGCTGCCGTGTAGTGTACAAAAAGACAGTTGCACTTGCCTGCTGTGGAATGCTTGCCAGACCCATGTCGCGCAGCAAGTTCCCGTAGCCATGCTTTCAGATTTGGCGTCCTGCACTCGCTGTTTGAGCTTCGATTCAACACCAAACGGTCACACAACGCAAGGCGTTTAGCGCTCCCTGCACGTGATCCGCGTCCACCCGCACGAGCAATCACGCCAAGGCCTTGCGCGCTGTCACTGCCGAGGTCAGCCAGCCGCAGCTCCAGAACCACGTTGGCAACCATGGCCAGGGCAGGGCCATTCTCACCTGGGCGTGCTGTTTCAAATAAACTCTGGGCGTGCTGTTTAGCGTCTTGCAAATGGCTCTTTGCAATCTCCTCTATTTCAATTCAGGAACGTCGTCCCTACACTCAGAAACGTATGGGCACAGAAAATCCCGGATTATGACAGAGTCAGAACTGCTTCCTCAAGAGTCGCTGCTAATTTTGTGCTTTTTTATTAATTGTAGAATTGGTCCTATACTGAAAGCTGTGCAGTGCAGTCAATCATGTGTTGCAAGACATTTGCTTTGTACTCACGGTATGCAGGGCAGGTAATGTTGTGTGGGGCAGCAGCCACTCATGGCCTCCTAGTTTGCGCTGGGCAGCACCATCAGCAGCATCAGGGCATGATGGCCCTCCAGGGCTCACGTCTGGGGGGCTGAAAGATCATTCCTGGTTGTTTGCATCTGTCAATGTCACCCTGTCCTTGTCTCTCTAGATCTGAGCTGCTGCTGTGCAAAAGTGTGCTTTTTCAAATACACTCAGCAGACATGAAACCTGCTCTATTTTGACCAGCATGCAGGCATTGACATAAATGCTGCAGCTACGAGCAATCATGACAAAACATCAAAGCACTGCTCTCAGCTGCAGAACAGAGTCTAGTCAGCAATGTTTGACAATGCAAGCTTGCAATGCATCTGTTATAACGGTCATGGCAGAAGCTGTTCACTCATCTCTAAGTACTGTTCAGCATCAAACCCGTCCAGGTGTTGGCAGACACTGGTGGACGCCAAGCCTTAGGCTGCTGCCTGCATGAGCAGGGCGGGTCTGCTTCTACAAGCCCTGAAGTCAGCCTTGCTGTGGAATGAAGCTTGACCTCATCTGGTAGCCAGAGACGCTTTGATGGCTTCGGCCATGTCAATGCTCAAGGTGCAAGAGATGCCAGTCAGTTCTAACAGACCTTGCTCATGTTGTAAGCTCTGCACAGCCCAGCATGCAGACCATGGTCAAAAGAGCCAGGATCATTACATGTGCAGCTTTTGCCGTTACGTTAGAAATGCTTGTGGCAACTGCTCTGTCAATACGCTGTGCAATCCTCAAGGATAACATACACAAAATTGCATAGTTAATCATCAGAATAAGGGCAACAAGGCACCACACCAAACATAATTCAGCAGACAGAAAACCATACTATGTGTATACTGACTGAATGAACAAGTGATGCTTCAAAACAGTCATGTCAAACACCCAACAAGATCTGTCCTGATATAGTTATAGCTTTGAGTCAATTGCAATTGCAATGAGAGGCATTCGTCACTGATTTTCCTATAACAACACATCAATTTCAAGCTGATAATGGCACAAGGTGAAACACATACACAAGGGAGACACACCGCCACAGAGGCACAGTCTAAGCAAGTCAGATCAGGCTTGCTGCTTGAGCTTAGACCTCTGACTGATGGCTGCTCGCTTGATTCTGTTATAGTCTGGCTGGGTTCGACCAGCTGGACTTTGTTCCCAGGTGTGCCCGCTTGCGTCCTTCCAGAAAGCCATTTTGCCGGACCGTGACAAAACCTGCTCAGGCCCAACACCATTCCTTGCAATGTCGTACTCTGCAGCTAGCGTCGGGTACAACGACTGCAGTGAGTTGCAGATGCAAGCTCTTTTGTTGGCACAACAGGGGCAGCCATGATCGAGGCCAATGCGCCTGCGTGGGCTGGCCACAAACAGGTGTGGTTGGCCTTTGGGGCATTTGGTACAGACCCAGTGCACCATGTTGTTGCTCCCTGCCGTGATCTTGTCAGGATCAAGACCTGCTCTCCTGTTTCTTTCAAAGTCGAACTCCAGCATTAATGACACAGAGCCAACACCCTGCAATATTGCAGGGTGTTGGCTCTGTGTCAAAGTTGGTTGCCTGTTCCATGACTTACTTTTGTGCATGCACTTAGGACACCTGGTCTTGTCCCTGACTTTGCGTTCCACTGCGGCTTGCCAGCTGTGACCACACAACGGGCAGACCCAATGCCTTCGGATATGACTACCTGCAATGACCTGGTCTGAAGTGACCCCATTCTTGGCTGCGTCCCAGTACTCTGCCACAGCTGGGGCCACAGTTATCAGCGAGTTGTGTTGGCACAGACTGTCTCCCAGATGCTGATTTTTAGCGTGGTGCCACTGCATTTGCAACTCTTGCCTGAGCAGGCTGATGTCTGGGCCTGCTGAGGTCTGGCGGTGTGATGCATTGCAACGGCACAGTCTCGTGTATCCTGGTGCCAAAATAAAGCACAAGTTGTAGTCGGCAAGGAATTTCCTCAGCCGCTTCATAACCTTGCGAAGATGCAGTGACGCACCTTTTGCCTGCTTGTTGTTCCTCAGCTGTGGTAATCGTCCTTGAAAGGAGGAACCGCGACGCGATAGTTGTTGCCAGTGCGGAAGCTTGGACTGCTTGCACACCGATATTGGCTTACGACACAGAAAAGCAACCATGTCGTGTTCAGGGAGAAAACTGCAATTGCCTGCTGTGGAGTGGTTGCCAGACCCATGTCGGGCAGCAACCTCCTGTAGCCATGCTTTCGGATTTGACGTCCTTCACTCGCTTTTTGAGCTTCAATCAGCCACCAAGCGGTCACCAAACGCAATGCCTTGCGGGCTGCCACTGAGATGCCGAGATCAGCCAGCGGCAGCTCCGGAACCACCTTGGGCCGGTCTTAAATCTAAATCTGACATATATGTCAGCATGTCATCTGATTTGTAACGTCTCAAATTTTGCGGTAATGCCATCTGCATCACGAGTTCTTTGGGAGTCGATTTGGCATGCATCACCTGCAAATTTTGGCAGCATAGAGGGGGCAGCATCAAGCCTTCAGCCAGCCACTCCATTGATGCCACCTGCTCTGCTTTTCAAGAAGGTTGAGCACAAAACCACCACACGGCAGCTTGCGCTGAAGTGCAAAACAGGTTGCAAATGAGGAGCAGGCTGCCCGGTAGGACCGCATCCTGTGGTGCCTGGACAGGCAGTTTTGCTGCCAGGTCTAGGCATGGCAGGAGATAGACAGACCAGCTGGACGACTGTTGTTGTCCCAGCTCTGGAGCCAAAGCATGCTGCTAAATGCTGCCCTGACAACCTGCATGACCTAACCATAGATGTTTTTAGTGACAGCAGAATGAATGAGTGACAATCAGTTCTCATGACAAGGGGACACTGGCACAATCATGAACAGCCTTGTCTATCTACTGTTTGCAGGCACAATCAGACAGTGTGTGCCTGCCACAGTGTGATATCAGACCTGAGCCCAGGTCAATGACCCAAGTCTTGTGTGGCTAGATGACCAACACAAGCTGACAAGCATAGCATGCAGGCTTCTGTACTGCCCGTGCTGAACAACCCAGCAGCACCTCAGTCACATCCATATTTCACAAGGCTCAGACCTCAACCCAACAAAAAAAATGATGCATGTCTGCACTCACACCCTCATAAACTGTTGCACACACCATTCATCTGTACTTCATTTCAGATCATCACTGCTCGGGCTCACACGCATTCAGCCAAATTCGTACTAAAGCACAAGGTCAGTTTCCTAGCATACACAGATGCACTTTGAAACACATCTTCTGTGCAACAATTGTGCAAAGGACTGACAAAATATGTTGTGACAGCGCCATGCTTGCCAAGTGAGCAAAAATAACTACATACAGCTCAAATGCACAATGAGAACAGCTTGCTGAAATCAGATAAAACTGCCAGTTGCATAGAGGCTGTCATAACCAACTCTCTTCAACAAAAAAACATTAGCTTTACATATTCAGGCTCAAAACAGACGCAAGGGAGCTACACTATCAACACGGCACCTTCAAAGCACATCAGAGCATGCCTGCTGCTTGAGCCTAGACCTGATAGCTTTTCTTTTTACGCTTTTCCTGCCTGAGTTGGTACGCTGAAAGGGACTTTGTTCCCAGGTGTGCCCACTTGCATCCTTCCAGAAGGCCACTTTCTTGGACCCCGGCAGAACCTGCTCAGGTCCAACACCATTCCTGGCAGTGTCATACTCTGCAGCCAACGCAGGGTACAATGACTGCAGCGAGTTGCAGATGCAAGCCTTCCTGCTGTCACAGCAGGGGCAGCCAGAATTGTTGCCAATCCGGGTAAATGGTTGTGCCACAAACAGATGTGGCTGGCCTCTGGGACATTTTGTACATATCCAGTGCACCATCTTAGCGCTGCCTGCTGTGATCTTGTCAGGATCAAGACCTGCTCTCTGATTCCTCTCAAAGTCAAAGTCCAGCATGGCAGGGTGTTGGCTCTGTGTCAAGCTTGGTTGCCTGTTCCAGGGTTTATTGATACTTGAGCACTTAGGACAACCGCTTTGGACGCAAACTTTCATACATGTCTTGGCTTGCCAGCTGTGATGACACTTGGGACAAAGCCAATGCCTGCGGGCATGACTGTGTGCCATGACCTGGTCTGGGGTCACCCCATTCTTGGCTGTGTCCCAGTAGGCTGCCACAGCTGGGGCCACGGTCAACAATGAGTTGTGTTGGCACAAACTGTTGTTGGTGCAATAAGGGCACTGAGTATCCATATTCTGCCTGTTATTGACAGTGGCCATCCAGTCATGCCGAAGCCCACTGGGACACTGGTCACAACTCCACCACACGCGCAGGTTGCTGCTAGTCGTGATCTGCTTGTCTCCCAAATGCTGATTGTTGGCATGAAGCCATTGCCTCTGCAGCTCTGGCCTGAGCAGGCTGATGTCGGGGCCTGCTGAGGCCTGCTGCCGTGTTTCATTGCAACGGCATGTTCCCCGGTGCCCTGGCATCAAAATAACAAACGTGTTCAATGTTGAGGTCAGCATGGAGAGCTTGCAGCCGCTTTAAAATACAGTGACGCACGAGATGTCTGCTTGTTGCTCCCCAGCTGTGGCACCCCCTGGTGCAGGAAGGAACCACCACGCGGTACTTGTTTCAAATGCGGAAGATCGGACTGTCTGCACACCGGTATTAGGTGACGACGCAGAAAAGCTGCCGTGCAATATACAAGAAGTTAATTGCACCTGCCTGCTGTGGAGTGGTCGCCAGACCCATGTCGCGCAGCAAGCTCCCATAGCCATGTTTTTGAAGTCCACGTCGTTTATTTGCAATTGCTACTTGAGTTTAGGCCATGCAGCGAACACAGCAAGCGTAAGCCAGTTCGAGGTCGTTGTCATGAAATCTTGAGACAGAGGCTCCGAAACCAGATAGGCAATTCATGAACGCGTTTTTACAGTGTCTGAGTTTGGCTTGTAAAGTCAGACAGTCTAGTTTGGGATGACGTTGCTGCGATGACTTTTTGGAATGAAAGTATACATTTTGAGATTGAAAAGAGCCAAGTCGTAGCTTCTAGGCATACCCTTACACATACGCAAAGCACATCGGTGTCCCTGAGTTGCACTGCCAATACAGAACTTGAACACTGCTTTGCTTTTCATGCGCAGTTGTCACCTTTGCTTGGGTGCATCAGCTCATCTTACATTGCTGTTTGATACATATATAACGCTCATGTTGCTGGGGCTCAGCAAAACACAATTTTGTTGGACAGGGTTGCACTGTGCACACACAGTGATCTGATGTTGCTACTGCATACAATTGTGAAGGAACACAAAAGTTGTCAGAAGGACTAAACCCTCTAATCAAACCGTTACTGATTCGAAGCAAAGCTGTGATCTACATGTGCACCTGCTACACAAAGAGCTTATACTGCTTGCACTTATAAATGTCAAATAATATTTACTACATTTACTATGTATTACATAGCTGTTGAGATTGCTGCAGCAGACTACTGCCTAAATTAGACATTGTGTACTTATATCCTGTCAAACTTGTTGACTGGTCCCACCATATAGTGAGTTGACTAGCGCACCCTGCCCGCGAGGGTTGCGCATGAATGCTTGCACAGTATGCATGTGTGCAGTCATAACTAAAGCTGTTCCTGCTGATAGATCAGTCCTCCATTGGCTTAGTCTCACCCTCCTCTTCTGTTCCACCCATGCCATTGGCACTTACCCCAGCTACATCAACCCCATTTGCCTCTTCAGGGTTTTCTGTTATCTTGTTTTCGGCGCCCACATGTTGAGCTGCCTGCAATCACCCTTTACACTTCACATGTTTTTGTGGAGGATGTATCAGCTGCAATGACAGAACATGTAAGGCTGTGACTGCAAGCCACACACTCTATTGTGACAGAAGGCCAGGATGATCAGGGTGAATATTAGACGGAAATTGTAAAAATGGTGTTTTATCTGATTCAGTAACTCCTTTTCTTCTTTTTGAGTTGCATTTTTTTCCTTTGTGATAAGTCTTTTGTGATAAAACTGAAAATAATTTGGTCAGGGACTGACCTGTGGGTTCAGATGACTGCGAGAGGAACGAAGCTGCCACCGCAAGGCATCGTACACCCTCTGGTCTTTCTTGCTCACTGAGGGTGCCACTCTCTGCAGAGCCTGCTCAAAGTGGTGGATGTGAACCAGTGGGATGTCACTGAGTGATGATGTCCCAGACGCCATATTCTCCTGCACAGTCATTGTTTAATATCAACAACAGCAATAACAATAATGATATTTATAACAATATTTATAACATTTAATTATAACAATTATCAAACGCTTTCCAGCTCACAATGGGCTAGGTATGTGCAGGACAAACATTGTGTGTCAAGCTATACTACATACATGATGTGAGACAGATATGCAATGATGCATGGTGCCATCCTTGTCCCTAAAAGGTTTTACCCCATTGCATGCAATGTCTTTGTCGGAATGTTTTGAAGATTGATTGCAAGAGATGAGCTGCATTGAGCTAGAGTATGCTGGTTGGGCTTCAGTCAGTGTCAGCTGCAAAGATGCATTGGTGCATGCCTGCCCAGATTTTGTAAGGGCCATGCAAGACTTCACATTCTGTGTCGTTTCACAAAGGTCATTGTGCATAACACCAACGCAAAGCAGAAGATTGACAGTGATATTGGCATGACTCAGAGGTGTGTAGACCATGTAAGCTTGCCAGCACTATAATGCATCGCACATGACCTCTGGCAATCAACTCAGGCATTGCAAGCATGTCGGCATCTCTGCTCTTTCAACTGAGCAGGCTTCAGCAGCACAGTCCTATGCAGGGTGCTCTTGCGCTTGACGGCATTGGTTTGCACAGGCTGCTACACTGCTTGAATGCAAGGGCATACCTACCTGGGCAGCCCGGTATAATACTGGGCTTCTTATTAAATTCAAGGAGAAACCCAGTATTATACGGAGAGAGTCTTTTCTTATACATTTTCTGTTCCAAGGGCATACCTTGAGTGCGCAGATGCAGGCTTCCCTGACCAGAGCTGCCAGGTCTGCTCCACTGAAGCCATGGCAGTGAGGGCTGGCGCCCACAGCCCCCACATCCACATCCACCGCCAGAGGGGTCTTCCTGGTAAGGGCCTGCAGGATGGCCCCCCTGCCCTCAGGTGGAGGCAAGGGCACATACAGGATCTTGTCCAGCCTGCCCGGCCTGCAGTGCATGGTAGAAATAACATCATCAACGATAATAACAACAGTAAAAATAATCCTAACAATAACAATAACAGTAATAATAATAATAATAATGATAGTATGACGATAAAATTGCATGGTCCACCTCATAATGCTGATGACGCACGCTCACTTGCTCTGACAGATAACAAGAGCACTACACAACAGCTGCATTTTAGTCGTGCTCTAGAGACACCACTGTTACTTGAACCAGCCTTGACGCATGACTTTGACTGCTGTACACCAACCTAGTATGCATGAGCACTCTCAGACTGACAGGAGTGCAGACCTACATCCAGTGCGTAAACTGCATAGCATGCATACATGACCACGCAGAAGAGTCACACACCTTAGCAGGGCAGGATCTATCATGTCTGGTCTGTTGGTAGCAGCAATAAGATAGACCGCCTGTCGGCCCTCTGTGCCGTCCATTTCAGTCAGCAGCTGGTTGACCACCCTTTCAGTAGACTGATTCACATCTGAGCCTCTCCTAGGGGCAAGGGCATCCAGCTCGTCGAAGAAGAGTACGCATGGGGCAGCAGCACGTGCCCTGGTGAAGAGCTGCCGCACCGCCCGCTCACTCTCCCCCACATACTTATTCAGCAACTCTGGACCCTACATAACACAAGAATAGGGGTTTGGACAAACATGATGTGCATCTGTGAGCTGAAACCCAGTACACAAAAGCCAGGCTCTAAATCTGTAACCACGATATTTAACAGATAACAGATATATCCTTGTTTTTAGAGTTCAACCAGCCTTGCAGGATCTGACATGCTGGTCTGACATGCTCAGTATTCAGAGCAAGACATTGAGACCTGAGGTTTGGGGGCACAGAAAGACAGCTGCTGTTATGCGTACTTCCAGTGGACACATTGCTGGCTGAAACCACAACGTCATGTCACTTGCAGAGGAAGCACAACAGCGTGTCACCTTGATGGAGATGAAGTTGACTCCGGACTCATTGGCAATAGCCTTGGCTACAAGCGTCTTTCCACAACCTGGAGGACCGTACAGCAACACCCCTGTTGCAGAGCCCAAGCCCATGGCTGCATACTGCTCTGGGTGAGCAATGGGTTGTGTGATCGCAAAAGACAGCTCTTCCCGCACCTACAGTGCAACTTGTGTCAATACATGTCTCAAGTAATGATCTCAGAAGTTCATCTTTTGCTTCACAAGCAGACTGGAGCGTCTCAAAGTCAGCATTGCAGATCTATGAGTTGCTTGCTCTAGCACTGTATGCACCCACAACAGCATACTGTCTGTTGAGTCCCAGTTGCCCCCCAGGTCATGGAACATTTCAAATCGAAAATCGAATCGAAGCATTGACTACAGGTGTACATGCATCCTCCAAGAAGACAAGCTATTTTGCTGCAGCTCCACCTCAGCTAGAGAGCCAACATCACTCCAGGTGACATCTGGTGTCGTTGCAAAGCCCTCCCGCCGCACGCTTGGCTGCACCTTCTTCACTGCAGTCTCGAAGTCCTGCTGTGTGATGGCACAGGGCGCCAATTGTGCTGGGGTCAAGGGCCCAGACTGACTCGAGGTGAGGGGGGGGCTGGGCTGAGATGTGCTTGCCAGTGTCTGTGCATCAGCATCTGTAGCCCTGCAGCAGGACATGCATAAGAACAATAACATTAGTAATAAGAATAACATTAGTAATAACAAAAAAATATAGTTAAAACGCTTTCCAGCTCATGATGAGCTAGGTACACGCAGGACAAGTCTTGTCTCTGCAGAGCAGCCTGTCTTGTGCATCCCTATAAGGCCTACTAACACAACGGTGTTGACAGTCACGCAATGTAACATCATTGATCAGGGCACGCATGTGTCGGTTCATGCTGCAGCCTGTGCGGAGAGCCTTAGTGATATAGCAATGCTGGTCATAGCTTCTTAGCTTGACTCATCCATCACTGCATGTGACAGGTGTTTGAGATGTCACTCATTGCACTGATTACAAGCTCTCACCTCTGAGCTTGAAGGCTGTATTCAGCTGCACCAGATGGCTGTGCAGGAGCAGGTGCATCCAGCTGTTGGAAGATTCTGGTGACAGCAATGGCTGCAGCTTCTTTGAGTAGAGCAGCCAGGTCTGCTCCCACAAAGCCTGGGGTCAGCTTGGCTATGGAATGGAAGTTAAAGTCACCGGACAGCCTGAGACGCCGTGACAGCACCTGCAACACCACAAATCTTGCGTCAGACCCAGCTCAGCTGTTTCTGTGAAAGCTGTGACTAAGTGCACATTCCAGCCCAAACAGCAGAAATGCAAGCCTATCAAGTTACTTGTGCAAGCGACTGCTGCGTTGTGTATGTGTGCAAATTGAGACTGAATTGTGCATGTTTCGAAGCCCAGCACTGCCAGCTATGTGCCACAACAGTGCATGCGTTCAGCAGTCCTGCTACACACCCCAGCTGCAAGGCAAGGTTGATCACCTGCAGGATTCTGGCCCGTGCTGCTTCTGTAGGGATGCCCATGGCAATCTCCCGGTCAAAACGCCCTGCCCTCCGCAGGGCTGGATCCAGCGCATCTGGCCGGTTGGTAGCACCTACAACCACAGTCTCTCTGTTGCTTCACACACTTGAGCCCTGCAACCTTGTATGGTGCAGCATTGGGCAGATTGATCAACACTGACAAGGCAGATGGTGCTGCTAGTACACACCGATGATGACTACATGCTTGGATGGTAGCTGGTCCTGGTGCACATCAGCTGCAGGTTGTGACTCAGGTGCAGCAGCTGTAGCGTCAGCAGGAGGCTGTTGTTGAGCTGAAGGTGGGGGAGCAGAAAGGTCATCCATGCACGTCAGCATCTGAGCCACGATGCGTCTCTCCATCTCCCTCTGAGCAGTTTCTCTCTTCGGAGCGATAGCATCGATCTCATCTGCACAAGGCTGCGCAATGTTTGTGCCCATGATGGCAGACAACAGCTGCTGTTGCGGTGCTGCATGCAGCTCACTGCGCCAGATCTGCTTTAGCGCAAAAGCATTGGTGGGCAGGAGCCCACAATTGTTTTGCATATGTCTGTCTGAATGCATGTGTCTGATGCTTGAGCAAGCAAGAAAGTCAAGAACTGCTGCTACACACGCAAAACAATTGTGGGCTATATTCATGTTTGCACTGACAGCTGGGATGTCACAATGATTGCGCATGAGAACAATTCTGCAAGCATATCGTTAGCTCACCAATGAAGACGATGCACGGCGCGACCTGTGTGGCTTCTTGGAATAGCTGTCTCAGCTTTGCTTCAGACTCCCCTGCATTGAATCATTTGAAGATGCTGGCAGCAATGCGTATGTGTTACAGCAACATGTGATGACAGTTAGGTTACTGCAACAGAAATGAAATGGCTGCTGCAACAAGAGCCAAACAGCAAACTGTGGGTGATGTGGAAACGCCATGTGATCATGCATGCACAAGCACATGCCCATGCACATGCTGTCCCATCATCCCTCTGTGAGAGTTTCTCATGCGCTATGTTTGGTACATGTCAAGACTGCATCTCAATGTGTCCTATCCAAACAACACACCTGACATGCCAGACACAATTTCTGGTGCAGACACCCTCAAGAACGGCACACCGCACTGGTTAGCTATGGCATTGGCCAGAGCTGTCTTACCACAGCCAGGGGGGCCATGCAGCAGGACCCCCCGAGGAGGCTCAACCCCCAACCAGGCATACACCTGAATCACACAGTTGCGCAATGTGTCGACGCCTCCAGCTACCGCAGGAGAGAAGGCACCATAAATCATGCCGGACTAGCTGCAAAACAGCAGCAAGTTTGACATACATCTGCAAGACTCACATACAAATGGACCACTGCTAAAGCACTGCTTGTTGCACAGCCTCCTTCAATTGGCAGACAGATGTGACATGTGCATGAAAATGTGATGACATCCTTCCAATGCTGCATTTTGCAGGAAGTTTCTGGCATCATCCCGTACAAATTCAGCCTAAGGATCTTTTGCAGAATTAGGTATGGGTAGTGAGAAGTGGTACCTCAGGATGTTGCAAAGGGTGCTCAATGAGCTCCTTGATGTCACTCAGCACATTGTCAATGCCTCCCAAGTCAGCATAGGTCACCTGTCTTGGACCTGCAGCCAGCAAGCAGTCATGCTGAGCCAGCTTGCCAACAACTGAATAACAGTAAGCACCAAAAGCAGGCTTTCTTATGGCTGATATTGCAACAATTGTACAAAGCCTTTGGTGTCGCACACACTTCCAAGATGGAGGATGCAGCACAGTACAGCATGGATCTCATGATCTGAGCCCTGTTGTACGCATGCTACCAATCTCATCGTGCCTTCACAACACAATGTTATTTGCTGTGGAGACAGCAATCTTCCGAGGAGAGGCTGACCAGTGACAGCTGATCCCAGTTTGCCAGAGGCTCCCGTTCTGCCCCTCTTCACTGCAGCATCCCTGCGTCAATTGCGCATCAGTTGCCAAAACATCTCAACAACAAGTACAGCCATGTTCTGAAGCATGCAAGCTATGAGGGTGGGCACATTGCCAGGCAAGCAGGCTGTGCCCATCAGCAACAATGCAGGTTTGTGAAACTGAATAGCCGCACTGTTGCTTAGTTGCAACCTGTGAACAAATAAACACCACCAGGCTGTGCTGTGCCGAGCCATGCCATAGCATATTATGCCACATGCCATGTCATGCTGAGCAGCACACTGTGTATACAGAGTAGATGAATTCTTACCAGCATGCAAACCAGGGCGCAAGGATGTCAAGTTTGCCTACTGACCTGGCTTTATCACTGGATGAGTCTTCTGCAGCTCGTCTGGCGCGCTTCTGGCTGCCAGTCTCAGGTTTGGAAGCCCTCCTCTCTGCACTGGCATCCACAGGTGCTGCTGCAGATGCAGGACTGGTTGTCTGTGCGGGTGTGACAGGCCTCTGGGCTGCAGCTGCCTGGACAGGTGTCCTCGCAGGTGTACCTGCATCAACAAAGCATGTGATGTCGTGCCATCTGAGCTTGGTCAATCACACAATTTAGTCTGCTCTATCATACAACTGTGCAAGAACGGACTGCTGTTGACTGGCAGGCCTACACTGCAAATACTGAATTTTGATGCCAAACAGGTTTTGCTGCTTTTGCATGAGTGATATAAAAGGATGCTGAACTCAAGCTTAAAACTCTGTTCACCAGAAATAGCATGCATGCTAGTCCATTTTGGTTCTTTGGTTGCTGCGTTTGTTGCTGCGAGCTGCATGCTGACAGCAGCATGCAGTGCCTCAGACCAGACACACATCCAGACTTCTCACGTGCTCAGACGCTCTACTGGACTGACATGTTACCGCAGCCGCCCTGACTCACAGCACAGCGTACAGCAAGCATATGCCACATCGCACAGATTCAGGTCATCAAACATGGCGCATGTGAGGTGGTGCAACCTGTCAGGCAGATCATGCATGTTTGATGAAATCATGCCAACAGATGTCTCAGTAAGAGGCAGGCCAAAGATTGCTTGAAAACCTGCTGCAAAGCTGCAGCAAGGCTGGTAAACCGGCAGAAGAAACATGCTGAACCTGAAGTGGAAGGACTTGAATCATCAAGCACAGGTCTGGGAGGAGCTTGGCGGGCTGCTTGAATGCCGTGCTGCTGTGCACGCTCTGCAGCCAAAGCACGCCTGGCTGCTGCCTCCACAACCTGCATGAGAACAATGAGCATCACAGCGAGCAAATAGCATGTTAAGGGCAGAACAAGATTCCCTAGCCCTTGCTGTTGCTGACGACGAAACAGATACGGTCAATCAAGCAGCGCGATACTGAAAGCTTGTTGCACAAAGCACATGCTTGTTGTCCTATAAGATGGAGGTGCATATTTGGAGACGGACATGCCTGGGGAGGAGCAAAAGCAGGAGCCTCAACTCCAACAGCAGCTGCTTGACTTGCGCTTGCTTCCTGGTTGACCAGATCAGACGCACTGGGTACGGAAGGCAGGGTGGCAGCAGGACTGGAGTACATGCTGAGCAGAGAGCTGTTCATGTGCTGTTGGTTAGCAGCATGTAAGAGTGCATTGTCCACATGCTGGTCAAGGTCTGCCCCTAGGTCTGGGTCCAGCTCTGCATCACTACTGCCACTGCTGGCATCACTGTCTAGTATGCTGCTGCCACTATCACTGCCAGCTGTGCTGATGCCGTCAAGTCGTGATCTGAAGTGCTGCTCTTCAAGTGCCTGCAAGTTGCATGTCATGAGTGAATGAGGTGCAGCTGGCGTGCAATATGCTGCTGGCAGAGAAAGGGAGGGGTCCAGGAGTGTAAACGGTGTCGACTGACCTGCAACTCGATCTCCTGTTTGTTGATGCCGCCTTTTTGCTGTATGAACTGCACTGCCTTGGCTACCTGACTCCGGAAAGGTCCCAGCTTATGCCGCTGATACTCCCTGTACACCCCTCTCAGGTAGTCTGCAACCGCTTCGATGTCGGTGTAATCGTTATTTTGAGCAAAACTTTCGATTCTCGGCACAATCAGTCTATCAAGCAAGTAGGTGCCTTGGTTTGCGGGCGTTCGCTGAGCTTTCCCGGCGCTTCTTTGCTTCATGCAAACCAGTTTAGGTGCTTGCACAATGTACAGTGACCGCCGGTCACTGCTGAATTGTACGATCGCTGAACGTCAGCTGCATATACTGCCTGGGGCGCAGCGCTACTTTCTTCCGCTTGCGTGCTGAGAGTGTTACGGTGTGAGTCAGTGCGACGGCTTACTGGTTTCGGAGCTTGACCTGTTGCTGTTGTACCTTTTTATCGAGCCCCGATCGAGCCTCATGTCGAGTCATGGCGCCACAAGTAGACACCTCTCGTTTGCTTGCAGCTCCATCTTTGAAGCCGCTTGCGCAAACAAAACCAAAAACATGGTAACGTGTTCCTTAAACCCCTGGCAGAGGTTCCGCCAGAAGTTGCTTTCGAATTCGAGTGGCAGGAGCTGCAGCACCCACTGCGGATGATAAACTAACACTTCATAACGGGCCCTCACTTTTTACCCGCACAAGCTGCGAATAGCATTGATGACAAGGAAAGATAGGTTCAGAATTTGCAAGTGAAAAATCAGTCCTGACCAGTGTTACACAGACATGTATGTGAGATTTCTCAATACGTGCATTTTGCCAACATTCGAGCTCAATCCATCCTCCAGCCAGGAGTCGACTTCACAACATCACGGGGCTCAGCTAGGCTGCAGCTGGTTCTATAATTACTTGTGTGCAGTCAGCAGACACGGTGAGTCCATGTGAGGCAGTAGTTCCAAATTGTCCACTGGCCAGCATTTGAAGTCAGGCCCACACAAGCACTGTGGCTCCAAAGCACAATGACGCCAATGCAATGCAGGACAACACCACCAGGCTCAAAGCAGTGCGTTTGGAAGTCAATCCCAGCCTTTGCTGTGCCACATGGCAGGCATTGTCCAGCAGGGGCGCCAATGCAAGAGCTGCAGCTATCCTTGCCACCTGCAAGCATGCAGAAAACAACAGCTTGTGCAAGGCTACAAAAGACAACCCTCACAGCTTGTTGCATGTTGTCGTGGCAATTGCATGATCAGCAGTGACTTGACCACAATGACTTGTGTATGTGCGTATTCTGAGCGCTGCAGAAAATGCTACCAGATATTTGATTGCAGGAACACTGATCAGCAGTGGTGCAGAAACAAGCAGCTGCTCCAAATCGCTGCCAGCAAAGGCTGATGCCAGAAGTCCTGAAACCACGGGCACAAAATTTTGACAGAACAGTATTTGACTGATCAAGCATTATATTGATCCTGACAGGAGCCAAGACAGCTTTTGATCACAGCTTTATTCACTTAACAGAGAGCAGTGCAGGTGCGGGGTGTTACAGCTAGTCATGCAGCATCAGTTGGAACAAGGCACCTTGGTCACTTGACTACCAGCCCATGTCAAGCTCATCACGCCCACAAACCTCTTTGTTGTCTCTGCCAGACCCAATCCTGAAGCATGCAGTGAGGAACGTCCACCGCAGCTTTGTACAAATGATGACAGACCGAGTTGATCAACAACAGACTTTACACATGACATGTGCACATTACTCAAGTTGATCAGAGAATAAATGAGCTTAACTGCACGGGAATAATTGAAACATGTTGATGGCAACAGATACCGCTAGTTTTTGTGAACATTCTTGACGTATGCACCAAAGATCTCACCTCTAGGAACCTTTGCAACATGAGTCCAGAAGAAGAGAAAGGCTGTAATATAGTACACAGTGTTCAGCAGACCATAAGCTGCAACTCCAGCAAAGCCATAACTCCTCAAGCGAGCTTTGAGGCTGACTTGCTTAACAACGTGCAGCTTAGATGGAGCCCTTGCACTGAGCCAGAGATGACAAGTCAGAACGAAACAGCCACAGACCTAAAAGGACCTGACCAATACACGAAACTGCCGTGCAGCCATCAGACAAGACACGAAAACGCTTTGCCACAACTACAGTGCTGCGTTGGTTGCTTGTGGATGTCATGTCAGTAAAACACACAAAGATTTGTTAGAGTGCTCACCTGGAGCTTGATCTGAAGGTGCAGGCCCCTCCTCGTCCTGGCGTAATGGCAAACTCAGCTAAGCCAGACAGGTGACATAATATACGCGTGTTTGTGCTCCGTAACTACGCTGCACCATAAGCCAAAGCATCGAGACTACAGCGGGAGTGCGCTTTCGTTTGGTGCTTGCGTTGTGAGATCGCACCTGGTCCCTTCTGCGAACAGGGGGGCTACGGCTGATTTGCGCCGGCGCCCTTACAAGCATATGCGATGTTGCCCCCATGATGCTATCCTCTCATGTTTCAGCAGCTGCCACCTTGCGGTGCGACGGCCTTCAAAAGCTCAAGGCTATAAGTTCTTGCGGAGTCTCAAATTGGGGTCATTTGCTGCTGCTGATGGCCTTGTTGGAATTAACAGTCCTGCGCTCATTGCTGACCAGCACACGTTTAGACAGAACGCCAAAGCTCGCTTGTCGATGACACAAACGCCCTGTAAAAGCTTTCAAGAGCCCCTTCACATCTTACTAATACAGCATGACTCATGTATGACGAAGGTGAGTCATCAGCTTTGCAGCAAAATTAGTTGGGGTGCGATCTCGATTTAGGACCCGCAATCACGCTGTGTAACGCGCTGCTGCAAAAGGGGAAAGGCCATCGTTGGGTCTATCACCAAGATGCCATTGCTGCAACGCCGCGAGCATAAATTTGAGTGACACGCATAACATAAAGGTCTTCAACCATGCAGTCGATCTACGGCCACGTGCCTGTTGCTCATGGACTGGACACCCATCAGCACGGTGCCCTGCTGCGCCCAATCTGCAGATGCAAAGTGTCAGCTCGGTTCGCACGTCGTCCTCGCGTAGCTGTCAGCAAGCTGCTGCAGATCACCTGTCTGAAGAACTATTCAGGGCACGACAGAGTTTCAACCCCTACAGTGAATGAGAATGGCATCGTGGTAGGCTTTCAGAACCTATTGGCGAAGCAGTTACAGATTCGTTCCAGACATGCCTGCAAAGTAGGTCAACACAAGCTCTCGACTGCCTTGGTGCAGATTGAAGAATCAGATGAGACACCTTTCAAGAAAATTCTGTGTGCGAATCGTGGAGAAATAGCTGTCAGAGTCTTTCGGGCTGGTACTGAGTTGGGCTTGAGAACGGTGAATGACCACAGCACAAACACCTTCAAGCTTTCCATGTGCAACCCTGCCACAACATGAAACAAGCATTCAAATTTAGTATTTGTGCGTTTCCTATGAACATGCACATCTCCTAGACAGTACAACACAACCTTCCAAAGCATCATTTGCTGCCCATGCATTGCAACGCATGTATGTTGCCAGTGCTGGCATTGATACAAGTAGGCATGCCTAGAGCACATTGCAGAAGTTCAGCCTCCCCCTCCATTCATGCTCCCTGTGCCAGAAGCTGCGTAGCATAAGCTGCCACCTGTGCTGTCTGTAATATTGTACACACATCACAGGTCTTCAGCATTGCAAATGCTGGACCTGACAATTGTGTGGCATGCAGCTGGCAATCTACAGCCCAGCAGACAGGCTGCAGCCACACAGGTACAAGGCAGATGAGTCATATGAGATCAGTGGTCCAGAGATGACTCCAGTGCAGAGTTACCTCGACGTTGAAGCCATCATTGCCCTTGCTAAGCAGCAGTCTGTGGATGCAATTCATCCAGGATATGGCTTCCTCAGCGAGAACACCACTTTTGCCAGAAGGTGTGGTGAGGAAGGGATTGTATTCATTGGGCCAACAGCCAAGACTATTGAGGTATGGCTCAAGCTGCCTTCATGGCAGACTGTGCTGCCTGGATGCAACTCAGCTTGTAGACACTTTCAAAAAGAGTGTATGCCTTTCAACAACACAAAGGGCTTCTCCTGAGGCAGCAGCCTGGAATGTTGGCACGCATAGCTTACTGCTGTCTGTCTGGCTGAGATATGATGTCCAGCATCCACGCAGGCTGCAAAGTGAGATCCAGTGTGCAGACAGCAAAATGTGCATGCTATCTGTCTGGTGGACGAGTCACCACAGCCAGACAGACAGCAAGCACTCATGTACACCTCCTGTGCCATGTTCAACATGTCATCATATTGGATGTTTTGCGCTTGACAGTTGGGTATACTTGTGGCTCACTGTACATAACACATATAATGCTTGTGTAAGGGCATCCTACGTGCATATGTGCTGTTGAGCAAGGCCTGACTCAGCACAAGGCCCACAAATGCAGAATACATGGATAGAATTTGCCATACACAGGCTATGGGAGATAAGACCACAGCTAGGAGGTTAGCAGAGGAGTGTGGAGTGCCAGTAGTGCCTGGCTCCAAGGACCCCATCACTGATGCCCAGTCAGCCCTCAAGTTTGCCAAGGGGGCAGGCTTCCCTGTCATCCTGAAGGCTGCCATGGGTGGGGGTGGGCGGGGCATGAGGGTGGTACACCAAGGTACCACACAAACTAAACCAAATAAGGAATTCCAAGTTTTGTATATGTGGGAATATAGGCAATTGTCACCCTACAGATTATAAGGACTTGACAATTGCGCGAAATATGTCACTCAGTGCACAGTTGCCATGTGAACGTTTGAGAGGTCCACCAACACACTGTTGCTCACTTGTCAGCTAACTGCTTGAGAGGTGCAAAGCCAGGTCAAGTAAAAGACAACCTCTTGGTGCATTTAGGGTTGTGCATTCAGTAACAGGCTACATAAAGATCAATGCATCTGTCATGTACTTTGAACACTGTCAGCACGATTGCAGTGGGCAGCCCGGTATAATACTTGGCTTCTAATTAAATTGACACCGAAAGGTGTAGTCTTTTCTTTTCTTTTCTTTTCTTTTCAGCACAATTGCCCGTAAAAAGTACTCCCACAACAGAGGCACATGGCACATAGACTTATACTAGAGTTGTGACTCACATGCAGTGAAAGATGGCTTCCTGCATCATGCTGTGCTGCATGTGTGCAAAGGACTCAATGTTTACAAGAGCCCTCATCAAGGCCAAGCATTATAAGGAGGACGTTTGCCAGCATTGTGTGACTGATAGTGTGGTTTGTGGCATGCAGAGGAGGATTTGGAGGACTCATTTGACAGAGCTAGCAATGAAGCCAAGGCAGCCTTTGGGGATGGGCGCATGTTCATTGAGAAATATGTGGAGTCGCCCAGACATATTGAAGTGCAGATTCTGGCTGACAACCATGGCAATGTGGTGCATCTTTATGAGAGGGATTGCTCAGTGCAGAGGCGCCACCAAAAGGTGATTACCCGTCAAATTGCTATGCCTTGCTGTCAGGAATAGTATGGTTGCTGTCCTCAGAGTTGAGTGCATCATGGCGCAAAGTGAGAAGGCCTAAAGGTTTAATGTATGGTGTCAGCATTGAGGCAATGTGGGACGTCACATGATGCCTTGTTGTGGCTGTGCTTGCCCTTATTCCTGCCCTGGCTGCTTTGCCCCTGCCCTGCTTGGCTGTGGCCTCGCCTTGCGTGCCCTGCCCTGCCCTGCCCTGCCCTGCCCTGCCCTGCCCTGCCCTGCCCTGCCCTGCCCTGCCCTGCCCTGGCCTGCTCTGCTTGTGGTCTTGACATTTGACCAATGACAGCTGCACCAATGTCCCCTAATTGCACAGGACAAACAGATGCGTAGCGTCATGCATAACATCACCTTAGCCACTACCTCTCAACAACACAGTAGTTTGTGGCAGGTAGTAGAGCTAGCACCCGCATACGGGCTGGATGACAAGGTGCGGCAGGCGCTGCATCGTGATGCCCTCAAGATAGCTCACCATGTGAAGTACCGCAACGCCGGAACTGTGGAGTTCATGGTTGACAAGAACGGCGACTACTATTTCCTGGAGGTCAATCCTAGGATACAGGTGGGCCTCCTGCATACATGCTGGTCATCAGCAACGTAGAACCAAGACTAGTCTGTCTGACACATTTACTTATGGCATGATGCTGCTCTGCGAACATGCTGGTCATGAGTGACATAGAATCAACACTAGTCTGTCTTATACATCTACTTATGGCATGATGCTGCTCTGCAAACATGCTGGTCGTCAGCAATGTGGAACCAGGACTAGTCTGTCTTATACATCTACTTATGGCATGATGCTATGCTTCAGCATGCATGCAAGGACCAAATGCCACATGATAGGATGCTAAGTGCGGGTGTAGTAAGGCTTCCTGAGATAGACTGCATCCCAGGACGCTGCAGGATGTAGTATCAGATGTCCTGCACATCTCTCAGACATGTCATTGTCCTCATAGCATTGCAGAGGTCTACAAACACAAAAGTCTGCTGGACAGTTGATTGACGCCCTGGAGATTGCATGGAAGGCTTGTGTGAACAAGTTGCTTGTCTGCTTCTTTGCTTATCTGCTTATTTGAAACAGTTGCTGGCTGTTGTGGTGCAGGTGGAGCACACCGTGACAGAGGAGATCACACAGATTGATCTGGTCCAAGCCCAGATCAAGATTGCAGGAGGAGCTACCTTAGAAAGCCTGGGCATTGGCAAGCAGGAGGACATCCCACCCCCCAGGGGGTATGCCATCCAGTGCAGAATCACCTGTGAAGACCCTGAGAGGAACTTTCAGGTTGGACTTGCACCAATATCATGGGGACTGATGCCTTGCTGTGAGTACGTGGACAGAGCAGCTCAGTGCAACTGCTGTGGTCTTGTGCTGTGTCTTGTTGACTCAGTTGGTGCTGTGCTGTGCTGTGCCGTGCCGTGCCGTGCCGTGCTGTGCTGTGCTGTGCTGTGCAGTGCGTGCTGTGCTGTGCTGTGTTGCATGCTTTGCTTTTAGCCATCCTGTACGATGCAAAGCTGGCTGCCTGCAGAACTTGTTAGGACTGTATAACAGGATGGTCTTTTGACAAATGCTGAACTGCATTATGAGCCGCAATCCTTGCGTCCTTGCTTACAGAAACACTAGACATGATATGTGCTGTAACAGATGCAAGGCTGAGCTGCAAGCCTGGCATCTTTGCTGACAGCAACATTAGACATGACACAACATGTAGTGACAACAGCTTGGCATGTGTGCAGCCAGACTCTGGGCGTATTCAAGCCTACCGATCCCCAGGAGGGCCGGGAATCCGGCTGGATGGTGCCATGACAGCTGGCAACGTGGTTTCCCGTCATTATGATTCCCTGCTGGTCAAGGTGAGAGCAGTCTTTCTCCCCTTGCATGTGCCACATCCATAACATGATGCAAATGCACTACAGCAGGACGCTCTGTCCATGCATCTTCCTCATCAGATGTACAAAGCCTGCCACTCCAGGGTTAAAAATGCTGTACAAAGTCAGTCTGCGCAGCAAATGGCTTTTCCTCCCTGTGGTCAGGTGTTTTTAGAGAATTGCCAACACGGTTGAAGCAAAGCGTAGTACCTCGTGTTTGTTGGTTGCTGAGCGCAGTGCCCAGCCTAGCCTGCAGTGCTGGATCTATGACACCCACAATACCCTTCTTGTGAGTCACAGAAACAGTTGAAAACTTGAGTGATTTGTAGGTCATAGTGCGGTCCAACAGCTACATTCATGCAATTCAAAAGATGCAGCGCGCCCTATACGAGTTCCAAATCAGAGGGGTGAAGACCAACATCCTGTTCCTGGAGAACGTCTTGCGGCACCCAGAGTTTCTGTCGGGCTATGCTACCACGTCTTTCATAGAGGACAACCCACAGCTGTTTGACTTCCACCACGATGCTGCTAGTCAGTCTTCTGGAGTGCTGACCTACCTGGCAGAGCTGGTAAGATCAACAAGCCATTGTTGGTCATTTGCCTGTGCCATAGGTTTGGACACATGTTCAAACTGATGTGTGCACAGCACAGAGCCTCCAGTATGGTGCTTGACTGGGCTTGAGTCTCAGTGAGCACCATGCAGGCTGTTAGCCACATCGATGATAGACAGACGCTACCCACCATGCTTTTCTTTTTGTTGTAGCCATTCCTCATTTCATGCCTGGCATCTCTCTGTGAGGCTCATGCTAATCTTCTGTGTATTGTTCCAAGTTTAATATATATAACTGAAGTTACCAACTGCTGTGTGCCAATGGCAGCTTGCTAATTTGGTTATGCTCTGGTTGTAAAGGTTGTGAATGGGCCATCACACCCTGGAGCAGTGGGCAACCCCCCTTCTTCGATCACCCCCCCACCCCCCCATGTCCAGGGGATGGGCAGTCAGCCCCCCTCAGGCTGGAGGGATCTGCTGTTGAGAGAGGGCCCTGAGAAGTGGGGTCAGGCCATCAGGGCTCACAAGGGGGCCCTCATCACTGATACCACCATGTGAGCTTCTGCTGAGTGTGTATTACTGCCAATGACTGATCACAAGGGCATCAGTCTGTGTAATGTGCCTGTCTGTCGTTAGTGTGTGCTGCAACTACTTGTGGCATTAGGCAGACAAGGACTGGATCAGGGAGATATCAGCTTTCAGTCTCAGAACATTTGTCGATGCCAGGTTTAAGTCAAAACATGTACGCTGTGCATCAAAATGGGTCTGCAAGCTTTTATCACTGCATATTACCTTGGTGCGAGTGTCTGCAAATGTTTTGCTTGTCAGCACCAATGCTGCTTTGTCAGCTGATGTGCTGCAGATGAATGGCGGCAAGCATTGACATTGGCAAGATGTTGACAGAGTCCCACAGACAATGAACTAAAAGCCTGTGCAACGTCACCAAACAGTGCGGAAGCCACTCTGCTGTTCTGTGTGGCAGCAGCTGTATCTTGATTCCTCATGTCATGATGAGCATTTCACTGTGGCAGCAGCTGTAGCTTGATTCCTCATGATGTGATGAACAGCAGCTCAAAGTTTTACCATGCACTCTTGCACGTAAGATGCTCATCAGAGTCTGTTCACCTTCAATAGATGAACATGCGACAGCACACTGCTGTTCCACCTACTGATCTGGGTTTATTGTTTGAAAAGCTACATGACTTTTGCCTTGCAGGCGAGACGCTCACCAGAGTCTGCTGGCAACCCGCATGCGCACGCATGACATGCTCAAGGCTGCCAGTGCCACCTCGCATGTCATGAAGGAGGCTGCCTCTCTAGAAGTATGGGGCGGGGCCACCTTTGATGTGGCCCTGCGCTTCTTGCATGAGTGTCCATGGCGACGCCTGGAGCTGCTCAGAGAGCGCATTCCAAACATCCCATTCCAGGTACTGCAAGGGAAGCTTCTGTCCTCCGTGTTTGGATTGTGAAATTTGAATTTTGGTATGGCAGGCGTCTCTGTTGATGCATGTCTGGTTGTTGGTGCATGCCTGCTGGGTGCAAGGCCAGGCCTTGAACCCCCACTTCCTGAATAAAGTGGGCTGCAAGGGGCGCATGAAGCTTCTCTTCATAGAGGGCTTGGAAGCATTTATTTATATTCTGTCAACCTTATGCATGTGCGCCTGAGACAAAAGGTATCAGAGCACAGGCAGTGTGTCATAGTATATAGCTGTCAAGCCTACATATACCTCCACTTGCTGGTGTGGCTTTCGACAAAATTTGCCTTGACACAATGTTAGCACAGGTGTTGACAAGACAGAGCAATGCAGATGTTGACAGGAAAGTCTCAATGCTACAATGCAGATGTTGACCAGAGAAATCAATGCCATACACTTTTTTACACAAAACAGCAAGGCTACTACAGATGTCGAACAAGAATAACCAATGCTGTCTTTTGTCTTGTCTTCTGGATGCACACCACATGGTACATCATGTCATGGTGGCTGGCAAGAACCAAACCATCTTGACTTGTGTGCAACATCTTTGCAGATGTTGCTGAGACAGGTCAATGCTCCGCGCTGGCGCCTTGCAGTTTCCTATTATGATTGCTGAAAAGCATATTTTTCTCTTTTGTTTTCTGCAGATGTTGTTGAGAGGGGTCAATGCTCCAGGCTAGCGCCTTGCAGGCTCCCGTTTTGATCGCTGAAAAGCATAAACTTTTCTTTTCTTTTCTGCAGATGTTGTTGAGAGGGGTCAATGCTGTGGGGTACACCTCCTATGCAGACAATGTAGTCAACGCCTTTGTGAAAGAAGCTAGAGTAGCAGGCGTGGACATCTTCAGGGTTTTTGACTCCCTAAACTACATAGACAATCTGAAGTTTGGGATAGACTCGGTCCACCAGGGGGGTGGGGTGGCTGAGGGGACCCTGTGCTATACTGGGGATGTCTCCAACCCCAGCAAGAAAAAGGTATGTGCGAAGCCTATCAGGTCCAGCATGCATTGTGTGAACATGCTCTTGTACATGAAGCCTATCTTGGCAACAACATATGTTGCGAGTCTTCTCTGCCATTTGTCTTCAGCAGCGCAATTGCCTATCAACTGTCCATGCAGCTACTTGTCGGATTCAGTCATGGCTTCTTTTCATGTTATACCACTCATTCAGCTGTGCAGTGATCTGTGCGTGAGAAGCAGCATAATTTTGATTACTATCTGAAGCTGCCTTTGTATGTTGCGCAGCTAGTTCAGCCTTTACAGCATGCTCAGTCTATGAAGATCATGGCCTTTGCATGTTAATTAAACAAATTGACAGAAAATGACGGCCCGGCCAAGAAAGCCCCGAATCCCCGCTAACGCTTAAAAAGGCAACAGGCAGTAGTTTTCGCCAACCAAAAAAACACTGTTAATATTAATGGTAATCATAAAAATGGTGTCAATGTTAAGGTTAATGTTACCGCTAGTGTTAATGCTAATGATAATGCTAATGTTAATGTCACTGTTGATGTTCAAGTTCATGTTAATGTTAAGGTTAACACCAGTGTTAATGTCAAGGTTAACACCAGTGTTAATGTTTACGCTAATGTAAATGTTAACGGTAGAACTCCATGTGTGACGTGCAGTATGATCTGGAGTACTACCTGAAGCTGGCGGATGAGCTGGTGGGTCATGGCATCCACACCCTGGCCATCAAGGACATGGCCGGCCTGCTCAAGCCCAGAGCTGCCACCATGCTCATAGGAGCCCTCAGGTACACACACATTTGTCACCTCACATGAAAGTGAAAAGGGCTGTACTGAACAAGATGTAGTGTCATGCATGTTCTTTGAGACTTACGCCACACTGAAGCTCTCGGTCTTGACATTGCACAAGGTGCTGTTCACCAAAAGCATGCAGTCTCGACCTGCTTTGGCAGGCACAAAGCCCTCAGAGGTGGGTAAAGCACAAATGCATGAGAGTATCATGCATAACAGTGACCTTGCAGTACGTGATTAGCAATGATGGGCATGCTTGTTTTGTTCATTGCCTGCTGCGTCAGCATGCTCCAGTGCACCAGGGTCCAAATTTGTCTGCGACGTAGCTGCTGCATAGATGACTAATTGCCTTGATTTAGCAGTGTGCTCCAGCTTTGTCACGTCTAGACCAGGGCAGCGCCACATCAGCTCAAGCTCTTATGAGATCTGTAATCATCTGATTGGTTCCCCAAGGGTGGCCTAGCTCCTATCTATAGCTTATGCAGGGCCATATTTGCAAGCACAGGTCTTGCATCTTACACCATGCCATTGACCAATATCCTCGTTATCTGTCAAGTGTTGCTGGTGGGAAGTTTAGTACTTGTCTGCAGGAAACAGTTTCCAGACATGCCTATTCATGTACACACACATGACACAGCCGGCACAGGCGTGGCCACACAGCTGGCATGTGCAGAGGCCGGGGCAGACATCATAGACTGCTGCATAGACAGCATGTCTGGGGCCACCTCACAGCCCTCCCTAGGGGCGCTGGTGAACGCCCTCCACGGGACAGACTTGGACACCGGCATCAACCCAAATCAGCTTGCCAGGTATGGTTCTGTTCATTGTTTGGCTGCTGGACATCTATGCTGTGACCTTACGATATTAGCTCTGGTGTGCATGATGGAGCTGGTGGCTTCTACATGATTCCTGTTGATGGGCACCCAGCTCTCGTGACAGTCTCTGGAGTATGTCAGACGCTCCTTTTGAGATCTTTGTCAAAGGGTGTCAGATAGGTTGACTTCTCTTATTACGAGAGTCATGCCAATTAACTTGTTCTCTCAGCACGCTGAGGAGTAGCCCTCTGGGCACAATGATGTGTCAAGACTGCTTGAAATGAGAATATACTCAGAGGCTCTGCTTTGCCCCTGCTAGCGCTTGCGGATTGCATATTGACAGCAGAGGCTTATATGATGAATTGTGATGCAGGTTGAATACATTTTGGGAGCAAACGAGGGGCTTATATGCGCCCTATGAGTCGGACCTGCGCAGCACTAGCTCAGATGTGTACCAGCATGAGATGCCTGGAGGACAGTATACTAACCTCAAGTTCCAGGTATACTACCCAGGCATTGCCAACCCTGCCACTCTCACTCATTCTTTCGTTGATCAGTTCTTTCCTGCCTCACTCACTCGCCCATTCACTCGCTTGCTTGCCCACACTCACTTGTTCACTTGCTGGCTCGCCCACTCACTCGCTCGCTGACTCGCTCACTTTGTGAATCATCACATCAGTCATTTGAATTGTCTCTCTCTCTAGCTTCAGGTACATACTGCCAATTTCACAGCCGATTTTGCCATAGTGTCAGCACATGCAGTATAACACACACAGTCAAGTCTATGACTGACATCAGCTGTCAGTCATGCATTGCATGGCTGTGTAGCATCCCAACCCCAGCTGCAGACTGTTTGCAACTCTTGTTTGTACCAACATCTGCCACGCTTTTGCGGCTCAATGATGCTAAGTGTTGCTGTGGGTTGCAGTCTCTGTCTTTGGGGTTGGGGGAGCAGTGGGAGAAGGTGAAGACTGCCTATGCACAAGCCAACAGAGCCCTGGGGGACATTGTCAAGGTAACCTCTAAAACCTAAGCCCAACAGTCTCACTCTCTCCATGCTGCCTGCCTCGTCCACCTCTGCACTGCATGCCTCTGCTGCTGTATCAGGCTCTAGTGTCTTCTATGAGATGGTTGCAGAGCAGCTTTGTCACTTAAAGATAATACTACACTGTACACCGCATACTGCACCGTATACAACTATTACACGTAACACCTCTCTGTACTATTCATACACTTGACTTTACTAGTATCAATACGACTAGTGTTAATTCCATGTCCATGCGGATACTAAACTGCATGCTCACTTACATGCAGCCAATCGTTGTGCATGCAGGCTCAGTGCTTCGATCTGAGAACGTGTCCAAAGTAAGTGTGACGCATTCGATCAGGTGTGTACAGACGCACAGAGCACATGTGTTTTCTGCAGGTGACGCCGAGCAGCAAGGTGGTGGGAGATCTTGCACAGTTCATGGTGCAGAATGATCTGGATGACAAGAAGCTGGTGGAGAAGGCAGGCAGCCTCAACCTTCCTGGCAGGTCAGTCTCAACAATTACAATGTGCTATTGCATCTCTGTTTTTCTATCACCTTTTTGTGTGTTATTTGGTGGTTGAGTGATGATCATTCTCAAACGCAATGCAGTGTGTAGAAAGCAACACAAGAGATCAGCCATTGCACTCATTTCATGACTGTAGTATGCTGTGTCATAAGGGCAATGATGATGTGCTGTGCGTGCTGCTCAGTGCAATCTCATGACTCAAGCCATCAAGCGATCTTGCATTTTGTTGTTCAAACTGCAAGGAATCGGCATCTTTGACACATCACAGTCCATGCAAGCAGCAATGTAGAAATTGTTTGTCTAAGGCTGTTTGGCTGTGTGTGGTGATATGCTGCAATGTGTTACAATGCTTGTGTGCATGCAGTGTGGTGGATTTTCTACAAGGCAACTTGGGGCAGCCGGCTGGGGGCTTCCCTGAGCCCCTCACCAGCAGAGTCATCAAGGACAAGAAGAAGATTGAGGTACTGCTTCAAGCCTGCCCAATTTCATCATTGCTGCTTGAGTACGTTCTATGGCAGCAGTGTCATTTTGAGTCGCAGTCATGATGTTTCATGCAAGCCTTGATCATTGACAGATGCCTGGAGTGCCTGAAGTATGCATCTATTGTATGCCATTCACCTGCGCATCAATTTAGGAAGTGGTGCATTGCTGCAATTATCTTCTCAAGTGCCTGCCTGCCTACTTGTGCATGTCTGGCTGTCTGTGCATATGACACCCAATGATGTTATCTGCCTGCCTGCCTGCCTCTGTCTGTCTGTCTGTCTGTCTGTCTGTTTGTCTGTCTGTCCTTCTGTCCTTCGAGTTATCTTCTATCATATGTACGCTTGTCTGCCTGTATGGCAGTCACACACCATCACCCCATGAACTTGTCAAAGCTGCTCAAGTGTGTGGGCAGGGTCGGCCGGGGGCAGGGCTGTCCCCAGTCAACCTAAGGCAGCTGGAAATGGACCTAAAGGACAAGCACGGCAAGAGGAGCATCACTTACCGAGATGTCATGTCCTCGGCCATGTACCCCCAGGTCTTTGACGAGTTCAAGTGAGAACCTTCCCTTCTTGACCCCGTACTTCCCCATACTTGGTATAGCAGGGTTTCTGATTGCCTTCTTTGACCAGCATGGTATGCTCATATGACACTTCATGAAAATTCATGACAATCACTACTCAACAAATCCACCGAAACTTGGTAAAACCACAACTCAGCTATGCTGACATTCACTGCTTATTCCTCACCATACAGTGAGTCAGTAGGATTGAAAATGCAGCTACCTTTCACACATTGTGCTCAGACACAGTGGACAAGTGCAGGAACTGGCAGGGCAAGTACAGCAAGTACACAGAGGCCATCCCCACCAGGGCTTTTCTGACGCCCCTGGATGAAGACGAAGAGGTGGAGGTGGAGATCAGCAAGGGCAACATCACCCACATCAAGTACAGAGCCATGGGCGAGCTACAGCCCAATGGCACCAGGTCAGGCTTCTTCTCTCCTTTGTCCCAATGCCTGCCCTTGATGCTTCCCCTTTTATGCCCTGCCCTGCCCTTTAAATCTCCCCCCTCCCCCCTCCATTTCTCCCCTCTTCTTTGCCTTTGCTCTTGACTTTACCTTGATGCATCTCAGCTCCAAGAACAAGGCATGCTGCCAGACACAACACCAAACAGGCAACATCACAACAAATGTAAGAGGCGAGATAACAAGGTGAGGCATTTGAAATTTGAACCTACTGCATGCTGTGCTGCAGGGAGGTGTTCTTTGAGACCAATGGAGTGCCAAGGACAGTGGAGATAGTGGACACCAGGGACCAGGGTGAAGGGGGAGGGCCCATCAGAAAGGCTGCCAGGGAGAAGGCACTCCCTGATGTGCTGGGGTCTGTGGGGGCCCCCATGGCTGGCGAAGTCATTGAAGTCACTGCCAAGCCAGGTCAGCATGACTGCTGCAACATTTTGTCACTGCAACACTTGTTGCAGTGACAAAGCCCACTGGCTTTTGCACAAATGTGCATCAGGATGCTACTCTGGCATGACGGTGTACCTCCTGTGGGTGTAGAAAGAAGACCTTAGCCTGGCTTGAACTTGATAGCAAGATGGTGACTTGCTATTCAGGCATGTCCAGGGTTCATCACCGTGTACATACTGCATGCATATTCACCTTCATCAGGGTGACTGCCGTTGTCAGGTCTTGCTGTGACACAACGTCGATCAGGGCTTGATGGACGTTGAGAGGCATGCTGTGCTGTGCAGGGTCACTGGTGAAGGCTGGACAGAAGCTGGCAGTGCTGTCTGCCATGAAGATGGAGACAGCTGTGCAGTCCCCCTGTGATGGCCTTGTCAGGCATGTGGGCGTGGACAAGGGCGACTCCCTTGAAGCAGGCAAGTCTTCAGGACCTAGCTCTGTCGTGCTGCAAACATCACCCTTGGCATGCATGACGGTCTGGCAGCTTCACACCAGCACTCATGTAGGGCTGCACATTGCTCACAAGAAAACCCTTTGCAACTGATGTTGACCATTGTTCAGTTCTCTGACGTATCACCTTCACAAGAGAGCTGAACCTGGACACAGCTGCAGGCTCAGAGGCATCTGCTGCCTGCAGCAAGGCAGCAAGGGCTGATTGCTCATCCAGCTGCCTCATGAATAAGCGCCGCTCTGCCCACAGATGTGATGTAGTGCTGCAGTAGCATGGAATGTGCTGTCTCGCTTCTTACAAATACATTGGCTGGTGCAGCAAAGTCAACCGAATTCAGTTGTCGCCCTTCCGTCAGTGTCAAGGGAGTATTGCTGTTGGAAGCATGAGGAGGGACTCTGCACACTGCAGTTAGTTTTCCCTAGGGGCCTAATGCGCTGCATGCAATGTGCAGGTGATTTGGTGGTGTTGATCAAGGAGGGTGTCTCAGCAATCACAGACAGTATCCTGGGCAGCCTGGATATTCCTGTGGAAGAAGCTGAAGAGGCCACCAAAGCAGCTGCTGCATAAGACTGCTCTGTCCACAAAAATGCTGTATGATCACAGCAACAGACATGAGCTGGAGAGTTGCGTTGCTTGCTCTGGATGTTGAGCTGGAGCACGAATATGCTGTCATAATGACGTATACAGTCATCATATGCTGCAGGGTTGTCAAGTGACACAGAGCATTCTGAGTTATTCGTGGGCTCTGGACAGTCATGTGCACACGACGTTGCTGCACAGCTGAGACATTGTTGCAGTCTATATAGACGTAAGATGAGCCATTTCATATGCAGCATACAGTTATCAATCAACAACCTCAGTGCCTACAGTAACTGCATTGCTACGTAGTATATATATATGCTAAGGCTGCGCATTCACTTTATACTCAATTCACCAGTCTGAGACCTGTGTCATCAATCATCCAGGACTTTTAGCACTTGGTCAGCAACCAACTTGGTCCCTGCAATTTAGGGGGTGCCAGACTGCCTGGAAATGCTTTTTACGATATCTGCATGCATATGTCTGAGTATATAAACTCATGTGGGAAATGAGATCCATTGTAAACATGCCAGGAAATGTAGTGTGGGTCGGCATATGTGTGGATCCACAGGGTAAATTGAGAACAAATGTAACATGTAAAACGTGAGTTCACACATCTCCACATATGTGCAGGTCCATCAAGGTTCAGGTTGCCAGGAGTCCCGTGAATGCACCAAATTGTGTAGCTCCATGTGTAGGGATCACCGAAAAACATTGCAAATGTGAACCTGCAAGTCTGTGGGCCTGCTTGAACATGTCAATTGGCACGTCTGCAAGTATACACGTATTTGCCATAATATTGCACATGTCTACTGTGCGAGCTTGTATCGACATTCATTCATTCTAGGCTTTGGCTTCATTCGGTCAATCAGGTAGGTTCGCATCAATTCTCACCGATGATAGGACTTTATCTTAACTGTATTTTATTTTTACAAGATGCAACTCATTGGGCTTGGCTTGCGTAAAGCTGGGGTTCTGTGATCGCTTTATTTGCGGCTGTTTAATGCGCAAGTAGTGACTTCAACTTCGGAAGCATGGCTACGGGAGGTTGCTACGCAACATGGAGCCGTCAACCACTCCAGAGCAGGCAAGCGCGACTTTCTTGCTGTAAACTAAATGGCAGTTCTTCTGCGTCTTAAGTCAATACCAGTGTGCAGGCAAGCCAAGTTTCCAGATTTGCAACAAGTAAAGCGACTTGGTTCCTGCTTCCATGTTGTGGGATCACTGCCGAGGAACAAAAAGCAGGCAACTGGTATGAGACTGCACTCTCATTTTGACTCAAAGCAGCTTCACGGTCTGACTTCAAGTGCAACAGCTGAACTGTGGTCGTGCTGGCACCAGGATACTCAACCCTGTGCTGCTGCAAGCATAGAGAGCAACCGTCCTCAGCAGGCCCCGACATCAGCCTCCTGAGGCCAGAGCTGCAGAAGCAGTGGCATCATGCAAAAAATCAGCATTTGGGAGACAGGCAGATAACAGCCAGCAACAGCATGCGCGTATGGTGGATTTGTGACCAGTGCCCATGTGGGCTGCCACATGAATGGGTGACCAGCATCGATATCAGGCAGAATATGGACAGTCAATGCCCTTACTGCACCAACAACAGTCTGTGCCAGCACAACTCATTGTTGACCGTGGCCCCAGCTGTGCCAGCCTACTAGGACACAGCCAAGAATGGGCTGACTGCAGACCAGGTCATGGCACGCAGTCATACCCGAAGGCATTGGCTCTGCCCAAAGTGCCGTTACAGCTGGCAAGCCATGGTATATGTCAAAGTTGATGGCCAAAGCGGTTGTCCCATGTGCTCAGCTAAAACTAGATCCTGGAACAGACAACCGAACTTGTCACAGATCCAACACCCTGCAATGCTGGAGTTTGACTTTGAGAGGAATCGGAGAGCAGGTTTTGATCCTGACAAGATCACAGCAGGCAGCCACAAGATGGTGCATTGGATCTGTGACAAATGCCCCAAAGGCCAACCACACCTGTTTGTGGCCGGTCCTCAAAGCCGCATTGGCCTCAATAGTGGTTGCCCCTGTTGTGCCAGCAGAAAGGCTTGCACCTGCAATTCCTTGCAGTCGTCGTACCCTTTGCTAGCTGCAGAGTATGACACTGCAAGAAATGGTGTTGGGCCTGAGCAGGTCCTGCCAGGTTCTCACCAAGTGGCGTTCTGGAAGGAAGCAAGTGGGCACACCTGGGAACAAAGTCCT
>JAABUK010002151.1_pt1 | contig 36019 bp, 54 predicted proteins | sample 5559141 | NCBI WGS metagenome assembly JAABUK01 (sample SAMN10711869, study PRJNA513367) | rock metagenome | isolation source: Antarctica rocks | place: Antarctica: Victoria Land, Pudding Butte nord | collected 2016-01-03
CTCTAACACTGTAGCATACAGCTTAGACAGAACAGTACCAACAGTGATGCCACGATAATTGTCCAAATCATGCTCATCTCCGCCCTTGAAAATAGGGCTTGAAAATAGGCCTCACTCACTCACTCACCCACTCACTCACTCACTCACTCACTCACTCACTCACTCACTCACTCACTCACTCACTCACTCACTCACTCACTCACTCACGTCAGGCCCAGAAACACTGTCATGCCAAAAGGGCCTACCCTACCTTCTGTTAATTTTCTGTGATTGGCCTATTGTACATGGCACAACCCAATGGTTGCTGGCATGAATTTACATTCCTGTCGTGGCAAGAAGGCCTACACAGTCTGCTGTCCTTATGCTGTTGCCCCTGCCTGCCCCGGCTGGGGGTTTTGCCCCTCGCTGGACTAGTATTACTGCGCAAGGGCTGGCATAGTTGGTTCTTTCTCACTGCTAACCTGCTTTCAGTGCAAATGCACTGCCTGAGCATACAGTCCCAATATAACGTAATGTTTTTCTGGATCATGGGGGCAGCTCTTGCAGTTTCCTCAACTAGGCAGCAAGCGGCTGTGATGTGCTGCTGCCAGCTTTGACTCATCATGATCATTGCACATGTTGTACAAGCATGCAAGTTGTACACGTGGTGTGTGGCGTCTGTTATCTAGTACACTCTTATACTGAACAATTTGTCTGTACAAGGTCCCTAGGCTTGTTTGGTTGTAGGTTCAGACCATGAAACAATTACGTTTTTGATCATTATGGCATCTCTGTGCCCTTACAAACCTTGATTCAAAGCACAGATTTGCATTTGGTGATGCAGGTGGACTCACCTACAGGCCTGTCAGCAGCGCTAGCTTGTGCCATAGTTCCTGCCACAAGCGTGCTGACAGGAATCCTGCTGCTGGCAACACACCTGATAAAGAAGATGTCCATGACTGGGGCGCCCCCAGGGCCCCTGGTCTGGGTCCCTGATTCCAGCGTGGGGGCACTTGTTGGACTGGCATCTTTGTGTTGGCAGGCTACATCATGCCCTGGTGAGCTCATTGTGTCAAGCGCCCATCTCAAGGTGGGTGTATAGGCCAGATCTGCAAGACGGCTTTGGAATTGATGCTGAGGAGGCTTGTAACTGTGCGTGCATGCATACCTTTTTCTTATCATGGTTCAAATTTCAGCACAGTCAGGACACCATACCTGCTGCTGCTGCTGCTGCTGGCTACATGGTCACCATGTATTAGTCATGAAACTTCTGATGTTGTCCTGCCATGCTGAGCCTTGTCATCTTGTGCTGTGCTGCACAGTACAAGGCTGTTGATCTGCATCCAAAATGTGAGACACAGGCCGTCTGAGAGCTTATTTTTCATGCTGCAGTGGACTATGCGAACATTGCTGCTCATCTCTGTCATCTCAGCAGTCGCAGCATCCCTGACCCTGGACACCTACACCCCCCAGACCCCCAAGAGGCTCTTCCTGCAGCACATGATCAGGGTGGCCAGCAATGGAGAGCAGAAACCATTGTATGCTGCAGCCAGCAGTGATGCCACCCCTGTTGATGTGGTGTTGAAGGGCATCAACCTGACCCTAGCGCAACAGGATGGCCAAGAATGGCTGGTGCAGATCCTTGTGCTGTCAACATTTTTGTTTGATGTGACGAAGCTTTTCCTCAGCTTCGAAAAGGAGAATGAAATCAGGGTTGCTCTCCTCTTTCTCTCCTGGAAAAGTATGCCTGTTACCTTACAGCACAGTTTCCATGCTAACATGCATACATGATCTAAGAGAAAAAAGGGAGAACAATACTGGTTTCGTTTTCCTTTTTGAAGGCGGGAAAATGCTGTAAGGTGTAACGTGTACATTTAACCTTGAGGCACAAGGGAAACCTCTGCACTCCGTCGTAGATTCAGTATGGCCTCATGTCACATCTGCGACAGAGTACACAATTGCAGCATCAAGCCTGCAATGATTGTGTCTGAAGGCTCTGACTGTTTTGCAGCCTTTCCAGATGTCCTCATGTATACTCAGGCATAATTTGCAAGCTGTGGTCAGGATTGTCACAGACCCATGGAACTGAACTCATCTGTGAGTACCTAGGCAGAGACCATGCAGGCCTAAAGAGTGTGCACACTTGGTGATGTTGAATGTACACAACCTTTTGTGGGCAGGGGAGGCGTGTTGTCACATCATGGCATGACAAAGCACAGCAGAAGAGTTTGCTTGCACAAAGCAACGTTTCCAAAGGTCAGAGGCTTTGACACTTTGCAGATACAGACAGGCGCCCTGATACCTTTGTGGCCAGTCATGATGTCTGTCTGTACATACTATTGACTGTTTCACACACATTTACTGCAGGCAATGTAACCCATGCATGACATGATACGGGGCAAGGTGTTTGAAGGCCCACCAGCAGACAAGGAGCTCTTCCCCACTCCTCCAACGGTGCACCTGCTCAGCAGAGACAGCTCAGGAGGCACAGCAGGAACCACGGACAGACTTCGTCTAGAGCTGAGGCTTCAAAGACCTGGTGATGGTGTTGTGAATGTGACAGGACCTCTGCATGCCTGGTCATTCAAGGATCAAGTACCAAGACCTGTGTCTAAGGTACGCATGCTGTGTCACTTGATGTAGATGTTCAAAGCATGAGGTTGGAACTTATACAACAACCTGCAGCATGCAAATTCAGCAGTCTGCAAGCTCCTGGGTTATGCTTTTGTGTCAAAACAACATGCAGACTGACGTGCTAAGCTGAGTGTGATTGTCATGTTCAAAATGTAATTAGCTGGTGAATGTTGATGCCTTGCGTGATGAAAGTCTTTGGTACCATTCAGCTCTGTGAGCCAAGAGTTCAGGCTCCAGTTTCTGCAGATATGCAAAGCATCAAAGCTTTGATGGTGGTTAAATTGGCACTGTATGTGTTCTGACTCAACCAGCAATGTGTGATGCAGAGGGGAGTGCCACAGCATGTGGCCAGGTATGGAGGCAATGTTGGCTGCGAAACCTGGCCCTTCTGGCTAGATGTGCAGGTACTACTCTTCCATCGCATGGTGCTGTGCACCATCAAGGAAATTGAGATAGGATTGTCTGAAACCGCAACACTGGATGGCATATGCCTATTTGCCGTCCATATGCATGTTACTGACTAGTGTGCTGTTGTGTCCTGTTGTTGCAAACAGCTTGCAAGTTTTTGGCTTGGTCTGTGCATAGGTGCATGCTTGCGTGCATCTGTGTGTCTGTGGCAGCTGTGAGTCAGCTTTGCTTAGACATGCTCGCATGGCTGTGTCACATTTGTTGTGGGGCTTGAGCCCTGCCCTGCCCTGCTCAAGGTCAAGGGGACAAAAAGCTGCCAAATTTACAGCTGTGTAAGTGTCATCATGTTGATGTACAAATATGCAATTCTGTTGTGTACGCAGTGTGGGGAAGCAGTCACAGTCAGCATAGCAGTAAGCTTTCTCACCTCACCAAGACAGCAGCGATTGAAAGCTTCACTCATCAGATGCCCGACTGGATTGCTAACAGCGCCACAACCACTTTCCAGTCCAGCTGGACGTTCTGAAGTGAGAAGCATACTTGATGTGAGGATGCATAAGCCAAATCGTGCCTGCGGTTGATATAGCAATGCTGCTAGGTCAACTCAGCGCCTTACTGGTGTTGTACAACGTGCAGTTACGTAGTGTGACACAGGAATGCATGTATGCACTTCAATGTCACTACGATGTGCAGATATGATCATGTCCTTGGTCAATGTATTTTAGCCGGCGTTGGTGTATATGCAGCTCGTAAATGCTGCAATCACTGTTGAGGCAGCAATGCTACAACGGTGCTTGCAGTCTCTCCCAGTTGTTGCTGTCAGGATTGGGCGAGGAAGCAGTAGGGAGTGAAAGCAAGCAGGCTGATTAGGAGCTCCAACTCTACCTGCTCAATGTTTGGTTTAGCACCAAGAGCTCAATTGTCTAGCAAGGTACAAAAGAGCTAGATCAATGCACTGATGCTAACACTGTCTGCTATTTTGATGCAATCACAGCTAGGCAAGCATGCAGTGAAAACGGGCAGGCTGCTTAGGCAATGGAAGTGTACAGGCTAATCAGGAGGCAAGCTGCAGACACCACCTTGCATTTCCTCCAGCCATATGTGGCTACAGAGCATGGCATCAGGTGGTATTAGGCTGATGCGTATAGATCAGGCCATCATGGCATTTACGCCGCATAAGCCGTAATGTTTTGCATCTTCCTGGAAGTTGAAAGTCCGATACCAAATCAGCAAGGGTTAAAGTTGCCAATGCTAGCAAGGCACATGATATCACAGCATGTTCTAAGTCAGCAACATCAGTCAAGGACGCTGAATTGTGCATTTGACGGTGATCATGGATGGTAAATCATAAATCACCCACACAGAGGTAGGTAAGTTGAATTCTAAAGTTCATTGTGTGGTGGTACTGCACAGGTATGTACGAAACACTACAGACACAAGCTGCATCATCTGCCAAATCAAGCACGTCCGAAAGATGTACTCATGACCAATGGTCAACCTTCAAGTCTGAATGTCTACTACCCAATGCAGCAGACAGAACAAGCAGGTTGCGATAAGACTTAATGCCAAGTTTTCCACTAATACCAGCAGTGGAAAACTTCATGAATGTCAGTTGCGGAAAAAATGCAAGGTCCGAAATTTGCTGAGGGATCTCAAGTGGTGGGTCAAACTGTGATATATCAAGCTGCCTTAAATGAGTCAGATGAAAAACGCTGTCTGGAAACAACTCAAGCCCTGCTCCAAGTAAGGTCAAGGATGTCAGTTGTGTCAAACTTGAAAACCACTCAGGAACAGCAGGGTGGTACATGTATGACAAGTCTAGCCTGCTCAACTTCTTGCAGCTCAGCAGCAATGCAGGAAGTGCAGCTTGCAAGTGTGTCAGCTCCAGCTCTTGTAGCAACGGCATTCTCACAGGCAGAAAGTTATTTACAGGATAGCAGCCTCTCAGCGCCAAGTAAGTCAGATGTGTAGCACAACCCAGATTGTGCAGCTCAAGCACTGTGTATGGTTCTGGCTGATTCTCCAGTTTCAAATGCTGCAGGGCTACTGCCTGGCCATCTGGTAGCCAAAGATGTGAATTGTCAAATGCACCCAGCTCTATAGAAGTCAGCTGAGTACAGTAGTTCAAGCCACACTCACTGCCGCCAAAGCCAAGCAGCGTCAAGGCTTGAAGGGATAGCAAGCGAGTAACATGCTTGCCAATATTTCCAGCGTAGACAAGGCATAGGTGACTGAGTAAGGGAAGACTTGCCAGTTGCATCAAGCTATCATTCTCAACAAACATGGCTCTTCTGGCAGCGCCATAGCTGCTGCCAACCCCGAGGCTAAGCGATGTCAGTCTGGTCAGGAACTGGATGTTTGACATTGGCATGTGGTCTAGTTGGAATGAACAGTTTAGCTGCACAAGCTTTCCAGCCAGGGCATTGCATGACCTCAAGGTGTCTGCCAGGTCTTGCATCCCTGTGAGCAGCGTAGAGTGAGAGTCAAAATGACAAGCACGTAAGGAAAAGTATTGGGTGCATTGGGGCACTAAGCGCTGTTGCATGGTGAATTTCATAGTGGCTGTGCAGACCGAAAGACTGCCAGCGGCGCTTCACCTGACGGCCCTAGATCCAGCAGCTCCAGTTCAGGTCCGGAAGCTTGAACCCGATCGAGAGTCTGAAGCAGGGTTGGCAACCGCCAATCAAAATCTGTGCTTTTATACCTAATGCTCATGCGTTCAACGTTGGTTGCTTGCCGTGCAAGCCAGCTGAAGAAGCAGCCATCGGTGCCTGAGCTTATGGCGGCAAACGGCAGAGTGAAGCGTTCGGTGTCATCGATCAGCGGTCTTGTGCTCTCGCGCGCTCCATAAGATAGGTTGATTTCAATGCTTTTGGCCCAAAGGCAATTACGCGTACACTTGAGGCACTCTTTCCAGGATCTGCAAACTTGCTGGCACGATAATTTGCTTCTGACGGCCAAGTTGCAGCAAGAGAAGATATGTTGAAGTAACGTATCAGGCATCCCGCCATAATCTGCTGCCAGCACCATGCTTGATGACCAGCTCAGTCTGGCAACAACACGACAACCTGCAGGGTCAACCTGATGCCGAAATTCAAATTGTACATTTTCATATTCTTAATTCTTCACATTCTTCTTCGTTAATCTTTCTGCACTCATCAGCATTTTTCATTTACTTACAGAAATTTCAGCAGCATGCTGTCGACGACCACCTCGATGCCAGTGTTACATCCCGAATAGGTCAAGATTCTGCCTTAGCGCGGCCCTCCATTCTCGAATTTGAGCTCAAGAGCCTCTAATACCTACAGAGCTTGCAAGAGAGAGAAAATAGAGAGGTATAACAACGATGTGGACAGTTCTATGTATGTCTTCTGCATGTTCGGCTATACGTCAGGCCAGCAATGTGCAAGAACATCAATGATTATCAGCAAGGACAATTGAGAAACAACCACGGTCACTCTTGCTCGCGGCAATGTCTGTATTCAAACACTAGTGGACAAGCGTGTGTCAAAACACTAGTGAATTGTCTGCACTGTAATGTATACACTGCCATTCTGCGCTGCTGACTGATTCCGCTTTTGCCACTGCTGCTGGTCACATTGCTGTTCAGGCTGCGGTTGCTGCTCTTGCTATAGCTGTCAGTGTCTCTGCCTATGTGGCTGGCATGGCTATAGTAAGGCATTGCACTGTGCCATATAGTGCCTGTAACATTGTGCAACCAATAGCATCTGGTGCAAATGTGTATTAAAGGTGCACGCAGTGCAAATGCACTAGCGTAGTACCAAAGATCAAGTAGCAGTGAGGTTCAAAACACACAATCAGCAAACCAGTCATGATCTAGAGCTTGCTGTACTGTGAACTCACAGGCTTGCAGAGAGTCCTTCAAGTGTTGCCCATCAGAACTTAAGTCACGCACACCATTAGAGGCTAAGAGATCTCCAATCAACACCAAGTCGCACATGGGAGTCCATGCTTGCAGGTACATCGCAGGCCTAATGTTCCTTTTGTGACCTGCAAGAACAGCTTGCTCATTGCAACATTTACCGTGAAAATTTAACAAGCACAACAGCATTGGGCTGCCATATCAACATGTAGTTGACAATGTGAGCGTAAATAGCGTGATTAGACGCAGTACATTGAGATAAGCAGTTAAATGTGTGAGGTAAGCAGATCACAGTTGTTCAAAAGACCAACAGCCCACCTGCAGGAGTGAAGGGGACCTGCCCAAGCTCACAGGCAAACTCCATGTCTATGAGCACAAATTTGGTGGGCACTTGAATGATGTTCTGCCACCGAATGTCAGTGTGCCCCAAACCAACAGCTTGCAACGCTTGCACGGCCAACAGCATGCACCTGCACCCACCGCTTGTTTCAAACGTCCGACAGAGTCGGTGCAGGATCTTGTTCAAAGGTCTGAGAGAGTGCAGACTTTCAGACAAGATCCTGCAACAACAGAAATGCAACAATACGAGAAACATCATTTGCAAGCACTGCCACCTTGGTAGCATCCATTGCGCAGATGATGCGATGCATGTGCAGAGCTCTGACATAACATTTGAAACCATTGTGTGTGCAGTACTTGATTTTTCGTGGTGCATTGCACAGGACCTTGTCTACGTGCTGAAATCTCAAACTCACCTGATGCATGTCTTGAGCCCTGCTTGATCTGGAAGAGTGGCACCTTGGCCCACTGGGAGACCAACAGGCGCCAGGTATATCGCATACTCAGGCTTGCGCTCCCTTTTCTTTGGCGCTTTGCTTGCTTGAATTAAGTATGGGCAGCCAACAATATCTCTGTAGACTGGAGTCATGAAGTCTGTGCGTTCCGCTGGCCATGCGTCTGAAATAGCTACACGCTTGCGCACACATCCATCAAGATATTCAATAGAGCTAAAGGCGGTCTGCCGAGTGTAGCCCAGTTGCAAGAAGCTGATAGGCAGTTGCTGAACTTGTGCCTTTAGGATGGCATACAAATGAATTACGACAACAATCAAGCTCAGTTTGCCCTGCAGGGTGTGGATCCCATGTGGATGGCCAACTCTGACCGCCTGTTGGCCATGCAGCTGGAGCGCACAGATTTGTAAGTGGGGACCAGCGGAAGCATAGCTTAGCATATATTCCACCTGAACGCAAAGTTGACTATTTAGGCTGACAGAAGTCCAACAACTCAATGCAGGGTTGCAAATGGCTTTATGGGAACATGCTTGATGCTGGATGGTAGGTACCTGGCAGGAACAATCAGCTGGAACGCCTGTATATTATTATCATTATTATTGATGCTGAATGTCATGCCATGACTGGATCAAGCACAAGCAGAATTTTGCAGCACCTACCTTGCCGTGCAAAGCTGCTTCCAACTCTTCAACTTGTCAGTCAACTCTGACATGGCTTGGCTCATTTCACTGCTCTCTGTCATGTCCTCGCCTTTGAAGAGCAGGGCGCCTTGAAACGACACCAGCAGATCTGGCATGAAGCTCCTCATTGTTGCTGATTCTTCATTGCTGTTGCGCTTACGCTGCAGCTGCACTCCTGTTGCTGTGTCGTATCTGCCCAAGCAGCTCCAAATTCTATACATCAGCTGATCCACATGCCCTGCCAGGCAGAGGCTCGACGTTGAGCAACTTCTGCTGTTTGTTGCAAATTGCATGTTTCACTACACCAAAGACTCACCTCCAATGGTAGTCTCATCTGTGAGTTGGAATTCCTCAGAACCAGGAGCGCTGCCGATCAGTGTAGCTAGGGCTTCTGCCCCTGAGACAGACAAAGGCTCAATGATATGAGCCAAACTGCTGTCTTGAGTTGTGAGTCTGTGGTACATCGCCTCCGGCACAGGCAACTTGGTTGGCAGTGCGGCGGCCAGGTATGATGCAAGATCTGCAAAGGGAGGGGGTTGCTGCAAGGGTGGCTGCAGCAATTTGTTGACTTTGTTTGAGGTGTGGTCCCTTGGCAGCTCTTCTGCAGTGAAAGAGACACCATTCAGCGCTTGCAGCCCAGACAGAAGTTGATCTGTGGCAGAGACTGCAGATAACTGACATAAGCTGCTAAAGGCCTTGGAAGGGACAGCGCATTTCTATATTGTATTACAAACACTTGATGACAAATTGCAGACTGCAGCATGAATGCTAAGACCAGCTCAGACGCAAAGCAAGCAGGCTTTTGAGTGCAGTAAAGCTATTGCGAGCAGTATTAGACAAAACTGGAGGATATCTCACAAGGCGCAGCTGCTTTACACATTGACTATGTGGTGCAGATATTGCACCTGCCAATGGATATGTGTAGGGAGCTCTGGAGGGTCCCAGGCCAGCAAACATCCCTAGCTTCGAGTACTTTCTGTGTCAACATAAAGTTACACAACACAGCAGAATCTGCCCTCAAGACACAGCTGAGGCTGACAGCCTGTGCTGAGACTACTCAGATGCCATGCAACAATGCTTCCTAAATGGAGTATCCAGACTTGGATCTGCAATACACGGCCACTTCAATGAATGCCCGGTGCACGAGCAAATGATATGGAGTCTGCTATGACTGGCAACATCACCTACGGCTGATCACCACTCATACCAAGCAGTGGAAGAAGTGCTGACCCACACCTGGTTTGGCGACCATGAGCTTGGTCTCTTTCTCTTGCAACATGATCCATCCGGTGCCCAGCTGGATCAGCCAGCCTCGCAGACATTGACCTTGTCCATGTCTTCAGCCTCCTCTGCTGCTGCGAGTGAAGTCTGCGTCTCCAAGATCTGTCCAAGGACAGCCTTGATGTCTTGCTGTACCTCTTGGAGACGATCTTGATCTGCCATCCTGGAGCAAGGCCGTTGGCATGTGGGGGTGGACAGAACGGAGCAAAGACAGTGCTGAGCTGACAACAGCAGCGAGTTCACAGTATGAGAACACAGCAGGCCTCAAGCGGTGTGGCACAGTCAGGTTGTGGCAAGATTACAGGCTGCGGCACCTAGCAGTTGAAATCGATGTTTTCCTGGAGTGCATTGTCAGAACGGAAGTGGATCTGACAATGGAAAAAGCGTCGCCCGGCTTCAAGCGCTGAGCCCCTGGTGAAACGTGGAGACGCTGGCCCGCTTGCTCTAGCCTACTTGTTTTCACAGTGCGATGCTGTGGAGTTCCACACGAAAAGCCACGAAGAGAACAAGTCCGCTTGTGGTGCCAATGCCGTCGGGCCTATGAAGTCTCTGCCTTCTCGTTGCTTCTTTCCTGATAAGAGGCTGGGGCAAATTGGAGGGCATGGTGGTCGATTATGTGCTGCTGTGAGCGCGTCGCTCCTGCAGCAGCCGCAGTGTGCCCCTTGGCTTTCGGTGTGTGTGCGCGTAGTTTCTCGTTAAAGCCCAGATCTCAGCGCAGCGCAAGCATTGCAAGCACCTCACAGCCTCTGCCACATGAAGCATTTAGTCAACAATGTGTCATAGCCTGATCAAGCAGCTGCAGAAACAAGCAAGCTGGTTTTGGTGGCTTCATGGATTTGTGGCGCAGACCAGAGGGTCTAGAACTGCTTGACAGGGAATGCTGATGCTCTGAGTCACCGTAGCAACCTGTTCAAATCTAGCAGGGTGCGACGCTCCCAGCCAGTGCTCGCATTGGTGAAGAAGTATGTGACGTCCATTAGTGAACTGTCTGAGCACCTGACGACACCCTCACAAATAGTGCTTGGGGAGTATTGATACCCCGATGATTGTCTGTTGAAAGTGTTGATGCGCATGCGCGAATGCATGCGCTAATGCATGCACTAACCAGGCATTGTCAAAAAATCTCGAGAAATGAGATTCAACGCCAGGAAATGATCGATTAGTAGCGTGCTTACAATCCTTGGTCAGACATACAATTTACAATGCAGCATACGGTAGTGTAACAGACTTTCAAACACCCAGGGTTTGGCCCATCAGGGATGGTGATGAAACAAACATATGGGTGTCAGTGTGATTGCTGAGAACAAAACCAGCTATTTCTTGGAATTGGATGTGGCAAAGCCAAACGGCTTCAAATGACCATTTTGAAAAGCGGCTTCCAACGCCACCGCTGCAAAAGCAAATGTAAGCATGCTCTCTCCAGCAACTAGGGCAGCCTGCACAACAAGGCAGTCCAATAAAGATGAACTGCAGCATCATGCATGCCATACTGGCACAACCTGATCAGGCCGCCCCTGTCCCCCTCCCCCTTCCGTACAAGGGCAATCTAGTCTAAATGGACTGCAGCATACGGAGTACATGCTTGCCATACTGAACAAGACATGGCCAATACCCCTGCTGCCATAAGTTTGCACATGCTGTTGCTAGGATGTCAGCGTATGTCAGCAACTAAAGCATGGTATATTTCTGTGTTGCAGCAGTGAGTCAGTTCAGCACAACACTCATGCTGCTCTTGCACAGCATGGCCAGCAGCCAGCTCAGGCAAACATTTAAATCATGGACCCTAAATGCATGCACAACAGGCTGTCATGGGGACAACAGAACAGCAATTGCTTGATGCCCAAAGCCTCGCACCTGAGCCAAGAGCTGAGGTGTGAAGGGGTTGCCCACAGAAAGCTGCAGCATGTCAGCCTGTGCACTCCCGCGGACTAATCCAAATGCTGCCACCACACCACCCTGCACCATTTGCAGCACTGCAGCTTGACAACAGAAACAGACAAGTAAGTCCAAGTTTGTCCAACACAATACCTTGTGACCAAAGCAGCTTGGACAATGCAGCGTCAGCAAGAGTAGGTGCATGATGTGCTTGTGTCTGCAAGCATACACAACTTTGCAAAAGATAACAAGCAGGCAAACCCCTGACAAAGACTCTAGGAAAGGCATGTGTTACAAGTATGCTGCAAGCAGCAGACATGATTTGGTCTATTGTGAATGACACCTCTAGTTTCCTTAAGGCAATTGCACATGATATGTGCACCAGCAGACAAGCACCTTGAGCTGCAAGTTCTGCAGGTCTTGTCTTATGGCATATCGGAAAGTGACACCAAACAAGGTGCAGGACACTAAACAGACCGCTGCTGATAGGGCAGCGCTGATAGGGGGGTGGCCCGCTGCCAAAATGTAGGGCAAGCTGGCAAGCCCCCCTGCCACCCCTGCTATTGCTGCCGCCTTGCCAGATTCTACCTTTTCAGCTGCCTGCACATTAAGCAGAACCCTATAACTGTGGGTGTTATACCAGCAGCTCAAGCTTGAGACTGCCACTGTTGTGTAAGAGCACAGGCGCTCCGGAGCTCATGACACATGTGACAGACTTTGTGCAGACATGTTTGGATTGGACAGTGATCTCTTCAGTCCTGTGCTGTTTAGCAGCGTTGAAATGTCCAGCGATGGTTGATGACTACATCCTCACTTGAACAGCTGTGTCCAGATGTGTGTGTATGCCTCCATCTGCACCATACCATTGCAGCACGCACAACCTTTGCCATATAACATGCACAGCTGAGCATGACATCAGGAACAACCATCCGTTGCAGTGCAGCTCATGTACAGGATGTGTGACAGTCATGGCCACAGCAACTCCAACTGAGACTTGTCACTTGGCACCACCAAAAACAGAGTTACACTGGAAGATCAGCTGCCGACCTGGTCAATGGAGGACTGCCACCTGGCCTGCTCCTCTTCTGCAACCATCAGCTCATTAGCTGCAGCCTGCAACACAGCAGGACAGCGCACTCAAGCTGGGAATCGCTGGCTTCATCACAGAGAGATCAGCTGAGACTGAAGCTGAACCTGGACGTGAAGCTTGCAGGATTGTGCACAACAGGCAGAGGTGCAAATTTGAATGCTGCATGACAGATGCTGGCAGGGTGCTTTCAGACAAGCTTCAGGAGAAGCCTTGTGCAGCACAATCAATGCTGTTCACACTGGTCTTCAGCCTAGCAAGCACACGCCACAGACTTCATGAAGTCTTACCTGCAGCTGTTCTGCAGCATGGACAACATCTGCTTGAGATCCTCGCTCACTTGCTGCTTGGGCCTGCGCCAACCAGTATGCTGTGTTACACAGCTAGCTTTGCTCTGTCCAGATTATGCTGTCTGCGGTTTCTAACACATGCCTGTGGATGGCAGGCTTGCCTTGCTGCCATGGCATGGCTACAAGCAGCGGAATGGGCCAAAGCTTTCACAAGAGCATATGCCCCTTCACGGGGTAGGGCCTTAGCCTCAGCAGGATCTGTAATCTATGCTGGCAACCATCGGGGTAGCCTTGTACAATAGGCCTATCAAGACTAAATCAATGGGCCAAAGCTTGCATGGGGCTGATACCTTTGCCTGAGCTTGTATGTTACTCTACATGGTGGGTTGTCAAGTGCCATGATGTTGCTTGCCAAGAGGGTCAGCCATGGTGTGCAAAAACAAAATCAACACATGCCTGAAAAGGAGCCTTATGATGTGCTTGGTGTCAGTTGCTCGCAAGTGGGGATGAGATCGATATGCATATACTTGCATCAATTCACCTGTTGCCTCTCTAGCTGGCGGTTATCTTGAGGTGAGCTCTGAGCAGCCTGCCTCATCTGCATCGCTACCTCTGCCTGAGCTGCCTACACATCAAAGTACAGTGAGACAAATGCCCTTGGACGGTGACTGGCTGGGTAGTTGTATCCAGCAGCACATGTATGGTCTTGTGCTCACTGAAAGGGCCTGTGTAGCCAGATTGACCATGCACACCATGGAATTGAGTACATCCCGCATACCAGCAGCAATGAGGCAACTCATACAGACAATCTGCAGAAGAAGTCACCTGAAGCGCAGCCACCTGAGCAGCTGCTCTGCTGACTTTCTGCAACCTGCAGCACAGACAAGACTGATTGCAACTCATATGCAGTCAAGGCAAACCATACTGTCATACTATCACCAGGCAAATTGATAGTGATGCTGTGCACTACTGCTGCTGATAGAGGTGCAGGTCGACGCCACAAGCCATTAAGCGATCAGAAAATCAAGACCATGTACCTGGCTTTAGTTTCAGGACTGTCCTGAAAACACTGCTCTGCTACCTCGTGCAAGGATGCCTTGTGCTGCAGGCAATCAAGGTGTCGCTGCTTTACTGTGTAATTTAAACAGTGACTTGCAGGCAAAGCATGAGATAGTGTTCTGTCCTGACCTGCAGAGCTGCCTCCTGGCTGCTTTTGCTGCTGCCATTTTCCTCCGCCTTTGCTTTGACCCTGCGCGGCTGTTTTTGACCTGTGCAGCGTGTTGCTTGCTGAGGACTCCTGACACGACTGGAGCAGTGGGATGTCGCTTGAAATCGCACAGCGACTCTCACCTGTGGACTGGTTCTGGCTTGTGCAACGCTTCAAACGAAGGTGGGACCCGACCGGTGCACCCGACCGCCAGGCTGCACTCTGTTGCACTGTCGACGACATGTGCAGGTGCTGACAAGGCATACAAGGAGGTGTGGGTATGCTAGCGTATGCGATGCCGACACAGCTGAGCTGGGAGGCTCAAACGGGATGCGGCCCTCGACAAGGCAGTATTTGCGTCGAAAGATCTCAATTCTAGTACTGCAGCAGTCGGAAGACAAAGTTGTGACCAGACGCAGAAGATGTTGCAGGAGCGATTTCGAGACCTCTGACTGGTTTCGGAGCTGTACCATAAAACTGTCGTTCATCATGATCACGCAAACCTTCATCGCATCGACTTGACATGCGCACTGTCACCAGCAAGGTATCTCACTTGTCCCTGGCAAGACTCCGAGGCCAACGGTCGACGTCAGTGATCTTTGCGCAACACAGAAATCATAAGTCTCCTTCTCAGCTTGTTCCACGTCCAAGCTTGTCCCGGCTTCCTTCAAAACAGCGTCTTGTTGCTGCTCGACCAGCCTCGAGATCTTCAGAAAGGCAAGTGGCAATCTGTGTGCCTGTACAAAATGCTGCAAAGCGGACTGCCTTCTGTACGGGGTGATGGTCCGAGCATATGCAAGCAGTGGCCTTGCAGGGATCTGACATGATGGTGATCCCTCTATATTTGACGTGCAGTTTGGGCTTTGCCATCGCAGCAAGCATGACCGAAGCTCCGGTCGGGGACTGGAAAAGCCCCATATCCAGCGAGCTCATAGTGTCCCAGTCTATCAGGCTTGGATCACCAATTGTTGCCCAGGACGGCTCTTTGGTATGGTCTGAAGGTCGACCAACAGAGGGCGGAAGGCAGGTCCTGGTGCGGAGGTGAAAGTTTGTGACATCTCTGGACCCCAATTTGTATATTCATCAGTGCTCTGCACCTGCTTATCTGTATCCTGACAGCCACAATCTTTCGTCAGCAAAGTTGCATTCCACATCAGAATGACGTCTACAGGACCTCTGATGGCCAGATTGAGGACATTCTGTCTGACCCAGCATTCAATGCAAGGACTAGAGTACATGAATATGGTGGTGGGGAGTATGTGGTTGGCAAGGATGCTGTTTACTTCTCCAACTTCAAGTAAGGAAAAACCTGCTTCACATGCATATAATTGCCACTGCCTTGTGCGGCATCAAGCTTGTTCTTATGCAACATGGAAGGTTTTGCTTGGCAGTACATGGCAAATTGTTTCACCATGTGCAGCCATGATGCATAACTAACACCCCAACACAAACAGACCCCTGCAATCAGATCTTTGCAAAGATCCAGACTATACTTAATTGCAGCTGTTTTCTGGTGGCAATGAGTGTGGTAACCGTAATTGTCCTGGCACTCGCCGTTCAAGATTGTGCAAAATACTGAGGCCACTGTCCTACCCAATGGCAACAATGCTGATGAAAACCAGCAGCAACAACATTACTGATGTGGCAGCTGCTGCTGTTGCATGTCAAGTTTGCATGGAGGCTCTACATGTAGAACCCACATGCCAGTCACAATATCTCAGACCACTTCAGCTTACTGGTACAAGGCATGTCCTGCAAAGTACCTGTTTGAGATGTCATGCATCCATCTGGACTGCAAGTTTCAGTCTGGCTGACATGCTGTTTTGCCTGTGCAGAGATCAGAGGCTGTACAAGGCATCCCTGACCAGCAAGACATGTGACCTGCAGCCACTCACAGCTGAGGACAGCAAACTCAGGTTTGCTGATGCTGTGATTGATATCAAGCGCAACCGGCTGATCCTTGTTTGTGAGGATCACTCCAAGGAGGGCGAGGCAGTCAACACCATCAGCTCTGTAGGTCAGACTCCAATGTGCTTCAGACATCCTTCATGCGATGCATTTGCATTTCAAGCTGCATCCGTGCTGCAATTCCTGCTGCAAATGTGGTGCTCTTCCCTACCATGTGCCAAGCATGCCTCATCACATGGGTCATTGAGGCCAAGTCACATGTTTGTTCGCACCAGCTTGCTCTACAAATGAGTGTCGGGGCTGGCTTGCTGTAGGACGCCTTTCAGATCTGCAGCGCTAGCAAGCTGCTGCAGCCATGCCTGGACTCTTTGTTCAATCCTAGATACCAAGAGCATTTCCTTGTCAATGATGCTTCACTGCAGCCGTGACGACTGACAATGTGCTTGATAGAATCTATAGCCCAGGCAGCTGACAGCAGTCACTGAACTACTCCCATGTGAGTCCTGTCTTTCTCTCCTGAACAGCACAATCAATCAAAATCAGGTCCTTGCTTGTAATGCAGATCTGGACAGTGGAAAGACTGCGGTGCTTGCTGGTGGTCATGACTTTGTGGCAGCCCCCCGGCTGAGCCCTGATGGCAGCCAGCTGGCCTGGGTAGCCTGGGACCACCCCAACATGCCCTGGGATGACAGCATGCTGTATGTAGCTCAAGTTGATGCAGATGGCTCTCTGAGCAGCACTCGCAAGGTGAGCTGTGGAAAGTTTTGCAGTCTTAGAACTTCTACATGTATCTTGCACGGCCATCTGTGCAGTACTTGCAAGGTCAGCTTTGAGCTGACAACACTGCTGGTACTTTACGCGTGCCCAAGTTCATCTACTTGGGTAATTTGTTTAGCTGCTGGTGCACTGTGCCTGTAGGCTCACCACAATTACGCCCCAGAACCACAATCTGATCAACCATGGCACTCAGATCTTGCACACAAACAGTCAGGTTCTGTTTGACGCTGCATTCTCCACCTGTGCTAGTTGGCCTGAATGTTCACGAATCACAACTGGCATCAGATTTGGACTGCAATTCTGAGTCTAGATTTTCAGAGTAGGGATGACGTCTCTGAATCAAAATAGACGTTTTGGGATTGAAAAGAGCTGTCTGTGCCTGCTGTAGGTGGCCGGCGGGAAGGATGAGTCAGTGAGTCAGCCCCTGTGGACACCTAAGAACGAGCTGTTGTTCATTTCAGACCGCACTGGCTGGTGGAACATATACAGAGAAGTCAATGGGAAGGTGATCTACCTGCTGCTGCTGCTGCTGCTGCTGCTGCTGTTGTGAGTGTTGCTGCTGCTTCTGCCGTGCTTACTGCTGCTGCTGCTGCCACTGAAGCATCCAGGCACAGGGCACTCATTGTGTCAGCAAGCTTTGCACTGCTGCCAGCTTCTACTGAATGGCATGGCGCTTGGTCAGCCAAGCAAATGAGCCGGCTCTTGCGCTAATGACATGTAGAATGTTGCACTAGCATTGCCAATCAATGCAAGGACAAGTCTGCATGTGGAGATGGTGCAATGAAGTTCACATTGGTGAAGTGGATGGTGCAATCAAGCTTACAGTGGTGAAGTGGATGTCGCGATAAAGTTTAAAGTGGTGAATTGCATGGTAAAATGAAGTTGACAGTGGTGAAGTGGATGGTGCAGTGAAGTTTACAGTGGTGAAGGGGATGGTGCAGTGAAGTTTACAGTGGTGAACTGCATGGTACAATGAAGTTTTTAGTGGTGAACTGCATGGTGATTGCAGGCAGAAGCAGTTGTGACAAGGGAGGCCGAGTTTGCCGGGCCGGCCTGGATGTTTGGCAGCAGGTCCTATCAAGTGCTGCCAGATGGCAGGTCAGTGCACCAGCCAATCATCCAAAGCTGATCCTTTCCTGGATCACCGTATAAAGCATGTCTGCGACGCCAGCGACTTTTGTGCACCAGCCAAACATCATTGTGGGGAAAGACCTAGGAAGACCTGCTAGGAGTGTGCATACTTGCAATGCCTTCTGCACCCTCAATGCTTGGGTTGTTGTGGGCCGGAAGCCTATCTCTCCTGCAACAGACTGGCAAAACTTTTGGAGCAGCTTCTGAAGCAGCTTCTGAGATAGCTTCTGAGGCAGCTTCTGAGGCAGCTGCAGAATCAGCTCTACAAATACTCAGTTTGATACTTGCACCAAGCAAAGTATAACCATTATGATGGACATCATCGCTTTTTGCTGGTTCTGATATTACTTCTGCAAGCCTTGTATACAACCCAAATCTGCCAGAGCAACAAACTCTTGATATGGTCCAAAGTCTTGCTGTTTAGTTAAAGCCTTTCCTGACTTCAGTGTTGCCTGCATACAGGTTGCTGGTGGAGTACTCAGACCCTGCAAGGGCAGGGGGCAGCTTGGCAGCGGTGGACCCAGCCTCGGGTACCCTCACTGATCTGCACACCCCCTTCACCAGCTTTGGCAGCCTCTCTGTCGCACAGGTGAATCATCCTTGTGACCTCCACGCTGTCTCCTCACCATTTGCTGTGCTTACCCTGTATTGTTATCATTATCACAATCATCATCATCATCATCATCATCATTATTGTTGTTGTTGTTATTGTTGTTATTATCATCATCATTATTATTATTATTATTATTATTATTATTATTATTATTATTATTATTATTATTATTGTCATTATCATTATCATTGTTATTATCATTATTAATCCTGAAATGTACTGCAAGGCTTGTGGGGAAGGCTACCTCAAAAGGCTATCTTACCCTGCTCAGTTCTGTGCCATGAGCACAGGCAGACAGTGGCAGAAGGACTGAGCTTTCTTGTGTATAGGTCGGGGGTAAGTTGCTGGTGGCCACCACTGGAGGCAGTTCCCAGAAGCCCTCTGCAGTAGCCCTACTGGAGGTGGGCAGTGTGGATGAGCTGATCAAGTCTGAAGCTCACCAGTGGCAAAGCATACGCCTCTCCACCAAGAGTGAGGTAAGAACTGCCACGAGCATGTGCAGTGTGATATCGCCCAGCTGTCACTGATCTACTGTGTGCTACGTTTTGTGCCAAATACTTGACCATGACTGCATGTCTGTTGCAGTCACAGTTTTTCTGAATTTAGCTGGCTTGACAACAGCACATGTTTTACCTCTGGTAGGTGTGCCACGCCTCAGTACTCTATCTTGTATCTATGGAATGGCAGTGCGATGTGGTATTCATTTTGCGTGTCAAAATAGACCTTGAACATGCTGCAGCCCTAGTATGTCAGCTTAATTAAACTTCAACAATTATGTTTCCCTGTTTCATGAATCATTACAACTGTTTGTCTTGCCAGCCTGGCTTGAGATGGCCAGTCAGACCAAGGCATTGCTGTGAGTGCATGCTAGTTCATGGCAGTGTCATCTCAAAGCTAAAGAGAGAGAGAGGGACTACAATGGTTCAGCCAGCCAACAAATCTGATCATGGGTGTGACAAACTACTCTTGCATACAGATTGGAGAGGGCTACTTGACAGAGCCAGTCACGGTTGAGTACCCCACAGATAACAGTCAGACAGCCTTCATGAATTACTATCCCCCAAAGAACCAGGACTACCAGCTGCCCCCAGGGCAGACCCCACCTCTTCTAGTCAAGATCCATGGGGGTCCCACCAGTCAGGCCTCCACTGCATTTAACCTTGGCTACCAGTACTGGACAAGCAGAGGTACACTTCCTGGCCATCCCTGTGCAGCCTAATATATCACTTGGCTTCTCATCAAATTGACGCCAGAAGGCGTAGTCTTTTCTTTTCGTTTCTTTCTCTTCCTGGCCATTCCCTGTGCACTGCAACATCAAAGACTCATCTCTTGGCTGCTTGTAGCTTATATGTCTCAGCATAAGCGAATCAAATGGCCATGTTGCACTTAATCCACAAGAGATCCGAGATGATCTTGACGCAGCAAAGAATGGCAATTTGTAACAGATGCTGCTTGACAATGTTTCTCTAACTTTCTATTACCACATTACATCAGTCAAGTCTGACCTGGCCGTATCAATTGACAGTAAATGACTCTGACAAATGTAAAACAGCTGCATGCTACAAATTACCGAAAAGACTGACAACAGTGGCTGCTTTACATTGCCCACTCTTGAATCTGACCTGACCAGGCATTTGCAGATGATTGCATGCTATCCTGCAGGTTTTGCCATAGCTGACGTGAACTACGGAGGCAGCACAGGTTACGGACGGGAATACCGCAATAGGCTGCGACGCAACTGGGGCATTGTTGATGTAGCAGATTGCTCCAATGCTGCAAAGCACTTGGCAAAGCAGGGCAAAGCTGATGAGAAGAGGCTGTGCATTGATGGCGGCAGTGCAGGGGGTTACACCACCCTAGCCTGCTTAGCTTTCAGGTCAGACATGCTCCTGCATTCTGCTTGTTTGATCTGTCAGCGAGCAAGCATGTAGCCCAACCTACTGAACTTTCTGACACCCGTGTCAAATCTGGATGTCGCAGAGCAAAATGCAAAGTAGACAAAGGAGTACGCATGCATGCACGCACGCTCACTCACATGCGCGCTCACTCACTCACTCACTCACTCACTCACTCACTCACTCACTCACTCACTCACTCACTCACTCACTCACTCACTCACTCACTCACTCACTCACTCACTCACTCACTCACTCACTCACTCACTCACTCACGCACTTCATGGACACCGCAGCCGATGAGGTCCACTACATGCAGCGTCTTAGAGGGATCTACTCTGGACCCTTCACACTGATGGCCAGATGTACACTGCGTGTGTGTACACCTGGCCGTACAGTCAGACACATGTTCCAGCAACTGAATGCACAAAAATTTATAGCAACTGCTGTTACCCAGGCTTATGGCCATGCAGGGATGTGTTCAGTGCCGGTGCATCCCATTATGGTGTTGCTGATCTGGAGCTGCTTGCACAAGATACCCACAAGTTTGAGAGCAGATACCTGGACCAGCTGATCGGGCCCTACCCAGCAGACAAACAGACCTATGTGGAGCGTTCTCCCATCCACTCACTGGAAAAGTTCACAGCACCAATCGCATTCTTTCAGGCAAGTCTGGTTCTACCTGCAACCAGGGTTCTGCAGAGCATTAAAGACGTAAAGCCCATTGCATGAGAGGTACTCATTTGTGCCTTTCATCTCCACCAACACCTAACATTGTGGTACTATCCTACATTGAAGACTGTGATGACAGCTGCAAGTCCGCTATGACGGCAAGATTTACATGGCACACTAGGCCACATTTGTCTGCAATGAAGGAGCAACAGAATGCCTTCCTTCCGTATTGCCCTGCAGCTGCCTGAGTCATATTGCTGAAATTTGGCTTGTAACAATGTACAGGGCACAGAGGACCAGGTCGTGCCTCCAAATCAGGCAACAGAGATGTATGAAGGCTTGAAAAAACAGGGCATAACAACAGCTCTAGTCATGTTTCAAGGGGAGCAACATGGGTTCAGGCAAGCTACCAACATTCGGAGAGCTTTGGATGGAGAGTTTTTCTTCTACGGCAAAGCGCTTGGTTTCAATGCAACCATGCCGGAGGGACTAGAACCTATTGAAGTCGTCAACTAGACACGAGAACCTATGCTCAAAGTTATGCAGCCAGATGCTGTTGATTGCCACGGTGCATGGGAGAACTTGCTTCACTAGCAGGATGTGTATACAATTTAGAGAAGTGTGGCAGCAGCCACAGAGCTCATTAAGCTCTCAGAAGGTTGAAAGCTTGTTTTGGATGTCATTTGTCTTGCATCAGTACACCTGTGGCAGACTGTTGCTCTGCCTCAATGCATGTCTACAGTCCAGCCGAAATCTTGTAGATGAAATGGTATGTTGTCAATATTAGAGACACAACAAGCAAAGCCAACTGTCCACGGCATGTGCAACTTGCATGCCACAGATGTTGCCTCCAGGGTTGCTTCGGTTCTCAGCACACATGCTGCAATGTGTGTCTCCTTAAGCTCAAGCCTTGAGGCAAACAACCTCGTTTGGCAGGCATCAACCACACAATGAGGCGTTGTCCCTCCCAACGTCACCTGCAAATTTCAAATATTGACTTGCGGGTTTGAGCTGAAAGTGCATTGCTTATGACTCATGACTCATCTGACCCTCTGAGGTTGAGTCTGCTTGAATAGTTGTACATACATCACCCCACTGCCAGGGCAGCGTAAAAGCTGCAATCAATCAAAATGCCTGATGCTATTGATACAATCTCAAGTTATCAGTGATGTAGCTTGAGCAGCATGATCGTGCAAGTGTATGCATCACATGGATCCATGTGGGCGTTGAGGCTTGATACAAGCATGGACAGAGCGTTTTGTGCCAACAGTAAGCATACAATCATATGATCATCAGCATGCATCATGTGTGGCTCAGCAGCGACACAGTACCTGTTTCATCAGTGTCTGGCATGTGCTTGCATGGCATACAAGTATGCGAGCCCTGAGGAGACTATCCAAGACGCGCTAAAGCCAGGGCGCTCTTGACAGAAACATTGGCGACAAGGCGCAAGTGTGACAGAGGTCTGCCACTGACTGGCGAGGTGGTATGCCCTTGCAGCCACTGCCCTATGGCCCCCCTCTCATAAGTGTGCCCATCAGCAGCAATCACTGGGTCAACCATCACCGCCTGCAACATGCTCGTTTTTCAGACCATTGAAGTGATATTGAGATGTGGAAAACACCTCAGTCACAATTAAACTCGGCATCAAGTACCAGATAGGACAAGCTTCTGGTACTCTGGGCAGATGATTGGGCAAATGCTGCTGCTCCACTGTTGGAAGCCATCTCATAAAGCATGTTAGGCTGACCATGACAAGCTTGACTTGGAGAAGTTACAGTATGCTGTGCTGGTAACCAAAAAAAACCATGTTATAGATGGGATGCACGGCCTCACTACAGCGTACCTTAGTGATGGGGCAGCGGAGTAGAGCATTCAAGAAATTGTCTCTGCCGTCTATGTGAACACTGCTCCTGGCCTGAGGCTCGTTGCTACTTGTCTCAGGGTTGCTATTTGCCTCAGGGTTGCTGCTCAACTCAGGATGGGCGGATGGGCTGGCTTGTGCTTGCACACAACGTGCTGCTGCCAGGTCCGCACTACTTTCTGCCTGATGCTGAGATGAGGTGGCTACCCCACATGTTGGCATGACTGTTGCAACTGCTTGAGTGGCCACAGCAGAGTTGGGTCAGACCTGGCAACAAACTTTGCGAGCAGACGACTAAATTCATCGTGCAGGGGCTCAGCCGCTGGCTGCTGCTGCTTCCCTTCCTCAACAAGAGTGAGGGGTGCAAGTTGGCCAGAGAGAGTCTGAGCTGCAGCTTGCTTCTGCTTTGACCTGGCTTTCTGCTTCAGCCTTTTGGCCTTCTTGGCAGCTACTTTGGCAGCCGCCTGCTCTTCCTCAGCCATGAGGCGATCCCCATTTGTTGCTGCTGAGATGGCAATAAACTCCTCTGTATCCTGAGAGCAACACATGCCCATGTGGGTGATTGTGAGACCAGGCATGCATGGCAGTTGCACTCTTGACAGTAGCTGAACAGGGTAGCAGGCCATGCCTAAACAAACCTGTAGGCATGGCATTCCTTGTACCCATGAGAGACTAACAGAATGACAAGGTAAGCATATGATGGCATGCAATGGTTGTATCTTCAGCTGAGGCCTTGTCAGGTATCTGCACGAGAGGGTCATGTCAAAGCACTATCAATCGTTGCCTGAAACAGAATCAGCCAGCTGCTTGCAGGAGTCTTACCGGATCAGGCAAGCCCTTGTCTGCAAGCTGGAAGATCTGTTTCAGACCCAGCGTATCAGGAGCTGGGACCAATCGCTTTTCTGTCAGGGCCCCCTCTAGTGATAGCAACTCCTCCATGTGGCTTTTGCCGGCCGTCCTTTTGCTGCCTGCCTTGGCAAATAGCACCTGCCATTGATGGCTAAGCCAGAACTTGCTGCAGACTCTTGATAGGAGCTCTGCATCCACATGTGACATTGTTTTTTCAAATGGGCATGCAAGCAGTAGTTGCTGTATCATGCACTGAAGTTGCAGACCTGATCATGGGCCATGGCTTCACATCTTAGCTGAAGCTTTGGACGTCATAAATCATTGTATCGTTTTCAACTTGGCTTATATGTGTTTACACGCATGGGTAATATTGTTGGGTACATGCGTTTTGATATGATTGCATGCAAATGTTGTGATTGGGCTCCATACTAGAACACAGGTAGTGGCTGACGCCCAAGCTGTGAACCAGCAATAAGACCTACCGAGCTCACGCTGTAGACATTGCACATCAGAGGAGATTTGCATGAGCCTTGTGCGCTGATCATGTTGCTCCCTCATGCTGCTGTCCATTGAGGCCTTCAACCCAGGGTCCAGCCTGTTTACATTGGCTTGCTGATATATGTAGCCGTAGTACGCTTCTTCCCTTTGCAGCTCACGTCTCTCACTCTCCTGTTTCTGGAATGTCTCCCGTGTGCAGCTGATGACCAGCAGCGCCCATTGTAGCACAAGCTCTGCTGCCAGCGGTGGATGGACAGAGCGCTCTGACGCTGCATATGCCATATGTGTCACTGTGGCTCAGCATAAGCTTATGCCGAGCGTACACTTCTAAATGTACAGCAGCTGACCCTTGCTTTCCAGCTTGCTGTGCCTGCTTCTCTATGAGAGTTGGAACAAGTTATGCAGCAAGGACAAATGAACTGAAGTGTAACGCAATTTGCTGTTGTTGTACACTTTTGTGCTTTGCCAAATGGAAAGGAAAAAAAAGAAAAAAGAAAAGAAAAGACTACGCCTTTCGGCGTCAATTCAATGAGAAGCCAAGTATTATACCGGGCTGCCCAGAGTTTGCCAAATGCTGCAGTGCAAAGTAATGGTGAGTACATTGAGAGAATGAATGAGGCAGAAAATCTGCTTACCAAGCATCAGGAGAATAGGCTTGATGCCTAGGCCTCCTGGCTTCAGCATTGAGATCAACGTCTCCTTCCGCAAGTCAGCTAGCCGAAGCGCTTCTTGATCCAGCAATCCAGTCACAATGTGCGAGAAGCACTTCGTACAAGGCTCAAGAGCGTGCTCATCAAAATACGCCAGCTTGCTGGCATTCCCATGCAGGATCCTGCATTCCTCCATGTAATCGAGCAACAGTAGCATTGCCGTTGTGACTGGGAGGGTCGCCAGCCCAACATCTGAATACCCTTGAGGGTCATCGTTGTTATCAGCATCTAGATCAGTACCAAGGTATGCTAGCACATCAACAAGCGTTTCAGAAACGCTGCAGATGCCCTTGTCCTGCATCAGCAAGACTTGTGTGAGCAACAATGACGTGTAATGCGTTTGCAGCCTTGTTTATGTATAGCCATGGGCACACATAAAGATCTTGACATGCATAATAGGCACAACATGTTCTTGTGTTACACACCACTGTGTGGCTTTGAATCACATGGGCATTATTGTACTTTGCACAGCAAGCATGACAACGACATGATGATAAGTTTGGTCTATGCGATATATAGCAGTGCTGAGCATTGTTCCCTGTGGCAAAGCATACGTGCCTGCTGGTTTGGACTCTTTGCGACTGTGGAGGCTGGGTTCATGGCCATGAAGAAGAGTGCAGCTGTCAGAACCACCTTATGATTCAGACTCTTATCATCTGTGATGGCGTTGATCTGGGGCTTCAGTACCTTGAGCACCATTGATGACAGCTCCTGTTGCTGCATGACACAAGGAAGATGCCATGTCAGTGATCCCATCTGGTGTAGAGAGTAAGTGCAACACATGTCAGATAATCAGATGCAGATGAGATGAATCTGAGCTCAAGTCTGCACCAAGAGCTGCTGCTTGATTGACAGTTTGAATTCATGCAATACAGCTTGCACCCATACAATACAGCTTGCATCCATCTAATAAAGCTTGAATACATGCAACACAACAGGAGCAAATGTAACCTCACTACAAACAATCCACAAGGTAAAGCAAACTGTAAAGCAACAAGCTGTATGGGCTGTAGCTACATACCAAATGGCTTGCATGCATGCACCAATATGAATTGGGATTGGTGAGCTGCCAGCATGCATCATGCAACAAGATGCAGTTGTGGGTGTTGCCAGAGCAAGGACCCATTGTCAAGAAAGTAGCATTTAGAGGGCAGATCAGGAATGTTGCTGGTGGCTTGACTTGAACCAGAGACTTACAACACTGGGGTCGTGTCTGTGTGTGAGTGCCTCTCCTTGTTGCCTCCCTCGCGCTCTGCGAGTCAGGACTGGCCTTGCATCACACTCTGCCTCAAGCCCATCAGCATTAGTAGTGTCTCTTGGCACCTGCGTGTGGCTGTCTTTAAGCAGCAAGAAAGGCAGTGTGCTACGTTGCTATGAGACTGCAGAGTGCTTTGTCTATGGTCTTGTCCTGCAAGCTGCAATACTGCAATGCAGCAACTGGCAAAACAGAAGGCTTGGGATATATATAATCTTGTGGTTGCAGCCTTTCAGCCCCGCTCGTTTGCTTAGCACCTGTACTGGCATGTGGCTTGAGGCTTAACAGGTCAACTGTCTGCAGGCAGAATGAAGAAGCACCTGTTCACAGTCAGAAGACTTCAGACACTGTAGATTGCTTTGCAAGCTCATCAACTCACATTTGCAGCAACACGTACAAGAAGTATGGACACACCCATTGCTAGCTCATGCACACATACCTCAATCTGATTCGCCATGGGGCCCTGGGAGGCGCCCCTAGCAACCCCAAGGGTGCCTGATTGTCTCCCCTTGCACTGTGGGCCAGTCTTCCCTCGCTCACTGTTCAAGCACAGCTCATGCAGAGCCCATAGGGTGTTGCGACTAAGCAAGTCCATATCAAGCTCAATTTCATCATCCAGACCCCCTGCAGCATGTGGCACAGGGTTGAGCTGATGGGTGTGGCTTTGGTACCCAGACCAAGAAAGGAAGCATTATGCAGTTAGGGATGACGCCAGATGTTCGCCAGATGTTCTCCAGCAGATACTCTGAACTTAACAGTTGCCTTGAAGTATGTCCATATGCTTTTTTGGCTATGGCACTTGGGTTCCTTGTGATGTTGGCAAAGGCTCAGTCCTTATGTGCCCACACGGACTGATTGCATGTGAGCTCAGGCGCATGGACTTTGTGCATGGGAGTGGTGTTATGACGTGCCAATGCAAGCAATGTTGCTGCAAACCAATGACTTTGAGCCAACCATGGAACTGCATACAGCCATCTACTTTATCAGTGACCAGACTCTTACCATTACTTGAGGCATGTTATTTGTATTTTCGCAGCTTTCTGCCTTTGCAGCCACACATGCATCAGGCAGCAATGTACTCAGCAGCATTACTGTCACACTGGGCTCATCTCACTGACACTGACACTTCAGTAGGCATTACGCATGCTGACAAACAGGCCAGAGGAAGTGTTGTCTGCAGCTGCACTTGACGCTGACATCTTTTGTTGATACCTGACATTGCTCAACCATGACCTCATAGAGGGAGCTAGTACGCTGCAGGACTGCATGAATCTCATCCTTGGGGAAGACACATATGTGATGCATGGATGCATGGATGCATGAGTGATTGAATGAATGAATGAATGAATGAATGAATGAATGAATGAATGGATGAATGAGTGAGTGAGAGAGAGAGAGAGTGAGTGAGTGAGTGAGTGAGTGAGTGAGTGAGTGAGTGAGTGAGTGAGTGAGTGAGTGAGTGAGTGAGTGAGTGAGTGAGTGAGTGAATGATAGGGGTGAGTGAGTGGGTGGATGGATTTGAGCGTGCGTAGATGGATCACTGACTGACACAAAAAGGAAAACCATGACAAATGAAGGAAAATGAGCGAACATGGCGAGCAGACATGCCTGACAGATCTGGCTCCTGCATGATAACCTCCAGCACTTGCTCCAGCTGGTCCCCATCAAGGGAGGCAATGAAGACGCTGAGCTTCCTCTTTTCATCAAAGGTCATGTCCCTGTCAATGCTGGGAGGACCAGGATTGGTGCGCATCTCAGTGCGCTCTGTCACATCATGCACCTTCTGCGCCTGATCCTGTGGTGCAGAGTCTGGCATTGACACTGCAATACTGCCTGACTGCTCCTGCTCTGCCAGCACCACTTCATTGCCTTCAACACCTTGTGACTGTACCTGCGCAGCTGGTTCTTTAGCCACTGTGAAGTTTCTGGATGAAGTGGGGTCGGCTCTGTTGGGGTGCTGGGTGAATATGGCATATAGGGCGTCCAAACATGTTGCCACGTCCGGATGCAGAGCAATGCGCTGCAACTGGCCTGCCAGATCTTCATCCCAGAGCATGCCTGCAAAAAGGAGAACTCCATGTGTATTGTATTTGACTAGGATTCTAGTCACAGACCCTACCCATGCTTTGATCCTTTACGTTAAGACAAAACTCAATCATTGTAGGAATAAAATGCTGTGCTAAGTATATGCATAAGATACAGTATATGCAGTGTAACACGGATGAGAATGCCCCATTGTGGACAAGAAAGGATGAAGAGAGACCAAACAACCTGCAGATGCTCACAAAAATCGGATCAAATTGCAACATACAAGAAGCTCCTGCTCTTGTCATGCCACTGTGAGGGTGACTGTGAAGACGCACTTTTTGGTGGCAGGCATGTCACATCACCAGACATGTGCTATTCACTGATCAGCGGCCAGCTGCAGCCCAAACAGCACTCACATGTCATAGACATGATTTTGCCAGCAAGGCAGTAGTAACGTGGAAAACTGCCAGAAGCAATGTCTTGCAGTAGGGAGCCAGACAGGACCTCCGTGTCAGCTGCCAACCGCTGCAGCAAAGCTCTTGCCAGGTGGCCAATCTCAGGACATTTTGAAGGGCAGCTCATGTCATAGGCGTGTGGTTTGTTGCCGCCCATACTCACAAGCCAAGCGTGCAGCACTGGTGCAAGTGCTGTCTTGAGAACAGTGCGCATGTCCAGCTCCATGTTGTTGATATGACCCGCCACCAGATCGTACAACAGCTGCCAAAGGCTTGTTTGCAGCCGTACTCGGTGTGCTGCGTAGTCTTCAACGTCCTTGCCTTGCAATTGCACTTCATATACGAGCTGCATCTGGAAAGTACCACTTTGCCATTGCAACACAGCCAGAATCCTGGCTACCACGATCTCTATTTGCGTCCACACTGCAGCTGTGGGCATGACCCACAACCATTGCGGGAGCTGCAAAGCAGACTGCATAGATGGTTCCAAATCAACATCAGCCGTGCTTGCACGAGCTGATGTTGATGTGCTGAGGTTTTGCTCAGCAGCATCGGTGTCAGCAGAGTTGCATTGCATCTGCTCATACAGGTCCTTTGGGGGATCCCAGGTGCAAAGTGGGGTGAAGTCACCCTTACACTCTCTGTCATACCCCCTGGCAATGCTGTGCTGGCAGCATGAGATGCCTGCACCCTGGTGTTGGATCTCAAGGTCAAGCAAGTTGGTGATGTGGCAAAGGACCTGCTGCAAGAGAGGTAGCTGTAGTTGGAAAGGGCCCCCAAGAGTTGGTATGACCCCAAAGGCCTTTGTGCCTGCATAGATACTAGCAAAGGTAAGCTGCAGAGACTACTAGAGTAGTACAAGCTAGAGTTGTCAATCACACAACTAGGCTCGCACACACTGGTTGACAGTATGCAGTGTCATGGTGCTTGTTGCGCACAGGTATCATCACATGGATGAAACCCGTTAGCAGATGAGCAAGGGCAATGTGGCACCCAGTAATACCACGTATCGTCAAAGAGTTGCCAGTGCCTGTTGTGCTTGTGATACTCATGAGCTGTGATGCAATTTTGCCATGACCTGATGCTCTATCAGCAGCTACTGTGATTTTGATTCACTTAATGTTTGGACAAGGCCACTTGTTTGTGGCTGACCAGGCCCTCCATGCATTTGTCACCTGCTCCGGCTTCCTCCTTCTCTTCTTCTTGCACATACATGGGGCACAGCAGTGCAGAGAAGCGGCGCACTCCTTGCATGCGAGCCAGCAAGGCCTCCCGCTCAGCCACCTGTTCCTCAGGCATCATGCTCCTGTCCAACAGTCCACTCAGGACACAGTAAGCTGCTCTGGACCTCAGGAGCCCTTGCTCCATGGCTTTGGCCAGCACAACTACCCCACCTGGACACATTCTGACAGGTTGCTTTCAACTGCAGTCAGCTTGATCTGCCAGTTTCAGCTTTGCAACAATGAACAGCTGAGAATAAGCAGTCACGCCTCTTGTGGGGTCTCTGTTGTGGCTGCTGTACTTGCATTGGTGCATCCACTGCAATCAACCATGCACATTTTCTGCATAGTACAAGCATTCAGATTGCTTGCAACAACTGTTGCTTGGGTGTCAAACAACACACTGGTACATTTGTACAGACAAAGTTGCAGCCAAGCTTGACAGCATCAGCAATCATACAAGATGGTGGCTCGTTCTATGTTTCAAGCATATGCCGTACCAGACTTGCAAGTCTCATCAGCCACTGCTTCAGCAACCTCCGTGCTTGCCATAAGCAAAGAAGCCAGGAGGCAACACAAGCTGGGTACAATGTCCATGTCTTCTGGGCAGTTTTCTTGCTTGATTGCTTGGCGAAGAGCTGGCAAAAGCAGGCTAAGCAGCAGCAAAGACAGAGGACGCTCATTGACCTCAGGGCTGTCTGTCTCATCATTGCTGACTTGCTGTTCCTTGGTAGCATCGCAAGATTGACTGGATTTATCTGCAGCCATTCTGTCTGAGCTGCCCAGCCTCGAGGGGTTGTGTTTGGTACTCAGCTGTCGATCATCCTGCAAGCTAGACTGGGGTATCTCATCTGAACTGACGCTGTCTTCAGCTTCTCCCATGCATGTAGCAGGTGAGTGCAACTCAGGCTGCCTGGCAGAACCTGCCACATTTCCAGGGGCATTGGTCTCAATGAGCAGTCTGCCAAGCTTTCTGATGGTTGCCCAGATGGTGTGATGCAATGAACGCTCCTTGCTGGAGGTAGGCATGCTGGCAGACCTGTGTAGGCATGCCAGCTTGGTGAAGAGAACGGTGTTGTACAAAAGCTGGGCACGATTCATGTTGGCAGCATCTGCTGGTATGTCCATTCTTGCTGCTTGGCTGATGTTGGCATCGTCCTCCAGTGGCATGCTGACTGAGCTAACATCTGATGCTGGATCAGGCAAAATGGGGTTGGATGCTTCAACAACCTGTGCTGGGGCATCACCAACAGTATAAGGCATCTCTGCCGTATCCAGTGAAGTCTCAGGCTCGGACTCAGTGGCAACACGCTCTGAGTGCAAGTTGTCTGACACATCCTCCTCCACATTATGTGCCCCTGCAAAGGCAGCTGCTGCGCTGGACTCAAGCGCCGCTGTGTCTTGACTCTGGTCTGACATGCTCGTGGAGCTTTCACTGGCAGCAGCTGTGAAGGCAAGATCCATGGTGAATGGGTGGAGAGCATGTCGGCTGCACTTGACCATCAGCTGAAGGATGCCAGAGCTGCCACAGGCAACAAGCGTCACGGTGTCAATCACCTGCACAGCATGGCTCTGGTGGTGGATGCTTCATCAGCAAACCTGAGAAAGTTGATGTGACTCAAGTCATATGATGCTGTGTTTTGGGAAATGACTACAATGCTCCAGTCAGGCAAATTTGATGGCCCATGTCTGAGCACAGGGGCATGATTGCTTTGCATGGGCGCCACCGCCTTTGACTGACCAACACCAGCGCGTGTTTCTGGGCTTGCACATTTGTGTGTCAAACAGCAACAGAAGAGACTGTCTGCAATCAAGGATACATCAGAGCAGCCGTCGCAACAAGGGCACACTTGTGTCAGGCGGGACTCTGACCTTGTTGGAGCTGTACACAGCATTACGATCATGCTCCAGAGTCTTCACAGTGTGTGAAGACAGGCATGTAATGTCCCATGCATAATAAGAGTGGCACCTGCACTGGAAGAAACTTAGGTCCAGTACACTGCTCAGCTTGTCTGGACATCCCACAGGCTGGGCTTTGTATCAAAGGCATGTAACAGATTGTCTCAACAAGATCAATGTTGAAGCACTTTAGTAACCGCATACAATACAAGCAAACTGTATGGCCGCAGTGCTCAGCAGCGCAGATTGCTCCCCACATGCACACAAGATTTGATCATAAGCCATTGGTGATTGGCGTGACAATTATAACATGGCTCAAATACAAGAAAACGCTCAAGTGCAGGGCTGCATGCACAGCAAATTACAGTGTGCAAATCTGCACACATGAACTTAGCATTTGCAGCGTTCAGACGTCACCTGTTGCCATGTTCATCTACTGCAAACACCTCCATGTCAAACGGCTGATTGCCAAAGACTTCAGGCAGGTTGCCATTGCTTGTATGCAGCTCAGCTGCAGTGCTGGTCTGGGTGCTTGCAGACACCATGCAACAGGAAACTGGCTCGCCAGCCACAGCTTTCACAATCAACCTTAGTTGTGAGCACATAGCTGGGCTGTCATTGGGGACAAACCTGATCCATTCCAAACTTGTGCCCAGCCTTGTTGATACCTAAAAGCATGTGCTCACAGCATGGGAATCTGATTGCTGATGTGTGCAATCTGCTGTGACTAACAGCCCTTGACATGCACTGATACATCATTTCCCAATCTCGAAGACTGACACTACTGCAGCATAAACTGCGCAACCAGAGTGGTTACATGTCATATGGCCTTGGCTTTGTTACTTGTGGGATCTGTGGGCGGATGACGCTGCACAGCTGCAAGACTGAGAGGCAGATCTGACAAGTTTTGCCCAAAAGTTGCTTCAGATACTGCTTCTTGATCCTGTGCGTCATGCCTTTCAGGTGCCAATGCTTCCCACAAACACAAGATACACTACAGTATAGATGCCTTGACTGCAGCAGCAGCAACAGCAACACAGCTGTAACAACATACACAGCAACGATATCACCTGTATGTCAGGCAAACAGAGTAACGCGTGGTCCAAGAAGGCCTTCTGGGGCCCAGGACGCCATGACAGCTCCACTGTACCCTCCACACCATCTTGCAATGGCTGACCGGCTTGGTCACATGCGTAGAATGCCAAGCCATGGAGCGCACTTCCAGCTCGTGCTTTGGCTATGAAGGCAGTCTGAGGCGTTATGCCGTTCTGCACAGGAAGTGGTCTGCTTGATGCTTTTCATTACATGCAAGGTATTTGTGCTGCAGCACACTTTGTATGCAGAAGCTCAGCACTCAAGTTCTTCACCAGGGTCTTGATGCTCCTCTAGCATACATGTTTTGCAAGGGCTGAAGAGTCTTGTTTGAAGGTTGTGGACAGCAGGACTGTTGCTTTTGACTGAAATGTATGTTGGTTCTGAAGACCAGGGAAATGCATGGAGGCTTGCAACTGCAGCTTGAATAGTGTGCATTTCCTGTGTCTGACAAAGGAGTCCACCTTGATATCGACTGCTTCCTCATCTTGTACCAACACCAGAGACGCAAGGCGACTGCTGCTGATCTGTTGATTAGCTTCTGGCAGCTGTAGTTCCTGTCTTGAGGACTGCTCTAATGGCAGGGTCTGGCTATAAGCAGAGTTGTCCAAGGGTCCACTGGAGGGCAGGGCAGGCTGGATGTGGATGTTCAGTCTGAGTGGAGGCCCTAATATATTGTCCATGTCAAACTGTATCCAGTGCTTCTCAAGCCCAGTTGTTTGCAGCGGCACCTACAACATGGTACCATTGATGAGTAGCTAAATGAATGGAGACAGAGCAAGCCTCTTGACTTGACCAAAGCGGCACAGGTATTGCAGGCAACGCAATATTGTACAGGGCAACAATGTCAGATTGAGTTTGCTTCAGGATCAGTCTAAGATGAGGTTGGGCATGATAGTGAGAAGCAAGGTACCAGTCACCTCAAATGCTTCTCACAGTGATGTATTCCTGTCAGTGCTGCAGGCGAAGTAGTCAATGACATCAGAGGAATTGCTTTGCCTGATGACAGCAGATGGCAGCTAGAGCGAGGCTGAGTGGTGAGGGCGCACCTCCAGGTCAGGCAGGCTGACCATGCTAACAAGCTCCTGAAATCGTGCGACTCTTCTGTCTTTGGACCATGACACTTGTATGCTGCCTGACACCCCCTCCACAGGACTATCTTTGTCATCGTAACATGCAATTCGTAGCCTTGTCACTGTGCTCCCAGGTGATGTGCCCTCACGCATCACCACTGCAGCCTCACCGCTCTCCAACTTCTGCAATGTCACATGTGCTATACAAGACTCCTCATGATATCAGTGAAGAAGAACCAAATGAAGGCTTGCAGATAATCTGGCTTAGCCGCAGATACTTTGCAACACCAACCTGTTGTCATGTGTGTGAGCTTCAAGCAGAATACAGTATCATCATGACATCTGCACTATCAACAGAGCAGGCGGCCTATACCTCAAAAGACAAATAATCGTCTCCATGGAAAACATGCAAGGATGTAGGGAGAGTGTTGGCCTCAGATTCCACACTCTCACCCTTCTTGGGCCTAACCTTGGCTTTTGTTTGTCTCAATTCTGCACCTGTATTTTGGTTCACATACAATCAGTGTGCTTCAAGTCTGTGCAGAGCTAGTTGGCTTTGACATGCAACAACATGGCAGATCACTGGACGATTTCAGTGCAGTGTATCAGGAACGCATTTGATGCTCACGTCCAGAAGTTGCATAGCATCCGGTTGAACAAAGACAGAGCAAGACTGACTTGTGCCATCTGTACCTGGGTCAGTCAGAGCTGACACCTCTGGTAGATTCAGCTTTGTAGCTGGAAACTCCCTGCAATGCCTGTTTGCAACTACCAAGTCCAACAAACAGCGAATATCAGCTTCAGCTGAGTCTGCATCAGCTTGTGCTCTGACTGCAACAGCAGGTGACTCTGCTGCCGCTGAATGCTGTTCAGTACCAGATATGAGGTACTGACAGAGCTGAAACAAAGGCTCAAAATTGGCTGGTTTCATGTTCAGCCGCACATCACAGCTGACACCCGTCACCGTTGCTGATGGTGCAGCATCTGCTGCATCACTAAGCAGCTGTGACGCAGCACTTCCACAGATGAGAGTGTCAGAAGGACTGTAAGCAGCAATAGCCTTGCTCCACTGTGCTGACCCCTGGTTGTCTGGCAAGCTCTGAAGCAGATGTGCTACGCACACCGCAAGACTGGCTGCAGTCGATGCTTCCATCTGCAGCAAGGCTGGTCCTGAAGCATCAATCTGCATGACGCGACACAGTGTTACCGACAGGGCTCTTTACGGCATGCATGAGGCGCTGCCTTGTGTGTAGTTCAAAAGATGTCGCAGTGCGGTCTGGCCGCGCAAGCTGACTTGCTGACGTGAACGGGTAAATACTTCGTCGAACAGTGCAACAATATTCTCAAACACCTGATCGAGACGAACGCCGCATCTCAGAGGATGTCCAGCGTGCTCCAGAATACAAGTGTCGACGATCAGCCTGTGTCTTGAACAAAACTCTCTGATCACACCGTCAATGGTCGCATCAGCAGCAAAAGTCTTGCGCCAGAGAATAGGCAAGCCCTGCGGGGACAACGCCTCAGGGCTATCCGCGGAAAAGGGTTGGCAGAAGTCGTTCTTCCACTGGACATTGTACTAAAGACAAGACTTATAAATCAATACCTTAGCAATGATTACAACCCGCACAGACATTGCGAGAGTGTGCTAGGACGTCTGTTCTGGTTGGTCAGAGGCGCGCGGCTTCCGAGAAAACTTCGAGTCTGCTTGCGGCATGTCTAGAGAGAGAGAGAGATTACAATGCTTTAGCCAGCCAGCAAGTCTGATCACATATAGAAGAAGACAAAGATCAAATGTGGAAAACATCAAGGCAGTCTAGAACGAACTTGAAAAACCTGCATACAGCTTGAGTCATAAGTTGTGATCCGTGGCTTGAGGTATTCAGACTTGCGACATTGCTGTGAGCAAAGCGCTCGATGTATGCCCTGGTGCGAACAGGCGTAGCTAGCCAACCAGCACACCTTTCT